>Ga0207664_10001070_pt1 | contig 18261 bp, 40 predicted proteins | sample LARL83metaG_FD_184349 | JGI IMG/M metagenome (GOLD analysis project Ga0207664, IMG submission 184349) | Corn, switchgrass and miscanthus rhizosphere microbial communities from Kellogg Biological Station, Michigan, USA - LAR L8-3 metaG... | ecosystem: Host-associated > Plants > Roots >... | reverse complement strand
GGCCGTGAAAGGGCATCATTCGCGCATTCATTCCTGTCCATTTCTCATTTCCATTCTTGTAAACAAATTAGCGCCGCTAACAATATCGTTAGCGGCGCTAATACTTTCGTTTTTAGAAATTCTCGTCGTATTCCAAATTCAATTCCATTTGGATTTGTTGATTATCTGTATTCTTTCCAGTAAGCCAAGACAATGGCACTGGATAAAGCATTGTTTTTCGTGCATAAATTGGAACTGGTGATCCTTGCCATATTTCGCCGTAACCATTCCTAAATGTAATCCAAACTCTAGTAGGACGTGGCTTTGGTTTATATGTATGAGTATGCTCTATTTGAATTGGTCCTACAGTTCTAATAGGAATTGCATTAGTAATATATGTTCCTATTTTATCGCCTTCGATTGCACCTATTCGGATTTTAAGAGCAGTATCCAAATGCTCTGCCAAATCTTCTATATCTTTCTGCTTGCGATTAAAAGGCCACATTATTTGCATATGCCCTTCTATAAATAGCGTTCATTTTTTCGCGAATAATTTGACGTGTGTCTGATTGTTGTTTTGTAAAATGCTGTATAGCAAATATAGCTGTAATCGCTGTATCTGCCAATTCTTGAAGCAATTGTTCATGTGTATGCGTAAAACCTTTTCGTGGATTCTGACCAGTTACGCCAATAAGACATTGAATTGCTTCCCCCAATTCTTCACTTATTTTACTAACTCTTGCCCAATCCTGAGCAAGTGGCTGTTCTTTATAATCCTGATATACTTTATCATCTAGCCATTCATCAACATAGGTTAGTATTTGTCCATCAATTGTATCATCGATTGGATAACTCATTTTAATTCCTTTACTGTTGTACCGGGAATGGATTGATGCCTGTTATTGCTGCTGCGTCTGCTGCGCTTATCTGGTATAGTGTAGTGCCAACATATGCCATTGTTATTGCGCCTGGCCATGCTGATATTATACTAATAGTATCAGAGTTGATGTATCCTTCGTTACCTTGTGAATCGTTTGATTGTACCCACATTTTATTCACCCTTGTCCTAGCATTCTTGGTATTGACATTGATATCATGGTGATTGCTATTTCTTTTTCGCAATTACATGCGATTGTTATTTTCCCACGACAATTATCGTCGTGTTCTTCTTCATCGGTATCGTGTATATGCGCGATTATAACGAAATCTTTTACTTGTTCGTCAGCTAGTATATCTAGTATCGATCCTACAGCTATTTTTCGTTCCTTTTCATTCAATGGCATTAAGGCAATCCTTTCAATTGTCCGAACATACGAATTATTTCGAGATTATCTGGCGTTCCTCCACTTACTGACATATATTTATTGGATTTTGCCATTTCTATTACCATGTTCACCATTTCGTCAAGTGTTGCTGCATATGCAACAAATGGTGCAGCATTTGCTGTTGGCCACCATGCAACAATTTTGTACATTGTCCGATTATCTAGATCAGGCAGCTTACGTTTTGGCATTGTCATTGTCATGTCGTTTCTTCCCTATAACGATTAGAATTATCACCATAACCGCCATAGCACCAGCAATACTCACGGTTGATGCATTGGAAGCTATAAAAGCAATAACCGGATTCTGCGGAGTCGAGATTTGAATTGTGTCCATTTTGATTGCCTTTCATAACTGAGTTTTGGCTTTGGTGATTCCTCTGTCCATGTCGCGATTTCATCTCCTGGATTATCACCAGGAATCCACGCCCAATAACCGGAACCAATTGCAAAAGGTATATCGCAAATAGGGTGTTCCTGTCCATCGGCAATCATCACGATTCGTGTTAGATATTCTTTTTTATCTTCTATATTAATTTCTCCACGCCATATTTCAGCTCTAGACTGAAATCCATTCTGATCGAATGGCTTGCTGTCGTCTCCTGTTGATTTCCATGTATTTATCATCAATCTCACAAGCATCTTGTTTATACCCTCCATCTTTTAGCCATTGCTGTTTTTGCCACCATTCACGCGGCGTTTGCGTACTCCAGATTTCTTTTGTTCCGTCCCATCTGACGAAATGGTATTGACCGATATCGACGCCGATCTTGAATGTCCGTTTGGTCTTATCCTGCATTGACATGTCCGGCATATGCAACCTCTTTCACTATGGCAGCAATTGTCAAGACACATACATAGATCAGATATTCTAGAATAATGCGGGAATCCATTTTGTATATGAATTTTATAATTAACCATTAAGACCTAGTACCTCCGCTATCAAATCGGGTACATTACCATCTGGTGTTATTCCAAATAGTTCTTTTCGTTCTGTACTCCAAGGATCAGCCATTCCAAACCTCTTTTCATACGGTTTGCTTGTGCATTCATCCAAGGGAAAGGTCCAAGGTTCCGACCGCCATACAATGCGTCCATTATGATTGTAGCTGTATACTCCAATGCGTTTATCATATGGATTCGCATTTTGTGACATTTCTCTTTCGTTATCAACATGTCCCGCCAATTCCCATTTACCACGCCTGATTGCTTGCAAACAGCTAACCATTGAGAATCCACTTTTAAATTTTACGCTTGGCCAACCGAATACGTCTCTAGGAGTATCTGAAAGGTCAGGTGGGTTATCAATCCATTGCTCGAATATGGAGTCAATTTCCTGAATTGTAGTAGCAAATGCTCTCGCAGACACACCTCTTGCTTTGAATACCGGAAGCCTACCTTCCACAATAGCGTTTCTTGTTCTGTCATCCCAGTAAACGCCTGGTTTGAATAGAGTGAGGTTATTCCGAATCGTATAATCCCAATCGCCAAGATCATTTCCGATTTTGAGTGTCGGATGGGGATCAAGAAAGAATACGGCATCTGTTGCCACCATTGCCACATTCCATTTGCCTCCCGGATGTGTAGATATTGCATTTAGTATCATTGTTCGGCAACCGGAGGTTATCAATGATGCATATATTGGATTTGCAAACATTGGGTGTCCCACGGATTGGGCAAATTTGCCATACATTGAATTATATGCTAGCTTACATCCTTTTCCTAGTGGAGTATTTTTACCCGCTTCCAATCGCAAATCATATAGATGTTTTACGCCTTTCAATGGTGGTGGACATTTACATGGTGTATATGACATCCATTGTTGTATATTGCAATGCGTTATTGTTCCTGCTGCTTTGCCAGCGTCAATTTCGTGTTTCCAGAACCATCCTTCTGTGCGTGTCGGCCGAAGGATTCTGTCGCTTCTGTCTCTATGGAGCATTGTGCCAATATATGCAGCATTTCCTTTCCTATAGCAAGAGAGACGTGCGCGCACAAGTACATATTCATTCTTTTTGAAAATAGGAAGCTTACCTTTACCCCGTTGCCATTTTCCGTGTAGCAAGCAGGGCAAAGAAGATATGATGTATGGATAAGCGGAGTTGATATCATATTCATAACTTTCGCCTGGTATTATTCCATGCAACATGATTTCAAACCAGCCACCAAAATATGACATTCTGGCAGCCTCAAGAAACCATTTTGGTATTTTATCGAGTATTTGAAAGGCAGACGGCACTTTTTCATTTTTCATCCATTTTTGTGCCGCTTGTCCTGGTCCGAACCATTGTCCTGGTGCTAGATTAACTCCCATTTTTCGGAATCCGAGATCAAGTACACGCATTACACGCGCTAGTATCTCGTTTTCCAAACGATTGTAATATCGCATTTCTTCTGTTATGCAATTTGCTGTTGAACGATTCTCCTTTCCCTTTTTAATTAGTTCGTATTCTTCATCACTAAGTATTGGTTGATCCCAATTTTTAGGATCAATTACATTTAGAAATGATGTCTGAAAAAATGGCCCTGCGTCGCATATGCGCATCCATGGTCCTTTTGGATGCTGGCAATAAACAATCCCACAATGACATAGCCGTTTTCTGAATTCGAGCATTTTCTTTCCGAGCATGTTGATCTGCCAACCACGGGGGAGATCAACTGGCAATACGCGGCTATGAAGATTTGGTGATTTAGATTTTCGGGATTCTCTGCCTTCATTTGTTAGCAATCTTTCTACTTTTTTCATTGGCATCGTTCTTAGCCATCTATCAAAATCGTAGCTAAGAAAGAATCCACAGAATGCAACGCCCTTTTGGTAATGAGAGTATAGAAATTCTAGTATCTCATACCATTCTAGACCATTTTCGTTTTCTATTTGGTCGTTACCGACTCCCAGCAATACATATCGGTGTTCATTTCCAACACGTATTCCCTCGCCATCAACGCATATAAAATCACGGGTTCCAGTATTGTGATGTGATCTGCCACGATTATAAATGATACCAGAGGAACGCCCATCTTTCATCCCTTATCCGGCCGCTTTCGACAATTTCCCAAAAGTGCTCTTTTGCGTATTGCAAATCGGCGATAGGCACTTCTCGGCCTGTTGCTGGATTTATCATTACATATGTATCACTACGTATTGCTTCTGGCCCAATCAAGCCGAATTCTTCTCGTTTGACATTTTGAATATCTTGTATCAAATCCCATTGTTTTGCCCAATAGACAGGCACATCAACCTACCTAAAACAATGGCACGTCCGGATATATTACCGGCGGCGGTTTAGGTGCAAATGATTTCCAATCGCCACAATTTTCACAGAAAGAAACATGCTTATTCGGACGCCAAACCGAATATAGTAGGTCAACATCCCATGTGGTCATATGACCGCAATCGAGTTTGACATATCGGGAGCGTTCTTTTTCTATTGCCGCTTCTTTTGCCCGATCATAATGTGGTCGTTTTGAATAGACATGGGAAACCGGCCGTTTCGGTAGCTTATTAGCATTCGAAACGGCCGGCCCATTAGGTGGTATAAGCTTCACGCTTTTGAAAAGCGATTACTGCTTATACTGCACCTTATAGACAGCCATTGGGCTAGGCTGTCCGGTATCCATGAAATCCTGCAATTCGATTCGGACTTCTGTCTTTTGACCGGGGCGAACGTGAATCTTCTTGAGTTTGCTCTGCAAATCGCGTCCGCAATTAATGAAGTAATCGTTTCCGGCAAAGTCGCGAGTACCATGGAAATGCGCCTGGACAATTCCACTGGGAAGAGGCGAATCCATCCCTTCGTAATAACCGGTAAAGGCATCTCCGACAGCGTCGAATTTGACTTGCGTTTCTCCGGTTACTTCATTGTCCCATTCATCTTCTGAGGTGTTTGTCCACGTGTCGTCATTTCCATTTGCTTTCGATGCTGGCATTTTGTCCCTCCTATGGGGCGCGCCTTGGACATTACATTAATTATAGCACAAAACATTTACATGTCAATTTTGAGCCTCATTATAATGACTTGTAGAATTGCACTTTAAATGCAATATGGTATAATTGCATTATGAGGATCACGGGATGTGCGCCCCCGTTCCCGAATGGCGAGCCAATGGCGGGACTTTCGCCCTGTAATGGAAGGCGACTATTCAGGGAATTTCGCCCGCCATTGGCTCGCCTGTCTCATTGAAAGGACTTCTCATGAAATTCGCCAATCCAATTGTAAAACCAATACGAGAGCAAATAGGTAAGCCAATCGAACAGATTGGCATTATTGCCCTACTTGCTCTTGTATTGTCAATTGGTGCTTTTATTCTAGCGATTGGAAAGTAAATGACTCGTAAAACTGCATTTGTTGGTAGCCCACCACAAGCACCAGAAAATAATGAACCCAAAACCATTGAAGAGGAAAGAGAAGAAGCTGTTAATGGCTTTTTCCAGCTAGCTCAATGGGGATGCCTTTGTTTTGGTGATTTTGCTGATGCTGGTACTATCGGAATGCATGGGCCAAACATTTCTTCTGAGGTTATGAAACTAGTTCAGAAGAATAATAAGATTGCTAAGAAGCTTGATATTCTTATTGAGGTTGGACCCTATACCGGTATTATTGCAGCAGCATTGCCTTTCTTGGCACAAATTCTTGTCAATCATGGCATTTTCAAGCCAGAACGCTTTGCTAATGCTGGTGTTGTACATCCAGAAGTGCTCGAAAGCCAGATGAAGACTCAATTGCAAATGCAGCAAATGATGGCAATGCGACAGCAACAAGAAGCCGAAGCAAGACTACAGGCAATGCAAGAAGAAATGATGTCACATATGAATGGTGACAATCCAGAGAATGAAGAGTAATCTTCTCGGAGAAAAAACATACTTGGGACCAAATGGTTTGACCGTTGTTCCAAGAAAGCTTTTCTCTGCCAATTATTTTCATTATAAAGCTGGTCAGCACGTTGTATTCGGCTCGCCATCAACAAAAGGCAAAACCGAACTGGCCTTTGACCTATTGAGTGTTAAGGCAACTCCCGATCTACCGGCATATGTTGCCGTTTCTAAGCCAACTGATCCTGTTACAATGAAGCGCGGAAAAGAGTTGAATTTCCGCTTTGTTAGAGATTGGCCAACGCAAAGACGTATTAGTGAACTTTGGGAAGGCCGACCGCGCGGTTATATTATCTGGCCTGAATTTGGCAATATAACCGAGGATTTCAACAATGCAGCAGGGGTTACCGCCCGATTGATGGCTGATAGATATACCGCTAGTGCTAGAAATAAAAAGCATAGCCAAGGTATTTTGGTAATGGATGATACCATGGTTAAGGCTAAAGTAATGGGCCTTGATAACCAAATGGTAACTATTTTGGCTATGGCTGGCGCTATGGGTATTGGTCTATGGATATTTGTTCAGAAGCCAACGGATAGCGGTAGAACTGCATTGTGGGGATTTGAAAATGGTCATCACTTTTTCTTTGGAAAAGGTGGTGACCAACGCGGTTTGATGCGATATATGCAGGTTGGTAATGATAATCCAATGCTAGTATATGAAACTATACCTCAATTGCAAGATTACCAGTTTCTTTACTTGCATGATGATGAAATGTGTATTGTAGATGCAAAGGAATAAGAAATGGCACTCATCAACAAAGGCAACTATCTTTACGGTTTTTGGGTCGGCCTTGGTGTTCTTGGCGCTCTCTTCGTGTGGAATATCATTGATCGTAAAGTACTATCGCAAACCAAATTGGGAAGCTGACGTTTGGCATCAAATCTTGAAAGAGGAAAGAAAATGAATGCTGGCACTATTACCGCGATTTGTACGGGAGTACCGGCTATTATCGCCGCTATTACTGCTCTTGTTGCTGCAATTAAGGGCAATAATAAAGTGAATGACCATATTGCAAAGGAACATGCAAATGATCCATCAACGGGGATGCCCGCAAACAAGTGAGCATTCAGATGCTGCTAAGAAAGTAGCAGATACTTATAATTTGCATCGTGTTGCGCAAGGATATGATGCAATTGGTTGTTGGTTTGCTGCTGCTTTGGAAGATGGATCATCAGATGGAACGCTTTATGATTCTAAGCCGCAAGCAATTAAACATCAAAAAAACAATGAAGAATATTACACATATATTCAAATTGTTCCGTCAAGTATGACTATATGCGATGCTGAAATAATGATCAATGTAGCTCGCAGAGCGTATTCAAATGGAATGCGTCTTAGTGATGGCGATTCCCGACGCGAATTGATCAAAAGGTTGACTCGGGAAGATCAGGTTGCAATGTCTAGAGGGATTATTACAAATCCTAAGATTGGAAGATTGTAATGGGTGTAAAGATGGGACCAACCCAGAATCAGCAGCCTAATAAGAATGTTCCTAAGATGCGTCCGTATCCTTTTCCTGTTGGCGTTTATGAAAGCCAAGTGCAGGATTATGATAATACGGTTACGCTTGGTGCTACTCCGGTTCTTGCGCCTCTTTGGAATGTTTCTCCGACTGGTTGGATTCGTGGTTGCTGGCTTGATTTCCTGTTTACTAGTACAACAGGAACGGTAACGGCTGCTACTGGTGATATGCCTTGGGCAGGCGTTCAGAAAATGACGCTTTATGACCTTGGTGGTGAGGTCATTATGCAGCTACTTGGTTATGAATGGCTTGTTGTTAATAAGTTTGGCGGCTATTTTGCGATTGGCGATCCTCGTGCAGATTTGAGTTATTCGTATAATACTGGTGCTGGTGCAACATGTCACTTTTTGCTTTGGCTTCCATTTGAAGTTGTTGCAAGAGATGCACTTGGAACGGCACAGAATGAATCTAAGCCGGGTTGGAAGATCGAAATTTATCTTGATGCTAATGGTATTGCGCAAGCCGCTAGTACGGCCGGAAACTGTCGTGTTCGCGGTTACATTGAATCGTACACTGAACCGGCAGGAACGGCACCTAATGGCCGACCGTTTGCGGAGAGTCCGCCATTGCCCGGATCTTTGCAGTACTGGAAATCAGAGAGTGTAAGCCTTCCAAACGGTACGGTTAAGTATGACCTTACCAATGGTGTTGGTTTCCCGATTCGTAATCTTATTTATTACGTTAGGGATGCTGGTAACTCTACTCGCGCAACGGCCGATGGTAACTGGGCCGATCCAATGACGCTTCTTATTGGTAATGTTAATTACTTTACTCGTTCTAAGAATCTTTGGATTGCGAAGATTTCTAAGGACTTTTCAATGGCTGGTGTTGGAACTGCAATTCCGGCTGCTGATTCGGCAATGGGTCGCGAAAATGGTGTGTTCCCTGTCTGGTTTACTAAGGATATGACTCTAGATGCTGGCGCTGAATTGCGCTTTAAGTATCTTGACACTCAGGTTAATTCGCTTGTCCGTTTGACTGGCTCAATGGGTGGTACTACTACATTCTTTGTCCTTTCTAACTGGCTTGCTACGCCTTCTAAGAACCGTTATGCATTGATTAGTGGAGGTTCACAGTAATGCCTTATGTTCATCTTGCAAATGGCGATGTTGTTAAGCTTACTGAAAAAGAGCTAAAGGCAGCTCATGAAGAAAGCGGTACGCCACATGCATTTCATCGTGATGGCGTACAGCATCACGTTATTGGTGTCTATCCTGATGAAGTTGAATTGCCGGAGGTAAAAGATGAGTAAGACAATGTGGACCATTCTTATTACCGCGATGGTAACTTATATGCTTCGAAACCAAATCTCACAGCTACCGCTGGTGAATAAGCTTCCGAGCATGTAATGCCTAGTGCAATGGGATTGGTATTGACTGCCGGAGGAATTGCGGCGGCAAATGAGGTTATTTTTGCGCCATTGTCACAGAATAAAAATCTTGGCGCTAGTATTGCTTCTGATACTAATCTTTGGCGTATTATACCGGCAACCGCAATTCTTGGGCTAACTCTTGCCGGATTGGAAAAAGTAAGTGAACCACTAGGTAAGGGACTGGCCGGATTGGTTTTGCTAGCGGTTCTGGTAATTCCATATGGTAAAGCACCTAGTCCACTTGATGCATTGGGAAGTGTGGCGAAAAAGCTATGATGACAACTCTTCAAAAGTGGCTTATGGGCCTTATTGGCCTTGGGGCACTTTATCTTGTGGTTGTGAATCCAAATGGATTCTATAAAGCAGCGCAAGGCGTTAGACAAGTAGTTGGCGGTACCGAAGCGGATGTTATTTCTGGTGGTGCTAAGTAAGAAAGGCAATTTAAATGCCTAATACTGGGTTCAGCGGTTTGTCTGGCCTTGCACCATTGCAACAGGTTGAAATTGCCAATCCACTTGCAACGCCAGAAGAAAGATATGGGGGACCTGTTAACCCATATCATCAGAATGTTGGTGAACAAGCTAGACCTTATCCTTGGCAATCTTCACTTGATCCTAGTGGTTCTCATGGACCATATGGGATTGAAAATCAAATGCTTGGGGATGAATACTGGTTTATTGAGCCAGGTGGTGACCCTAGTCAAGATCCTGCATTTGATTATGAAATGCCTAATGTTTCTAAGTCGCATGGTGCGCCACACCATGTGACTTTGTCAGGCAAGATTCCAAGTCAATATGATGCAATTTGTGAGCAAATTGATCAGAGTGCAGAAATGCATGGCGCTGGTACTAATGCTAGTACCGGTATGCTTACTTGGGATGAACCACTACAAGATAATTGGCAAGAAATTTGGAATGTAACACCAGGCCATACAGATATTCCTAAAGCGCCTGGCGCAATAGGTAATAATGCATTCGGTTTCGGTGTGAATGATAGGCCAATGAATGCATATGCTAAAGTAAATGCATATGGATTTGATTCCGCGCATATGCATAGACGATATGCTTTTAATACTATTCCTGGTAATTATATGTGGATGAAACCAGGTGGTAGGCCAATGGTTAAGTCTTTGGCAGGACCCGCTAGACCTGCTGTTGGTTCTGATTCGCCATTCTATGGCGATGATCTGGGTATTTCGTTTGGTATTGATGGTGCAGTTTTGCAATCGATTCCGAATGAGTATGTTCCGCCACCCCAGCCTTATCTAGCGCCATCTACCAATACGCAGTATGGGAATCCATATGGTACAGATGGAATCGAGTTGTATTAATGCCTGACACACTTGATATTGGCGGAATGAAAGTTCAGAAAAAGACCGCTGGAATTGTTGGTATTGGTCTTGGTGGCATACTTGTTATTGGCTGGTATAGGAGTAATAAAGCTAAGCAAGATGCTGCTACAGCACAACAGAATGCTACTGCGGAAGCTGGACAGCAGCAAATTGATCCATCTACTGGTTTTCCTTATGGATCGCCAGAAGATGCGGCTGCTTTGCAATCGCAATTGAATTATTCTAATCCATATGCATATAATTCATCTTCTTATGCCGGTGGCCAAGTAATTGGCTATTCTGGTGGCGGTTCGCCTGTTTATGGTCCGGCTAATACTGGCAGCTTTACATCAAATGCACAATGGTCGCAGTATGTCGAGAATTTCTTGGAAAGCAATGAAGGTGCCGATCCGACTACAGTCGGGAATGCAATTGGTAAATACATTACTGGCCAGCCTTTGACTTCTGATATGATTCAGATTGTCCAGAACGCAATTGCTATCGCTGGTTATCCCCCAGTTGCTGGCGCTAATGGTAATCCTCCGAATTACATTACGGCTAATCAACCAACTGGTAATCCGCCACCTAATAACAATACTGTTACTGTGCCTAATGTAGTTGGTCAGCATTTGGCTACGGCAACAGGAATGCTAACGGCAGTTGGTCTTAAAGAAGGTGGCGCTAATCAGATAAAGGGTAGAACGTCAACGGTTATTTCTCAGAATCCTAGTGCGGGTACAATGGTTGCATCAGGTTCAATGGTTACGCTTAGAACAAATGTAAATTAATGTCGGAGGATAATAATGGCTTTTAAAAGTATTCTTAGGCCAGAGAATAGCGTTGTTGCTGGCGTTGCTGTAATGGCTGCTGTTTATGCTGATTATCAGTTGAATTTGGGTTCTGTTAACCAGGTTCATTATACAGATGCTAATCATCCTATTAATGAAACTTCCCGTAAGAAGGCTGGCTTTACAGCTTTGATTATGGTTGCTGGAATTGGTCTTATTGCAAAGGATGCAAATATTATCATTCTTGGTGGTGCATCTATTATTGGCATGGAATTGCTATATCGTCATGCAATTATGTCAGATGCGGCTACTAATAAGATGCAACCGCCTGTTACTGATATTTATCAGCCTGCTGAAAATGTTCAGCCTGCTTATGCGCAGGCTGATGTAAATTACGGATATTAAATGGCAGATAAGATTGATGGTTTTGGAGTTGCCGCAATTGGTATTGGGGCAGTTTTTATCTATGGCGGGATTAAAGGATATTCGCCTTTGACAGCTCTAACCGATGTTATTAAAGGTACTAACCCCAATACTGGTCAATCTAATACTGAATCGTTGACGCAATCAGCGGATACAACAAGCACAAATACAGGTTCTAGTAATTCGAGTATGCTTAGTGGCCCGGCTAGTGGTTCTGGTCAAGCGGCATTGAAAAAGGCAGCAGATACTAAAGGCTGGGGTTCTGGTGCTGAATGGCAAGCATTGAATAATGTTGAAATGGCTGAAGCCGGCTATAGTCTTACAGCGAAGAATCCATCTAGCGGTGCTTATGGAATGGCACAATTTATTAATGGGCCTAGTGAATATTACCAATATGGAGGTAATCCTAATACATACGATGGCCAAGCAATAGCAATGGTTAATTATATTGCTCAAAGATATGGTGATCCAATTGCAGCTTGGGCACATGAACAAGCATACCACTGGTATTAAAAGGAATAAATATGAGCTGGGGAAGATATTACTGGCCTTTCTTTATTGTTCTGGTATCGCTATTGTTTCTAGGACCAGAACTGATTGCATTGTTCACGAATAGAGCGAATACTCTATCACAATATGCTTGGCAAGAATTGAACGTGAATCCTCGTATTCCTGTTCATACGATTGCTTGGTGGGTAAGTATTATTGCTACTGTTCTTGCTATGGCAGTATTGATTGCTCATATTTGGTTTAAGAGGATTGCATTATGGCTAATCCTGCTGATATGGGTTTGACTGGCACAACCGTTACCGCTGCTGATAATGCTGCTAAAGCGAATAATGCTTTGTGGTATACATTTAAAGGTATCGGACGTGCTTATCTTGTTCGTCGTGGATCGGATGCTTCATTTAGCGCTGATACTTCTGGTGTTCACGGATATAATACAATTGAACAAGCATATACTAATCCAAATGGTATAAATCCAGCATCCCAAGGTACTATTAGCCAATGGAATGAGCAGGCATCATTGCCTGCTGGCGGGGGTGTATTGGGTGTAATTGAAACTGTAAATATAACGGCACCAAATACACCAGGTGGTCAACCATCGGTTTCTACTCAGCAAAATCCCACTACTGCTGCATTGGGTAAGCTTACGGGTAATTGGGAGCATATTCTATTGCGTGTTGGTGAAATATTGCTTGGATTGATTTTGGTTGGTGTAGGACTTGCACGGTTGACACATGCCCAGAATGCGATATCAAAAGCAGTGCAAACGAGGTTGCCAGTATGAGCGAACTAACTGTTGAGCCAATTATGGTTCATGTTGTGAAGGATAGTAGTAAACAACCAGAACGGCCAATAGAAGCTAGAGGTTCTGAGAAGACCATTGTTCTTAATGCTGCTAATCCTGCCCAGATGCTTGCCGGATATGATCCATTGCGTGATGAAGTAAGGATTACTGTCTCTGATAATCCTGTAATATTGTCGCGTAGTATTGGACAGGCAAGTGATCAGTCTAATACAACGGGAACACTAGCTAATCCTAATGGCAGGATTCTAGCTAATGGTGCTGCTGAATATGTGGCACGCGGAGCAAATGAAGTGTGGGTTTCAACGAATACTTATCCGACTCGGGTTTCGTTTGAGATTGTTAGGCTTACTTAGAATGGGAATGCAACCTATTAATGTTACTGCAAAGCCTCAGCGAATGCAGTCATTTATGGTTGTCAATAGCAGTTTTCTATTGGTCAATCCTGATATCGTTAATCCGATTTTTATTGGGAATGATCCTGGCTCGCAGTTTGTTTCTGTGCCTCCACTTGGCTCGGTTACTATTGGTACTAGTAAACAGGATGTTTGGGTTAGTACTAATGGCGGTAATTATACGGTTGCCGCTTATCTTTTGCCAGAGGGTACTAATTGGACACCTTCACCTGCTCAAGTGGCAGCACAAATTCAAGCTTTGGGTTTGGCTACAGAAGCAACTCAGCAATTGGTTCAAACAGATACTTCTAATACTCATCTTGATCTAGCATTGGGAACAAATCCAATGTTGCAAGGATCAGTTACTAGTGCTCTTGTTAGTACTATTGGCAAATCTATTGCTCAAGATATGCTTCATGGTAATGCTGGAACAACTAGTGAAATTGCTGCATTGCTTGCTAGTGGTAGTCCTAGTGGCGCAATGGGCGGTATTCCTTTGCTAAGGTTTACCCAGAAGCTTGGTAGTGCATCTGGCCAGACAATTCTAGGATTGAATTCTAATCCTTTGATTACTTTTATTCCAGTAAATCAGCCTAGCTATGAATGTACTTTTATTGCTAATTTGCCCGCTGCTGCTGGTACAGTTCCATTTGTTCAATTGACTTTTCAATGGAATGATAATGCAACCGGACTTGTAAATGATAGTGAAACTTTTATCATCACATCTGGTAATGGATCAGCAAATGCTATTACTACTTATTTGAGTGGTCCTGTTCGTGGCGATATTCTTTCTGTTAATGCTTTTAATCTTGACCCAGCACAGACAGTTACATTGACTTGGGTAATCAATACTATTTCTCATGTGGTTAGTCATGATAGATTGGTTCAGCCTAATTATGCTCCAACGGCACCAGTTGGTTTTACTAATCCTAATGGTTCTCCTAGCACTGGATTGGTTGCTACTATTAATCCGACTGTTGGGAGTAATGCAACTTCAATTCGTTTGCTTGCGACATACAGTGGTAAAGTAAATGTGAATATTAATGCGCGTGGTCAGTCTGATAACTTTAGCTATGCATTGGTTGATCCTGGTACTTTGTATAGCACTTCTGGCGCTTCTTTCTTTTCTCAGGATACACCTGCTGGTGGTAGCCAATTGAATGCTAATATTAATATGCCTAATGGCCCTGTTCTTTATCAGGTTATTAATAGGAGTACTACTGCTGGTGCACCGACTTGTTCTATTACTAGAGATGAATATTAATGAGGTGGCCTATGACCCTGAAACCTTAATTATGCACTTTAGAGAATAGGAATGAAATGTTTCTAGTACCGCTTGTAATAGCAGTTCATGCTTATACAACTCATATGGTGGTTCCGGGGGACACGCTTTATGGCATTAGCCAGAAAGCAACAGGTAATGGTGACAATTGGCCTAAGCTTTATTATGCAAATCGTTCTGTAATCGGTAGTAATCCCAATTTGATTTATCCTGGTGAGAGACTAGTTCTAAAGTTTCCTAAGACGTTTGGCGATCCTAAGCCAATTACTATTCGGGATATCGGGACGATTGCTAAGCACATTACTTATCCTCACGGTTACTATTCAGGTACATTGAGCTGTAATGGTCTTGAAAGGCTATGGGAATCAGCAGGCGGTAATTATGGTAGCGCATTTATTGCTGCTGAAATTGCAATGGCTGAATCTGGCGGAAATCAGTATGCTACTGGCGCTGCTGGTGAACGTGGCTATTGGCAGATTCATCCTGACCATGGTTCTCTTTCTACATATAATGCATATGGAAATGCCCGCGCAGCAGTGATCATTTCTGACAACGGCACTAATTGGAATGCTTGGACTACGTATACAAGTGGAGCGTATATCGGAAGGTGCTAAGCATTTGAATGGTTTTCAGCTATACGTTACTATTGGGCTATCTTTTATGGGTGTCCTTGTGATACCTGCGCTTACTATTATGATTAGAGGCGCTATTAAATGGACACGTGTCGAAGATAGACTTGATAGGGTTATTGATGATCTTAGACGTATCATTGAAGATAAAGATAAGGTTCATCAAGAAATAACTAGACAAATATCAGATGATAGGCGTGCCACTGATCGTCGTTTGCGGTGGCTTGAAGAACACGTATGGCGTAATGATAAACATACTCAATGAATTGTTTAGCTGGCCTAATGGGATTGTAGTTGGCAATCTTATTGCTTCTATATTGTGGGCGATTCCGGCTATTCTTCATATTGATAGACTTATGCGAAAGCATCATAAAGAGCATATCGCCAAACTAGAAAGGATTGATAATGCCGTACGAAGTTCGCAAAGTGGAGGGGGACGGATACGAAGTGATCAATTCAGAGACAAAGGAAGTGAAAGCAAAGCACTCGACTAAAGAAGATGCTGAACGTCAAGTGCGTTTGCTTCATGCTGTAGAGAATGATCCGGGTTGGGAGCCCACTAATGGCTAAGGAATGGACCGATGAAGAGGTAACGGCAGAGATTCAGAATGCCGTTAAGATTGTCGCCGAGGATAGGCTATTCAAAGGTCTATCTGCAAAATTGCAAAGTACGGCAAACCCTTCTGGAAATAATCCAGCTACGCCGCCCAATGCGCCGCCTAGTGGCGGCGATCCTAATAAGCCAAAGAAAAAGGGATTGTTCTGGGGTGAAGAACAATGACAGTACCAACGGTTTATGGCGTGGATTGTACCCATGCTAATATCCAACATTTGCCGGGCAATGCTGGAATAGTGGCGGGATATGTAACTGGCTCACCAGACATCGTATGGACCAATAATGATTGGTCTAGATTTCCTAATGGTGTGCGTATTGACCAGTCTCCTGTTAATACGTCACTCGATGAAACGGCCGATGTTCTTGATTTTGAGAATGGTGCGGCTACAGTTGACGATATCGGATCATGGACTAAAGCGGCATGGAATAATTATCATAATGCTGTGAGACCTGGCCAGCGTCAACCGTGTATTTATGCGAGTCAGAATAGTATTAGTACGGTAGCTAATGCTTTGGTTGCTGCTCATCAGGTTGCACATTTGGCTATCGCTAATTATGGTTTGACGCAGGATAATGCTAGGGCAACGGTGGAGAATGCGTCGGGTCCTTTCCCTGTTGTGTGGGTTCAGTACAACGATCATGGCCTTTATGATGAAGGCATCTTTTCTCAGAATTGGCTTAATCTTAGGAGTAGTAAAATGGCTAGTCCCGTGCCCCCTCCTGGTCAGTGGCTTGACGCTAAGGAATGGGATTGGAAAGAGGTTATGATTCTTGGTGTTGGTCTGAACGGTCACCTGTATGGGTTCGTGTATGACCAGGCCAAGAATGAATGGGTTCAGCAATTGAACATCGGGGTTTGACAGAATTTGAGAAGCGTGGTAAGATGATCGTAGATCAACCGATCAGAAAGGATCACGCAAATGCCACGCAAGACTAGCTTCGTCCCGAACGTTACCGGTACTCAGCTTATCCCGCTCGATGAAATCCCTGATGACATCAAGCAGTGGGCAGAAGAGGTCTACGAGAAGATTCGTAAGACGGACGGCCGCGAGCGCGCAGCGTACGACAATGATGACGAAATGAATCTAGAGGCTAAGTACCTCGCGTCGTATTGCGCGCAGCGTCCGCATGGTGCATTGAAGTTCCGTCGGTCGCCTACGAAGGACCTTCCCGCTCACACCATGGACTTCCGCATTACTGCCGATGTGGAAGCCAATGGGAAGCGTCAAGCCGAAAACGGCGACACCGGTACCCGTAAGGCACGGTAAGCAAATGAGAACGTCAATGGCCCTCTTCCCGCCACTGTCGAGGGGGCCATTGGCATTTTCAGAAATGGAGCGCACACCATGTTCATGATCCTATTCAACCGCGATGATCCGGCAACGGCTTACACGTACGGACCATTCGAGACAAAAGACGAAGCGTTGCAGGTCGCAAAAGCGATCTACAATGCGAGTAAGAAACTGTGGGTTATCTACCCGCATATCCAGAATGCCGATAATAATGGCTAGTCTCATTGAGCAGATGTATGAATCTGCTCTTGGCATCGTTAAGCTTACTCCGCAAGAGATGGCTTTCGCTCTTGGCTATCTCGCGTCTTATGATCCGAACACATTCAAAGCGGTAATGGATGCGACAATGCAGCAACGAAAGCACATGGAAGAAGAGTAGTCGCCATGCATCTATTCCACAAATGGGTTTCACAAGGTACGGAAACTCACGGCAAATGGAGCTACGAAGTTACTACCCAAACATGGGTATGCTCTAAGTGTAATCGAAAGAAAATGCGCGTAGTTAATCGCCAGAAGAAAGCCAGAAAGGGCAGGAAAATCCGCAACTCCGGTGGATGGGGATGGTAAACGCCATGGAACGATGGGCACTGGAAACGTGTCTTAATGGCACGTATGAGCGTACGGTATGGGATACGTACGATGGGGCGATCGCTAACCGCGAACGGCTTTTGCACAATCGCGTAATAAGCCTCGCAAAGGGTAAGTCAAAGACTGTCATCGTTACGGGATGGACAGCAATTCACAGAATAGGGAATCGCAATGGCCGAATTCGGTAGCAATTCAAAGGAAGCCGCGAAAGATTACGGCTGGGATCTAATTAAGAATGGCGCATCGATTTCAGATGTCCTAGATGATGTCTGGGAAATGGGATTACGAAATGGCCAGTCCACGCCGGCGGAATAAGTTCAGTCGCCTTTCTTCTCCAAATGGAATAGAGGAAAGGCTACAGAATAGAATAGCACATACTCCGGCTAGTACCCCGAAAATGAAATATCATAGGCCGGGAAGTAGAAATCCAAGGAAATGCAGTCGATAGCCAATTAAATGGCTTGGTTAGCCCCGCTAATGGCATTAATTAGCGGGGCTAATTAACGTCGTAAATGGCTGATTACGGAGAGTAAATGAGGCC
>Ga0207664_10001069_pt1 | contig 18265 bp, 15 predicted proteins | sample LARL83metaG_FD_184349 | JGI IMG/M metagenome (GOLD analysis project Ga0207664, IMG submission 184349) | Corn, switchgrass and miscanthus rhizosphere microbial communities from Kellogg Biological Station, Michigan, USA - LAR L8-3 metaG... | ecosystem: Host-associated > Plants > Roots >... | reverse complement strand
CTGGTGGTAACAGTTGGTCCACACGCGGCCGGCCTTGATCGCGCGCCCCATCCTGAATGCGCGGCTGCCGTCCCGAGTCCACACTCCGGCGCCGAGGCCGTACATGGTGTCGTTGGCGATGTCCAGCGCCTCCTCCTCGCCGGCGAACGTGGTGACGGCGAGCACCGGCCCGAAGATCTCCTCCTGGAACACGCGCATCTTGTTGTGTCCCTTCAGGACGGTCGGCTGGTAGTAGTACCCGCCGGCGAGCCTGCCGTTGATCGCCGGGCGCTGTCCGCCGATCAGGACCTCCGCGCCCTCGTCGCGACCGATCTTCACGTAGCTCTCGATTTTCTCGAGCTGCGCGGTCGACACCTGGGCGCCGATCATCGTCTCGCGGTCTAGGGGATCGCCTTGTCTGATCGCGGCGATCCGCTCCAGGCAGCGCTCCATGAAGCGGTCGTAGATCGACTCCTGAATCAGGGCGCGGGAGGGGCAGGTGCACACCTCCCCCTTGTTGAACGCGTACAGCACCAGTCCCTCGACGGCCTTGTCGAGAAACGCGTCGTCGGCGGCCATCACGTCTTCGAAGAAGATGTTGGGCGACTTGCCGCCCAGTTCGGTGGTCGACGGGATCAGGTTCTGCGCGGCGTAGGACATGATCAGCCGGCCGGTGACGGTCTCGCCGGTGAAGCCGACCTTGGCGATTCGGCTGTTGGACGCCAGCGCCCGCCCGATCTCCGCGCCGGGGCCGTTGACGACGTTGACCACGCCTGGCGGCACGATGTCGGCGATCACCTCCATGAGTTTCAGGATCGACCAAGGCGTTGGGCTCGCCGGCTTGATCACCGTGCAGTTGCCGGCGGCCAACGCTGGCGCGATCTTCCAGGCCGCCATTAGCAGCGGGAAGTTGAACGGGATGATCTGGCCGACCACACCAAGTGGCTCCTGAAAGTGGTAGGCGTAGGTGTGCTCGTCGATCTCCGAGATCCGCCCTTCCTCTGAGCGAACCGCGCCCGCGAAGTAGCGGAAGTGGTCAGCAGACAGCGGGATGTCGGCCGCGAGCGTCTCACGGACCGGTTTGCCGTTCTCATAGCTCTCGGCGACCGCGAGCATCTCGAGGTTGGCGTCGATCGCATCGGCGACTGCATTGAGCACCGCAGCCCGCTCGGCAGGCGAACGGCGCGCCCAATCGTGCTTGGCTGCATGCGCGGCGTCGAGCGCGAGCTCGATGTCCTGCTCTCCGGACTCCGCGACCTCGCAGAACGGCTCACCGGTGCTCGGTGTCAGGTCGTCGCGGTACCGGCCGGTGGTCGGGGCGATCCATTCACCGCCGATGAAATTCTCATAGCGACCTTCCAGCTCTACCGGGCTGCCGGGCTGGCCCGGTGCATCGAAGGCGGTGGACTGGACTGTAGACATGTCGATGCTCCTTGATTCCCGGAATCCGAGGCATACCTGAGTCCCGGGTGTCGTAACGGTGCGTATGGGAGAAGTCGATCATCCTGTTCGGCGCCAGGCATCGGGGCATCGCGCGCTCCGCTTGCGGAAACCCCGCTGCGACCGCGCGGGCGAGGGCGGATTTCCGCGGTCCGGTTTCGAACTAGCTTTCGGGGCCTCAGAACGATTTGGAGGTAGTGGAGTGTCTAACGCCACCACTCAATTCCAACGCGGCAGCTTGCTGTTGCCGGTTTTCGGTCGCGCGACCGTCGCCGACGCGATGCATCCGGGGATCCTTTGCTGCGATCCCGACGCGAGCCTCACGAAGGTCGCTCGCGTGATGTCCACCCACCACGTCCACTGCGTTGCGGTGATGACGCTCGCGCACGGCGAATCCGGCGAGTCGGTGGTCTGGGGCATGATCTCCGACCTAGATCTATTGCAGGCCGGCCTCGATGACGATGCCGAGCCGACCGCCAGGATGCTCGCCAACCAGCCCATCATCACGGTCAAGCCCAGCACGTCTCTGCGAGAAGCCGGCCAGGCGATGGTCGACCACGACGTCAGCCATCTCGTCGTCGTCGAGCCTGAAACGCAGAGGCCGATCGGGATCGTCTCGACGCTTGACCTTGCCCACCTGCTCGCATGGGGCGAGGTTTGAGTCCAGCGGGTCCGTGTTCGAGATCGGTCTTACGGCCGGCGCGGTCACGAGAGTCGTACCGCGGCAGCGGCTGTCTGTTGCGGCATATTTGACCAAGGACGTCACGCACAGGCGTACGGGCTTCGGGTCAAAGCGACCGCAGGCACCGGCGGTCTTCCTTTTGCCGGATCGACGACCAGCCGATCCGATCGCACGAGCTGATCGTCTCGACCGATGCGCTGATCGTTGTCGATCCGACGCGCTGCTTCACCTTGGTCGACGTATTCTGGCGGGCAGGGCCCGAGCAGGAGAACGGGCGCGCCCGGCGCGGCGCACGGCTCGGCTCCCGCCCACCCGCACACTGATGGCCGGAACTAGGCGACGTCGTCCGGCCGGGCGGGTCGTGACGTGGCGATCGGCCACGGTCAAGCTCACCACCCGCCACATCGACGCGCGGCTTGGAGGCACCGAGCGCCAGCCTCCCGCGCAAGCGCCCGTCGCCGGCTTCGACGAGCTCAACACCTGGTGCTACTCAGACGTCCCCAGGACCATGTGAGTCGACCCGACCGGGGTCCTACGTATCCGAGCGACTACGACTTCTGCAAGGGCTGCGGCCTGTGTGCAGGAATGCCCGTGCGACGCCATCGAAATGGTGACCGAGTCGAGCTGATCCGGCTCGGCCGCGCGGCGGCCTCAGCTGCGCGGCGACGAAGCGAGCGCCGCACCCCAGGCCCGGGCGCGAGCAAGTTCGCCCTCGGCCAGCGGACCTTCGGTGTCCGCCACGACGAAGCTCTCGTTGCCGATCACGTCGTAGCCGTGGTGTCGCAGGCGCCGAGCGATCCCGTGAGATGCGGCGCCCGTGATCAGCGGCGAGCCGTGCGCGCGTGTGTCGAAGGCCGCGGCCCTGGCGTGGTCGTCGCGAGGCAGGTCACCGAGCCATTCGCGCAGGCCGGGCTCCTCTGTCGACGCGGGCAGCAGCCCGTCACGAGCGCTTTCTACGGCCACGGCGCGGCTGCGCCTGCTGGTCAGCCCGTGGACGTGGGTCGGTCCCCCCACGACCAGCAGCTCGGGGCGACCGACGTGGCCGGCGGCTTCCTGCACCGACAGCACCTCGGCGTCGCCGATGCCCGAGGCGATCGCCTCGGCCACCTCGCGGGTGTTGCCGTACATGGATTCGTAGACGACGAGCGCGCTCATCGCTCAGACGAGTTGGTGGACGGGCGCGAGCACGCGTTCGGCGAGTTCGACCAGACGGGTGGAGTAGCCCCACTCGTTGTCATACCAGGCGACGACCTTGACCTGCGTCTCGTCGATCACGCTCGTCAGCGAGGCGTCGAAGATCGCCGAATACGAAGACCCGACGATGTCGGCCGACACGATCGGGTCCTCGGTGTACTCGAGGATCCCCGCCAGCGAGCCGCTGTCGGCGGCATCCCGAAACACAGCATTGATCTCCTCCTTGCTCGTCGGACGCGACGCCTCGATCGTCAGGTCGACAAGCGAGCCCGTCGGCGTCGGCACCCGCACCGCAAACCCGTTAAGCCGGCCGTCCAGTTCGGGGATCACCAGCCCCAGCGCCTTCGCGGCCCCCGTCGACGTCGGAATGATGTTCAGCGCCGCCGCACGCGCGCGCCGCAGATCCTTGTGCGGACCATCGAGCAGATGCTGATCAGACGTGTAGGCATGGATCGTCGTCATCAGCCCGTGCCTGATCCCCACGCTCTCGTGCAGCACCTTCGCAACCGGCGCCAGACAGTTGGTCGTGCACGACGCGTTGGAGATGATGTGATCAGTCTCCGGGTCATACGCACTGTCGAAGTTCACGCCGAGCACGACCGTCGCGTCGGCCGGCTCACTGCCCTTGGCAGGCGCCGAGATGATCACCTTCCGCGCGCCGGCCCCAAGATGCCGCGCCGCGTCGGCACGAGTGCGAAACCGGCCCGTCGACTCGATCACAACATCGACCCCAAGCTCACCCCACGGCAACCGCTCAAGCTCAGTCTCAGACAGCGTACGAACGTGCCGGCCGTCGATCTCGATCCCGTCGCCGCTGACCGCAACATCGCCCGGAAAACGACCAAACACCGAGTCGTAGCGCAGCAAATGCGCCAACGTCGCCGTATCGACCAAATCGTTGATCGCAACGACCTCAATACCGGCATCACGCTCATAAGCGGAACGCAAGAAGCACCGACCGACCCTGCCAAATCCGTTGATCGCAACACGTACCGCCATGGTGACCTCACTCGTCTTGGTTGGAGCCCCCACGCTACGCACGCAGCTGACGCCGCAAATCGGGGCGCGCGCGCGATCGCGGTCGGTAATTCGCCGCGGCCGATCCGCGGTGGTTTGCGCTAGGCGCGCAGCGAGGCCGGGGGCCGCGACGGCGGCCCCCACTCGCACGCGCGCGTCGACGATCACCGCCCCGTCGGGCCCGGCGATCAGCGGGTTGCAATCGAGCTCGACGATTTCGGGGTGCGCTTCGACCATTGCGCCGACGCGCAACAGCACGTCCTCGATCGCGGGCACATCGCAGGGCGCGGCGCCCCGATATCCGTCGAGCAGCGGAAACGTACGGAGCGAGCGGACCATCTCGTGCGCGTCGAGGTCCGTGATCGGTGTGATCCGCACAGCGACGTCGCCGATCAACTCGGCCGCCGTTCCGCCGGCTCCGCAGGCCAGAACAGGTCCGAAGCTGTGATCGTTGACAACCCCCACGATCAGCTCCACGCCGGGCGGTGCCAGTGACTGCACGACCAGCCCCTCCAACTCGTATCCCGCGGCCTTGACCGAGGCGTCGATCTCCGCGGCCGCGGCCCGGACGGCGTCGGGCCCGTCGAGCCCGAGGCGTACGCCGCCGGCATCGCTCTTGTGGACCAGCCCGGGAGCGATCGCCTTCAGCGCGACGGGTGTTCCCAGCTCGGCCGCTGTGGTCGCCGCCTCATCGGCGCTCGCTACAACGCGCGCCTCGATCAGCGGCAGCCCGTAGCAGCGCAGAAGCGAGCTCACGCTCCCGGGAGAAAGCCATCCCGCGCCGGATGCGAGCTCGCCGCTGATGATCGCGGCGGCTTCCTCGGGTCTGGTACCGGCCGGGCTCGCCGGCGAACGCCTCGGGCGCGCCCGCCAGCGTCCGTACCGGGCCGCCAGCGAGATGGCGCGCGCGGCATCCTCGGGGAACTCGTAGCCGGGGACCCGAACGTCATCGGCGCTCAGCTGCGCCGGTGGCCCTTCGCTGGTCATGAACACGGCCGCGATCGGCACCCCGGGATCGGATTGCGCGACCTCGCGGATCGCGCTCGCGACGTCCTCGGCCCTTGTCACCAGCGGCGGCACGAACAAAACGAGGATCGCGTCGCAGGCGCCGCTACCGATGATCGCCCGCATCGCCCGGCGGTAGTCATCGGCGGACGCGGTTGCGATCAGATCGATCGGATTGCCCAGCGCCGCCTCGTCGGGCAGGAACACGGCCAGCTTCGCGCGGACGCTGTCGGGCAGCTCGGGGACATCGACCCCCGCCGCCTGGCACGCGTCGGCGCACATGATCCCCGGGCCGCCGGCGTTGGTGATGATCGCCACCCTATCGCCCCGCGGGACCGGCTGGGCCGATAACAGTTCCGCCACGTCGAGCATCTCGCCAAGCGTGTCGGTTCGAACCACCCCTGCCTGCTCGAACAGCGCGTCGACGGTCACATCGGAAGCCGACAGCAGCGCTCCGGTGTGCGAGCTGGTGGCCCGCGCTCCCGCCGCCGAGCGGCCACTCTTGACGGCGATCAGAGGCTTCTTTCGCGCAAACCGAGGAGCGATCCGGGCGAACTTGCGGGGATCCCCAAATGATTCGAGGTACAGCAGCGCGAGGTCGGTGCCCGCGTCCTGCTCCCAGTAGCGAAGCATGTCGTTACAAGACAGATCGACCTTGTTGCCGACCGACACGAACGAGGACAGCCCGACCCGTGCCCTGGCGGCGGCCTCGATGAACGCGATCCCCAGGCCGCCGCTCTGTGATATGAAGCCGACCCTGCCGGGCGTCGCGGCGTGCGGGGCGAACGTCGCGTTGAACCTGACCTCGGGCGCGGTGTTGATCGCGCCCAGGCAGTTGGGACCGACGATCCGGATGCCCGCGTCGCGGCATACGTTCACGAGTTCCTGCTGGCGGCGCGAGCCCTCGGCGCCTGTTTCCGCAAAGCCGGCCGAGATCACCAGTAGCGCACGAACGCCCGCCTGCGCGCACTCCCGGGCCACGTCGACGACGCGGTGTGCCGGCACCACCACGACCGCGAGCTCGACCGTGGTGGGAACGTCGAGGATGGACTGGTAAGCGGGCAGCGACTGTACGACCGTGGCGTGCTCGTTGACTGCGTACACCGGTCCCGCGAACTCCGAGGCCAGCAGGTGGTGAAGGATCTGACCGCCGACGGTTTCGTGGCTGCGCGACGCGCCGATCACCGCCACCGAGCTCGGCTCCAGGAACGCGCGCACCGCCGCGACCGCGGCCTGTCGCTCGCGCTCCTCAAAGCACGCCCGCGCTTCGCCCGACAGCGACGTCGGCAGCTCGATCTCGATCGCCCCGGGTGTCGAGTGCAGCTCGACCGGAAAGCCGCTGGCGCGGAACACCTCGATCATCCGGTGGTTGGCCGGAAGCACCTGCGCGCAGAAGGTCGCGATGCCCTGCTGCTCGGCGACGTCGGCAAGCTGAGCTAGCAGGATCGTCGAGATACCCCGGCCCTACCACGCGTCGGCGACCAGGAAAGCGACCTCGGCGCGACCGTTCCCGAGCATCCTGATGCCTCGAGTCCGATCGTGCGCGGGCTTTGGACCGAGGCGGATGTAGGCGGCGTGTGCGATCACGCGACGCGGGGTCCCGGTCTCGGCAACGAGCGCGAAGCGGTCGGCATAATCGACGTCCATCGCCCACCGGGTGACCCAATCTAGATCGACCGCGCCGAAGAACCGAAAGCCGATCGATTCGGCGGAGACATCGCCGAGGAACGCCCGAATTGCGGTCTTGTCGTCGGGGCGCACGGGCCGCACGTGCACGGTCGACCCATCGCGCAGAACGATCTCGGCTTCGCGCTCGGAGGGGTATGCCGGGGCCTGGGAAGCTGCCATCGCACCAGTATCAAAACGCCGCTGCGGCACGCCATCCGCACGTTCTACTGAGCGATCTGGGGTCCAGCACCGATTGCGGTCCCGCGCCCTGAGCCGAGCCTCGGCGCATGTGCACACATGTCCCTGCGCGCCGGCCAAACGTGGTGGTGATGCGCACGTACTCTGAGCTTGCGGCCGCCGACGTCCCGTAAGCCGGGGCCCAGGCGCAAGTCTTGCCGGCCGGACCCGCGCTCGATCAGCTGCTGATTCGGCCCATTCGCGCCGACGACAAGCCCGTCCTGCTTCGAGGGTTCGCCCGGCTGAGCGAGCGCTCGCGCTATCGAAGGTTCTTATCTCCACACTGGCAGCTCAGCCCCCATGAGCTGCGGTACCTGACCGAGGTCGACCATCACGACCACGAGGCGTTCGTGGCGATCGACCTTCGCACCAAGGCAGGCGTGGGCGTTGCCCGCTACGTCCGCTCCAAGCAGGAGCCGGACACGGCGGAGCTCGCAGTCGCGGTAGTGGACGACTGGCAGCGCAGCGGTGTCGGCGGCCGCCTCGCAGATGCGCTCGCAAACCCGCGCGCGGGAGGAGGGCATCGCGCACTTCAGCTGCTTGATGCTGTCCGACAACCGGCTGATGCGCAGCCTCGCCCACCACGTCGGTGTGGTGCGCATCGTCGGTCAACAGCACGGCACGATCGAGCTGATCATCGACCTCTCGCCGGTGCAAGCCGCGCCGGCGGTCCCGATCCCCTGGGCCCCGTCACCAACGCCGACATCTAGCCCAGGTCACGTCGTCGTCACTCACGCGCGAGCTCTGCTCGCCGGCGAGTCTCCGCCGATCCGCGGCGGCTCGCTTCAGCGCATCGTCCTCGGTCTCAGGGCGCGACACGGGGGTCGGATGCCCGGCGAGCCTCACCACCCAGCCGCCGCTCGGCACGGCTCCACATGGATCGCCGGCGGGACCTCGTGATCGGAAATCAGCCGTCGCCGCGCGCGGATGCCGCGGCCGGGTCGACGCGGTTGGCGTGCGGCACGCCGGCCGCGGCGTAGGCGTCGGGCTCGTCGAGCGTCTCGTGTTCGAGCAGCGCGCGGGCAAGCCCCTCGAGCTGCTCGCGGTGCTCGGCGAGCATGGCGACCGCGCGCGCATGACACTCGTCGGAGATCCGCCGGATCTCGGCGTCGACGAGCTGCCTGGTGCGCTCCGAAGGCGCACCTTCCCCCATCAGGAAGGGGTCATTGCCGTCGGGCGGGAGCACGGTCACGAGCCCGACCCGGTCGGACATCCCCCACCGCCCGACCATGTGTCGCGCGAGCGCGGTCGCCTGGTCGAGGTCTGACTCGGCGCCCGTGGTCACCGCTCCGTAGATCAGCTCCTCGGCGGCTCGCCCGCCGAGCAGCCCCGTTATGCGGCCGCGCAGGAAGCGCTCGTCGAATCCATATCGGTCCTTCTCCGGGCTCTGAAAGGTGACGCCCAGCGCGTGTCCGCGCGGGATGATCGAGACCTTCCTGACCGGGTCGGCGCCTGGCTCGAGCATGCCGATCAGCGCGTGCCCTGCCTCGTGGTAGGCGGTCCGCTCACGCTCGTCTTCTGAGATCAGGATGTGTCGCGCCGCGCCGAGCACGATCTTCTCGAGCGCGTCGGCGAGCTCGTCGCGACCCACTGTCTTGCCCCGGCGATGAGCGGCGAGCAGCGCGGCCTCGTTGACGAGGTTGCGCAGGTCTGCACCGACCATCCCGGGCGTGGAGGAGGCGACGGTGGCGAGGTCGACGTCGTCGGCGAGCGGGACCGACCGAGCGTGCACCTTGAGGATCTGCTCGCGGCCCTTCTGATCGGGCGGGTTGACCGCGACACGCCGGTCAAACCGTCCCGGCCTCAATAACGCGGAGTCGAGGATCTCGGGACGGTTGGTCGCTGCCAGGACGATCACGCCCTCGTTGCCGGTGAACCCGTCCATCTCGGTGAGCACCTGGTTGAGCGTCTGCTCGCGCTCGTCGTGACCTCCGCTCGAGAACGAGCCGGCGCCGCGGGCGCGGCCGATCGCGTCGAGCTCGTCGATGAAGATGATCGCCGGGGCCTCCTTCTTTGCCTGTTCGAACAGATCCCGCACGCGGCTGGCCCCCACTCCCACGTACATCTCGACGAACTCAGACGCCGACAGCGAGAAGAACGGGACCTCGGCCTCACCGGCGACGGCTCTGGCCAGCAGCGTCTTGCCGGTGCCGGGCGGACCGGTCAGGAGCACGCCGCGCGGGACCATCGCGCCGAGTGCGCGGTAGCGGTCCGGGTTCTTGAGGAAGTCGACGACCTCCTCGAGGTCCTCGGTCGCCTCGTCGATTCCAGCGACGTCGGCGAACGTCGTGCGCTGATCGTCGCGCTCGTAGCGCCGCGCGCGCGCTTTGCCAAAGGTCGACAACCCGCCGCCCAATCCGTGGGTTCCGCGGCGCATGAACAGCACGAACACGCCGACGATCAGCAGGATCGGCCCGAAGGCGAACAGCAGCGACTCCCACAGCGGCGTTGACGTGGTGGTCGGCTCGGCCCCGATTGTCGCCCCGCCGGCCAGCAGCTGTTGGAAGATCTGGTCGTTGGCAAAGACCGGGCGTTCGGTCTTGAAGTACTGCGAGCTCACGCCCGTGGCGTCCGTGATCTCCTTTCGCAGCTCCCCCTCGATGGTCTCGCCGGTGGCCGTGATTTCCGCCACGTTTCGCTGCTGTGCCTGTGCGCGGAACGCGCTGTAGGGAATGTCCAGCCGAGTCGGCCCGGAATGCGGGGAAAGCAGCAGGATCGCAACCACATACAGCGCCGCGATCACCCCGACGGTGATCCACGTCGCGGCCGCGCCGCCCTTGCTGCCGGGCTGCTGCTGTCCGGTCTGCCTGGATCCCTCGACGCGCCAGGGGTCGCGTGGCGTCTGCTCAGGCGCGTCGCCGTGGCGGTCGTCTTGTGGGGGGTCTTTGGCCATCTCGGGGCTTGGCGGTCGCGGCGGGCCGGGTCAGGCCTTGCCGTCCTGGGCTCGCGTGGGGACCGCGATCACCGGACAGGGCGAGATGTGGAGCAGGCGCTGGGTCACGCTGCCGACCAGCAGGCCGGCGATCGGCGTCTGGCCGCGCGTGCCGACCACGATCGCATCGCCTCCATGGGTGGTGGCGGCCTCGGCGATCGCGTGCGCCGCACCGCCGACCTTGGCGCGCGATCGCTCCAGCGAGACCTTCATGCCGTTGCCTGACAGCTCGGCCACCTGCCGGTCGATCTTGGCCCTCAGGTCGTCTTCGTTGGCCGCGCGCGGCTGGCTGCCGCCGCCCTTTCCGGGCAGCGTGAACTCTTCGCAATGCACGGCGATCAGCTCGCCGCCGCTCTCTCGGGCCAGATCCTTGGCGACGCCCAGGGCCTTGTCGGCTGACTCCGAGCCGTCGGTCGCCCACACGATCTTCTTGAACATGACGGTGCTCCTCGGTTGATGGTGGTGTCGTTACCGCGAGGCCGCGGACCGCTCGTGCCGACGCTTGCGGGCGTCGGCCACCGCCGGAGACGGAACCACGATCACGGTGCGGTCGGCATGCTGGAGCACCGCGTGCGAGACGCTCCCGAGCAGCATCGACTTCAGCCCGGTGAGGCCGCGCGAGCCAACCACGATCGCGCTTGCATCGACGGCCTGCGCCTCGTCGAGGATCGCGTTGGCCGTGGTCGTCAGCTCTGTGCAGGCGCGCCACTGCGCGTTGAACCCCGACTGCCGCGCGAGCTCGGCCCCCTCGCCCGCGAGGCGCTCGGCGGCTGACCGGCTGGCGTCGTCGGTCTCTTCGATGTTGAGCACGCCCGGCGCGAAGCCGAAGCCCAGCGGCGTCCGGGCCATCAACTCGGCGAACGGCTGCCAGACGGTCAGCACGGTCGCAGGGTGACTGCCGAGCAACTCGCCGGCTTGCTCGATTGCCGCCTTTGCGTCAGTCGAGCCGTCGTAGGCGATGAGGATCATCACGGTCCCTTTCAGCTCGACGGGCCGGCGTACGCGGCCGCGATGTCAAGCGCCGACAACACTCCGACCGGATAGCCGCCGGTCGCGTCGAGCACCACCAGGTGCGTGAGCGCGCGCTCGGTCATCAGCTGCGCCGCACGTGCAAGCGATTCATCGGCGGACACCGCGAGCGGCTGGGTGGCGGCGACCTGCAGCGCGCTTGGATCAGTCCCGGTCGCGACGGCGGCGACCACGTCCAGGTCAGACACGATGCCAACAGGTCTGGTGTGGCCGTGGTCGTTGACCGCGACCGCATGAACCCGGTTCGCGGACATGATCTCGGCAACCTCGGCGAGCGTCGCGTCTGACGCGCAGCTGAGGATGCCGGTGTGCATGCAGTCGCCGACGCGAGCGTGCGCCAGCGTGGAATTTGTGTCTCGGTGATTGCACATGATCGAAGCTTCGTTTCCGCGCGAGCTTGGTTCATCCGCGCGCCGTCGCGCCTTGGCTTCGGAGAAGTACTGATCCTGGAGGTCTCCCGCAGAGACGCTCCGTATGGCGCCGCACAGTCGTTCGTGCTCCGAGCGGATGGCCCGACCCCTCGACGGCCATACGGTCGGGTTCTCAACAATGAGTTCGGAGGATTCGCGATGTTCAAGAACGTTCTCGTCGGTGTCGACGGGCGCCAGGGCGGGCACGACGCGATCGCGCTCGCGCGCCGGCTCGCCGCGCCCGACGCGACCATCACGCTCGCCCACATCTACGGCAGCGAGTGGCTGCTCCCGCGCGGCGTGCAGCTCGTCGCCTCGCTCGCGGCCGAGGAGTCACAAGGGCTGCTGTTAACCGAACGAGCCAGGGCCGGGATCGACGCGCACCTCGTCTCAGGCTCGCAATCTTCGCCCGGGCGTGGCCTTCACGAGATCTCAGATCGTCACCACGCCGATCTGCTGATCGTTGGGTCTTCTCGCCATGCCCTGCTCGGACGCGCGCTCGTAGGCGACGACACGCGCGCCGCATTGAACGGGGCGCCATGCGCGGTCGCCATTGCACCGCGAGGGTACGCCCAGATCGGCGACGAGCTCCGCACCATCGGCGTCGGCTACGACGGCTCTGCTCAAGCGCAAGCCGCGCTGAGCGCCGCCCGGGAGCTTGCCCACCGTCACGGCGCCCGGATCGAGGCGCTGTGGGTGGTGTCGCTCCAGGAAGTTCGCGACGACTGTCCCATACCCGCCTATTGGCAGCAGGCCACCGACACGCTCATCGAACATCGCCGACAGGAGCTTGGGTGCCTGGTCGGCATTGACGGCGACGCCACCTACGGAGGGCCGCGGGAGGAGCTTTCCCGGCTCGGCGACCGCGTCGACCTGCTGATCATCGGCTCCAGGAACTACGGGCCGATGCAGCGCCTGTTCCACGGCACGACGTCGACGTATCTCGTGCGCCACCTCGCGTGTCCGCTTCTGCAGCTGCCGCGCGTTGCCGGCGCCGTCGCTGACCGGGCAAGCCGGCAGCCAGAGTCCACGGCCGTGCCAGCGGCCTAGAGAGAGGAGGATCGGATGTTCAATAACGTGATCGCCGGCGTGGATGAGCGGCCGGGCGGCCGCGATGCCATCGCGCTCGCATCCGAGCTCGCATCCGAGCACGGCCGGATCACTCTCGCGCACATCTACGGTGCCGTCCCGAGCGTCTGGACTCGCTCCAGCGCGCTGTACGGCACGGCGTCCGAGAAGCACGGGCTCGATGTGCTTCGCAACGCCGCCCTCGAGGCGAACCTCGTCGCTGACCTGCGTTGCTGCGGGTCATCCTCGATCGGCCGTGGACTTCATGAGCTCGCGGAACTGATCGACGCCGACCTGCTGGTCGTCGGCTCCAGCCAACGCGGTGCGTGGGGCCGAGCCCTGCTTGGAGACGACACCCGGGCGGCGCTCAACGGGGCGCCGTGCGCTGTCGCCGTCGCGCCCGCCGGCTACGCGCAGCACCCGCGCCTGTTCAACGAGATCGGCGTCGGCTATAACGGGTCGCCCGAGAGCATCCACGCACTCGCCGTGGCGCGCGAGCTGGCGGCCGAGCGCGACGCCCGGATCTCGGCCTTTGAGGCTGTGTCGGTGCCGGCAATCGCCCTCGCCTCCGGCCCAGCGCCGGTAGACGACTGCATGCAGGAGCTGCTCGATGTGGCACGCGGGCGCGTGTCGGCGCTCGACGGCGTCGAGCCGCACGCCGTCTACGGCCAGCCCGCCGAGGAGCTGGCGATGTTCAGCGCCTCCGTGGACCTGCTGGTGGTCGGCTCGCGCGGCTACGGCCCGCTGGGGCGGCTCGTGCACGGCAGCACATCCCATCGGCTCGCCCGGCTGGCCCGATGTCCGCTGCTCGTGCTCCCGCGGGCTGCCGGCGAGTCGATCGACACAGACGTGCCGCCCGCCGACGCGCAGGCCGCCTTGCCGACAGGACCCTGACGGGGTGCGCGCGTCGATCTACGCGCAGGTTGTAGGAACGTGGTCACCGGCACGCCGATACACGACCGCAACGGGCAGCGTCGTGACATCGACCACCGTTGACAGCCGGGGTTGGGCGCCGTGACAACCTGCTCGCAGTGACCGGACCACCGCCACTCGTTGCTGCCTACGTCCGTCGCGCGGTCGCGCCCGGGCGGCCCGTGGCGGCGCAGGTCCGGATAACCCAGGTCGGGGAGATGCTCAGACAGCGCGGCGGTCGCCCCACGCGATTCACCGCCACCGAGCGTTTCGCGGTTGAACGGATCGGGTTTGTCTGGGAGGCCAGGTTCCGCGTTGCGCCGCTCGTGGCGATCGACGTCGCCGACGGCTATCGCGACGGCCGCGGCTTTTTGCAAGTCCGGCCGCTCGGCATACCGACCCGGGCGCGTGCCGGCCCCGGGATCGCCCTGGGCGAGATCTACCGATATCTCGCCGAGCTGCCCTGGGTGCCGCACGCGATGACGGCCAATCCCAGGCTGCAGTGGACAGGCGCAGGCGACCGGCAAGTGAATGTCACCACCGCCGCGCTCGATCGCCGCCCGCCCGTGACGCTCGAGTTCGACGCCCACGGAGACATCGTCTCGTGCTCCACGCCCGCGCGCCCTCGGCAGGTGGGACGCGTCTACGCCAACACCGCCTGGGGCGGCGGGTTCAGCCGGTACGCCACGTTGGACGGAATGCGGATCCCGACGCACGCCGAGGTCTATTGGGACCTTCCCGGGGGACGGTTCGTGTACTGGCGAGCTCGGGTCCTTAGCGCGCAGATGCTCGCCGAGTCCCTCTGACGTCGGATCAGCTGTCGGACTGGACCAGTTTGTGGTCGAGCGCGTAGCGCACGAGCTCGGCCCGTGACCCGAGCCGCAGCTTCTGTTGGATGTGCGCCCGGTGGGTCTCCACCGTGCGCACCGACAGATACAGCTGCGCGGCGATCTCGGCGTTGGTGTAGCCCAGCGTGATCATCCGCAGCACCTCGACCTCGCGCTCGGACAGCCCGTCCGGCGGTCCTGGCGGCGGCTCGGCCGCGACCCGCGCTCCCAGCCGTGGATTCAGGTACGTGTCGCCCGCGGCGGCTCGCCGCACCGCCTCGACGAGCTCGGTCTCGGCCGCTTCCTTGAGCACGTAGCCCAGGGCGCCGGCGCTCAGCGCCTCGCGCGCGTACGCGGGCTCGTTCTGCATCGTCAGCACGACGATCTGGGTGTCTGGGGACTCCGCCCTGATTGCGGGGATGTGCTTGAGGCTCGATCCGCCCGGCAGGTTGAGGTCCAGGACGAGCACCTGTGGATGGTGGCCGCGCACGAAGCGCCGGGCGTCGTCGATGTCGCCGGCCTCGGCCAGCACCTCGAGGTCGGGCTCTGCTCCGAGCACCTGCTTGAGCCCGCGGCGCACGACCGCGTGGTCGTCGGCGATCACGATCCCGATCGTCGCCGGTTCCTGATCGGTGTCCGGCTGCGCTCGCTCGGTCATGCTGTCCTCCCGGTGACGCTGTCTCGCTGCTCGAGGTATGGAGCAAGGTACCTGGCGTCGATCTTGCCGGCCGGCGACCAGCTCGGCGTGTCGCTGATCTCAGAGGTCGATCCGTGCCCGCCGGTGATCTGGGCGCTCATGTACTTCGGCTTGTCCAGACTGAGCAACATCCCGCGGATCACCGGATGAAACGGCGCGCGCTCGACCGGTGCGCCCGCCAGCGCCGCGATCTCCCGGGCGGCGGTGTCCGCCTGCTGCGCGGCGATCCCACCCATCTTGACCGCGAAATCGGTCGCGTCCCCGGCGGCCCAGACCTGCTCCAGGCCCCGAACCTTGCAGTGTGGGTCGATTGGGATGAAGCCGCCGGTGGATCCCTTGGGCACGCCCGGCGTCGACGGGCCAAACAGCTCCGGGAGCGCCAGGACCCGATCGACCATCAGGGTCCGAGCGCCGGGATGCAGCGTCAGCTCGCCCGGCGCGGGCGTCTCACAGTGTGCGGCGGTGATCGTCAGGATGCCGTTCTGCTCCAATAGCCTTGCCACCTCGTTGCTCACCTTGTCGCCGAAGACCGCCAGCGGCGCGTCCTCAGGGGTCACCAGCGTGATCGACGTCTCGGCGCTGGTGTCGTAGGCGCGCTGCGCGGTCATCAGCGCCAGCTCATAGATCGGCAGCGGCCACGGCATGCGACTGGGCGCGACGAACGCCAGCTTGTGGACGTAGCCGCCCTCGACGTCCTGGATTATCCCGTGCAGCTGCTCGTCGAGCCTCGAGTCGTCGAGCGTGTCGGCATGCGTCAGGGCCGGGCGCTGCACGGCGCCCATCGCGAGCAGCAGCGCGTCGTACTCGAGCTCATCTCCGTTGGCGGTGTGCACGGTCCGGTTGTCGGGGTCAAGCCACTTGAAGGCGTCCTGCTTGAGCTCGAAGCCGACATCCCGCGCGATCTCGTCCAGCGGATATTGCTTGGCGCCGCTGTAGGCAAACGGCTCACGGACGTGCATCGGGCGATAGACGAACTCGGCCTGGGGGCACAGCATCGTCGTGGCGACCCGGTCGCCCGCCAGCTCGCGCAACGCCAGCGCCGCCTCGAGCGCCGCGACGCCGCCGCCGGCGATCACGACGCGGAATGGGTTTTCGGTGGTGGGGTTCATGCGGGGCAGACTACGCACGGAGCTTCACCGCGCCAGCGGCGCCAGACCGAGTTCCTGCTTCGGAAAAATACGTAGGCACTGGCCGCTCACAAGACGCCGGTCAAGCAGCGCCATCGGCGAGCCCGCGTTCAGCTTCGGTCGGTCGTCAGGATCAGGCGCTGGCCCGCGGAAGGCTCCTCCAGCGGCTGCCAGCTCGAGATCACCAGGTTTCGCGCCGCCTCAGTCGCCGGCGACGGCGACGGCGACGATCCGCCGGCCAGAGACGGTGCGCGCGCGGATCCGGACCCAGCGGCGGCGTTCGCCCGGGGCCCACACCTCCAAGTCGAGCTGGTCGAGCCTGCGGATCTCGCTCGGGCTGGTGACCTCGTCGGCGACGCCGACGATCACGACGCTCCAGCCAGTGCGGCCGCCGGCGTCGATGCCGTCGATCTCAAAGGCGGCGTCGCCGGCCCTCAGCAGGCTGTCGAGCTTGGTCCCTGGTGCGGTGCGGAACACCACGCTCTGCGAGGGCCGGTCAAAGACGTAGTTCAGCGGCCGTATGACTGGCGGACCCTCGCCTCTGCTCACCGCGAGGCGACCGAAGTGCGTCCTGCCGAGCAATTCCATGCATTCGTCGCGTGTCAACTCGAGCAATCTTGTCGTTAGCTGAGCGGGCCCAGGCATCTGATCTGAATCGCTGGCGGGCTTGAGTTCATGCAACGACGATACGAGTGCACGGCCTGCGCCCCAACCGCAGACTCCCGGCGAGCGATCGCACGTAACTACTGACGACCCAGCGGGCAAGATTTGGCCCGCCCGCGCGACGCCAGTGGCCGCGCAAGCGATTGCGCCCAGATCGGCGCAATGCATCGGTGCAAACCCGCAATCTGACCGGGGCTTCGCCGCTGCGCGTCGCCGCAGTCAATCGATGTCGTGGGCGGATCATCGCCGTAGCGTCAGGGCATGCAACCAGAACGCGACCAACCCCAGGACGTGCCCGCCGACCGTCGGCCCGACGTTTTCTACGGCGACCTGCGCAGGCGAAACGAACGTCGCCGCAGCGACGCGCTTGCGCTCGAGGCCCGGCGCCGGCGACGGATCGAGCTGATCGTGCAGGCGGTGCGCAGACGCCAACCAAAGAGCCCCTGACCGCTGCGGAGACCCCTTCCGCAATCCGAGAATCAGGCGGGGCCGTCGACCTGCGAACTGTCGGCGGTTTCGTGTAGCCCCCTGCGACGCACCGGGAGGACCGCGGTGATCGTCGTCCCCGCACCGGGCGTCGAGTCGACGTCGAGTGTCCCGTTGAGGAGCTCGGCGCGCTCGCGCATGCCGAGCAGCCCGAGGCCGGACGCGTGCTCGCTCGGGTCAAACCCGCGTCCGTCGTCCTGAACGGTCACCGTGACGGTGGTGCCGCGTTCGACGATGCGAACCACGACGTGCGCCGCTCCGTGTTTGATCGCGTTGTTGAGGGCCTCCTGGAGGATTCGGTACTGCGCCGTCTCCAGCTCCGTCGTTTGGCGGTCGGGTTCGCGCCCCTGCTCGTAGGCCAAGTCGATGCTGGCGTCGACATCCAGCCCGCGGCGCGTGGCACGCTCGACCAGCGCGTGGACAGCCGGCTCCAAACCGAGCTCATCCAGGGCGGCGGGGCGCAGGTCCGTGATCAGCGCCCGGAGGTTTGAGATGTCGGTCTCCAGCTGACCGAGCGCTCCGGTGATCGCGGCCGCCATCTCTTCGCGCCCGCCACCTCGCCCGGCGGCGGCCAACATCACCCGGATGCTCGCGAGCCCCTCAAGCGTCTCATCGTGCAGCTCACGAGCCCATCGGCCCCGCTCGGCCTCTGCGGCCTCCAACCGCTGGGATCGACGCTCGTCGGCCACCGATTGGGCTGTCGCGACCGCCGCCGCCGCGCTGGCTGCAAACGCCTCGAGCAGCTGCTGCTGCTCCTCCGTGAACGCACCCGCATCCAGCCGATCGATCGCGACAAGCGCGCCGTAGGCATGGTCGCGGAACACCAGCGGCACGACCAGTGCCTCCTTGGCCTTCAGCACTGGCCCCAGGCCATGCTGCTCAAATCGCGCCC
>Ga0207664_10001068_pt1 | contig 18270 bp, 16 predicted proteins | sample LARL83metaG_FD_184349 | JGI IMG/M metagenome (GOLD analysis project Ga0207664, IMG submission 184349) | Corn, switchgrass and miscanthus rhizosphere microbial communities from Kellogg Biological Station, Michigan, USA - LAR L8-3 metaG... | ecosystem: Host-associated > Plants > Roots >... | reverse complement strand
CGTTCATGGAACGAGGTCAACTTCAATCCGCTGAGCGAGCGCTGCTCGAAGCATTTCGGATGCGGGAGCTAACGCGCGATGACCGGCTCTACTTCTCCTATGAATCACTTGGGCGTCTGCGTATGCTGCAGGGTGATCTGCAATCGGCTTCCGTGTTTCTTGACAGAGCGGTCGACTCGGCTCGGTTTATCAACCCCTCCGCGATATGGAGCGCATATTATGAGCGAGGGAAGCTGAAGGTAGTGAAGGCGCAATTACAGGAAGCCTTCATCGACTTTGGAAACGCCTTGGAATGCGTCAGGCACTGGCGGGCCGAAGTGCTTCCGTCCGACACTTTCCGCATTAGTAGCGAAGTCGAGCTGCAGCAGGTCTATTCTTCCTACATCGAGGCCGGAAGTCGCTTGTACGAACAAACTCGCCTTAAGCGTTTTGCGGAAAAGACCTTTGCGGCAGCCGAGGAGAGCCGGGCGGCGAGTCTGCGAGCTTTGTGGGCGGGATCCGACCTATCGAAAAAGCTGCCGCATGAGTACTGGGAAGCGCTGGCTGACCTCTATAAGGCCGAAGCCGCAATGGCCAAGAGCGAGCCGGACTTGGATATCGCCACAGTTCGGAGGCTTCAGCTGAGAATCGCGGAGATGGAAACACGAGCAGGGCTCGATCTGCCCCGCGATCCGGACAACCCCGGTGCGAGCGGCGGTGAGCTTCTTGATCGTACCCGAAAGGCCTTACAGCCAAACGAGGTTTTCCTCGGCTTTCATTTGGGAGACATGGAATCTTGCGTGTGGGTGATTGGTCGCGAAGGGTTCGAGTTTCGGCGATTGCCGCCACGAGCCGACATCGCTGAGAATATTCACCTTTTTGTTAATGCAGTGCGACAGAGTTCCCCTGAGGCGACGACGTTGGGCAATCGCCTTTATTCTCAACTGTTCGATGGTAGCGGCCGGCGTTTGCTTGATAAGCCCGAATGGATCGTGGCTCCTGATGGGCCCCTCTTTGATTTACCTTTCGCTGCTTTGGTGGAAGGGTCCAAATCGCAGACCGGGAACTTTCAATATGTGGTCGAACGCCATGCCGTGCGGGTTGTTCCCGGCATCTCGGCCCTCTTTGGTGTTACTAACTCAGACTGGAATGGACCCGTGGTGGGTTTAGGCGATGCGATTTACAATCGAGCAGATCCGCGGCTGCAAGGCTCGAGCTCGTCTGTGCCTCGCCTCGAACTAGCGAGACTGGTAGGAAGTGGTCGGGAAATAGAGGCTTGCGCAGCGATCTGGCGATCGCACGGTCTTAACCCGATCCTGCTGAAGGGCGCCGACGCGAACAAGGAAAGCCTATCGGAAGCTCTTCGCCGAAATCCAGCAGTGCTGCATATTGCCGCGCACATTGTTTTTCCAGCTCAATATTCAGGCCTTGGTCTCGTCGCTCTCGCATACCAGCCGGGAGCCGAAATGGAACTGCTCAGTGCAACCGAGATCTCCAGCATGAGAGTAAAGCTTGGGCTGGTTGTCTTGAACGGATGCAGTTCGGCACATGCTGCTGTTCTTCCCGGCGCCGGATTGATGGGCCTGACTCGCGCGTGGCTGGCCGCCGGTGCCCGTGCCGTCATAGTCACGCGGTGGGCGATGGCGGATCAGGATGCGGGGGAACTATTTTCATCGTTCTACCAGCAGTTGAACGCCGTCCAAGATCTTCAAGATCGGAAATCGTTCGCTCAGGTATTGCAACAGGCGCAACTCAGTGAGTTGCATGCGGGAGGCCGGCGTGCGAAACCTGCTTACTGGGCGGCGTATTTCTGCGTCGAGAGGAATTGACCAGAGCCAGATGCCGGACCAGCCGGTACCGGACTGGAAGACTGTGGTCGAACAGATCCGCGCAGGCGAACCACCGGGAGAAGAGGACTTGTACCGAAATCTCGCCACCGGCGCCCGTCTGTTCCTTCAGCGCCGCATGGGGACCCAGGATGTAGAAGACCTAGTCCACGACTTGTTTGTCATCGTCGTTGAGACAATACGGCGCGGAGATCTGCGAGAGCCGGACCGTCTCATGGGTTTCGTACGAACCGTGTTGCACCGCCAGTTGAGCCTGGGGATCTCGCGGATGATCCAAAGGCGCGAGACCTCTATCAACCTGGAATCAGCAGCCGGTCTCACCGCAGCGGAGCCTACTCCTGAACAACGGGCCGCTGCTCACCAAAACGCAACCATCATGAAGCAGGTTCTGGGAAAAATGAGGGCTCGGGATCGTGAAGTGCTCTCGCGCTTTTACCTTCGCGAGGAGTCGCCGGAGCGAATCTGCGCGGAGATGGGGCTAACAGAGACGCAATTCAACCTGCTCAAGTCCAGAGCTAAGGCCAAGCTTACTGAGTTAGTCCAGCGAAAGCTGGCTCGCAACTAACTTAGTCGAGGATAACGACCACGGGCTCGCTGTCTTCGGTCGCATTTAAGATCAACAGGATTACGAAAAGAAAGTCAGACATCGTGCTACTCCTTTCAGAAAGCTGCCAGGCGCACGCGGATCTTGGGCGATCGTCATTCCGCACTTTAACTCGCAAGCAACTTCAATTCTCTTGTTAGTTGCGATGCGTGCTGTGTACAGTCGCCTTATAATTTGGGGCAGCCGTTGACTCGTCTCGCAGTGGCTTATTTACGCACCGAGGTCGCTACTGGCGTCCATGTCTCGTCGGGATTGTAGGCGGTATAAGCGCCTGCGATTTTCGGGGTTCGTGGTCCAAGATCCTTCTGATAGACGATCCCGGCCTTGTCCACGATGAACGTCATTATCCCCGTGGATTTATAGTTCGAGGGCCAAGCGATCAACGCGAATCCCTTGGTCATCACACCGTTGTAGAGGTAGCTCACCTCGCCTCCAGAAGCCTGTAATCCCTGACCTGTCAGGATTTTGAAGTAGTATCCATGGTAGGGATCGTGGCCTTGGGTGTATCCCTCTGCGAATGCCCGTGCGACGATGTCACCAATTGGGCTCTCCTCGTTGGCGCCGCCGCCAGTCCAGTAGAGACCGTCATGTTTCCCGGGCGAACTGATAATTTTCTGGGCGTAGTGGGGAACGCCGCTTCCAGTCCGGTTCTCTTCGGAGTAGTCGTTCTGCGCCTCGACGTAACCGCGACAGACCTCGATCGCGTCCAGTTCATTGCCGCCAATTCGTCGCATCAGAATCTCCTGCTTACCCTGCTCTACGTCGAAGTACCATTTGCCGTTCACTTGCACGATTGGAATCGGAAGGGGCCATTCGTCTTTGCCGATCAGGAGAATCCTCCCATTCGGTTCTATCGGGTCCGGGATTAGTTTCGTTTTTGCAGCCGCACGCTTGGCGAATTTTTGCCGGGTTTGCCGATCAGCGACCGGATCGCTGGTCGTCAGGATTTCCTTGGAGGAAGGGCCTAGGATCTCGGTCAAAACGGTCACGTCATCGCTCTTCGCTGCGTTGACGAGCGCCTTTGCGGCTGCGTCGGCGGAGGGAAAGCCCCGACCTTCGGGAGTCGCAGCATCGATGGGAATGGAAATCAGCAATTTACCTGCTACGGCCAAAGTAAGAATGACGAAGTAACGCATATTCAAGCCCTCTTATCTGCGGCGCCCGCCCCCGCCGCGGGACCCGCCACCGCTAGAGAAACCGCGGTTGCTGTTCATACGGGCAGCACTGCCACCCTGATTCATTCCTCCGAACGCCGCGCCACCCCTGTTACCGCCACTTGCAGCGCCCACGTTCCGGTTTCCGACGCGATCTCCGCCAGCGGCCGGTTTGAAATTTCCCTGGCCCACCTGCCCGCCGGCCGGGCGTTGGGTGGTATTGCCCTGACTCGGCCGGAAGCCATTGCCGCCGGCTTGTCCGAGATTTCCTTGAGCTGGCCGCGCCGTGTTGCCTGGGCGTTGCGAAATATTACCGAGGCGTTGCTGAGTCTGGGCCGCAGTCGGGCGAACTGCGACATTACTTCGTGTACCGTCGAATTGACTCGCCACATTCCTGTTGTTGTAGGGGACGCCGCCTCGATGCACTGGGTTGTGAACCCAGTTGTTGCCGTTGCCGACATTCACCCGGTTGAAATGGTTGCTGCTAATGAAGTTATTGTTAATGGTGACGTTGTGGCGACCCCATCCGCAACCCCAACCCCAGCCACCCCAGCCGCCGCTCCAGATCGCGCCGACAGCTACGCCCACACCGAACGAGATCGCGCTGGCGGCGATGATCGCGCCAGTGGATGGCGGATAATAAATGGGTGGATAGGGATAATACGCCGGCGGGCCCCATACGGCAACAGGGTTGTATTCGGGTACATAAACCACCTCCGGGCTCGCGGGTTGGATCTCGATGTAGGTGTTACCGCCTTGGGTGGTCGTCGTCACCTGTTGTTCCTTGGTCGATTGCAGCGCCCCATTGCTTTGAGCTTTCTGGCGCATACGCTGCACAGCTTCCATGACACCCTGCTGTTGCGCAAGGAAGGTGTTGCCAAGATCCGCCGTCCAGGTGATGTCCTGATTCAAACGTTTGAGCAGATCGGGGAGCACCACCAACGCTTGTACGCTGGCATCCCAGGTTTGTTTAGCAGCAGCGTCGACGAGCGCCTTACCTTGCAGACTTGAATTTTGACTGAGCCATCGAGCGGCCTCGACGATCTCCAAAGGATAGGTGGACGCCACGAGCACCTGGCTCAGAATCGGGTCAGGGTACAGGGCAATTGGAGCAACCAGGCTGTCGAGTTGATCCGCGGTGAGTGTTTGTTGGGGCTGCCCCTGTGTTGCGCTTCCAGGCATCTGCTGGATAGGCGGCGGTTGCTGCTCGGCGAACACGTAAGGGTTCGGTGCAAGAAGCAATTCAACGCACAGGATCGCCAGGGCGTCTTTGATTGTCATATAGGACCCTCATGGCACTTCACTGTCGGAGATTGCACGGCTGCATGGAGAGGCGCAATAAATCGTATTTACCATCCTCGCGGCATCCAAGCGGGACCGAATAAAGTAAGAGCTTCTGAAATGGTGCTTCTCTAAACCTCGGATCGATGTTTTTCATCAAACACTGTGGGAGTTCGCCGGTCATACATAAGTTTCGCGACGAAACAGGCGGCTCGAGTTCGGAGCCAAATGCAATCGAGCTTGCTGTTCAATGGGAAGGCTTGTGCTCGAGTCGCTCTCCATCTGGCGGCTTGGAGCATGGACCGGCGGCCTCCCTTTGTTTTCCTATGTCACGACATATATAAAAAGGTTTTGGAGATTAGCTGATTTTCGTCGCATCAATGGCGGTGAGAAGACTAGCCGAAAAAGTGAACACATGCCCATTGTCGGGCGGCGAAGAACAAAGAAAGTCACAGGTGAAATATGACAAGCTCGGTGTTTTCCTCACTCTTCAATTTGCTCGACTCGAGTAGCATCAACGAAATCGCGTCTCGTCTTAACGAACCTGGACAGGCGGTCTCACGAGGTCTGGAGTCGACTATCGCAGCGCTGATCAGCAGTTTGGCTGAGCGATCCAGCGACCACACTTCAATGAGCCAGATATTCAGTCTCGTCAACGAGGCACCATCAGACGTGAATGTATCGAACATAGCGAGGGCCGCCACGGGTTCTGGCGAAGTCTCGGCGGCTGACTCTTCTCTTATCGACTCAGGAAAGAAAATCCTAACGCTCGCCTTTGGACGAAACCAATCCTCGATTCTGGATGCAATCGGAAGATCGGCGGGTTTGAGGCGAAGTTCGGTGACAAGCCTGGTGAGCATGGTCGCCCCTCTGCTGATGACCGCGCTTGGTCGCTTGGTGCGGAGCGATCGTTTGACCCAAGAGCAACTCGGCAGCGTACTTGTCAACCAAAGCACTGGAATCCAGGACCTATTGCCCGCCGGGATGCAACACCACATCGAGCGAGAGGCGCCGCAAGTGACAACAGCCGATCAAAGCACCAGCCCACTTGCGATCAAAACAATACCGGAACCGAGACCATCATTGCCGGCCTGGTTGTGGATCGTCCCTGCACTGCTTCTCATTCCGCTCCTTCTTTGGCTATTCACTGGCGATCATCTGCGCCAATTCTCTCAAGCCAACCAGGGAACGGAGCGCACACGACCTGCTGCTGCGGGCTTGGGCGACTTGGTCGTCCAAAAACTGCCTGGCAATGTCGATTTGAAGGTCCCACAACGAGGAGTGGAAACACAGCTGATCGGTTTCATCCAAGACCCAAACAAGAGTGTGGATGAGGTCACGTGGTTTGATTTCGATCGCATCACTTTTGACTCAGACTCGGCCCAACTTCGCGCCGAGTCCCGAGAGCAACTAAACAATATCGCCGCCATCCTGATAGCGTATCCAGACGTGCGTATGAAAATCGGCGGGTACACTGACAACACGGGTGACCCTCAATCGAATCTCAAGCTCTCGCAAGACCGGGCGGATGGCGTGGTCGCAGAATTAATCAACCTGGGGATTGAGCCGGATCGCCTCCAGGCCGAGGGATATGGTAACCAGCACCCTGTTGCAGACAATTCCACGGAAACCGGCCGGACTCAGAACCGCCGTATCTCTATGCGAGTGACCCAAAAGTAGGAGTCGCTGACTCTCAGGGCCATAAAAGAACATGAGAAGGAGAAATAATATGCTTCACGAGAAAGTTGTTGCAGTTTATGATACGGCGGCTCACGCTGACGCTGCTGTCAACACATTGAAGTCTGCCGGATATTCCGCCCACGATATCAGCGTCATCCGGACCGCGGGCGGTGAGTCTAATGAAGACTTGATTGAGCCAGGGTTTTGGCGCCGTCTGTTTGGTCGAAATATCGAACTTGACGAGGCGGGAGTGTATGGCCAATCTGTTCTTCGGGGCAGTGTGGTTGTCTCCGTTCTCGTGGCAGAATCGGAAGCTCTGAACGTTATCAAGTTATTGGACAGTCACAAGCCAGCGGACATCATGGACCCGGTCTGGACTCATGGCTCGTCCAGCGGACAGCCGCCCAAAGTGGTTGTGCCTCCGCCCACCTCAGGCGCGAACTTCAAGAAAGACGAGGACGTGGTGCGGGTTGTCGAAGAGCAATTGAACGTCGGAACGCGTCAAGTAGACGCAGGAATTACGCGCGTACGGCGTTTCAGCATAGAGAGGCTTGGGGAAGCAAGTGTCAACTTGCACGAAGAGCACCGGAGATGACAAGAAGGGCCATTTCAGACAAAACGTGGCATGAATGACGTCGAAAAGAAGCGGTGATTCGAAGAAAAAGTTCTGATCATATCGAGACGGTCCACGATACGGTTCGGCAGCAGCTTGAAGTCGAGCGGGTGTCGGCCGAAGCCGGCAAGAAAGGCGGGCAACTGGCTTCGTCCCTGGTGTTTCTGAGCCAATTGCTCGCCTTATGCCAACCGTAAGAACTCACGGTCGAAAAGTGGAATTCGCGACTCCCAAAACGCCTTGGTAGATCCACACCGCCGCAATCAAAGCCAACAGCACGGTGGACATGACGGCTAAGCCTTTGACGAACGGAGTCAGTCTGCCTAACTGCGTCAGAATGGCTCGTTGCTCGCGTTCGAGTTGCCATTCGGCAGGGTCGAGAAACAACTGATCTTCTTCTTTCATTGCTACCAAGGATCGGAAGATCACTAAAGCCGTGAGCGCCACCGTGATGCTTACCCAAGAAATCCAAAGGGCAGGTAATAGAGAACTCATAAAGACAGCTTTCCTTTCTGTCGGCGCGGCCCGAGCTAGATGGTTCCAGCCGTTAGAGTGCAGCCCGTGAATAGGAAATGAGTGATCCGGGGGGCATCCACGCGAGCTGCGGCTGGCAGCGGAACCGGGACCTGCCATCGGCTCGCGCGATCATGCTGTTCCGGCCCCGCATCGGCAAATTCCGCCAAAGAAAGACCAAGGACGCGAACTCGCTGACCCTCTTCGAGTCTTTGCAAGAGAATTTGGCGGCCGTTTCGGAACCGGATTGCATCCCGGTACCTGAAAGGCGACGCAGTGATTTGTGTAAACGTCACCTCTTCGGTGCGGCGAACACCGATCTCGCGCTGCAGGTATTCCGCGATATCCCAGACTCGGAGACTGGCTCCGGGAGGAACGCACACTGCAACCACACCTTGGGATTTCGGCGGGTTGCGGACACCACATAAGTCAGACCATACATTTCTGAGCCGAACCGTCAGTGGGTTTAGTGTGGGTCGCAAATCCACCGCAGAAACAAAGCCCATAGTCCCACAGACGAATCGGTGGGCAATCAGTTCTTCGCCCTCTCTTGCTAAGCGATTCGGAAGCGCCATCAACGAGTAGTCACACATACTTCATCGCTCCTCATTACCTCTCTCAAGTTGCTCATCACTGGCTAAAGATGCTTCTCTCGCCGGATTGGCTCTAGAATGTTTAGCTCCCTTGGCGGCCTGATCGTTCGGCTCAGGAACTGCATCAGCTTAAGCCAATCCCCAGAAAAAGCATCACGCAGTCCGATCCTGCTGTCCAGAATACAGAGGGCTGGAGTACATATGAGCCGAAATATGATTTTGTTGGCGCTGGCGTCCATTGTGTCACCCGCCGTGGCGCAACGCGTTCGCGTGGATTACGATCATGGCTGCAACTTTTCCCGGTACAAGACTTATCGGTGGGTAGAGTTGCAAAAGCCGCCATCACCTGATGTGCAATTCCCAAATCAGCTCATGCAAGAACGCATAGTGGCGTTTGTGCAAGAGGCGCTTGCGTCCAAACAAATCACGCGTGTCGAAACAGGTGGTGACCTTCTGGTGAGTTACGTCATGAAGGTCATGGCGGAGCCGCAGTTCAATACCTTTACCAGCGCTGCGGGACCCGTCTGGAGTTGGAGTGGCTGGGATGGCTTTGCCCCAAGCTGTTGTGGTTGGGGATGGGGCGGTGGTTGGGGTAGCTCGTTTTCTACCACCACAACGCAAACCATTTGGACAGGCACGATCGTGGTTAGTATGTCGGACGCACATCAAAAACAGCTGGTATTTCAAGGCGCATCGACAGACACGATCAGCTCGAAAGCGGAGAAGAATACGAAGAGGCTGCAGAAGGGCATCTCTGAGATCTTCGAAAAATACCCTCCCAGGAAGTAGCAACATTTATTAGGCCAGACGCGACATCGAAGGCATCGGTTGAGACAATGAATGCCAATACAGAAACGGCGCGGCTTCAGGAAGCTCGCTGGTCGAGCGTACCTTGGAAGAAGTGGGGGCCCTACCTCAGCGAGCGGCAATGGGGAACGGTTCGCGAGGACTACAGCCAGGATGGGAGCGCCTGGGAGCACTTCAGTCATGACCAGGCCCGTTCGCGGGCATACCGCTGGGGCGAGGATGGATTGGCCGGTATCAGCGATCATAAGCAGCTCCTGTGTTTTGGGATCGCCCTGTGGAATGGCCGCGACCCTATCCTCAAAGAACGCCTTTTCGGCCTGACCAACAACGAGGGAAATCACGGCGAAGACGTAAAGGAATATTACTTCTACCTCGACAGCACACCTACTCACTCGTACATGAAGTACTTGTACAAGTATCCCCAGGCAGCATTCCCATACGATGACCTGGTCCGGGCGAACAAGTTACGCAATCGTGGCGAAATGGAATACGAGCTTCTTGACACTCATGTGTTCGATGGCGACCGGTACTTCGACGTGTTCGTGGAATACGTCAAGAACACGCCAGAGGATATATTGATCCAGATCAGTGTATGCAATCGCGGACCAGAAGCGGCGGCGCTGCATGTCCTGCCCACACTCTGGTTTCGCAACACATGGGCGTGGTCGTCCGGTGCGCTGAAGCCGATCTTGAATGAGGTCAGGGGCGTAATTGGCGCCCGTACGATAGCAGCTACACAAGCCGAGTTGGGCGAACGTTTTCTTTACTGTGAGACAGATGTACCTTTACTCTTTACGGAGAACGAGACCAACAATCAGCGCGTTTTCAACACGCCAAACACCAGCCGTTACGTCAAAGACGCGATCAACAACTATGTGGTATCCGGAGAACGGGATGCAATTAATCCGACAATGACGGGCACGAAAGCCTCGGCAGAATACCAGCTCACGATACGCGCTGGGACGATGGCCACCGTTTGGTTACGCCTGAGCGACCGGACTCCGGCTTCGATCGGTGATCCCTTCGGAAGCGAATTTGCGGAAATTATCAGAGTACGCCGGCGTGAGGCGGACGAATTCTATCGAGCAATCACGCCGGACTGGGTTAGCGAAGACGCGGCCCGGGTGATGCGTCAGGCATTGGCCGGGATGCTCTGGAGCAAACAATATTTCGAACTCGACGTGGACAAATGGCTGCAGGAACACGGCGCCGACCCGATGCGTCAGGATGTGCCGCATATTCGTAACAGTGAATGGTTCCACATGGTGAATGCCAATGTCATTTCGATGCCCGACAAGTGGGAGTATCCCTGGTACGCCGCCTGGGATCTGGCATTTCACGCCATTGCGCTTTCCACGGTGGATGTGGATTTCGCAAAAGAACAGCTCGATTTGTTGCTGCAGGAATATTTCTTGCATCCGACTGGGCAAATCCCGGCCTACGAATGGAATTTCGGCGATGTAAGTCCTCCCGTACATGCCTGGGCGACAATCTTCCTGTATCGAACGGAGCAGGCACTTCACGGCGCAGGCGACATCGACTTTCTCAGGCGGTCCTTTCATAAGCTGATGTTGAACTTCAGCTGGTGGATCAATCGCAAAGACCGTTTCGGCAAGAATCTGTTTGAGTGCGGCTTTCTAGGCCTGGACAATATCGGAGTCTTTGACCGGAGCGCGTCACTCCCCAGCGGCGGCTGTTTGGAGCAGGCCGATGGCACAGCCTGGATGGCATTGTTCTGCCAAAACATGATGGAGATCGCGGTTGAACTGACGTGCGTTGACGCGAGCTACGAAGACATGGTTTCGAAGTTTCTCGATCATTTTCTCTGGATTGCGCGCGCCATGAACCAGATCGGACCGAACGGCATGTGGGACGAGGAAGATGGATTCTACTACGATGTCCTGCGGTTTCCGGATGGCGGTGCAACACGGCTCAAGGTACGCTCTATGGTGGGTCTGCTGCCGCTCTGTGCCACAACGGTCGTGGAGCCCTGGCAACGGGAGCGGGTACCACACACCACGGCAATTTACAGTGACCGAGTGCGACACATGCCTGAACTCCTCGAGAGCATTCATCCGACCGGGCCAGGTCACCACGGCGTCGCGGATCGAGGTATTTTTGCGCTAGTGAATCCGGAAAGACTGCGTCGGATTCTTTCGCGAATGCTCGATGAAAACGAGTTCCTGAGTCCGTTTGGGATACGTGCACTATCCCGTTACCACGACAAGCATCCATTTGTTCTCAATGTGCAGGGCCAGGAATATAAGGTGAATTATCTTCCGGCCGAATCGGACTCCAGCATGTTCGGAGGCAACTCCAACTGGCGCGGTCCGGTTTGGATGCCGGTAAACGCTCTCTTGATCCGCGCGCTGCTGTCCTTCTACCTCTACTACGGCGAAAACTTCAAAGTCGAGTGCCCCACCGGTTCGGGCCATTGGATGAACCTCTTCGACGTCGCCAGGGAGATTGCCAATCGACTAATCCGGATCTTCCTGCGCGACGAATCAGGGCGACGGCCGGTATACGGTGGGAGTCAAAAATTTCAGACGGATCCTCACTGGAGGGAATACTTGCTGTTTTACGAGTACTTTCATGGAGACAATGGAGCGGGCCTGGGGGCGAGCCACCAAACCGGTTGGACTGGACTGATCGCGAAGATGATCGAGATCTTCGGCAGGATTGATGCGAAACAATTTCTTGCGGTTGGAAAGATGGCAGCTTTCCGAACGAGTGAGACGTTTGAGGATTACAAGGGCGATCTGGCTTCGCAATCCCGCAAGAGTTGAGACCCGCTGCCTGTTGGAAGTAAACGGTTGAACGCTCCGGTCGTTCTGTACTTCAACGGTGGGTTGACGCGCCGCCGGCACGCGTGTCATAAGTCACAACCGATTCTCCGGTGAACTCCAAACAACGTTCCAGACTCGTCGTATTCAAGCGGTAATTACCTTCCCGATCGAAAGACGCCAGTTCGGAATGGAGCGGCAACAAAAAGTCAGAGTTGCCGATCCGCACCAGTTTGTAGCGCATCGATTTTTCGACCGAGCTCAGACCAACTGATGGTAGTATCTGATCCGTCTTCCATTCCAGTCTCACCATATCCAGCGTTTCAGCGTCCACCCAAAAAGACCCTTGATAGCCGACCGCCGCGTCTGCCGACTTATTTTGCTTGACGAGGAGCCGGCTGCTCGCCTGTGGGACGCGGAAATTGTAGCGGTAAGATTTGTGTCCGTCCTTCTTGCACGATCCAGCGTATTTGAAGGTAGCCGCATCGCCTGAGAATACATCGTCATCATGGGAACCGAACGCATCGTTACCGATCATCCCGAGCGGTACGATCTCGTGGATAGGTTGCTCCTCAAATCGCGTCTCGCCTGCCCGTGAGAAGAGTTCCCGATCGCCGACGAAAGCTACCTCGAGTTCCACCCTGTCCCGATGATCGAAACTGCTGGTGCTGGTCGATCGTAGCAGGCGATCGATAGCAACATGACAAGTATAGTTCTGAAGCTGAGACAGGTGTGCCGCTATCCTACCACGGATGCGCTGCAGCAATAATTCGGGGTCATCAGTGGCCCGAGAATCGGCCGCGGAGGCGACTGCCCAGGGAAAAAGTGCGAGACAGATCAGGCTTGCCGCTCTTTGGATAACGTTCGTTGGTCGCACGACGTCCTTGACGCCTCTCTGAGCCGCGTAGACTCACAGAATTGCGGCCGCCCTTGATCGGCTAAGTACATGAAGAGATGGTGCGATCACGCAATATCCAACACGAAGGGGTTACGGATCGGCAACGGATCTGAAACGTAACTCGTCTTACTTTCTTCGTGACCAAAAAATAATAAGCCCATGAGCATCCAACTGCATCGCTGGGGGCTCGCCGCTATGGCGCTAGTCCTCTCCCTACCCGCATCGCCAGCCCATGTCGAAACACCGGGCAAGGTACCAAGCATCGCTGCGGTACCCGGCATCCCCAACTTCCACCAAGTCAATGATCATGTCCTCCGAGGCGGCCAACCCGCGGATGGAGCCTGGCCCAGCCTTGCCAGACTAGGAGTGAAAACGGTTATCGATCTGCGCCGGGAGGATGAACACTCGACGGCGGCAGAAGCGCAGGCCGTGGCCGCGGCCGGCATGAATTATGTCAACGTGCCAATGAAGGGCGTCGTCGAGCCGACGAACGAGCAGATAGCGAAAATCCTAACGGTGCTAAACTCCCCGGATCTGGTCTTCGTCCATTGCAAACGTGGCGCGGACCGCACCGGCGCGGTGATCGCGTGCTACCGCATCGCGCACGATCAGTGGGAGCGCAAGCAGGCTCTGAATGAGGCCAAGTCTCTTGGCATGGCCTGGGATCAAATGGGGTTAAAGCACTACGTCATGAAGTTCCAACCCACGTTGTAGTGCGCCGCTGAGGGCGCACAGTTTCTTTCAGCGCGGACGCCCGATTACTGCCGCAAGACCACAACGGGCGAAGTGTGTCCAAACGCGACCGGTCACCGCGAAAGCAAATTTCAAGAGGTTTTTGAGGTAACATGAAACGCATTTCGATTAGAACAAATGTATTCGCAGCAGTTCTCGTATTTTCGACGTCGTTCGCCGCCCTGGCGATGGCGCACAATGGTCCGGTGGTGTGGACCGCGTCCAGCTTGCATCGTGTCGGAATGTCCGATCCAGCCGGCAACGGGGCCAAGGTAAACCTTTCGGCGGCTCGTGATGAATACCAATCCTTTCAGATTGTGGTAAATGGGGCATCGCAAGGTCTCAGCAATGTGGATGTCAAGATCTCGGACTTGGCGGGACCGGGTGGAGAAGTGATCGAGCGAACGAGCTTCACGCTATATCGCGAAAAATACGTTTACGTGAGCGCGCCAAGCCCCAACTGGGGTGGGACGAACAAACCCCTGGGTACCGGTTGGTATCCCGATGGCCTTATTCCGTTTACTGATCCGGAGACCGGCAAACCGCTCTCGGGCGCAACCTTGAGAGCTGTACCATTCGATGTTAAAACCTGGAACAATCAGCCGGTCTGGGTGGATGTTTTGGTGCCTCAGAATGCGACGGCGGGTCAGTACTCCGGGACCTATACCGTGACCAGCGATCAAGGCAGCTTCACGGGGCGCATCTCTCTAACGGTCTGGAATTTCACCCTGCCTAGCACTCCGTCGCTCAAAACCGCTTTCCTTTTCAGCCATGCGGGAACCTTGGAAGCTCAGCAGGAATTGTTGCGCAACAAGATTTCCCCATCAGCGACTCCCGCCAGTCAAATGCCGCTCATGAAGGGCCGCGGATTGAATGCAACGGATACTGGCCCATTTAGCGGAGCCGATACAGGTAACTGCAAGATGTCGCCTGCGCCACCAGTTAGCCAATTCAAGGCCCGGGCTGCGGGGCAGCAACCCGGTGTGCTGCTTTATGATTACAGCGCCGATGAAATCGGCCATTGCTCCAACCTCTATCCGACGATTCAGCAGTGGGCGTATAACATGCATCAGGCGGGTATCAGCAATCTGGTTTCGATGTCACCGAATCCAGCCCTATACAGCGATGGCTCCGGATCGGGACGTTCAGCCGTCGACATCTGGGTCTTGTTGCCCGTCATGTACAACAACGCCAAATCAGAGGTCGACCACGTGTTAAAAAAAGGCGACGCTGTCTGGTCTTACAACACACTGGTGCAGGACGCCTACTCGCCCAAATGGGAGATCGATTTCGATCCGGTCAACTTCCGCATCCAGCCTGGCTTCATCAACCAGAGCCTGAACCTAACAGGTTTGCTCTACTGGCGGATCGACCGCTGGACCTCAGACCCCTGGAACAATGTCAACAATACCGGCGCGTTCAGCTCGGCCAACTACCCGGGGGAGGGGATGCTTGTGTATCCCGGCCAGCCGGTCGGCATTCAAGGTGTCGTCGCTTCGATGCGGCTGAAATGGCTGCGCGACGGGGTGGAAGATTATGAGTACATACAGATTCTGAAGAACCTAGGAAAGGCGGACCTGGCTTTGCAGATCGCGCGCTCCGTCGGACCTGACTGGACGCATTGGACTCGTGATGCGGGGGCGATTGATTCGGCCCGGCAGCAGCTTGGACAAGCCATCAATGAAATCATGAATTCGACTGCCCGGCCTGTAACCACCAGCGCTTCGCCCGCTCCGGTCGCACCTACGCGGGTGACGGCAAACGAGCGGTAGGTCGTGCCCACCAGACGTAGAACGTGGGCAGCAGGAAGATACTCATGATCGGGTCAACGATGAGCCCGCCGACAATCACGATAGCGAATGGCAGTTGCGAATCCGAGCCAATGGCGTGAGAGAGTGCGGCCGGCAGCAGGCCCAGGCTGGCGACCAACATTGTCATCAGGATGGGCCTGAGCCGCCGCACCGCACCTTCAATGGCCGCGTTTTCAATCGAATATCCGCGCGCACTCAACTGGTTGATGTACTCCACCATAATCAAGCCGGTCTGAACTGACGCACCGAATAGAGCCAGGAAACCAACGCCCGACGACACGCTGAAATGCGTGCCCGTGATATACAGCGCCAGCAGGCCGCCGACGCGGGCCACGGCTACATTGACTAAGTTGAGGCAAGCCCGCTTGGCAGAACCGAAGGCACCGTAGATGATCAAGAAGATGAGAAGTACGGTCCCCGGCACAATAGTGAGAAGCCGCGCTTCGGAACGCTTCTGGCTTTCATACTTGCCTTCCAATATCGACCAGCGCTGAGGGACGTTGAATGTCCGCCCCGAGGACTTTTAAGTGATCTGCCGCTGCTTCCACGTCCACTTTGGCTTTGTCGTCGGTATCCTGCGCAAATTCGAGGTCCTTGTGCGCGATGGCGCCCGTACCGCAAAGGAACCTCGCACGATCAAGCTGGGCGTGCGCCAGCAACTCGTCCGCCTCCGCCTTGTGATAATCCGCGAACGCCCCGGAGATGTCCGCGCTTTGGATGCGCATAATGAGCTGCCCTTTAGTCACCTCGTCTCCCAGGCGCGCGTGAATCTTCATGACGCGGCCCGAAGCCAGCGATACGACCGGTACGTTACGCGAGACATCAGCGGTGACCGTGCCGGTGACATTCAACTCCAGCACGGCGTCATGTGGGCGCGCGATGGCCAGCGGAAATAGCTCTGGGTGATCCACAGGGACCGAACTGGATCCCGGTTTTGGCAGTACGTCAGGCAGAGGCGGTTCCTCGATCCTGGGGTCAGCCTTCACCTTCTGATCACAACCTGCCAGCGAAATACACAGGATAATGGCGGCCGCAGCCTCGAGGAGAAAGCGGTGGCTCATTGGATGACCTCACGCCCACCGCAAGATTCAATTGGTTCGCAGCACTCAAATAAGACCCCACCAGGTTGAGGTACCTTAGCTGGATGCTGCGATAGCCCTGCTGCGCCTGTAAGAAATCCAAAAGTGAGGCCCCGCCATGCTGGTAGGAAATTGAGATTATTTCGCGTACGCGCGCCGCTTGTTGGAGATAGCGATTCCGATATTGGAATCGGCGGATCGCGGGCGACGTTCAAACCGAAGATTGGATCAGTAGAGCCGCTTGCTACTGCGAGCCGGTAATCGGTCTTTGCCTTATCGACCACTTGCATCGCCGCGGGCAGGTCCGGGCGGGTTCCGAGTGCGGTCTGACGGTACTCGTCCAGCGAACCGGGGATCTCAGCGAAATCGAACCGCCCAGTGACATTCAGTTGTTCCACCGGCGTGCGATCGTTCAGCAGAGCAAGCAGCTGAATCTTAGCGGTGCGCAGGTTGACCAAGGCAATCTGCAGGTCGGATTCAAACTGCAAGCGCTGCAACTCCAAGCGGTCGAGGTCCACCTGGGCGATGTCACCGGCCTTGAAGCGGTTCCGGCTGACGTCAAGCAGCCGATCATGGTATTCGAGGTTTTCGCGCGCGAGAGTCAATACAGCGTTTTGCTGCAGCACCTGCACGAACGCACAGCGGAGATCGAAAAGTAGTTTTCTTTCTTGATCGGCGAGTTCTGAGATGGCGATGGAGGTGCCGTCCCGAGCGCTCTCCCGAGGCAACTCCCGCTTGTGCCCCCGCTCATGCAGATACCTGGCAGACAGGAGTGGCAGAGTATTCGCAAACGGTTGATATGGATTGCTAGTGAAGGGATTTAGCTGATCGGCCAACACAGTGAAATCAGGATTCGGGCGCAGGGATGCCGTTAGTTCCCGAGCACGGGACTCCCCAATCCCGATCTGGCCGGCTCGCAGAGTCGGATTGCTCGCTTGGAGTTCTCGCTTGGCCTGTTCCCAAGTCAGCGTCTTCTGCCCAAAGGCGCCACTCGCAATCCAGGCGACCGCCCAGAAACCTAGCGTCAGACGCCGGCTTAGGCGCCGTATGTATCCTCCCTTGAAGCCCGGTGCCAGCTAAGATCAACATCCGGCCCTGTAAGCAAGCGATACTGCGGACCACAGGTTGTCGTAAGAAATATTTGGCGACGGCCGTTCGGCGGAGTCTGTCGGTCAAGCGGCGCAACTGATCTCGGGAACCTGTCGCCTTTGGATCGCATTCTGCTGGAGAATCCAGCGGTACAACTCGCAACAGTCTGCCAGCGGCATCAGCAAGAAGGGGAGCAGGTCGTCGAATGCAAAGCACGCCGACTCTTGTACCCCGCGAAGAGATCTCATCCAATCGATCATCGTTAAGTTGTGATCACGCCAGGATTGGAACGTGGAGAAGAGATCGAAGTCTTCCACCAACCACTTGCGTCCTTCCGCAGCTTGCGTCGGAGGCACGGCGTGTCCAGTGAGGTTTAAATACAGCGCGCGAGCGACGTCCATCCCGTTGGTAGCCGTAAAGAGCCGGAACGTGCAACCGATGCGCGGGTTCACGTCCAGGACCTTGTATTGTCCATCGCGCTGATCATATCGGTATCCGATATCTAGAATTCCCTGGTACCCGATCGCCTTCATGAATGCGGTCGTCATCCTTTCCACCGTCTCGTTGCGAAGACAGACTCCCAGGCTGGTCACTCCGGTGTTTACTGGAAACCGGCGGATTTTCTTGCCGGTCACGCCAAACAGGCATTTGGAGTTACGGTCAAAATAACCGTCGAACATCCAGTCTTCGCCGGGAATCAATTCCTGAACCAGAAGGTTTGGTTCGTCGCAATCTCCGGCTTGGGCGTAAAGCTCCCGGAGTTCGTGGCGGGATTGGATAATGAATTTCGTTCCACCCGCGCGCGCG
>Ga0207664_10001067_pt1 | contig 18284 bp, 21 predicted proteins | sample LARL83metaG_FD_184349 | JGI IMG/M metagenome (GOLD analysis project Ga0207664, IMG submission 184349) | Corn, switchgrass and miscanthus rhizosphere microbial communities from Kellogg Biological Station, Michigan, USA - LAR L8-3 metaG... | ecosystem: Host-associated > Plants > Roots >... | reverse complement strand
AACAGCACGCCGTGATGCGCGAGGCTCGCCTCCCCCGGCGCCGGCGGCCGGCCGCCGCCGACGAGGCCGGCCGGCGAGATCGTGTGGTGCGGAGCGCGGAACGGTCGCCTCGGGGCGAGCGCGCCGGGGTGCGTGATGCCGGCGACGCTGTGGATCCGCGTGACCTCGAGCGCCTCCGCGCGCGTCAACGGCGGCAGGAGCGCGGGCAGGCGCCGCGCGAGCATCGTCTTGCCGCTCCCGGGCGGCCCTTCGAGCAGCAGGTTGTGCCCGCCGGCGGCGGCGATCTCGAGCGCGCGCAGCGGCAGCTCGTGCCCGCGCACGTCGGCGAGGTCGGGCGCGTCCGCCGCGTCGGCGCCGGCGGCCTGCACGGGCACCGGCTCGGGCGGCGGCGGAGCCTCGCCGCCGTCGAGCAGCGACGCGATTCCGCGCAAATCGCCGACCGCCGCGATCTCGACGCCCTCGACGAGCGCCGCCTCGCCGGCGCGCTCGCGTGCGACGACGAGGCCGGCGAGCCCGCCGCGGCGCGCGCCCTCGGCGACAGCGAGCACGCCGCGGCAGCCGCGCAGCTCGCCCCCCAGCGACAGCTCGCCGAAGATCGCCCAGCGGTCGAGCGCGTCGGCCGAGCACTGGCCGCTCGCCGCGAGCAGGCCGACGGCGAGCGCCGCGTCGAAGCCCGGGCCGACCTTGCGCAGATGCGCGGGCGCGAGGTTCGCGGTGATGCGGCGCGCGGGGAACTCGAAGTCGGAGTTGAGGATCGCCGCGCGAACGCGCTCGCGCGCCTCGCGCACCGCCGCGTCGGCGAGCCCGACGATCCGGAAGGTCGGCAGGCCGGGACGGATGTCGACCTCGACCCAGACGGGCCGCGGGTCGATGCCGTCGATGGCGAAGGTGAGGACGCGAGCGAGCACGACCGGCACGCTAGGCCTTGGCCGGTTACAGCGCACACGCGCTTCGCAAAAATTCTCACGTGGTTGCTTGCCTGCCGAAATGCCTGCAAATTGGCGCAAAGCGCGTGCCACATCCGACAGTCGGAGGCGTAGCGTCTCGCGGCATGTCGACCGACCTGCGCCACCGCCTCGGCCGCATCGGCGAGCGGCTCGCGGCCGAGCATCTCGAACGCCGCGGCTTCGCGATCCTCGCGCGCAACCACCGCACCCGCTGGGGCGAGATCGACCTGATCGCGGCCGACGCGCAGCGGATCGTCTTCTGCGAGGTCAAGACGCGGCGTCTCGGCTCGTCACGCCCGTTCGACGGTCTGCGCGAGCCGCAGATCCGGCGGCTGCGACGGATGGCGGCCGCTTGGCTGCAGGAGCAGCGCGACCGCCCGCGCACGCCCGAGCTGCGCTTCGACGCGATCGGCGTCACGATCGACGCCCACGGGCGGCTCGTCGCGCTGGAGCACCTCGAGGGCGCGTTCTGACCGCCGTCAGAGCGAGAGCTGCTGGTACGCGATCGACTGGAACGAGCGGCGATGCAGCGGGGAGACGCCGAGCCGCTCGATCGCCGCGCGGTGCTCCGGCGTCGCGTAGCCGACGTGGCCGGCGAACTCCCAGCCTGGATGCAGCGCGTCGGCACGGCGCATGTAGCGGTCCCGGGTGACCTTGGCGATCACCGACGCGGCGGCGATCGCCGCGCTCGTCGCGTCGCCGCCGATCACGGCCCGCTGCTCGCAGCCGACGTCGCCGACGCGGAAGCCGTCGCTCAGGCAGACGCAGCCCTCGCGCGCGACCTTCGCGAGAGCGTCGCGCAGGGCGGCGAGGTTCGTCTTGTGCAGGCCGCGGCGGTCGATCCCCGGCGCGCAGCGCGAGACGACCGCGACGTCCGCGGCCGTGCGCAGGATCAGCGGGTAGAGCTCCTCGCGGCGCGCTTCGGTCTGCTGCTTGGAGTCGTTGAGCGCCGCAAGCGCGCGCACGTCGGAGGGTCGCAGCCGCTCGTAGTCGAACAGCACGGCCGCCGCGACGAGCGGCCCCGCGAGGCACCCGCGGCCCGCCTCGTCGGCACCGGCGACCCAGCGCACCCCCAACGAGCGGTCCCACGCGAACAGCCTGCGCGCGGGAGGACGGGCTCTGCGTCTGCGCGGAGGGCTCGCGGTCGCGCTCACGGGCGAGTTCTACCGCTTGAGGAGGACGGGCCTCACAGCAGGCCGATGCGCTTGGGCGGCCAGTAGCTGAGGAACGCGCCGCCGATGATCCAGCTGCGCGGGACCGGACCCCAGAAGCGGCTGTCGTCGGAGGCGCCGCGGTTGTCGCCCATCATGAAGTAGTGGCCGCGCGGGACGACGATCGTGCCGAGGTTGCATTCGGGGCCGCCGCCGCAGGGGCGGATGTACCGCTCGCGCTGCACGACCCCGTTGCGCACGACGTGGCCGTCGCGGATGGCGATGCGGTCGCCGGGCAGCCCCACGACGCGCTTGATGAAGTTCTGACTGGAATGGGTCGCGGTCGGTCTGTCGCACGGCACGCGGCTCTGCGGGCCGTCGTAGAACGGGCCCTGACCCGGGTTCCCGCAGGCGTCGACGTTCGCGTCCGCCCCGTGCGGCGGGTGGAAGACGACGATGTCGCCGACGCCGGGCGCCGCGAAGCGATTGCCGATGCGGTTGACGATCACGCGCTCGCCGACGGCGAGCGTCGGCTCCATCGAGCCGCTCGGGATGCGGTAGGGCTTGACGACGAACGCCTGGACGAGCAGCGCGATGCCGAGCGCGATCGCGACGACGACCACGAGCTCCAGCAGCGAGCTGGCGCCCGACCTGGTCTTCACTCGTCGGCGGAGTCGGACGCGTCGGCCGCGGCGGCGGGCTCGTCGGCGTCGGATGCCTCGGCCTCCGCCGGCACAGCGGCCTCGGCGGGCGCGTCAGCCTCGGCAGCGGGGGCCTCGGCCTCCTCGGCGGCGGGGGCCTCCGGCTCCGGCGCCTCGGTCGCCGCGTCGCCCGCGAGCGCCTCGGCGTCGGCGATCTCCGGCGGCGCCTCGGCCTCCGGCTCCTCCGCGGTCGGCCCGTGCAGCAGCTCGCGCTCGACGACCTCCTCGGGACCGATCGAGCGGCGCTCGCGCACGCGGGCGCGCTTGCCGACGCGACCGCGCAGGTAGTAGAGCTTCGCGCGGCGGACCTCGCCGCGGGCCGCCACCTCGATCTTCTCGATCTTCGGCGAGTGCAGCGGGAACGTGCGCTCGACGCCGACGCCGAACGACTGCTTGCGCACGGTGAACGTCTCGCGCACGCCGTGGCCCTGGCGCTTGATGACGACGCCCTCGAACACCTGCGTGCGGCGGCGCGTGCCCTCGATCACCTGGAAGTGGACGCGCACGCGATCGCCCGCGTCGAAGGACGGGAGGCGGCGCAGCTGGGCCCGCTCGAGACTGTCGATGACCGTGCTCATGGCGTAGAGAACGGCGGCCACCTGGCCGCCGGCCGGGGAATGGTAGCGGACCCGCTCAGACGGGGTGGTCGTGACCGCGCTGCTGCGCCTGGGCGCGCAGGCGGCTCTGCTCGCGCCGCCACTCGTGCACGCGCGCGTGGTGGCCGGACAGCAGCACCTCGGGCACGCTCCAGCCGCGCCACTGCGCCGGGCGCGTGTAGTGCGGGTACTCGGGCGCGCCCTCCAGCGCGGCGCTGTAAGACTCCTCCAGCGCGGACTCCTCGTGGCCGAGCGCGCCGGGCAGCTTTCGCAGGACCGCGTCGGCGAGCACCATCGCGGCCAGCTCGCCGCCGGCCAGCACGTAGCGGCCGATCGAGACCGCCTCCGTCGCGAAGTGCTCGACGATCCGCTCGTCGAAGCCCTCGTAGCGCCCGCACAGCAGCGTCAGCGCCGGCTCGGCCGCCAGCTCGTCGACGAGCGCGTCGTCGAGCAGCCGCCCGCTCGGGGTGAGCGCGATCACGCGCCGGCGCGTGCGCAGCTCGACGGGGTCGGCCTCGTAGCGTGCGCGCAGCGCCGCCTCGACGACGTCGACGCGCAGCACCATCCCGGCCCCGCCCCCGAACGGCATGTCGTCGACCTGACCGCCGCTGAGCGGCGTCGTCTCGCGATAGTTCACGCACGCGAGCGCATGACCGGCGGCGAGCGCGTTCGTCACGTGGCGCTGGCCGGCGAACCACTCGAACGCCTCGGGGAAGAGCGTGAAGACGTCGATCCGCATGGCGCTCTACGTCTCCCCCAGGAACTCGAGGTCGACGTCGATCCGCTTCGCCTCGACGTCGACGGAGCGCACGGCGTCGCGGATCAGCGGGACGAGCAGCTCCTCGCGGCCCTCACGCGTCACGTGCAGCACCTCGCACGATGGCAGCGCGCGCAGCTCGCGCACGACGCCGACCTCGCGCCCACCGTCGTGGACCGCGCAGCCTTCGAGCTGCTCGGGCCACCACTCGTCCTCCTCCAGCGCCGGCGCGCGGTCGGCCGGAACGAGCAGGTCGGCGCCTCGCAGCGCCTCGGCCTGCGCGCGCGTCGCGCAGCTCGCGAGCCGCACGATCGGGTGCGCGTCGGTCCCGGCGCGGCGGACGATCTCCTCCTCGCGGCCGCCGACCAGCAGCGTGCTGCCCGCGTCGAGCAGCGCCGCGCGCGGCTGCGTCACGTGGAAGCTGCCGTCGAGGCCGTGCGGTCTGCCGACCCGTCCGGCGTGGAGCTGAGGCATCTCAGTCGACGATGTCGACGAGCACGCGGCGGTCCTCCTTCACCGCCGCAGCCTTCACGACGAGGCGCAGCGCGTTGGCGGTGCGGCCGCCGCGGCCGATCACCTTGCCGTAGTCCTCGTCGGCGACGGACAGCTCGAGCACGAGCGTGCCGTCGTCCTCCTCGAACTCCTCGACCTCGACCTCGTCGGGCTCGTCGACGAGCTCGCGCGCGAGGTATTCGAGCAGCTTCCTCAAGAGGCGCTGATGCCTTGGGTCTTGAGCAGCTTGCTCACGGTCTCCGACGGCTGCGCGCCGTTGGCGAGCCAGTGGCGGACGCGCTCCTCGTCGAGCACGATCGTCGACGGCTGCGTCTGCGCGTTGTAGTGCCCGAGCGTCTCGAGCACGCGACCGTCGCGCTTGGAGCGCTGGTCGGCGGCGACGACGCGCCAGATCGGGTTCTTGCGCCCGCCGACGCGGGTCAGACGAAGTCGTACTGCCACGGTTCCCTTTCAGAATTTGGTCAAGACCGACGACGCAGCTTAGCGGGCCTGACGCATCAGGGCGCCCACGTCGGGCATCTTGCCCTGCGAGATCGACTTCATCAATCTCTGCATCTGGGCGAACTGTCTGATCAGCGCCTTCACGGCCTGCACGTTCGTGCCCGATCCTCTCGCGATGCGGATGCGGCGCGAGCCCTTGATGACGTCGGGGTTGCGCCGCTCCTCGGGCGTCATCGACAGGATGATCGCCTGGATGCGGTCGAACTCGCGCTCGTCGACTCTCATCTTCGAGAGCTGGTGGCCGCCGAGCCCGGGCAGCATCCCGAGCAGGTTCTGCAGCGGGCCGAGCCTGCGAATCTGCTTGAGCTGGTCGAGGAAGTCGTCGAGCCCGAACTCCGACTTGCGGATCTTGCGCTCCAGCTCCTTCGCCTGATCCTCGTCGAACTGGCGCTCGGCCTTCTCGATCAGCGTCAGCACGTCGCCCATCCCGAGGATCCGCTGCGCCATGCGGTCGGGGTGGAAGCGCTCGAACTGGTCGAGCTTCTCGCCCGTGGAGGCGAACAGGATCGGCTTGCCGGTGACCGCCTTGACGGACAGCGCGGCGCCGCCGCGCGCGTCGCCGTCGAGCTTGCTCATCACGACGCCGTCGAACTGCGCGACCTCGGCGAACTGCTCGGCGACGTTGACAGCGTCCTGGCCGGTCATCGCGTCGACGACGAGCAGCACGTTCGTCGGCTTCGTCACGCGCTTGATCTCGGCCAGCTCGGCCATCAGCGCCTCGTCGACGTGCAGGCGGCCGCTCGTGTCGACGATCAGCACGTCCTTGCCCTCGCGCTCGGCGCGCTCGCGCGCCCACGCCGCGATCTCGACCGGGTTCGCGTCGGTGCCTCTCTCGTAGACGTCGGCGCCGACCTGGCCGGCGACCTTGATCAGCTGGTCGACCGCGGCCGGGCGGTAGACGTCGCAAGCGGCGACCGCGACGGTCGATCTGTGGTGCTCCTTCAGGTAGCGCGCGAGCTTGCCGGTCGCGGTCGTCTTGCCCGAGCCCTGCAGGCCGGCCATCAGGATCACCGTCGGCGGGCTCGAGGAGAACGCCAGCTCGCGCGCGGCGCCGCCCATCAGCTCGCCCAGCTCGTCGTGGACGATCCGCACGACCTGCTGGCCGGGATTGAGCTGGCCGATCACGTCGGCGCCGAGCGCGCGCTCCCTGACCGCCGAGGTGAACGACTTGACGACTCTGAAGTTGACGTCCGCCTCCAGCAGCGCGAGGCGGATCTCGCGCATCGCGGCGTTGACGTCGTCCTCGGTCAGCGTGCCGCGCCCGCGGACGTCGGCGAGCGTGGCCTGGAGCTTCTCGGCCAGGGAGTCGAACACAGTGGAGTGAGGCTAGCGGGCCGGCGGGAGCGGCGGCGTCGAGTCCTCAGCGCTGCCGGCAGGCTGTGCTCTGCCGAACGCCTCGCCGAAGTTGCCGAGCGCGCGGGTCAGCTCCGCCGGGATCACGTAGACGGTCGCCCCCTCGCCCTGCGCCAGCTTCGGCAGCGCCTGCAGGTACTGGTAGGAGAGCAGCTCGGCGTCGGGCCGGCCCTCATGGATCGCGTTGAAGACGGTGTGGATCGCTCTCGCCTCGCCCTCGGCTCTCAGTATCGCCGCCTCGCGCTCGCCTCTCGCGCGCAGCACGGCCGCCTGCTGCTCGCCTTCGGCGGTGAGGATCGCCGACTGCTTGACGCCTTCGGCGGTCAGGATCGCGGCGCGGCGGTCGCGCTCGGCGCGCATCTGCTTCTCCATCGCCTCCTGGATCGTCCCCGGCGGGTCGATCGACTTCAGCTCGACGCGGTTGATACGGATCCCCCACTTGCCGGTCGCCTCGTCGAGCACGACGCGCAGCTGCGAGTTGATGTTGTCGCGGCTGGTGAGCGCCTGCTCGAGCGTGAGGCCGCCGATCACGTTGCGCAGCGTCGTGACGGTCAGCTGCTCGATCGCCTGCAAGGGGTTGGCGACCTCGTAGGTGACCGACTTCGCGTCCGTGATCGTGAAGTAGAGGACCGTGTCGATCTGCACGACGAGGTTGTCCTCGGTGATGACGGGCTGGGGCTGGAAGGAGACGACCTGCTCGCGCAGGTCGACGAGCGGGCGCACGCGGTCGACGAACGGCATGACGATCGTCAGGCCGGGGTTGAGCGTGCGGCTGTAGCGGCCCAGCCGCTCGACGACGCCGGCCTTCGCCTGCGGGATGATGCGGATGGTGCGGATCGCGACCAGCAGCACGAACAGCGCGACGACGACGAGGACGATCAATGCGGCCATGTGTCTCCCCTACTCGCTCACGAGCGCCGTGGCGCCCCGGATCTCGACGATCTGCACCGGCGTGCCGGCCTCGATGACGCTCTGCTCGTCGTAGGCGCGGGCGGTCCACACCTCGCCGTCGACTCTGACGCAGCCGACTCCCTCGTCGTTGGCGATCCGCTCCAGCACGATCGCGCGCCTGCCGACGAGCGCCGCGGTGCCGGTGCGCAGGCGCGCCGGCGTGTGCAGGTGGGCGCGCGCGATCGGGCGCACGACCAGCAGCATCAGCAGCGAGAGAATCAGGAACACGCCCCACGAGCCGACCGCGCCGCCGCCGATCGCGGCGACGAGCGCGGCGATCAGCGCGCCGACGGCGAAAGGCGCGAGCACGAAGCTCGTCGTCAGTACCTCGCCGACGCCGAACGCGACTGCCACGAGGATCCAGATCACCCAGGCGTCCATCTAGACGCGAGAATATCGCCGCGAGCGGGGACTTCAGCCCAGCAGCGCGCGCGCGAAGTCGTCGGCGTCGAACGGGCGCAGGTCCTCGAGCTGCTCGCCGATCCCGATCAGCTTCACGGGAATGCCCAGCTCGCGCGCGATCGCGAGCGCGATGCCGCCCTTCGCGGTGCCGTCGAGCTTCGTCAGGACGATGCCGGAGACCTCCACCGCCTCGGCGAACAGCTTCGCCTGGCGCAGGCCGTTCTGTCCGGTCGTCGCGTCGACCGTCAGGAGGATCTCGTGCGGCGCCTCCGGGAGCTGCTTGGCGATCACGCGGCGGATCTTCGTCAGCTCGGCCATCAGGTTGTCCTGCGTGTGCAGGCGCCCGGCGGTGTCGACGAGCACGACGTCGGCGCCGTCGCGCACCCCCTGGGCGACCGCGTCGTAGGCGACCGAGCCGGGGTCGGCGTCGGGCGCGCCCTTCACGAACGCGACGTCGGCGCGTCTGGCCCACTGCTCGAGCTGCTCGACCGCGGCGGCGCGGAACGTGTCGGCGGCGCCGAGCACCACCCGCTGGCCCAGCTCCTTGCGCAGGTGCCAGGCGAGCTTGCCGAGCGAGGTCGTCTTGCCGGTGCCGTTGACGCCGGCGACGAGGATGACCGTCGGGCTGGCGGTCAGGTCAATCGTGTCCTCGCCGGTGCGCGCGGCGTCGGCCAGCAGCTCGATCAGGCGTGCGGAGAGCTGCTCGCCGTCCGTCACGCCGCCCTCCTGCGCCTCGCGCTCGAGCTGCTCGACGATCTCGGCCGTCGTGCGCGCGCCGACGTCGGCCATGATCAGCGCCTCCTCGAGGCGCTCCCAGGTCTCGTCGTCGAGGTCCTCGAACAGCGTCGCCTGCAGCTCGCTCGTGAGCGCCTCGCGCGTCTTGCGCATGTTCTCGCGCAGGCGTCTGAAGAAGCCGCGGCGCCGCTCCTGCTGCTCCGGCGCGTCCGCTTCCGCGGTCGCGACGCCGCCGTCGCGCGTGATGAAGAGATCCGGCCAGTCGCGTGCCATCGCGATCGGCGACGATACCAGCGTGTCCTCGCCCTCGATCGTCATCCGCCGGGTCAGCGCCGACGCGCCGGAGGCCGCCCGGCTCCTGGCCGACTACGAGGCCGAGCTGCTCGCGCGCGGGCGTCCGTTCTCGCCGCTGGATCCGCCCGCCGGCAGCGGCGGCATGCGCGTCGAGGTGCACGAGATGGAGCCGCCCGGCGGGACGTTCCTGCTCGCGCTGGAGGGCGAGGCGCCGGTCGCCTGCGGCGGGCTGCGGACGCTCGCGCCGGGCCTCGGCGAGGTCAAGCGCATGTACGTCGCGCCTGCCGCGCGCCGGCGCGGCCACGCGCGCCGCCTGCTCGCCGTTCTCGAGGACGCCGCGCGCGAGCTGGGCCACACGCGGATTCGACTCGACACGAACGCGGCGCAGCCGGAGGCGCTGGAGCTGTACGCCGCCTGCGGCTATGCGGAGATCCCGGACTACAACGGGAGTCCGACTGCGACGCACTGGTTCGAGAAGCGCTTGAGCTAAGCGACCTCGGCGGCCGGCTCGACCGGCTGCGGAGGCGGCAGCCTGCGCGAGATGACCTTCGAGATGCCGTCGCCGCCCATCGAGACGCCGTAGAGGCTGTCGGCGGCCTCCATCGTGCGCTTCTGGTGGGTGACGACGATGAACTGCGCACGCTCGGCGTACTTGCGCAGGAGCGTGAGGAAGCGGTCGATGTTGAGGTCGTCGAGCGCTGCCTCGACCTCGTCGAGGATGTAGAAGGGGCAGGGCCGCGCGAGGAAGACGGAGAACAGGAACGCGAGCGCGGTCATCGACTTCTCGCCGCCGGACAGCAGCGAGAGGCGCTTCATCGCCTTGCCGGCCGGCGTGATCTCGATCTCGACGCCGAGCAGGTCGTCCTCCTCCTGCTCCTCGGCGTCCGCAGCCGCGTCGGCGTCCTCGGCGCTCGCGGCGGCGTCCGGGTCCGCGTCGACCCGCTCGCCGCCGAGCACGGGCCGCGGACCGGCGTCCTCGCGCACGAGCCGCAGGCGGCCGCGCCCGCCGGGGAAGAGCTGCTCGGCCAGCTCCTCGAAGTTCTTCGCGGCGGCGTCGAAGGTCGCCTCGAACGTCTCGCGGATCTGGCGGTCGGTGTCTCTGATCAGCGTGCGCAGCTCGCGCAAGGCCGCTTCGAGGTCGTTGCGCTGGCGCTCCAGCTCCTCGACGTGCGCGACCGCCTCCGCGTACTCCTCCTCGGCCAGCGGGTTGACGGGGCCGAGCTGCTCGCGGCGGCGCTGGAGGCGGACGATGCGGTCCGCGAGCTGGGCGCGCTCCTCGTCGGGCAGCGGCTGCTCGGCCGGCGTCGGCTCCAGCCCCAGCGGCTCGGCGAGCGCTCTCAGCTCCGCGTCGGCCTCCGCCATGCGGTCGCGCGCCTGCTGGGCGCGGACCTCGGCGCCGGTGACCGCCTCGCCGTCGCGCTTGAGGCGCCCTTGCAGCTCGGCCTCCTCGCGTGCGCAGGCGCGCAGCTCTACGGCGACGTGCTCGCCCGCCTGACGGTGCGCCGCCAGCTCGGCGTCGAAGGCCTCCCCGCGCGCCGCGATCGCCGACGCGGCCTCGGCGAGCACCTCGACGAGCCGCTCGGCGTCGGGCACGAGCGCGCGCTCGCGCTCCAGGCGCCGCTCGGCCTGCGCGATGCGGGCAGAGCGCTCGGCGCGGTCGCGCTCGGCGCGCTCGGCGAGCCGCCGCTCGGCCGCCAGCTCCGCCTCGATCTGCGCGCTGCGCACCGCGCCCGGGCCTTCGTCGTCGGCGCCGCGGCGCTGCTCGATCAGACGCGCGGCGCGGGCCTCCTGCTCGGCCGCCTCGTCGTGCGCGCGCACGGCGGCGCGCAGCGCGGTCTCGACCTCGTCGCGCGCGGCGTCGGCCGCGCTCACGGCGGCGAGCAGGCCCTCGACGTGCTGGGCGGCCTCGTGCTCCGCGCGCGCCGCCGCCTCGCTCTCGGCCACCAGCTTGTCGCGGCGATTGCGCTCGGCCAGCACGCGCTCCTCGCCGCCGGCCGGGACCTGGCGCAGCTCGCCCCACGCGCCGATCCAGACGCGGCCGGCGCGCGTGACGGCGGTGCCGCGGAAGTCCTCGCGCACGTCGGCGACGTCGCCGACGACCCACGTGTCGGCAAGCAGCGCAGCGGCGAGCGCGAGCGTCTCGGCCGGGCCGCGGACGTGGTCGAGCAGGCGCTCGGCGTCGGGCGTCGGGGGCTTGGAGGCGGCGGCGGCCCGCGCGGCGCCGGACGTCACGAGCGCGCTCCCGCCGTCGCGGCCGGCTCGCTCGAGCAGGTCGGCGCCGGCCTTGCGGTCCGCGACCACGGCGGCGCGCAGGCGGCCGTCGAGCGCGGCGGAGAGCGCCAGCTCGTAGCCGTCGGCGACCTCGAGCGCGTCGGCCAGCGCCGGCGCGCCGCCGGGGGCGCCGGCGTGCGCGCGCAGGAAGTGGTTCGCGGCCGCCAGCTCGCCGCCGACGCGGGCGGCCTCGCGGCGCGCCGCCTCGACCGCGCGCTCGGCCTCGCGGCGTCTCGCGCGCGCGACCTCGACGGCCTCCTCGGCGCTCGCCAGCTCCGCGCGCGCCGCCTCGACGTCGGCGTGCAGGCGCTGCGCCTCGGCCGCCGCGGCGGCGCGGCGCTGTCCCAGCTCGGCCAGCTCGCGCTCCAGCGCGGCTCTGCGGTCCCGCTCGAGCGCGACCAGCTCGGCCTCCAGCGCGGCGACGCGCCCGGCCGCCTCGGCGTCCGGCACGTCGGCCGCTGCCTGCGCGCGCAGCGCGTCCAGCTCCGCCTCGTGGCGCGCGATCCGCTCGCCGAGCAGGGCGACCGTCGCGCGCGCGCTCTCCAGCCGCATGCCCACGCGCTCGCCGGCCGAGCGCGCGCGATGGGCGCGCTCCGAGAGCGCCTCGCGCTGCTCACTGCGCTGGGCGAGCGCCTCCTCGGCCGCCTCGCGGCGTCTGGCGACGGCGGCGAGCGCCTGCTCGGCCTCGGCGCTGCGCTCGCGCGCGGCGCGCGCGGCGGCCTCCGCCTGCTCCAGCTCGATGCGGCTCGCGCGCAGCGCGTCGCGCCCCAGCTCCCAGCGCGCCTCGAGCGACTGGCGCTCCAGGCGGGCGTGCAGCTCGGCCGCTTCGGCCTGGCGCTTCAAGGGCCGCAGGCGCGAGCGCGCCTCGCGCTCGACATCGAGCGCGCGGTCGAGGTTGTCCTGCGTGCGCGCGAGCTTGAGCTGTGCGCGACGGCGGCGCTTGCGGTGCTTGCCGAGGCCGGCCGCCTCCTCGATCAACAGGCGGCGATCGCGCGGCTTGGAGGTGACGATCGCCTCGACGCGCCCCTGCGAGACGACCGAGTGCGCCTCCTTGCCGAGACCGGTGTCGGACAGCAGCTCGAGCACGTCGACGAGGCGGCAGCGGGCGCCGTTGAGGCGATACTCGCCGTCGCCGGAGCGGTCGAGCCGGCGCAGGATCGAGACCTCGGAGAAGTCGACCCCGAGCGTGCCGTCCGAGTTGTCGAGGATCAGCTCGACCTCGGCCTCCTGGCTCGCCTTGCGGCCGTGGCCGCCGCCGAAGATCACGTCCTGCATCGTCTGGCCGCGCACGGCCAGCGGCGACTGCTCGCCCAGCGCCCACAGGACCGCGTCGGTGACGTTCGACTTGCCCGAGCCGTTCGGGCCGACGATCACGCTCACGCCCGACCCGAAGGCGAGCTTCGTGCGGTCCGGGAACGACTTGAAGCCCTTGAGGGTGAGGGACTTCAGGTGCATGGGACCTCGCGGGGAGACGACGTCACGGTGCGGACTCTCCCATGGCTTCGAGCGCGACGCGAGCGGCCTCCTGCTCGGCGTCCTTCTTCGAACGTCCCTGGCCGCGGCCGACCTCGACCCTGGCGACGCTCGCCTCGACCGTGAAGATGCGGTCGTGCGGCGGCCCGTCCTCCTCCGTCACGGTGTACGCGACCAGCTCGCCGCGGCGCGCGAGGCGCTCCTGCAGCGCCGACTTGAAGTCGACCGGATGCTCGAGCGCCTCCTCGATCTCCGGCGCGAACGCCGCGACGACCGCGGCCGCCGTCTCCTCGTACCCGAAGGCGAGGTAGCACGCGCCGATCACGGCCTCGATCACCGACGCCAGCACCCGCTCGGTGCGCACGAGCGCGTCCGCGTTCTGTCCCGTGCCGTCGGGCGCCGCGGCGCGCAGCCGCGCCGGCATCCCGATCCGCTCCGCGACCTCCATGCAGGAGCGTCCCGAGACGGCCTGCGCGCGGATCTTCGTCAGCCGGCCAGCGCCGAAGCGCTCCGCCTCCAGGCGCGGATACAGGTGCGTCGTGACCGCGAGCGAGAGCACGCTGTCGCCGAGGAACGCGAGCCGCTCGTAGGAGTCCGAGCGCCGCTCCGTCCACGACGCGTGCGTGACCACCTGCCGGGCGAGGTCGTCCGGCAGCCGGTCGAGCAGGTCCTCGAGGGCGCTCAGCGGTCAGGGCCTCGGCTCGCGGTCGTCGTCGGTCGCAGCGGCATCCGCAACGAGCTCGTGCTCGAGCACGAACTCGACCGCCTGGCCGACCGTGAGGATCTTCGCCGCCTGCTCGTCCGAGATGCGGACGCCGTACTGGTCTTCGAGCTCCTGCACGAGCGTGTAGAGGTCGAGCGAGTCGGCCTCGAGGTCCTCGCGGAAGCGGGTCGTCTCGTCGATCCGTTCAGGATCGATCGCCAGCTCGTCGGCGAGATGCGCGCGCACGCGCTCGAGGACCTGCTCGCGGGTCATTGCGACTGGACGCTAGCCGTCGCCTCGGACGACGGGACCTGGCGCAGAGCGCCCGCCTCCTCGAGTGCGCTGAGCGTCCGTCCGACCACGTCCTCGCGCACGCCGCGAGCGGCGACGTCGATGGCGCGGGCGAAGCCCGTGCGCGTGAAGCGGCCGTGCGCGACGACGCCCGTGCGCCGCAGCCCGAGCATGTAGGCGCCCCCGGCCAGCTCCGGGTCGATGTCGTCGCGCAGGGCGCGCAGCGGGCCGCGCAGCAGCATGCCGCCGAGGCGCCCGCGCGGACTCGCCATCGCGACCTCGCGGATCGTGCGCATCAGCTTGCCCGAGACGCCCTCCATCAGCTTGAGCGCGATGTTCCCCGTGAAGCCGTCCATCACGACGACGTCGGCGACGCCCTCGGTCACGTGCGTGCCCTCGACGTTGCCGACGAAGCTCATCCGTCCGCCGGCCGCGGCGGCGAGCCGCTCGTGCGCGGCGACGACGTCCGGCGTCCCGCGCCCGGGCTCCTCGCCGTTGGAGAGCAGCGCGACGCGCGGGCGCTCGACGCCGAGCACCGCCTGCGCGAACGCCGCGCCCATGTAGGCGAACTGCACGAGGTGCTCCGGGCGCACCTCGACGCTCGCACCGACGTCGAGCAGCAGCACCGGCGCGCCGGGGACCGGCATCGCGATCGCGAGCGCCGGCCGGTGGATCCCCCGTGCGCGCTTGACGTGGAAGAGGCCCGCCGCGAGCGCGGCGCCCGTCGAGCCGCCGGAGACGAGCGCGTCGGCGCGGCCCTCCGCGACCGCCTTGGTCGCGAGCACGATCGAGGCGTCCGGCGTCGAGCGCACCGCGAGCGCGGGATCGGGCGCCTTCGCGATCGAGACGGGGGCGTCGACGACCTCTACGCCGCCGGGCGTCGGACCGATCGCGCCCTTCGGGCCGAACAGCAGCACGCGCACGCCCTGCTCGGCGGCGAGCGCCGCGCCGGCCGCGACCTCGGCGGGACCGAGGTCCGCGCCGTTCGCGTCCACGGCGACCGTGATCGGCGGCACGTGGCGCGCTCGGCGGCTAGGCGTCGTCGCCGCCGGACGCGGCGACCACGTCGCGCCCCGCGTATGTGCCGCACGTCGGGCAGACCCGGTGCGGCATGCGCGGGCTGTGGCACTGCGGGCACGCGTGTATCGACGGCGCCGAGATCTTGTGCTGGGAGCGGCGCTTGCTCGTGCGCGCGTGGGATTGCTTCTGCTTCGGGACGGCCATAGGTCGGGGCAGGGTATCAAGCAGCCTGGTGGCCCGCCTCCGCCAGCACCCAGGGGCGGGACCCGCCTCGATGGCCACGTGGCCACCTCGGCACCCGCTGGGCCGGCTCCGGCACCCCTACAGCTCCAGCTCGCGCAGCTTCGCCCAGCGCGGATCGGGCTCGGCCTCGTGGCCGTGGTCCGGGCCGGCCTGGTTGAGGTTCTCGCCGCAGACGGGGCACAGGCCGGCGCAGTCCACGCGACAGAGCAGCTGCGTGGGCAGCGCGAGCGCCAGCGCGTCGCGGCTCCAGGCCGCGAGGTCGATCTCCTGCTCGACGACGTACGGGCTCTCCAGCTCCTCGCCCCCGCCCGGCTGGTCGAACTCGCGCGCGTCGATCGCGAAGCGCGGCGCCGCCGGCTCCAGGCAGCGCATGCACGGGCCCTCGAGCGTCGCCTCGAAGCGCAGCCGCAGCGCCCAGCCGCCGTGCGTCGTGCGCGAGACGTCGAGCCGCAGCGACGCCGGATCGGGCGTGACCGCATAGCGCTGGCCGCCCAGCTCGAACGGCTCGAGCGCCTGCGAGAGCTCGATCGTGCGCCCCTCCCCCGCGCCCAGCCGAAGCGCGGCGAGGTCGAACGTGTCGGCGCGGGGACGCATGCCTCGCAATGTAGCGAGGCGCGCCCTCAGGCCAGGTTGCGCTTCAACACCTTCCCGGTGGCGTTGCGCGGCAGCGCGTCGACGAAGGCGATCTCGCGCGGGACCTTGAACGAGGCGAGGTTCTGCTTGACGTAGTCCTTCAGCTCGTCCGCGGTCGCCTCCGCGTCCTCGTGCAATACGGCGACGGCCTTCAGGCGCTGGCCCCAGACCTCGTCCTCGACGCCGACGACCGCGACCTCGCGGACCGCCGGGTGGCCGGCCAGCAGGTCCTCGACCTCCGCCGGGAAGACGTTCTCGCCGCCGGAGACGATCATGTCGTCGTCACGGCCGTCGATGAACAGGCGCCCGGCGCTGTCGAAGTGCCCGACGTCGCCGGAGGACATCAGCTCGCCGATCGTCGCCTTCGTGTCGCCGCCGGTGTAACCCTCGAACGGGAATCCGCTCGCGACGAAGATGCGGCCGGTCTCGCCCGCCGGCACCTCGCGGTCGTCCTCGTCGAACAGCCTCACGACGGTCCCGAGCGGCGGTCTGCCGGCGCAGCCGGGCGCCGCGCGCAGGTCCGCGGGCGTCGCGATCGTCGCCCACGCGACCTCGGTCGAGCCGTAGAGGTTGTAGAGCACGTCGCCGAACTGGTCCATCACGCGCGTGGCGAGCGGGCCGGGCAGCGCCGAGCCGCTCACCGCGATGATCCGCAGCGAGGAGGTGTCATAGCGGTCGAGCGTCTCCTGCGGCAGCTCGAGGATCCGCTGGAGCATCACCGGCACGACGACGAGCGCGGTCGCGCGGTGGCGCGCGATCGCGCGCAGCGTGCCCTCCGGGTCGAAGCGCCTGCGCAGCACGAACGTCGAGGACAGCGGCACCCCGAGCGTGTAGTTCGCCAGCCCCCACGAGTGGAACAGCGGCGCGGCGATCATCGTCCGCTCGCGCGCGCGGTAGGGGATCTTCGACAGCAGCGCGGCCGCCGAGGCGAGGCCGGCGCTGCTGCGACGCGCGCCCTTCGGGGTGCCGGTCGTGCCGGAGGTGAGGATCACGACGCGGCCGGGCTCCTGCGGGGGCGCGACGCCGGCCGAGTCGCCCGCGGCGATCAGGTCCTCGAGCAGCGGATCCCCGGCGGCGGACTCGCCGTCGTGCCAGGCCACGAAGCGCCGCTCGATCCCTCTGACCTCGCCGAGCAGCGCGGCGAACTCCTCGTCGTAGACGATCGCTCTCGCGCCCTCGCGCGCGACGACGTCGGCGAGCTGCGGGGCGGCGAACATCGTGTTGAGGTAGAGCGCGTGCGCCCCGAGGCGCGAGACTGCGACCGTCGCGTCCATGAAGCCGCGGTGGTTGCGGCACATGATCGCGACGCCGTCGCCGGCCCGGATGCCCTGCGCCGCGAGCGAGCTGGCGAGCGCGTTCGCGCGCCGGTGCAGCTCGCCGTAGCTGAGCGTGCCGAGCTCGTCGATCACGGCCGGCTGCTGCGCGGCTCTCGCGGCCGCGACGGCGATCGCGCCGCTCGACGTCGTCCCCCAGCGCAGCAGGGCGCGGCCCGCCTGCGCGAGACGGTCGGGCCGCGTCGGCTCGATCAGGCCGGCGTCGAACAGCGTCTTCGCGACGCGCGCGTGGTGCAGGATCTTCTCGGCGGCTGCTGGCATGAGGGCGGTATCCAAGCACGAACCCGCACGGCGACGTGCCGGTCACCGTGACTGTGACACAAACCGCCTACGGCGCCGGCAGCTCCAGCCCCGGCGGCAGCTCGCCGCGGTCGACGAGCGCGTGGATCTCCGCGACGCGGCGCGGGTTGAGCCGCACGTGACGCTGGTGGACGCTCCGCTTCTCGACGAGCAGGCCGGCGCCCACGAGCCGCTCGCCGATCGCGAGCGCGAGCGCGCGGTCGTGCCCCGCGAAGCCGCGCGCAAGGTGCGTGACCTCCGTGTGGTACCCGCCCCACTTCCCCATCCCGACGAGCGTCTGAAGCATGCGCCGCGCGATCCGCAACGACAGATCCGCCTCCTCGTGCGGGCGGGCGACCTCGGGCGTCGGCGCAAGCACTGTCAGGACCGCCTCCTCGTGCTGCTTGAGGGAGGACGCGTCGGCGGGACGCCCGCCGAGGCGCGCAACCGCCTCGGCGATCCGCAGCGGGTGCAGGTCGCCGATCGGCGGCCGCAGCTCGCCGACGTCGCCGAGCGCGACCGACGGGACCGGATACGCCCGCGTGCGCAGGCGGTCGACGTCGACCGCCGACTCCTCGAACGCCTCGGCCGCCAGCTCGACGGCGACGAGCACGTCCGCGGCGGCGACGGGGAACGCGAGCGCGAGCCAGCCCTCCCAGGCGCCGGTGTGCAGCGCGAGGTCCTGGGCGGCGCCGGCGGCCATCGCGGCGGCGCCTTCGACGAGCGCGCCGACGGTGATCGCGACGAGCGTCCAGGCGCGGTCGCCGACGGCATTCGGGTCCGCGCGCAGGCCGGGATCGACGGGCAGGATCGCGAGCAGCGCCTCGCCGAAGGCGGCGAACGCGACCGGCACGGGCGTCACGTAGCCCGAGCGCGGCAGCGCGAGCTGAGCGGCGCCCTCGGCCAGCCCCTCGAGCAGCTCCGCGCGGATCTGCGCCGCGCGCTCGCGTGGGGCGCGCATGCCGCCGGCGTCGGCGAGCACGCTGCCGAGACGGGTCGTCGGGAGGTCGTTCGAGGCGTGGATGGCGATCCCCAGGGCCGGCGGACGCGGCGAACCCTATGAGATCGGAGCGCGCGGGCAGCGCGCTTGGGCCTTACGAGACGTCCGCCGTCTCTTCCTTGCCCTGCAGCCGTTC
>Ga0207664_10001066_pt1 | contig 18289 bp, 20 predicted proteins | sample LARL83metaG_FD_184349 | JGI IMG/M metagenome (GOLD analysis project Ga0207664, IMG submission 184349) | Corn, switchgrass and miscanthus rhizosphere microbial communities from Kellogg Biological Station, Michigan, USA - LAR L8-3 metaG... | ecosystem: Host-associated > Plants > Roots >... | reverse complement strand
CGCGGCATCCGGATCGCGCGATCCGCGCTCAGGAGGGTCCATGGGCATAGCCGCGACCCGTTTGCCGCCCCGCGAGGGGGCGATGCCTCAGTTGAACGCGCGCCTGAGCTCGTCGACCAGGTCGAGCGCCTCCCACGAGAAGCCGCCGGTGCCGTCGGGCGTGCGACCGAAATGTCCGTAGGCGGTGGTTCGGGCGTAGATCGGCTTGTTGAGACCCAGGTGCTCACGGATGCCGCGCGGGGTCAGCGACATGATCTCAGGCAACGCCTTGGCGAGCCGTGCCTCGTCGACGTTGCCGGTGCCGAACGTGTTGACGTAGACCGACAACGGATGCGACACGCCGATCGCGTAAGCGATCTGGATGACGCACTTCTCGGCGAGGCCGGCGGCGACCACGTTCTTCGCGAGATAGCGCGCCGCGTAAGCCGCCGAGCGATCGACCTTGGTCGGATCCTTGCCGGAGAACGCGCCGCCGCCGTGGGGAGCCGCGCCGCCGTAAGTATCGACGATGATCTTGCGGCCGGTGAGGCCGCAGTCGCCGTCGGGGCCGCCGACGACGAACTTTCCGGTCGGATTGACGTAGAGCTGATCGCTGGGCGGCATCCAGCCCTCGGGCAGAACCTTCTCGACGTAAGGACGGACGATGTCGCGAACGTCGTCCTGATCGACCTTTTCGTTGTGCTGCGTCGAGACGACGACCGCGGTGCAGCCGATCGGCTTGCCGTTCTCGTAGCGGAGCGTGACCTGGCTCTTGGCATCGGGCTCCAGCATCTTCTCCTTGCCGGAATGACGGGCCTCGGCCATCAGCCGCAGGATGTTGTGCGAGTACTGGAGCGGCGCCGGCATCAGCTCGGGCGTCTCGTTGCAGGCGTAGCCGAACATGATGCCCTGGTCGCCGGCGCCCTCATCCTTGTTGTCCTTCGAATCGACGCCCTGGGCGATGTCGGCGGACTGGCCGTGCAGGAGAATCTCGACCTTGGCGTTTTTCCAGTGGAAGCCCTTCTGGGCGTAGCCGATGTCCTTCACCGCGGCGCGCGCAAGCTTCTCGAGCAAGGGCTTGTTGATCTTGGGCTGGCCCTTGCCGACCGGCTTCAGCATCGGCGCGCGGGCGCCGCACTTCTTGCGATCGAGGCGCACCTCACCGGCAATGACGATGCGATTGGTGGTGGTGAGCGTCTCGCAGGCGACGCGCGCGTAGGGATCGGCGCCCAGGAACGCATCGACGACGGTGTCGGAGATGCGATCGGAAACCTTATCCGGATGTCCTTCCGAGACGGATTCGCTGGTGAATAGATAGGTGCCTTTGGACACGGCGTTTATCTCCCGAAGCGATGTGTCGAAGTGTTGGAAAAACGTCGAAGCGCGGCGCGCCGATGCGAACAACCCCAAGAACGGGAAGCCGCGACAAAGCGCGGCCCGGCGGCGGTTTTTGCAACCTTTGCCGGTGACGTCAAGGGGATTCGCCGACACGGCGCCGAGCGGCCTTGCGCCGGCTCACCGCTTCCGCCTCGGCCAGAGCCCGAGTGCCGCGGCGATGCCGGCCAGCGCCAGCGCGAGACCGTTGCCGAGCCGGGCGAACACGGTGGGCGCTAGGGCCGCGGGCAAGGAGCCCTCGACGATGCCGCGATGACCGAGGTCGAGCCGCTCGAGCACGCGCCCGTACGGATCGACGATCGCCGAGATGCCGGTGCCGGCCGCGCGCACCAGCGGCAGGCCTTCTTCAACCGCGCGCAGCCGCGCCGCCGCGAAGTGCTGGCGCGGCCCGGTGGAATCGCCGAACCACGCGTCGTTGGTGACGTTGAGGAGAACGCCCGGCCGCGCGTCCGGCGCCGTCACCGCTCCGGGAAAGATCACCTCGTAGCACACCAAGGGACTGACCGGCGGCAGACCCGGCACGGCGATGGTCGCCGGCCCGGGACCGGGCATGAAGTCCAGCGAGCCGCCGGCGATCGCCTCGATCGGCAACCAGCGCCGGAACGGCACGTATTCGCCGAACGGAACCAAGTGAAACTTGTCGAACGTGTCGACGATCCGGCCCGAAGAGTCGAAGACCTGAACGCTGTTCCACGCCTTCAAGGGCGGCTGTTCCGGCGCGCTCAACCGTATCGTGCCGGCAATCAGCGCCTTCGCGCGGCCGTCGGCCAAGATCGCGGCGATCGCGGCGCGAACATCGGTCGCGCGTTCGAGCGCCACCGGCACAGCGGTTTCCGGCCAGACGACATGGGTGGCGCCCTGGCGCACGGCTTCGGCGGTGAGATCGAGATAGGTGCGGACGATGGCAGTCCGTTCCTCGGGCCGCCATTTCATCCGCTGGGAAATGTTGCCCTGGATCAGCGCCAGCTTCACGTCGGGCACCATGGCGATGGGCGCGGCGGTGATAAGGCGCACGGCACCCGCCGCGAACGGCAGCAGCCCGACGACGGCCAGCGCAATCATGTGACGGCGGGAATGCGCGCCGGCGTCGACGCCGAAGACGGCGGGCGCCGTGAACAAAAGAACGCTGGCGAGCCCGAGCCCATAGGCGCCGAGAAACGCAGCCCCTTGCATGGCGACCGGTGCAAACGTCCACACCGTCGCCAGGAGATTCCAGGGGAATCCGGTCAGCACCGTGCCGCGCAGGTATTCGGTCGCCGTCCACGCGGCGGCAAAGACCAGGATGCGCGCGATGCGGGGCCCGCGCGCGGCGCCGTAGGCTCCTGCGGCGAGCGCCGGAAAGGCCGCGAGATAGGCCGAGAGGCCGCCGATCGCGAATGGAATCATCCAGCCGAATTGCGCGGCATCGACCAGCATCGCGTTGGCGATCCAGTAAACCCCGGTGACGAAGTTGCCGAATCCAAACCACCAGCCGGTGATGAGCGCCGTTCGAATCGGTCTGGCCGACGCGCGAGCACCGTCGAGAAGCCACACGAGACCCGTGAACGCGACGAATGCGGCCGGGAGAATGAACAATGGCGGAAACGCAGCGGTAAGCAGCGCTCCGAGGAGGAACGCCGCCAACGCGCGGCGCGCACCGGAAAGCCGCGCGAGTCGCGTCATGATGCTGTGGGGGCCGGGCCGCTCAGCCGCCATCGGCGGGTTTCCCCTTGCTCGGCTTCGGCGGCAGATTACGGATGCGCAGACGCCGGACCCGGCGCGGATCGGCGTCGATCACCTCAAACTCGACGCCGCTCGAATGGCGAATCACCTCGCCGCGCGCGGGCACGCGGCCGGCCAGCGTCGTCAGCAGCCCACCGAGCGTCGTTTGGTCGCCTTCGCGCTCCGCGGGCGTCAGGATCGGCGCGACCGCCTCCTCGAAATCCTCGAGACGGGTGCGCGCATCGGCGAGAAACGTCCCGTCGGGGCGCGGGATCACGACCGGCTCCTCGACGTCGTGCTCATCCTCGATGTCTCCGACGATCTCCTCGACCACGTCCTCGATCGAGACGAGCCCGTCGATGCCGCCGTATTCGTCCACCACCAGCGCAAGATGCGTGCGGGTGAAGCGCATCTCGAGGAGGAGATCGAGCACGCGCATGGCGGGGGAAATGATCAGCGCGCGCCGGACGATCGAGCTGAGGTCGAAATCGGCGCCGTCGCCCATTCGCACCAGCACGTCCTTGATGTGAACGAAGCCGATCACGTCGTCGAGGGTGCCGCGGTAGACCGGCACACGCGAATGCGCGTCGCGCGTCATCATGGCGAGAAGCTCGGGGAGCTTGAGGGAGGCGTCGACGGCGACGATTTCCGCGCGCGGGACCATGATGTCGTGCACGGTGATGTCGCGGAGCGTCAGGACGTTGGCGATCAGGAGCCGCTCGTCGGCGTTGATCGCCTCGCCGGTGCCGTCCTCGCGCTCCTCGATGATCTCGGCGATCGCCTCGCCGAGCGTGTCCTCCGACTTCGACCGCCGCCACAATCGCACCAGCGAGGACAGCCACGACGGCTTCGCGCCGGCACCGCCTGGATCGGATGGATTCGTCATCGGCGGCGATCCCCCGCTGGCGCGGGCCCGCGTGCCGCGGCGCCATCGGTCGCGCGATAGGGGTCGGCGATGCCGAGCTCGGCGAGCGCCCGGCGCTCCAGCGCGCGCATCCGTGCGGTTTCCGCCGCCGCCGCATGATCGTGCCCCACGAGGTGCAGCGCGCCGTGGGCCACGAGATGGGCGACATGATGCGCCAGCGTCAGCTTCGATTCACGGGCGCCCCGCGTGGAGACGCCGAAGGCGACGACGATGTCGCCGAGGCCGATCCGCTCCCGCGCGCCAAGTCGATGCCGGAGCTGTGCCGCAATGCTGCGGGTGCCGCCCGGCAGTTGCGGAAACGCAAGCACGTCGGTCGGCTCAGGCTCGCCGCGGAAATCGTGATTGAGGCGAGCGATCGCCTTGTCGCCGACCAGCGCCACGCAGGCGCCGGCGCGGACACGGGCGGGCATGGCGGCGGCGAGCGCCGCGGCAGCCGCGCGCGCAACCAGGCTTTTGACCCGCGGCACGCTACGCCAGGATGGATCGTCGATCATGACCTCGATGTCGATCGCGGGCTCAGGCATCGCCGGAGCCGAACCCACGCGGACGCACCCGGCCCTTGGCGGTCCCTCCCGACGAGGGCACCGCATCGGGATCGATCAGGCCGCGGCGGGCGCGGTCGGCACGCTCGTAGGCGTTGACGATGCGGTTGACCAGGGGATGGCGCACGGTGTCCTCGGCCGAGAAGCGGACGAAGCGAATGCCCGGCGTGTTCTCGAGCGTCTCGACCGCATCGAGCAGCCCGGAGCGGGTTCCGACCGGCAGATCGACCTGGGTGAGATCGCCGGTGACCGCCATGCGCGAGCCTTCGCCGAGCCGGGTCAGGAACATCTTCATCTGGATCGGCGTGGTGTTCTGCGCTTCGTCGAGGATGACGAACGAGCGCGCCAGCGTGCGGCCGCGCATGAAGGCGAGCGGCGCAATCTCGATCTCGCCCGACGTCATGCGCTTGATCACCTGGTCGCCCGGCAGCATGTCGTAAAGGGCGTCGAACAGCGGTCTGAGATAGGGATCGACTTTTTCGCGGATGTCGCCGGGCAGGAAACCGAGGCGCTCGCCCGCCTCGACTGCGGGCCGCGACAGGACGATGTGCTCGACGTCGCCCGCAAGCAGCGCCTGCACCGCGCACGCCACCGCGAGATAGGTCTTGCCGGTGCCGGCCGGGCCGACGCCGAACACCAGCTCGCATTCCCTGAGCGCACGGATATAGGTGTCCTGCGCCGGGTTGCGCGGCGCGATCGCGCGCTTGCGCGTCGCCAGAACGGTGCCGCCCCCGCCGCCGGCGCGGGTGATCGCCGCCTCGACCTCGGCCGGCCCGATCTCCGCGCCGTGGGTGAGATCGCGGTACAGCGCGGTCAGCGCCGTGCGGGCGACGGATGCCGCCTCGAGAGGGCCGGAGATCGCCAGGCGGTTGCCGCGACTGGCGACGCTCACCCCCAGGCGATCCTCGAGCACGGCGAGATTGCGGTCGTGCTCGCCGAACAGTTGCGCAAGCACCCGGTTGTCGTCGAACTGCATCTGCACGGGCGCGGCTTGCCCGCGCCCACGGGACGGTTTGCGCGCCATCAGGCGGCAACCTCCGCTGCGACGACGCCCTCGACGCTGTGAGCGAACGCGTTCGTGATTCGCACCGGGGTTTCGGCGCCGCTGGGGGCGCTTCCGGGCGGAGCCGACACATGGACCGCCTGCATGTAGGGGCTGCGTCCGCCGAGCTGACCCGGGCGGCGCCCGCGCTTGTCGAGGAGGACCGGCAGCGTCCGCCCGACCGAAGCCCGGTTGAAGGCGAGACTGAGCTCGGCCAGCGCATCCTGGAGGGCGGAGAGGCGCTCGCTTTTGACGTCTTCCGGAATCGCGTCGGCCAGAGCGGCGGCCGGCGTGCCCGGACGCGCGCTGTATTTGAATGCGTAGGCCTGCGCGAAGCCCGCAGCGCGAGCGAGTGCGAGCGTCGCCTCGAAATCGCGATCGGTTTCGCCGGGAAACCCGACGATGAAATCGGACGCCAGCGCGATGTCGGGGCGGGCGCGGCGCAGCTTGCCGATCACGGCGAGATAGTCGGTCGCGGTGTAGCGCCGGTTCATGGCGTGCAGCACTGCGTCCGAGCCCGACTGCACCGGAAGATGAAGATAGGGCATCAGCGCCGGCACCTCGCCGTGTGCCGCGATCAGATCGTCGTCCATGTCGCGCGGGTGCGAGGTGGTGTAACGGATGCGCCTCACGCCGTCGATGTCGGCGAGCGCGCGAACGAGGCGGCCGAGCGGCCACGCGCGCCCGTCGGCGCCCTCGCCGTGGAAGGCGTTGACGTTCTGGCCGAGGAGCGTGATTTCGATCGCGCCGCGCGCGACCAGGCCCCGCGCCTCCTCGAGGATCGCCGACACCGGGCGCGAGTATTCGGCGCCGCGAGTGTAAGGCACGACGCAAAAGGTGCAGAACTTGTCGCAGCCTTCCTGCACCGAGAGGAATGCCGACGGGCCGGACGCCGTCGTAGCCTCCGGCAGCGAATCGAACTTCGCTTCGGCGGGGAATTCGGTCAGGACGAGTCCCGCGCCGCTCGATCCGCGCGCGCGCGCATGGAGCGCGCTGGACACCAGCTCCGGCAGGCGATGATAGGTCTGCGGCCCGAACACGATGTCGAGGAACGGGGCGCGCCGCGTCATCTCCTCGCCTTCCGCCTGAGCGACGCAGCCGCCCACTGCGATCACGAGGTCGCGCCCCGCGGTCTTGCGCTCCTCGCGCAGCATCCGCAGGCGCCCGAGCTCGGAATAGACCTTCTCCGAGGCCTTCTCCCGAATGTGGCAGGTGTTGAGGATAACCATGTCGGCGTCGCCGACGGTCGGGGCGAGGGTGAAGCCGTGCGGCGCCAGGACGTCCGCCATGCGGGCGGAGTCATAGACGTTCATCTGGCAACCGTAGGTCTGAATGAAGAGCTTTTTCGCCAAGACTGCGATCCTGGGCGTACGCCCGTGAAGCGATTGCCTGGGCCGCGTCGATGCGCGATCCCGGCCGGCGGCCGCTTCAGGGTCACACTAACATTGAAGGATGCGGAGTCAAGCCGCGCTCCCGGGACTTAAGGGATCCGATAGGAGCACATCCGCCCCGCCCGCCGCTATCTCGTCGGATAATGCGGCGGACACGCCCTGCGCGACAATGGTGTGGCAACGTCCGGCGAGCACCTTGCGCGCGGCCGCGACCGTGACGCGATCGGGTTCGTTGCCCCACGGCAGTCCGGCGTCCGCGGCGGCGGCGGCGATGTCGAGCGGCGGATGGAACAGAACCTCGACGGCGATTTTTCCCAGGCCCAGCAACCGCCAAAGGTGCGGCGGCAGGTTCATGGCACCATACCAGGCGCAGTAGGGCCGCCATTCGCGGCCGAGCGGCACGCCGTCGAGACGCACATAGGCGATCGAGATCGGCTGCACCGCGAGCGGCGCTCCGGCCACGGTGCGCGCCGCGACGGCGAACAGCGCGCTCTTGAACGGCAGCACGCGATTGCCGTCGCCGGTGGTGCCTTCGGGAAAGATCACCAGCGCGTCGCCGTCGGCGAGGCGCGTCGCAATCTCGTCGCGGTGCCGGACGCTGTGACTCGCCCGGCGCTCGATGAACACCGACCGTTGCAGCTTGGCGAGCAATCCGAACAGCGGCCAGTCGGCGATCTCGGCCTTGGCGACGAAGGAGACGTCGAGCAGCGATCCGAGCACGGTGATGTCGAGATAGGACGTGTGATTGGAGACGAACAGGATCGGCCGCGACGGCGCGATCGTGCCATGCCGGCTCACGTCGAGGCCGATCAGCCGGCAGCAGATCCGGTGATAGAAGCGCGGAAGGCGGCGCGCGAGCCGCAACCGGAGCGCAACCGCTGCGATCTGAACGGGCAAGAGAAGGAACGTCCACCCGAGGTAGAGAACGAGGCGCACGGCGGCGCGAACCGGCGAGCCCATCGCCTCACCCGGCGGGATCGCGCGCGACGCGCTCGTAGTGCCGGGAATACTTCTCGGTGATGAGGTCGGTCTTGACCACGATCGAGACGTCGGTGGTGTTGAACTCGCGATCGATCACGGCACCGTCGCCGACGAACCCGCCAAGGCGAAGATAGCCTTTCACCAGCGGCGGCAAGGTCGCCAGCACCACTTTCCCATCGAGCTGCTCGCGGGGAACGCGGCGCATATCGACGTAGCGCGCGGGCAGGGCCTTGGGGCGGAAGGCGGGCGGCGCCAGATGGTGATGGTAGAGATACGACAGCGACGACGCGTGCGCCTCGACGTCGGTGCCGGCGAGGCTGGCGCAGCCGAACATGACGGCAATGTCGTAATGGAACACGTAGGCCGCGATCGTCTGCCACAGGAGATTCATCGTCAACCGCGTGCGGTACGCGGCATCGACGCACGAACGGCCAAGCTCGAGAATCTCGCCCGGAAGCTCGAGAAGGGGGCGGATGTCGTATTCGCTCTCGCTGTAGAAACCGCCCTTCGCCGCGGCCGCGGAACGGCGCATGACGCGGTAGGTGCCGACCACGGCGTTTCCCGCCGCCTCGTCGATCACCAGAAGATGATCGCAGTGGGAATCGAACGAGTCGGCGTCGCGTCGCCGGCGCGCCACCTCGGCGCTCGGGAGCGCTCCCATTTCCTGGTAGAACACCCGGAAGCGCAGAGCCTGCGCCGCGTCGATATCGGCATCGCTCGCGGCCAGACGGGCCAGAAGGTTTCCGGAGCGGATCGGCGCGAACGGCACGCCCTCACGGTCGTGTCCGGCGACAACCGCATCCACGGCCGCGTTACCCGATCGCCTTAGGGTCATTTGCTCTTACGCAGAGGAACACCGTAGAGCTCCAGGCGATGATTGACCAACCGGTAACCGAGGCGGCGGGCGAGCTTTGCCTGCAAGGCCTCGATTTCGTCGTTCTCGAACTCGATCACCCGTCCGGTGTGCAGGTCGATCAGGTGATCGTGGTGATGGCGGGAGCCCTCCGCCTCGTAGCGGGCGCGGCCGTCGCCGAAATCGCGACGGGCGAGGATGCCCTGCTCCTCGAACAGCTTGAGGGTGCGGTATACCGTCGCGAGCGAAATGCGCTCGTCGAGCTTCGTCGCCCGGCGATGGACCTCCTCCGCGTCGGGATGGTTGGAGGCGATCGACAGGACCCGGGCGATGACCCGACGCGGCCCCGTCATCTTGAGTCCTTTTTCGAGGCAGAGCTTTTCGATCGGTGTCATATCGATCAGCTTAGAGGTTGGCATCATGCGGGCGGGCGGAACTTGCTAACTGCGGGAACTCGGTAAGCATAGACAATTCACAGGCGTAAACCTACGGCCGCGCTCGCGGTATGCTACGCCAAAGGACGGGGCTCACGCCATGGCCGACCATCATCGCCTCGATATTACCCGCGACGTCTGTCCCATGACGTTCGTGAAGACCAAGCTCCTCCTGGAACGCATGAAGCCGGGGGAGACCGCGGAAATCCGCCTGACCGGCGAGGAGCCGGTGGCGAACGTGCCGCGCTCGGTGCGCGAGCAGGGAGACGAGGTGGTGACGTGCGCGCCCGAGGCCGAGGGAAGCCCGATTCACCGCCTCGTCGTCCGCAAGGCATCGGGTGCCAAGACGTCCGGTGGGTAGAAACCCTAGAGCGTGCGCGCCAGCGTGATCGCCGCCACCGCGGGCGCGTCGCGGCGGCTGTAGTAGCCCGGTCGCCGCCCGACCGGCTCGAACCCGAGGGCGGCATACAGCCGCCGCGCATCGCCGTTGTCCTCCGCGACTTCCAGATACAGCCGATGCACGCCTTCGGCGCGAACGCGCTCGAACACGCTTTTGACGATCGCGCCCGCGACGCCGCGGCGGCGATATGCCGGAACGACGCCGAGCGAGAGAAGCTCGCGTTCGTCGAGCGCACCCGCCACCAGCGCGAAGCCGACCGGCGTTTGCGCGTCGTTGGCGGCAAGAGCGACACCGCGAGACCGCTCCGGAAACGTAGCGAGCAGACCGAACGCGCCGGTCAGGCGCAGAACCTGGGCGACGGTCGCCGAATTCCATCCCTCTTCGAAGCACAGGCCATGGAGACGCGCGAGGAGCCCGCAATGAGCGAAGGTGCTGCCGACGATCCGCAGGCCGTCGGCGGAGGCGTCGCGCGCGTCGCCCGGTGCGAACCGATCAGCCATTGCCGACGCGCTCCGGCATCGGCCGCGCGTCGGGCGGGCGCATGTAGAACGGACGCGGCGGCGCGGCATGTCCCGACGCGACGCGGCGAGCGGCGAGACGGGCGAACGCGCTGGCCCTGGGCGCCCCCGAGCGCGACATCCGCGCGCGGGCGCCGAGCAGGGCACGGAGCCCCTCCGTGCCGTCGCCGGCGAGCAGGAGAGGCCCTTTGGGCAGGCGGGAGACGGCATCGGACGGCGTTGCGGCGAACGGATCCGTCAGCGCCTGGAGGCTATCGTCGAAAACCTGCACGAATATTTCCGCGCGCTTGCTGTCGACGGCGGCGACCAGCGCCGCGCCGTCGCGCAGCTCGGCGAGCGCCGGATAGGCGACGGCCTCGAGCGTGGTGATGCCGATCACGGGGATCCCGCGCGCGAGCGTCAGACCGCGAGCGGCGGCAAGGCCGATGCGCACGCCGGTGAAGGCGCCGGGCCCGACCGTCACCGCCACGGCATCGAGGGCGTCGAATGGAACGTCCGCCATCACGGCGGCGATCATCGGCATCAGCGCCTGGGCCTGGCCGCGCGCCATGGCCTCGAATCGCTCGGCGACGACGGCGGCGTCGACGAGGACAGCCGCGGAGCAGGCGGTCGAAGCGGAATCGAGAGCGAGCAGTTTCACCGGCGCCTCCTCACCGCATCCTCGCGTGGCGATGGTCCGCATGCTAGGAAAAAGGATGCGCTCCCCCGGTGCCCGCCATGGCTGATTCCGCTCCCGTCGTCCTGCCGAAGGCCGCCCTGCTCGCCGTCGCGCCGCCGACGTTCGACGTCGATCGCTCGATCGCCTATGCCACGCCCGACAACTTCACCGGCCGGCCGGTCTATGCCCGCGCCGGCTGCTACCTTCATCCCGACGCGGCGGCGGCGCTCGGCAAGGCCATCGCGCTGGCAAAGCCGCTCGGCATGCGCTTCCGCATCTTCGACGCATTCCGGCCGTCGGAGGCGCAGTGGGTGCTCTGGAACGTCCGGCCCGATCCCGATTTCCTCGCCGATCCCCGGCGCGGCTCGCCGCATTCCCGCGGCGTCGCCGTGGATCTCACGCTGATCGGCCCGGACGGAAACGACCTCGACATGGGCACCGGGTTCGACGCCTTCACGCCGCTTTCGCACCACGGCTCGCTCGCCGTCCCGCCCGACGCGCAGCGCAACCGCCTCCTCCTGCTCGGGATCATGACGGCGGCGGGATTCGACTTCTATCGCAACGAGTGGTGGCATTATCAGCTCTTCGATTCCCGCCGCTATCCGCTGCTCTCGGATGCGGACCTGCCCGAGCCGATGATGGCGCCGGCCTAGACGATCCGGCAGACCTCATCGAACGAAAAACGCGGCGAGCGCGGAAACAGCTTCGACGGATCGCCGACGCCGAGGTTGCAGATGAAATTCGACTTCACCTGGCTTCCGGCGAAGAACGCGGCATCCACCTTGGCGTTGTCGAAGCCCGACATCGGTCCGCAATCGAGACCCAGCGCGCGCGCCGCCAGCATCAGGTAGGCGCCCTGCAGGGTGCCGTTGCGGAACGCCGTGGTGCGGATCAGCTCGTCTTTGCCGACGAACCACGAGCGCGCATCGTCGTGCGGAAACAGTTTCGGAAGATGCTCGTAGAATTCGAGATCGTAGCCGATGACGACGGTCGCCGGCGCGGCCATCGTCTTCTCGACGTTGCCGGAGATCAGCGCCGGCCGGAGCTTTTCCTTGGCCGCCTTCGACACGACGAACACGAACCGCGCCGGCGAGCAGTTGGCCGAGGTGGCGCCCCATTTGGCGAGATCGTAGATCGCCCTGAGCAGCGGCTCGTCCACGGGCTCGGGCTGCCAACCGTTGTGGGTGCGCGCCGTGCGGAACAGCGTGTCGAGGGCACGGTCATCGAGAGGCATTGAGGGACGGTCGGCCACGGGCGCACTCCGGTCGCGGAACGGTCATTAGGCCGGGGCCGTTCGCCGGGCGCAAGCCTTTTGCCGCATCCGCGCGAGCGCGTGCGGTCCGCGCTGAAATGGAACGGGCGCGCTCAGGCGTTGGGCGGCGCGCCGACCGACGTGCCGGCGTCGGCGGTGGAGCTGCCGACCAGCCGGCTGTCGTCGAACTGCTGCAGCTTGTTGGCGCGCATGAGATTGCGGAGATCGCCGAGATAATCGGCGCCGCGCTCGGAATAGCGCTTGAGCGCGCCGACGAGCTTCAATCCATTGAGCGTATGCCCCTCGCCCACGGCGGCGCGTAGACGGGCGCGGGCGACGCGAAATTCGCTGTAGGCCGGATGCGTGTTGAGGTTGCGCACGTAGGAGCGCACCGCGCCCATCAGCGAATCGAAGCTGCGGAACAGCGTGCCGTCGGCGGCGGATTTCAGCATGCCCGCCGCGGGCGATCCTTGCGGCCCGATCTGACCGAACAACGCATTGCCCTCCTGGGCGAAGCGCGACGTGCCCCAGCCCGATTCGAGCGACGCCTGGGCGAGCGCCAGCGACACCGGCACGACGTCGAGGCGGCGCAGGAGCTCGTCGGCGTTTCCGATCGGCACGTCGTAGGTCGCATACGCATCGGCGAGCCATGCCTGATCGCCCACCGACAGCGGCTCTCCCGACGCCCGGCGATCGCGAAAATCGAGAACGCGGGCGCGATCGGCGGCGATGTCCTCGTTGACCTGGAGAATCAGCGGCAACATCGTCTTGATGAAGACGGCCTTGCGCGCCTCCGGCGAATCGAGATCCTTCATGTCGCCCGGAAGGCCGTGAACGAGGAGACGCGGCACTTCAGCCACGCCCGCGCGAACGCGCTCAAGATGATAGCCGGCGGCCGTCAGCATCTGCGACAGCGAGCTGGCGCTGTCCATCCGCGGCAGCTCGATCGTGCGCGAGAAGGCGATCGAGAGCGATTGCGGCGTGAGCCGCGCGAGGCCATAGCCCTCGCCGAAGCCGATCCCGCCGGAAGCGCGGCGCGCAGCCGGCGACAGGATCAGCGCCGTGACGATCACCGCGGCGAGCAGAAGACCGCCGAGGCGCGGCTTGATGCCCCGCTTCGCGGAGATCACGGACGTCGATGCCGGTTGGGTGCAGTCAGTCATGGCTGGTCGCTCCCGTTTCGAACGCGCGCGCGTTGGTATTGTCTCGCGCAGGTTTGGACTGGCGGGCCGTCATGAGCGGGTTCAAAAGACCGGCGTCGCCTAAGCGACCTGCCGGACTTCGCGAACCTCGGGTACGTAGTGTTTCAACAGGTTTTCGATTCCGGCCTTCAAGGTGGCGGCGGACGAGGGGCAGCCGGAGCACGATCCCTTGAGCGACAGCAAAACCACGCCGTCCTCGAATCCGCGGAAGACGATATCGCCGCCGTCCTGGGCCACCGCCGGACGCACCCGCGTCTCGATAAGCTCTTTGATCTGGCTCACCACCTCGCTCTCGGTCGCATCGGCATCGGCGTCGGTCTCTGCGCCGGCGTCGAGCACGATCGGGCGCGCCGCGGTGAAGTGGTCCATGATCGCCGCGAGAATCATCGGCTTCAGCACCGGCCAGTCGAAGCGATCGTCCTTGGTGACGGTGATGAAGTCAGAGCCGAAGAACACGCCGGCGACTCCCTGGATGCGGAACAATTCTTCCGCGAGCGGAGAGGCGTGTGCGGTTTCGACGGCGGGAAAATCGCGCGTGCCGCGCTCGAGAACGACTCGGCCCGGCAGGAATTTCAACGTCGCTGGATTGGGCGTCTGCTCGGTCTGAATGAACATGGCCGCCTTCCGAAATTGTTTTTGGTTCTTTGAATTTTTGCTTCGATCATGATCGAAGCTGCGCGGTGCGACGCGCAGACACGAAGGTGGGTTAAGGAGCCGTTAAAATCAACTCGAAATAAAAACGGATTTTCAGCAGCTTCGCGTATGGTTAAGAAACAGGCGCAAATCTTATGTCGTGGATTTTTTGCTGCGCGAAACAATGTGAGCGCGCGCCGCCCGCAGCGTCGACGCGAATCGCTGTGACCGAATTATGTCAGCGCGTCGATCTCTTCCTCGGAGAGCGCGCCGGGAACGATCGTCAGCGGGATCGTGAGCTGCTTCCACAATTTCCCAGTGAGCGCCGTGATCAGTGGTCCCGGTCCTTTCTTTCCGGCGGCGGCGGCAAGCACGAGAATCGAAATGCTCTTCTCCTCCTCGAGAACCTTGAGCACTTCGTCGCGTGCATTGCCTTCGCGCACGAACAGGACCGGGGTCTTGCCGGACCATTCCTGCACCAGCTTCGACCACCGCTGAAGCGTGTCCTCGGCCTTTTGACGGAGCTCCTCGCGCATCAGCTCCTCGACCGACTGCCAGTGCTGAACTTCGGCGCGCTCGGCCAGATAGAGGAGCGCCACGCGCCCGCCGGTGTGGCCGGCGCGCTTGGAGGCGTAGCGCACCGCGACGCGCAGCTCGTCCGATTGATCGACGACCACGAGAAAGATCCGTTCGTGAACCGGCGGCGCGCTCTCTCCGTTCATGGGCAAACCTCCTCCACGATCAAACCTTTCGGAACACCGCGCCGGCGATCCAGCCGGAGCCGACGGCGACGATAATGGCGAGCAATCCGTAGAGCGCCGCCTGCCGATGGGCGAACTCATAGACGTCGGCGCTGATGCCCGCCTGCGAGATATAGAGTGGCGTCGTCTGCGCGCTCACCACGGCGCCGTCGCGGATCAGCAGCACCTCGACGGTATAGGAGCCGGTCGGCACGTTGCCGGGAAACGTCAGATTGGCGCGAAACAGCCGCCGTCCCAGGAACGAGAGGCGGCCCGTCTCCGGCATATAGAGGCCCTCGCGCTCCTTGACGCGGATGAGAGCGTCGCGGAACGTGTCGATCTCCTCCTGGCTTCTCGGAGAATCGCTTCTGAGGTTGAGATTCTCGGCGCCGATCTGATGGATGTCGGCGATCTCGTCGGTGACGATGTCGGCGACCGGCCTCGACGCGAACAGCGCGTAGAACACCGGAACGCCGCGGAAGCGCACCTCGGCGCCGTTGATCCACAGGCCCGCAACGTGGATCTTGCGGCGGACGACCTCGTCGCGCGCCGGCCCGCGCACCGTGACGACGACGTCGCCCGGCCCCTCGACAGCACCGAACAGCAGAATGTCCGCTCCGGTGAAACCGGTGGTGATCGCCACCAGATGATTCGAAAGATCGGCGACCAGCGCCTGGCCGCGCGCCGGAGCGGACGGCGCGAGCCACGACATGGCGCCGACCGCCAGCGCCAGGCCCAGCGATCGCAAACCGTGCGCCGTCATTGCGCCACCTGCGGCAGCAGGAGATAGAGATCGGCCGGCGTCCGCACCAGATCGACCAGGAGCTTGAGGCTGACGCCGAACACGATCAGGGCGAGCAGGGCTCTCAACTGCTCGCCCGGCAAGCGGCCGGCGAGGCGGCTCCCCAGCGGCGCGCCGATGACTCCACCGACGATCAGGACGAAGGCGAGGAAGACGTCGACGGTCTGGTTGTGGATCGACTGCAGAAGCGTGACGTTGGCGGCGACGAAGACGATCTGGAACAGCGATGTTCCCACCGCCAGCACCGTCGGCATGCCGAGGAGATAGATCATCGCCGGCAGCATGAGGAAGCCGCCGCCGGTCCCCAGGATCGCCGCGAGCACGCCGACCGCGGCGCCGATTGCGAACGGCACGATGGCGCTGATGTAGAGCTTCGAGGTGCGAAACCGCATCTTGAGCGGCAGGCCGTGGATCCAGGTGTGGACGTGGAGCTTGCGGCGCGACGACGACCCGTTCGCGTGCATCTTGCGCAGGATGACGCGCATCGATTCGAGCAGCATCAGCCCGCCGACGGTGCCGAGGAAGAACACGTAGGAGAGCGCGATCACGAGGTCGAGCTGGCCGACGGCGCGGAGCACCGTGTAGAGCACCACGCCGAGCGACGAGCCGACGAAGCCGCCGGCCAGCAGCACGAGGCCCATGCGGATGTCGACGTTGCCGCGGCGCCAGTGGCTGATCGCGCCCGAGACCGAGGCGGCGATCACCTGATTGGCCTGTGTCGCCACGGCGACCGCGGGCGGCACGCCGACGAAGATCAGCAAAGGCGTGAGGAGGAAGCCGCCGCCGACGCCGAACAGGCCCGACAGAAATCCGATGCCGCCCCCGAGGAGGAACAGAACGAAGACGTCGACCGACATCTCCGCGATCGGCAGGTAGAGCTGCATCCGGTCCTCCGCGCCGTTCCTTCCCAGGGAGTTGCCTCAGGACGGCGAGCGGGGTCCGCAGCATCGCGCCACGGACGGCTCGTCTCTTGTGCCGGGAGGCTCCGGGCTCGGCAAGGAAAATCGGCGTTGCGCGGAGGCGCGCGTCGCGCCGCCGTGCGGCGTTCCGGTTACGGACTCAGGAGGCCGATCAGCTCCTGCACCTCGGCCATATGTGGCCGGGCGATGGCGTTGGCGCGCTCGGCGCCGCGGCGGAGAATGGCGTCGACATGATCGGGCGCCTGGGTGAGCCGGCGCACTTCGTCGCCCATCGGCGCCAGCACCGTGACGGCGAGATCGGCGAGCTCCTTTTTGAATTCCGAGAACAGCTTGCCGCCGAAGCGACCCAGGACCCGCTCCCGGCTCTCGCGGGCGAGCGCCGCGTAGATGCCGACCAGATTGGCCGCCTCGGGCCGTGCCGCGAGGCCATCGGCGCTTTCCGGCAGCGGCTCGGGATCGGTGCGCGCCTTCTGGACCTTGAGACGGATGGTGTCGGCGTCGTCGGCCAGATTGATGCGCGAATAGTCGGAGGCGTCGGACTTCGACATCTTGGCCGTGCCGTCGCGGAGGCTCATGACGCGGGTGGCGGGGCCCAGGATCTGCGGCTCGGGCAGCGGGAAGTAGTCGACGCCGTAGCGGCGGTTGAAGGCGCCGGCGATGTCGCGGGCAAGCTCCAGGTGCTGCTTCTGGTCCTCGCCGACCGGCACGTGGGTCGCCTTATAGAGAAGAATGTCGGCGGCCATCAGCACCGGGTAGGCGTAAAGGCCCAGGCCCGCGTTGTCCCTCTGCTTGCCGGCCTTCTCCTTGAACTGGGTCATGCGGTTGAGCCAGCCCAGGGGCGTGATGGTGCCGAGCAGCCAGGCCAGCTCGGAATGACCGGGAACGGCCGACTGGTTGAAGATGACGGCGCGCTCGGGGTCGATCCCGGCGGCGATGTAGGCGGCCGTGACCTCGCGGGTCGAGCGCCGGAGCTCGGCCGGGTCCTGCGGCACGGTGATGGCGTGGAGATCGACGATGCAGAAGATGCAGTCGTAGTCGTTCTGCAGATCGACCCAATTGCGGATCGCGCCGAGATAGTTGCCGAGGTGGAGGTTGCCGGTGGGCTGAACGCCCGAGAAGATGCGATTCATTGGAGGGCTCCGGGCCGGTCGGCGTGGAGCCCGACGGCGCGCGTGTTATGCGGCCAACGGCCCGAACGGGTCAAGCGGGGCGGCGAGCCAGTGATGTTCTAACGCGAGCTGCGCAGCCAACGACGCAAAGCGACAACGGACCAGATCGCCTCGACAACGCCGAACGGCCATGCCCCTTGCAAAAATCCATACGCCGAGCCGAGCCCGCAGGCTGCCGCGAAAGCCAGAATGAACCAATGGCTGCGGCTCTCAAGAGCGTAACAAACCAGCATGGCCGTCACCGCGAACAAGCCAAAGACCGACAAGCCACCCATATCGACCGTTATCGCTTTAGCAGCACCCGCACCTCGGCGGGCTTGGCGGCTCCGAGCGCCAGCGCCGCGATGCCGAACGCCGCGAGCCCGGCGGCGATCACCGCGGCCAGCGCCGCGAGCCTCAGCCCGAGCGAGCCCGCGAACGACGACGCCAGCGCCGCGTCGACCAGCGCCACCGCGAGACCCATCACCACCGTCGCGCCGACGATTCGCACCGCGCGCTCCTTGAGGCGGCGGTCGGCGACGAAGTGGCCGCGGCGATGCAGCATCCGCCACAGCATCAGGGCGTTGAACCAGCCCGCGACCGAGGTCGCCGTGGCGATGCCGACATGGGCGATGAACGGCATCAAGGAGAGGGCCACGGCGGCGTTCAGGAGCATGGCGAAGACGGCGATCTTGACCGGCGTCGCCGTGTCCTCGCGGGCGTAGAACCCCGGCGCCAGCACCTTGACCAGCACCTGGGCCGGAAGCCCGGCG
>Ga0207664_10001063_pt1 | contig 18310 bp, 17 predicted proteins | sample LARL83metaG_FD_184349 | JGI IMG/M metagenome (GOLD analysis project Ga0207664, IMG submission 184349) | Corn, switchgrass and miscanthus rhizosphere microbial communities from Kellogg Biological Station, Michigan, USA - LAR L8-3 metaG... | ecosystem: Host-associated > Plants > Roots >... | reverse complement strand
AAGCCGGCGCGCCCGTGAGCGCGCGCCTGTGAGCCCGCCCCTGTGAGCGCCCGCCTGTTAGCCAGCGCGCCGCTGAACCCGGGCGCCCGTTAGCGCGAAGCATTAGTAGGGCCACAGCGGTCTCAAGGCTCCGACTTAGCGGACAGTACGTCGATCTTGGCGCGCTGGGCCGCCGCTCAGTGTTGCAGGATGGCCACTCGCCCCAGGTCGCCGGACGCCCAGCAGGAGCCGTCAGGGGTGCAACTGACCGTGTCGAACTGGCCGGTGTCGAACGTGTGCCAGGTCAGCCCGCCGTTGTACGAGACGTCCGAGCCGGTCAGCCCCACCGCGATGACCGTGGCCAGGGTGTGCGGGACCCAGGTGACGCCGGAGCGGTACCCGGCCGGGCCTGTCAGTGGGGAGAACCACGGCCGCCCGAAGTAGGAGAGCGCCGCCACGTTGGCCGACGCCGTCGGCGCGTTGAAGTCGCCGCCGACCGCGACCCCGGCCAGCGGCGTGCGGAACGCCAGCCCGAAAACGCCCGCAGTCGGGCCGGTCACGATCGGCGTGGTGCTGGCGCGCCAGGCGAGGCCGCCGTCGCGGGACTCGAACACCCGGGACGCCGTGCTGCCCCCGCTGCCGAACCAGGCGTCGTGCCCGGAGGTGGTGAGGCATTCGCCGCTCGCGGCGAACCCGGCCTCGCCGGGCAGCGCCGGCGGCATCCCGGCGTTGGGCAGGACGGTCCAGGTCCGGCCTCCGTCCCTGGTGGCCAGGATGCGGAACTTGCCGTTGACCGGGTCGCTCAGCACCAGGCCGTGCCGGGGGTTGAAGAAGGCCATGCAGTCGAAGAACGCCTGCGGATTCGTGTTCTTATAAGCCAGGCTCCAGGTCCGGCCGCCGTTCGAGGTGACATACAGCCGGGAGTCGGTGCCCGTGCCCGCGGCCATGGCCACGGCCCGAGTGGCGCTGAACGCTTCGATGTCGCGGAACTGCAGCGCCGACGCCCCGGCCGGCGATGCGTTGATCCAGGTCCGGCCGCCGTTGACCGTGCGCAGCACGACCCCGTCGTAACCACCCAGCCAGGCCACCTTCCGGCTGACCGCGGCCAGCCCGCGGAAGTGCACCTGGGTGCCGGTGTCCAGCAGCTTCCACGACAACGGGCCGGGGAAGTGCCCGGCCGCGGCGCGGCCGGCGGCAGGTGCCGCGTGGCTGGCGGCGCTGGCCGCCGGGATCACGGCGGCCGACAGGCCAACGGCGGCGGCGCACATGGCGGCCGCCCGGGCGAAACGAGCAGGATGTCGAGGCAGTGTCATGATGGGGACGGTAGCGCATGCCGGCAGGGGCATGAGCGAGCCCGTTCGGTAAAGTTAGGGTAAAGAAGTAGAAAAGACCTAGCACGGTCGGACAGCTCGGGTACCAGGGCCTGTCCGCCGGCTGGATGAGGGCGGTCGCGGGATGTTGCGCGGCCGCGACCGCGGGTCCACAAGCACCGGGGGCACAGCGTGACAGGCGATCGAGTTCCCAGCAATCAGGACACGGCACCGACGGACCAGGATCAGGCCCGGGGCAACGGCAGCGACGGGCGGGCGGCCATCGTCGTCGTCAGCCATGACGCCGGCATCCGCGACACGCTCAGCCGTGAGTTGTCGGGCCGCTACGCCGCGGACTACCGGATCGTCGTCTGCGAGGACCCGGCCGGCCTGGGCGCTCACGTCAGGGATCTGGTACGGGCCGGCACGCCGGTGGCCCTGGTCGTCGGCGGGCTCGGCACGGAGGACCCGGATGGCATCGAGGTGCTGGCCGGGATCCGCGCCATCGACCCGACGGCGTCGCGGGTAGTCGCGGTTCGGTGGGGGGCATGGGAAACCGCGCGGCCGATCTTTGATGCGGTCACGCTGGGCAAGATCGACCACTGGATGTACCGCCCGAAGGAGACACCCGACGAGGACTTCCACAGCTCGGTCGCGCAGTTCCTGAGCGAGTGGAGCCAGCTGCGCGGCGGCGGGTTCGAGGCGGTGCAGATGATCGGGCAGTCCTGGTCGGTACGGTCCCAGGAACTACGGGACATGTTCTCTCGCAATGGAATCCCGACCGGCTTTTACGACGCCGAATCCGACCGCGGCCGCCAGTTGCTCCGGGACCAGGGCCTGGAATCGGCAGACCTTCCCGTGATAGTGCTCCGCTTCGCGGCCGAACGCCCCACGCTGGCCAACCCGTCGGACCTGGAGCTCGCCGAGGCCTTCGGCCTGATGACGCCGATACCGGAGGGCGAGTTGTTCGACGTCGCGGTGGTGGGAGCGGGCCCGGCCGGGCTGGCCGCCGCGGTCTATGCGTCCTCGGAGGGCCTGCGGACCGTGGTCATCGAGCGGGAAGCCATCGGCGGTCAGGCCGGGACCAGCTCGATGATCCGCAACTACCCCGGGTTCGCCCAGGGCATCAGCGGGGCCCGGCTGGCGTTCGCGGCCTACCAGCAGGCCTGGCTGTTCGGCAGCACGTTCGTGTTCTTGCGGCAGGTAGACAACCTGTCCGGCGAAGAGGGCCGGTACCGGCTGCGGCTCTCGGACGGCCACACGCTCACGGCTCGCTCGGTGGTCCTCGCGAGCGGCGTCAGCTACCGCCGGCTCGGGGTCCCAGGGCTGGAGAAGCTGCTTGGCCGGGGCCTGTTCTACGGCGCCGGGGTCAGCGAGGCTGCGGCCATGCGCGGGCGGAAGGTGTTCGTGGTCGGCGGCGGTAACTCGGCCGGGCAGGCCGCTATGCACCTGTCCCGGTGGGCCGAGCAGGTGACGATCTTGGTGCGTGGCCAGTCGCTGGCCGACAGCATGTCCGACTACCTCGTCCGCGAGATCGACGCGACACCGAACGTCGGCGTCCGGCACGGCGCGCAGGTGGTCGACGGCACCGGCACGGATCAGCTCGAGGAGCTGACGCTCGAGGACACCCGGACCGGGGCCAGGAGCGCTGTCCCGGCCGACGCCGTGTTCGTCCTGATCGGCTCCGAGCCCCGGGCCGAATACCTGGGCGAGGGTGTCGCCTGCGACGAATGGGGCTTCGTACGGACCGGGCCGGATCTGCTCGGCGACGCGGAGGGCGGGGATGTGGGCTGGCGCCTGGACCGCCCGCCGCTGCCGAACGAGACAAGCCTGCCGGGAGTGTTCGCGGCGGGTGACGTCCGCCGGGGATCGGTCAAGCGGGTCGCATCCGCGGTGGGCGAGGGAGCGGTCACGGTCCAGTACCTGCACCGCACGGTCGAAGCCCTGGCCGCGGCGCAGCGTTCCCGGAACCGGTAGCGGTGGCCGCCGACGACGGGCTCCGGGCCGGATCCGGAGAGCGGCCGGACGTCCGCCACCCGGACGTCCGCCACCCGGACGTCCGCCACCCGGACGTGCCGCCGGGACAGCCGGCCGCGGCGGCCTACCGGCCGCTCGTGCCGGCCATGCGCGTGCTTCTGTACGTGGCCGCGGTGCTGGTGCTGCTGGCCGGGTTCCAGCTGTTCGTGTTTACCGACCGAACGGCTACGTACTTCGCCTGGACGATCGCCCCTCCGCTGGCGGCCGCGTTCCTGGGCGCTGCGTACTGGGCCAGCGTCGCGATCGAGGCGCTCGCCGCCCGGCAGGCGCTGTGGGCCAACGCGCGCATCGCGGTACCGACGGTGCTGGTGTTCACCGTGCTCACGCTGGCCGCCACCTTGAACCACCTGGACAAGTTCCACCTGGGGAGCGAGTTCGCGCTCCGGACGCGCTTCGTCACCTGGGCGTGGATCGCGGTCTACGCGCTGGTTCCGGTGCTGATGCTGATCGTCCTGGTGGTGCAGGCGCGCACGCCGGGGTCGGACCCGCCCCGGGCGGCCGTGCTGCCGGGCTGGCTCAGCGGCGTACTGGTCGTCCAGGCGGTCGGCCTGTTCGGTCTCGGCGTGGCGCTGTTCGCGGTCCCGGACCAGGCTTCCCCTGTGTGGCCGTGGAAGCTGACTACGCTGGTCGCCCAGGCCACCGGGGCCTGGCTGATCAGCCTGGGCGTCGCCGCGGGGCACGCGGTGCTGGAAAGAAGCGCCCGCCGTCTGCGCCCGGCCGCGGTCGGCTACGTCCTGCTCGTCGTGCTGCAGTGCATAGCGCTCGCGCGCTACCCGCACCAGTTCCCGTGGGGATCCGCCTCGGGGATCGTCTACCTCGTCGTGCTGGGCACGATGCTGCTGACCGGCACGGCTGGGCTGGTCAAGGGGCTGCCCCGCCCCTCGCCCGATCAGGCGTAGGTTCCGCGCCGGGCTCGCCTCAGCACGCTCGGTACGGGAGGTACTTATCGGTCATGATGGCCGAGGCGTCCGGCGCGTGCTTGATCAGCTTGTGCGCCTTCATCCAGTTCCCGAAGCTGCGCCAGGCGTGCAGGCTCATGCAGCCGGTCTTCATGCCGTTGTCCTGGCTCAGCAGCTTCAGCGTCGAGGGGACGCTCACTTGCAGGAACGACGGCTTGTACTGGCTCGCGGTTTGCATGATCGCGGTGGTGGCGCCGGGATTTTTCACCGCCGCGCGGGTTCCGGCGACAAATCCGGCTACGAAGCGCCGGACCGCGCTGGCGTAGCCGGGATCGGACGCGAGCCGGCGCACGTTCGCGACGAGCACGAGCTCGTCGTAGGCCGGCACCCCCAGCGTGGTCGCCGGGAAGTAGGCGGCCCGCTTGCCCATCTCCTGGCCGATCTGGATGGCCTCGACGTTGCGGTACCCCCCGATGATCGAGGCGACTTTCCCGGACAGGATCGACGGCACCAGGTTGTAGCCGACCGCTTGGTGCGGCACCTGCGCGACGGACAGGTGACATGTGTGCAGCAAGGTGTCGTAGAAGGCATAGTCGCTGGGGACGCCGGTGAATCCCACCGAATGCCCGCGGATCTGGCACAGGCTCGTGACCGGGACCTTCGGCGAGACGATGAGGCCGTTGAGCGGGACCGGTATGACCGCGGCCACGGCGACCACCGGCAAGCCCTCTTGCTGGGCGTAGAACATCTCCGGCTCGTAGGAGACAGCCAGGTCGGCATGGTTCAGCCCAACCAGCTTGAGCGGGTCGGCGGCGCTGGAGGGAACCCGGAAGTTCACGGTCAGGTGCTGCCGGGAGAAGTACCCCTTGTTCTGCGCGTAGTAGAGACCGGAGTGATCGGGGTTCGGTACCCAGTCCAGTTCGACGTTGAGCGACGCGGGGCGGGTGGCCACCGACGCGCCGCCGCCCGATCCCGAGGCGGAGGTCGCCGCGTTGCTGGCGCACGCGGAAGCCAGGACGGCCACAGCCGAGCCTGCGGCCAGCGCTCGCCAGCCGGATACGCGAAGCCGGTTCATCGGGGCCTCAATCCTTCCTTCTTCCCGCGGGCGCCCAGGGCACGAAGATCCGTTCCAGCAGCGACACAACGCCGAAGAGCACCAGCGCGATCGCGGTCAGGCACACGATCGCGGCGAAGATCCTGGCGGTAAGCAGGTTCGGCGTGGCCGCCAGCATCACGTAGCCCAGCCCCTCGTTCGACCCTGACCACTCGCCGAACACCGCGCCGATCGAGGCGAAGGTGGCCGCGATCCGCATCCCGGAGAAGATCGAGGGCAGCGCCGCGGGAAATTCGACCCGGCGCAGGATCGCCCAGCGTGACGCGTCGAGCGTGCGCATCATCGTGATCAACTCGTCGTCTACCGACCGCAGCCCGTCGATCCCGTTGACCACGATGGGGAAGAAACAGATCAGCGCGACGATGACCAGCTTGGGCAGGATGCCGTAGCCGAGCAAGATGACGAGGATCGGCGCCAGCACGATGATCGGAACCGTCTGTGAGCCGATGAGCAGCGGGTAGACCGCCCGCCGCACGATGGGAAACAGGTGCAGGAGCACGGCGAGCGCCACGCCCGCCGCCGCGGCGATCACGAACCCGAGCACGATCTCGCGGAGCGTGACCAACAGCGCGGGCTCCAGCACCGGCCAGTCCGTCTTCATATCGACGGCGATCTCGGAAGGCGCGGGGAGCAGGTACTCCGGGACGTGCGCCAGGCGCACGATCAGCTCCCACAGGCCCAGCCCGCCCAGGATGAGCAGCACAGCAGGTCCATAACGGCTGGCGCGGGAGCGCACCCGATGGGATCCGGCTGGTCCCGGGGGGGCTGGCGCTGGTGTCTCGGCTCGTTCGCCGACCGTTGGCCGCATCACGTCGCTCATGCTCCGAGCGCCTCCAGTGCCTGTTCCTTCAGCGTCACGAACTCGGGGCTGGTCACGATCTGCCGCCGTGATCTTCCGCCGCGGTGATCGGCATCAAGCACCGCGACCACGCGCCCGGGCCGCTGCGACAGCACGACCACGCGCCGGCACAGTAGCAGGGCCTCCTCGACGTCGTGGGTGACCAGGAGCACGCTGCGCGGGACCGCGTCCATGGCTTGCAGGAGCCACTCCTGCATCTGCGCGCGCGTGATCGAGTCGAGCGCGCCGAACGGCTCGTCGAGCAGCAGGACATCCTTGTCGGCCATCAGGGTGCGCAGGAAGCCCACCCGCTGGCGCATGCCCCCGGACAGTTCCCCGGGGCTGGCGTCCTCGAAGCTGGCCAGGCCGAAGCGCTCGAAAAGCGGACGGGTGCGGTCGCGGGCTTCGGCCCGGGACAGCCCGTGGTTCTCCAGGGCGATCGCGGCGTTGTCCAGCGCCGTCCGCCACGGCAGCAGCAGGTCACGCTGGGGCATGAGCGCACAGCGCGCCAGCCGCTGCGGCGGCGAGGTGGCGTCCCCGACCCGGACCAGCCCGGAATCCGCGTCCAGCAGGCCGGCGACGATCTTGAGAATGGTCGTCTTGCCGCCGCCGCTGGGCCCCACGATCCCGACCCGCGAGTGCCGGGCGACCGACAGGCTGACGCCCGCCAGGGCAGCGACCCGGCCGAAGGACTTGGCCACATCCCGGAGTTCGACAGCGAGGGCATCCGCCGTGCCCGCCACGGCTACCTCATCTCCCTACGCCGGCATTACCCGGTCAGGTTCGGACGGTCGGTGGCGCGCGCCGTGCGGCCAGCCACCCTCTCAGCCCGGTACGCCCGAGCTCCCGTGTGCTTGCGCTTTGATCGTACCCGCAGAACGAGCGATCACACAGAACGGCCGGTGGCTGAACGAGCGGGCCGGATTGCGGCCCGGCCGGCTGCGATGAGCGGGCCGGAACCGTAAACTGCCAGAGTGACCACGACGGACATGACGCCGCGCGCCGGGGCGCGTCCGATGGTGTCTCGTGAGGCGGCGGCCCCGGGCAGCCGCGGCGGTGACGGCGCCCGTAGACCGGGCCGGTGGCGGCGGGTGTGGCAGTGGCTGATGCCGGGTCCTGATGCGGAGCTGGCGGCGGCCCGGCTGGACCGGCAGCTGGCGGTGCTCGAGGGCGCGCGCGCTGAGCTTGAGGCCGGCTGGGTGCAGGGCGGCTGGTGGACGGAGAGCCTGGGCGATGGCACCCCGAGGCTGGTCACCGGCTACGCGGCCGCGGGCGGGCACCCGGATCGGGTCGACGGTGTCTGCCTGGTCGGCGCCCTGGTGCGGGCCGGGTCGCAGCAGCCCGACGCGGCCTCGCACGTCGGCCGGGCCGTTGACGCCGTGCACGAGGCACTGTGGGTCTCCTGGGGCCACCCGGGCGCGCCGCTTCCCTGTGCTATCCCTGCGCCTGACGTCCGGCGGGCCAGGGTGCGGACGCTCACCCAGTGGAACGACCAGCCCGAACGGACCGCGGCGGAAATCCTGGCGGTGGTCGACCGGGCGATCAGCGCCACGATCATGGGCCTGATGTCGGTGCCTGGGCTGGCCGAGCCGCTCGGCGCGGCACTGACCGCGCGCACCGGCTGATCCGGATAGCCTCCGGCGACCGGCTCACCGTGTGCCGGGCCTTGACCGGCGGCCAGGGTGCCGTGCGGGCCCGGTCCTGATCACAGGTACGGCCGCTGCCGCGGCTTGTTCTCGTCGTAGGCCGCGCGCGCCCGCGTGGTGGAATCCAGCGCCGAGACTTCGGCTACCGGCACGTCCCACCACGCCTGGCTGTCGGGGGCCGGGGCCAGCGGGTCGGTCTCGATGTGCACCACCACCGGCCCGTCCCGGTGCGTCTTCGCCTCCTCCAGCGCCGCCCTGAGTTCCTTGACCGTGCGGGCCCGCAGCACGGTAGCGCCCAGGCTCTGCGCGTTCGCCGCCAGGTCGACCGGCAGCTGGCCGCCGTCCAGCCGCCCGCTGCCCGGGTCGCGGTAGCGGTAGGCGGTGCCGAATCGCTGCGACCCCAGGCCTTCGGACAGAGCGCCGATCGAGGCGAACCCGTGGTTCTGCACCAGCACAACGATGATCTTGATGTGCTCCTGGACCGCGGTGACCAGCTCGCCGGGCATCATCAGGTAGGAGCCGTCGCCGACCATCACGAACACCTCGCGACCGGGGTCGGCCATCGCCGCGCCGATGCCCCCGGCGATCTCGTATCCCATGCAGGAGTACCCGTACTCCACGTGGTAGCCCTTGGGGTCCCGGCTGCGCCACAGCTTGTGCAGGTCGCCGGGCATCGACCCGGCCGCGCACACCACGACGTCGCCCGGCGCGGCCACCTCGTTGACCGCGCCGATGACTTCGGACTGGGCCGGGAGCGGCTCGTGGCCGAGGTGGTAGGCGCGCTCGACGGTTTCGTCCCATTCCAGGGCCAGCCGGCGCACTCGCTCCCGGTAGGCCGCCTCGGTACGCCAGCCGCGCAGCGCGCCGGTCAGCGCGTACAGGCCGGCCCGGGCGTCGGCCACCAGCGCGACGCCGGGCAGCTTGTAGGCGTCGAACCCCGCCACGTTCAGGCTGACGAACCGTATCCCGGGGTCGACGAACAAGGTGCGGGACGCGGTGGTGAAGTCGGAGTACCGGGTGCCGATCCCGATCACCAGGTCGGCCTGGCTGGCCAGCGTGTTGGCCGCCACGGTGCCGGTAGCGCCGATCGCGCCCAGCGCGAGCGGGTGGTCGTAGCGCAGCGAGCCCTTGCCGGCCTGCGTCTCGGTCACCGGGATCCCGGTGACCTCGGCGAAGCCGCGCAGCGCGGAGGTGGCCTCGGCGTAGATCGTGCCCCCGCCGGAGATGATCAGTGGCCGCCGGCTCTCCCGGATGAGGGCGGCCGCCCGGGCCAGCGCGGCCGGCTCGGGTACCGGCCGGGCGACCGGCCACACCCGCGGGGCGAGCAGCTGCGCCGGCCAGTCGTGCGCCTCGGCCTGCACGTCCTGCGGCAAGGCCAGGGTGACCGCGCCGGTTTCGGCCGGGTCGGTGAGCACCCGCATCGCGCTCAGCAGGGCCGACGGCAGCTGCTCGGGGCGCTCGATGCGGTCGAAGTACCGCGACACCGGGCGGAACGTCTCGTTGACCGAGGCGCCCTGCCAGGTCTGGTCCTCCAGCTGCTGCAGCACCGGTGCCGGAGCGCGGGTGGCGAAGATGTCGCCGGGCAGCAGCAACACAGGAAGGCGGTTGATCGTGGCCAGCGCCGCCCCGGTGACCATGTTGGTCGCACCGGGGCCGATCGAGGAGGTGACGGCGAGGGTGGACAACCGGTTGCGGGCCCGGGCAAACCCGGCGGCGGCGTGCACCATGGCCTGCTCGTTGCGGCCCGGCCAGTAGGGCAGCGCCGCGGGATCCTCCAGTTCGGTCTCCAGCAGCGCCTGCCCGATCCCGGCCACGTTCCCGTGGCCGAAGATGCCGAAGCAGCCCGCGACCAGCCGGTGCTCGATCCCGTCTCGCTCGCTGCGCTGGGCAGCCAGGAACCGCACCAGCGCCTGGGCCACCGTGAGCCGGACCGTTTCCATCGCGCTCACCCCGCGTCCCCGCCGGGGCGGGTCATCGTCTCGCCCGGGCTGTCCTTCGTCTTGCTCGGGCTGTCCTTCGTCTCGTTCGGGCTGTCCTTCGTCTTGCTCGGGCTGTCCTTCGTCTCGTTCGGGCTGTCCTTCGTCCCGCCGGAGCCGGTCATCGGCAGCCGCGGGTCGGCCGGCTGGCCGGCCCAGGTATCCCGCACCCAGGCGTGCGCCGGGTCGTCGCGGAACAGCCAGGCGCGCTCGCCGGGGCCGGCCATCACGTTGAGGTAGTACAGGTCGTAGCCGGGAGCGGCCATCGACGGGCCGTGCCAGCCGTGCGGGATCGTGACCACGTCGCCGGTGCGCACCTCCGCCAGCAGATCCTGGGGACGGCCCGGGGTACCGTACACCCGCTGGTAGCCGATCCCGCCGCGGGCCACCTCGAAGTAGTAGATCTCCTCCAGCACGGCCTCTTCGCCAGGCACGTTCTCGTCGTGCTTGTGCGGCGGGTACGACGACCAGTTGCCGCCGGGCGTGAGCACCTCGACCGCGATCAGCCGGTCGGCGCCGAACACGTCCGCGGCGGCGAAGTTGTGCACCTGACGGCTGCAGCAGCCGGCGCCGCGCAGTTCCACGGGCACCTGGCCGGCCGGGCCGTAGCGCGGTTCGAGCCGCCGCTCGCAGCGAGCCGAGGCCAGCGCCAGCCGGCTGTCGCCGACCGAGCGGATCTCCGCCCGGGCAGCACGCGGGAGGTAGGCGAAGTCGGTCACCCCGCCGAACACGCTGGCCCGCCCGCCCAGGCCGAAGCGGTGCCCGTCGCAGGTCACCTCGCAACCGCCCGCCAGCGGCAGCACGATCATCTCCTCGCCCGCGGTGCGCAGCCGCCGCACCTGTCCCGCGGCCAGGCTGAGTACCCGCAGTCCGCAGCGGGACAGGCCCGCGTCGGCCGGCGCGAGCAGCAGGTCGCGGCCACTAGCGCGGATATGCCTGGCGTTCACAGCAACCCCACCGTCCGGTCAACGACGGAGGCGACATCGCCGCCCGGCGGGTACAGCAGGGCCCGGCCGATGACCATGCCGCGCACGGTCGGCAGCTTGAGCGCGATCCGCCAGCGGGCGGCGACCGCGCCGTCGTCGGCCGTCGCTTCCCCGCCGAGCAGGAGTATCGGCAGCGAGGTCGCGGCCGCCACCCGAGCCATGTCCTCGACCACCGGCAGCTTGAGCCAGGTGTAGGCCGACGTGGTGCCGAGCGCGGCGGCCACCGCGGCCGAGCGCACCACCGCGCCGGCGCGCAGCGAACCCCGCGCGGGGTGGTCCGCCGCGATGAGGAAGAGCCGCCCGCTGGCACCGGTCAACTCGGTCCGGCGGCCCCGCGCGGCGGCGGCTTCCGCGATCGCCCGGGGGTTGGCCACCCGGGCCGAGACGATCCGGCCGACCGTGTCGTCAACCACCGCCCGCCTCCTCGAGCTTGCGCTGCACCTCGTCCTCCGCCGGCATCGCGTCGGAGCAGGCGAGCTGGCCGGCCACGATCGCGCCGGCGGCATTGGCGAAGCGGATGGTCCGCCTGGTCTCCCAGCGGTGGAGCAGCCCGTGGCAGAGCGCGCCGCCGAACGCGTCCCCGGCGCCGAGCCCGTTCACCACCCGCACCGGGGCCGGCGGTACCTGCACCACCCCAGCATGGTCCGCAGCCAGCACGCCCCTGGGCCCCTGCTTCACCACGGCGAGGGTGATGCCGAGCCCGCGCAGCGCCGCGGCCGCGGCGGCGGGCTCGGTGGTCCCCACCGCGACCTGGCATTCCTCCTGGTTGCCCACCGCGACCGTGGCGTGGGCCAGCGCCGCCCGGACCAGCGGCGCGGCCTCCCGCGGGCTGGTCCAGAAAACCGGCCGCCAGTCCAGATCCAGCACGGTGATGCCGCGCCGGCCACGGGCCTGGAGCGCGGCCAGGGTGGCGCTGCGGCTGGGCTCCTGGCAGAGCCCGGTGACCGTGACCCAGAAGATCGCCGCGTCCCGGATCGCGTCGAAGTCGAGCTCGTCGGCCCGGATCTGCAGGTCCGGCGCGGTGGGGAAGCGGTAGAAGTAGATCGGGAAGTGGTCGGGCGGGAAGATCTCGCAGAACGTCACCGGGGTCGGGATGCCGGGCACCTCGGTCACGTACATGTCCGATACCCCGTACGACGCCAGCGCCTGGCGCACGTACCGGCCGAACGGGTCCTCGCCCACCCTGGTGATCACCGCGCACCGGTGCCCGTAGCGGGCGGCCGCGACGGCCACGTTCGTCGCCGTGCCGCCGAGGAACTTGCGGAAGCTGGTCACGTCCTCCAGGCCGACGCCGGCCTGTTCGGGGTAGATGTCGGCGCTGACCCGGCCCATCGTGATCACCTCGAGGCCGGTCACGCGGTCACCCTGGCCAGGAACTCCAGGCTCGCCGCGACGTCGGCAGCCGGTCCTTCTCCGGCGGGCGGCTCGGCGTCCAGGGCGGTGTCCTGCTCGAGGACGTACCAGCCGCGGTAGCCGGCCTTCTCCAGGCTGGTCACGATCGCCGCGATGCCGGCATCACCCTGGCCGAGCGGGCGGTACAGCCCGCTGCGCACCCCTTCCGCGTACGTGATCCGTCCGGACCGCACGTCGGCCGCGATGTCGGCGGCCGCATCCTTGAGGTGAACGTGGGCGATCCGGTCCGGCACCGAGGCGGCGATCTGCACCGGATCGGCGCCGCCCACCAGCAGGTGCCCGGTGTCGAGGCACACCGGCACGTCGCTGCCATCCAGGACGCGCCGGAGCTCGGATGGCGTCTGCACGACGGTCCCGACGTGCGGGTGAATGGTGGCGACGATGCCGGCCGCTGCCGCCGCGTCACGCAGCCGGCCCAGGTTGGCCAGCAGCGTGGCCCACTGCGCCTGGTCGAGCCGCGGGCGGGTGTTGTAGCCGTCGCGCCCGGTGGCCGCGGCCAGCACCAGGCTGCCGGCCCCCGCGGTGGTGAAGAACGGCAGCACCTGCTCGAGGTTCGGCAAAGGATCATGCGCCCGGTCGTGAAGCACCGCGGGAACGAACCCGCCCACCGCGGCCAGCCCGTGCCCGGCCAGCAGCCCGGCGGCCCGGTCCGGCGCGGCCGGGAGGAAGCCGTCCGGCCCGAACTCGGTCGCGGCCAGCCCGAGATCGCGCATCTCGGCCAGCACCCTGGCCGGTGCCAGCTGATGCCCCCACCCGGGCACCTCGCACACTCCCCACGAGATCGGGGCGCCCGCGATACGCGACTGCAGACCGGTCACCTGCGCACCTCGGCGACCATGACCCGGCGGGCCTCGGCGCCCGACAGCGTCGCCGCCTCGGCGACGTACAGCGCCTCCACCGCCTCGTCGACCGTGCAGGGGCTCGGCCTGGTGCCCTCGGCCACGTCGATGAACGCGCTGATCTCCGCCCGGTAGGCCGGGCCGAACCGGTCCCAGAAGTTGCGCCGGGGCGCGGCCGCGGGAAAGCCGGCGCCCGGCTCAGCGGAGATCAGCGCCGCGTGGTCGTCGAGCCCGACCGCGCAGGTCGCCTCGCTGCCCGCCAGCTCCATGCGCACGTCGTATCCGCCGCCGTTGTAGCGGGAGCCCTGCAGCGTGGCCAGCGTCCCGTCGTCGAGGCTGAGCAGCGCCGCGGAGTTGTCGACGTCGCCGGCGGCGCAGAAGAACTCCGCGCCCCGGTTGGCGCCGAGCGCGTACACGTCGACCACGTCCCGTCCTGTCACCCAGCGCAGGATGTCGAAGTCATGCACGTGGCAGTCCCGCCAGATGCCGCCGCTGGTGCTGATGTAGCCCGCGGGCGGCGGCTCGCGGTCGGCGGTGATCATGTGAATGCGGTGCACGATGCCCAGTCGCCCCTGCCCGATTGCCCGCCTGGCCTCCTGGTACCCCGCGTCGAACCGGCGCTGGAAGCCAACCTGTACCGGCACGCCCTGCCGCGCCACCTGGTCGCGCACCCGAAGCGTGTCATCGATGCCCGCGGCTACCGGCTTCTCGCAGAACACCGGCACCCCGGCGTCGACCGCGGCGATGATCAGGTCGGCGTGCGAATTCGTCGAGCTGGCGATGACGACCGCATCCACGCCCGACTTGAGCAGGTCGGCGGCGCTGTCGGCGCTTTCGCAGCCGAGCCGGGAAGCGGCCTGGGCGGCCCGGTCCCGGTCCTGGTCGGCCAGCACCAGGGCGGTGACGTCAGGATGGCGTCGGGCCGCGTCGGCATGCAAGCTGCCGATCCGCCCGATGCCGATGAAGCCGACCCGCATCAGCTCCCATCCTCTCAGCGGCTCCTCGCCTGCCTGGCTCCCAGCCAGTCTTAGGCCATTTCCTAGTATCCTGCCCCGGCTCTGTCAAACTTTGTTCTAACATTCTGTCAATCTGTCATATGAGGATATTCCGGTATACTCACGCGAAGATCATTGGCCGCCACGGAGTCCCACGTGAGGGAGCATGGACACCGAACCGCTGGCCATTGCGGTTGACCGTTCCAGCCCGGTCCCGCTGTACTACCAGGTCGCCCAGCAACTCGAGAAGGCGATCGGCGACGGGCGGCTCGCTCCCGGCGCCAAGCTGGATAACGAGATCGCGCTCGCCGACCGGCTGCGCGTCTCCCGCCCCACGATGCGCCGGGCCATCCAGGAGCTCGTGGAAAAGGGCCTGCTGGCCCGCAGGCGCGGGCTCGGCACGCAGGTGGTGCACGACCGGCTGCACCGGGAGCTGGGGCTGACCAGCCTGTACGACGACCTGAGGGAAACCGGGCAGGAGCCGCGCACCCGGGTGCTGGTCAACCGGCTCGGGCGGGCACCAGCCCACGTGGCCGAGCAGATGCGCCTCGAGCCGGAATCCAGGGTGGTGCACCTGGAGCGGCTGCGCCTGGTCGGAGCCGAGCCGCTGGCGGTGCTGCGCAACTGGCTGCCGGAGTGGCTGCTGCGCCCCAGCGATCACGAACTGGAGACCCACGGCCTGTACGAGCTGCTACGGGCCGGCGGTATCCGGCTGGTCGCAGCCCGGCAGCGGATGAGCGCGTGCCGGGCCCCGGCCCACGATGCCCGTCTGCTCGGCGAACCGCGCAGCGCCCCGCTGCTCACCATGCAGCGCACCAGCTACGACGATTCGGGTCGGGTGGCGGAGTTCGCCGACCACGCCTACCGGCCAGAGATATACAGCTTCGAGATCACCCTGGTGAACCGCTACTGACCCGGCCGTGTCCCCGGGCCCGGGCTGCCCGCGCGCTCGGCGGTCGCGCCGCCGCCCGCGGGGCTCCGCGGCCTGCTTCTGGAGATCGCCTGGGTGAAGGCCTGTGCCGCGCCCAGCGTGAGCAGGGCGAGCTGCAGCGCGAAGCAAACCAGCGCCAGCACGTAGACGGTGTTGTGCTGCCGGATCATGAACCACACGCTCAGCGCGGCACAGATCACTCCGGCCAGGAACGCAGCGAAGCACGCCGTCCCGGTCGCCCGGAACGCCCGCTCGGCCCGGCCCGGCACTCCGATCTGACGGAAGATCAGCCCCCCGGCGGCCAGCACCACGATGACCAGGGCTACGGCGGTGAGCACCGAGGTTGACCCGAGGATCGCGAGCAAGATGCGTTCGTGCTTGACCATGGGCCATGTCTAGCACCATGGCGCCGCACGTCTGCCTAACGATCTCGACTGCTTTCGCAATCGTTACGTCAAGCCCGGCAGCCGAGCGGATTCGGCGTGCGGGCGCGATGGAAGTGCGTGAACGCGACGGATCCGGGCGCCAATCACAGCGCGGGAAAGAAGATCCAAACCTGGTATGAGCAGCTGAGCAGGCCATGACCGGCAGGACCCGTCCGAGGGTTCGCCGCAGCACGGTCCGATGCCGGGCCGGTGGATGATCGTCAGCCGGCAGGTACTGGGCGGACAGCATGCCCAGGTCGGCAGGCGCCCTTTTCGAGCAGGCCCACCGTCGCGTGGGGCTTCGCGTTCTTAGCGATCATGACCTCGTCCGAGGCTGGCGAGAAAGCTATACCTTGCTAGCCGGCTGTTGACAGGATTCCATGGGCGGGTTACAGCATTAATTGGGGAAATAATGGGGAAAGCGTAAAGGTAAAGCTGGGGCAACGAAAAGGTAAAAGCGGTGATTAGCCGAGCAGTAATAACGGCACTTGTCATACCTACGATCCGGAGCAGGGGTCGTCTATTTGGGGTGCAGTGCTGCCGCTGTTGACGGTCCGTTCGTGGATTCGAGGGGAGGTCAGGCGGGCGCGACGGCCCAGCCGCACGAAAGAACCGGAAGAAGATCAAAAGGGAGCATTTATCATGCGACGATTAATTACCATGCTCGCGGCGGGGCTGCTCGCGGCGGCAACCGTCCTTACCACCGTCGGTGTAGCCAGCGCCGGTGCGACTGTCGCGCGCAACGACGGTTTCAACCTCGGCGCCTGTCCTGTCGTCACCATCCGCGCGCTGGGTAGCTCGCTCATGGTGGGGACACCTAATGTGGTCAGTTCCGGGTCAGCCGCGATCCTGAAGCCGACGATCAACCACACAACCGTGTGGCGCAGTTGCGGCACGCCCCTCCCCGGAGTGCGCGTCTTCATCTCAATTAACAGGAGGCTGGCCCTGACCAGCCGGTCCACCACCCCTGGCGCGGACGTGACGTTGACGCCGGCGGGGAATGGCGGCACAGGCTTTGCGAGCCAGCGCTGGATTCGCAACAGAGTCGCGAGCGGGGTGTTCCAGTACAGGAATCTGAGTACCGGCCTGTGGCTAAGGGTGCGCAACAACGGTTTGCACGCCTACCAGACCGTGACCACCGGCAACAGTGCCACCTCCTGGGTAGTCGGTTAGTTCATTAGGCGGCAGACCCTTCCGCGGGTCATCTGCGAGCCGCGAAAAGGATGCGAGGGGCCCCGGTACAGCAGCTGGGGCCCCTCCCTCACGTCGACTACCTGCCCGTAATGGCGACGATCTCGTTCCTGCGGGTGCGCGACAGCGGCCCGAGCATGGGCCAGACGGTAACCACCGGCTCCAGTTTCACGGTCTGGCTGATGTTCTAGGCAGCAGGGCTTTCCGCTGGTTATGCAGAGCCCGTAAAACCGAGGGGTCCCGGGGCAGCTGCCGGGGCACTGCGCTGTGCGGCCGTTGGAGGGAAGCCCGGACCTGTTCGCGCGCCTCATTGCGGAGGCCGCATCATGACTAACTTTCAGGCAGCAAGCATCGAAGCGGCATCACCAGGGGCATACAGATCCGCGCATGCATGCGCCCTGCCTGCATCAATGTGGTGTCCGAGGGGGGACTTGAACCCCCATGCCCTAAACGGGCACTAGCACCTCAAGCTAGCGCGTCTGCCTATTCCGCCACCCGGACATGCGCCGACCAGGCGGTATCTGCCGGCCGCCTCACGATAGCAAAACTAGCCGATCTGCGCAGGTCCGCTGGCCCGCGCAGCGGAGGGTTCAGGCTGCCCAGACGACGCCTGGCCAGGCGGGCGCTGCCGGCCGTCCCGGCGCGTGCGACCATGGCCAGATGACCGGAGAAGACCGACCCGCCGCCTGGCCCAGGATCCCGACCGCCGAGGACGAGGTCGCCCAGATCTGCTCCCACCTCATCCGGATCGACACGACCAACCGGGGTGATAATTCCGGACCGGGCGAGCGCCAGGCCGCCGAGTACGTGGCCACGCTCCTCGCCGACGTCGGCGTCGAGCCGGCCGTGCTCGAATCGAGCCCCAAGCGGACCAGCGTGGTCGCGCGCATCCCCGGCGAGGACAGTCGGCGGTCGGCGCTGCTCCTGCACGGCCACCTCGACGTGGTGCCGGCCGACGCCGCGGACTGGCAGCGGCACCCCTTCTCGGGCGAGGTATACGACGGTTGCGTATGGGGCCGCGGCGCGGTGGACATGAAGGACATGGACGCGATGATCCTCGCCGTGGTCCTGCAGCGGATGCGCGAGGGGCGGCGGCCGCCGCGCGATGTGGTGCTGGCTTTCCTCGCCGACGAGGAGGCCGGCGGCAGCTACGGTGCGCGCTGGCTGGTCGACAACCACGCCGGCCTGTTCGAGGGGTGCACCGAGGCGATCAGCGAGGTCGGCGGGTTCAGCGTCACGCTCGGCGGCCAGCGGCTCTACCTGGTGCAGACGGCGGAGAAGGGGATCGCCTGGCTGCGGCTGACCGCGCGCGGCAAGGCGGGCCACGGCTCGATGCTGAACGAGGACAACGCGGTCACCGAGTTGGCCGAGACCGTGACCCGGCTCGGCCGCCACGAATGGCCGCAGCGGCTCATCCCCTCGACCCGCGCGTTCCTCGAGGCCGCCTGCTCGGCCCTGGGCATCGATTTTGTCCCGAACGACCTGGGGCAGACAATCAGCAAACTCGGACCTATCGCGCGGGCGGTCGGGGCCACGCTGCGGACCACGATCAATCCGACCGTGCTGAACGCGGGGTACAAGGTGAACGTGGTCCCCCAGACGGCCAGCGCCGACATCGACGGCCGTTTCCTGCCGGGAGGCGAAGGGGAGTTCCTGGCCGAGGTCGACCGGCTGCTCGGGCCGCACGTAGAGCGCGAGTTCATCCAGCATGACATCGGAGTGCAGACCACG
>Ga0207664_10001062_pt1 | contig 18318 bp, 17 predicted proteins | sample LARL83metaG_FD_184349 | JGI IMG/M metagenome (GOLD analysis project Ga0207664, IMG submission 184349) | Corn, switchgrass and miscanthus rhizosphere microbial communities from Kellogg Biological Station, Michigan, USA - LAR L8-3 metaG... | ecosystem: Host-associated > Plants > Roots >... | reverse complement strand
TCCCGCGCCTGACCGGCCCGGTGAACGACGCGCGCTCGGCGGTCCGCGCCCCGGTCAGTTCCGACCGGTCGCCCCGGATGCCGACGTCCACGAACGCCGGGTCCGGCCACAGCTCGGGGCGGATGCGCCGCGTGCCGGCTTTGGCGCCCGGCGTCGGGTCCGGCTCGGTGAGCGCGGCGGCGGCTGCCTTCATCGCCTGGGTGGCCTGGGCGCGGACGGCGGCGACGCCCGCCTCGTCGATCAGCCCGAGCCTGGTCATCTCGCGTGCCACTCGGTCCAGCGGGTCGCGGGCGCGCCAGTCCGCCTCTTCCTCCTTCGTCCGGTAGCCGAACGCGGAGCCAGGGTAGGGGCCGTTCTGGTGGAAGAACCGGTAGACGAGCGCCTCGACGACCACCGGGCCCTCCCCGGCGCGCAGCCGCGCCGCCGCCCGTTCCATGACCAGGTGCACCGCCAGGGGGTCCATGCCGTCGACCCGCCAGGCGGTGATGCCGAAGCCGAGGGCGCGGGCCGACAGCCGGGGCTCCCCGGTGGCCTCCGCGACGGTGGTGGACACCGCGTAGCCGTTGTTCTCCATGAAGAAGCACAGCGGCAGTTTCCAGGCCGACGCCAGGTTGAGCGTCTCGAGCACCGACCCGATGTTGACCGCGCCGTCGCCGAAGTAGCTGACGCTCAGGTCGCTGCCCTCGGCGCCGCCGGTGGAGTTCTTCTGGGCCCAGGCGTTGCCCGCGGCCATCGGCACGCCGCCGCCGACGATGGCGTTGGTGCCGAGCGCGCCGGCCTCGAGCCACTGCAGGTGCATGGAGCCGCCGCGGCCGCCACAGTACCCCTGGGCCAGGCCGAGGATCTCGGCGAGGGTGCGCTGCAGCACCTCGGCGACCGCTGGGGTCACCAGGCCGTCCAGGGTGAGCGACCCCTTGGTGACGTGGGTAAGCGCCTTGGCGAGGAACTGGTGGTGGCCGCGGTGCGAGCCGTTGACCGCGTCGGACGAGCGCAGGCTCGCGATCGAGCCGACCGCGCCGCCCTCCTGGCCGATGGAGGAGTGTGCGGGCCCGTGCACCAGGCCCTCGGCCGCCAGCTCGAGCACCGTCTCCTCGAAGGCCCTGATCAGGTGCAGCTGGCCGAGCATGGTGGCGAGCAGCGCGGGGTCGGCCGCCTTCCAGTCCGCCGGCGTGCTCGACAGCTCCTGCCAGTCGGCCGACGGCGCGAGGCGCTTAACGCGGGGCATGACGCATCTCCCTGAGTCCGGATGTTCGCCACGCTACCCGGAGCAATGCATCCATTTCAACAGAAAGCAGCCTCCGTTATGCGGACTTTTGCTCTTCAAGTCGTTAGATTGGATACATTCGCGATTAGGAGGACTCATGGGGATACCGGGGCTGCGCGGCGGCGACCACGTGGGGTTCACCGTGCCCGACATGGCGCAGGCGCACGAGTTCCTGGTGGACGTGCTCGGCTGCGAGTTCGTGTACGCGCTGCCGGAGATGCGCCACTCCGGCGACTGGATGCGCGAGCACCTGAACGTGGACCCGCGCCGCGTGGTGCGCGAGATCAGGTTCTACCGGTGCGGCTTCGGGCTGAACCTCGAGGTCTTCGAGTACGAGCCGCACGAGGGGCAGCGGGACGTGCCGCGCAACAGCGACCTGGGCGGGCACCACCTGGCACTGTACACCGATGACCTGGACGCGGCGGCCCAGTACCTGAAAGATCGCGGTGTGCGGGTCCTCGCGGGCCCGGTGGCCAGCAGGAACGCCTCCGCCGGGCAGCGCTGGCTGTACTTCATCGCGCCGTGGGGCATGCAGTTCGAGCTGGTCAGCTACCCGGGCGGCAAGGCGTACGAGAAGAACGCCCCGGTGCGGCTGTGGCATCCGGCGCACCCCGGCCAGTGACCGAGGCGGCCACCGCGCCCCTGTCTGTCAGCACGGTGGCGAGTCACCGGATCGCGGACGCGCTGCGCACCGCGATCCTCGACGGCAGCTACCGGCCGGGGATGCGGATCAGGCAAGAGGACATCGCCGCCCGCTCGGGGGCGAGCCGCATCCCGGTGCGCGAGGCGCTGCGGATGCTGGAGGCCGAGGGACTGGTCACCCTGGTCGCCAACTCCGGTGCCTGGGTGGCGCGGCTGACCCTCGCCGAGTGCGCGGAGCTGTACCAGGTCAGGGAGCGGCTCGAGCCGCTGCTGCTGCGCGCCTCCATGCCCGGCCTCGACGGCGCGGCGGTGGACCGGATGGCGGACCTGGCCGCGGCGATGGAAGGGGCGGACGGCGACGTCGACGCGTTCCTGCGCGCTGACCGTGAGTTCCATCTCACCTCCTACGCGGCGGCGCCGCCGGGGGAGACGTCGAGGATCATCGGCCGGCTGTGGAACACGAGCCAGCATTACCGCCGGGAGTTCACCAAGCTCGCCGCGCACCGGGACCGGCTCGGCGTGACCCACCTGGAGCACCGCCTCCTGCTCGATTGCATCCGCCGCGGCGACGCCGACGACGCCGAGCGCGTCCTCGTCATGCACATCCGTCGCACCCGTCTCGAACTGAGCGGGCACCCGGAGATCTTCCGCTGAGCAACGGCGTGCCGCGGAATGACTTGACATCAGCATCACTAACCGTCAAAGTTGCAAACGATTGCAGCACGGCTGGTGCGCATCGGGGGACTTGCAGACTTTACGAGTTATTAATGAGGAGGCACGCATGGCCGCGGTCACGCCCACCGTCGGGTGGATCGGTACCGGGCGGATGGGCTACCAGCTAGCCTTGCGCCTGCTGAATGCCGGCTACGACGTGGCCGCGTACAACCGCACCCGGGCGAAGGCCGAGCCGCTCACCGAGCACGGCGCGAAGATCGTGGACAGCCCCGCCGACCTGGCCAGCCGGGACATCGTGTTCATCATGGTCGCGGCGGACAAGGACCTGGAGGCGGTCATCTCCGGCCCGGGCGGGCTGCTGACCGGCGAGGCCAAGCCCAAGGTCGTGGTCGACTCCTCCACCGTGTCGCTCGAGGCGTCGGCGCGCGTCCGCGCCGTCGCCGAGGCGGATGGCGTGCAGTTCCTCGCCGCCCCGGTCAGCGGCAACCCCAAGGTCATCGGCGCCGGCAAGCTCACCGTCGCCGCATCGGGACCGCGCGCCGCGTTCGACGCGGCGCAGCCGCTGCTCGCCGCCTGGGGACGCGGTGTCACCTACGTCGGCGAGGGCGAGGGCGCCCGGCTGGTGAAGATCGCGCACAACGTCTTCCTCGGCGTGGTCATCCAGTCCCTCGCCGAGATCGCCGTGCTGGCCGAGCGCGGCGGGGTAAGCCGCGCCGCCTTCCTCGAGTTCCTCAACGAGTCGGTGCTGGGCTCCGCGTTCACCCGCTACAAGTCGCCCGCGCTGGTCAACCTGGACTTCCACCCGACGTTCACCACCGTGCTGCTCCGCAAGGACCTGCAGCTCGGCCTGTCCGCCGGCAAGGAGTTCGGCGTGCCGATGCCGCTCGCCGCGGCGGCGGACATGCTGATCGCGCAGGCCGTCGGGGCCGGCTACACCGAGGACGACTTCGCTACCCTGGTACTTGAGCAGGCCCGCCGGTCCGGGTACCAGATCGAGCCGGAGAACGTGCCGGTCGACGACGGGCTCGCCGCCGAGGAGGGCTGAGTGCCGGAAGCACCAGACGGAGGCGCGCCCGGTACCATAGCGGGTTCTGCCATCGGGCGCGCGCCGGGGGGTCGTCCCCCCGGGGGACAGCGGAGCTTCGAGCGGCCGTCGCAGCGGCCCGCCGGGGTCCGGCCGATCGGCGCGCCCGGCCACATGGGCGTCGACTACGAGGAGCGCGTCGACTTCGACCGGCTGCGCCGCTACCGGCTGCAGCGCGCCACCGAGGCGCTGCGCGCGTCGGACTGCGGCGCGTTCCTGCTGTTCGACTTCTACAACATCAGGTACACCACGCAGACGTGGATCGGCGGGGCGCTCGGCGACAAGATGATCCGCTACGCGCTGCTGCTGCGCGACCGGCCGCCGGTGGAGTGGGACTTCGGCTCCGCGGTGAAGCACCACAAGCTGTACTCGCAGTGGCTGCCCGATGAGAACTGGCGGCCGGGCTTCCTCGGCTTCCGCGGCGCCGTCGCGCCCGAGGCGGGGCTGATGCGGGACGCGGTCAGTGAGATCAAGTCGCTGCTCGCCGAGGCGGGCGTGCTCGGCGAGCCCCTGGGCATCGACATCGTCGAGCCGCCGTTCCTCTTCGAGCTGCAGCGGCAGGGGATCTCCGTCCGGGACGCGCAGCAGCCCATGCTCGACGCGCGGGTGATCAAGTCCGCCGATGAGATCATGCTGCTCAACCAGGCGGCGGCGATGGTGGACGGCGTCTACCAGGACATCGCCGAGTTCCTGCGCCCCGGGCGGCGCGAGAACGAGATCGTCGCCCTGGCGAACAAGCGGCTCTACGAGATGGGCAGCGACCAGGTCGAGGCGGTCAACTCGATCTCCGGCGAGCGGTGCAACCCGCACCCGCACAACTTCACCGACCGGCTCATCCGCCCCGGTGACCAGGCGTTCTTCGACATCATCCACTCGTTCAACGGCTACCGCACCTGCTACTACCGCACCTTCGGCGTCGGCTGGGCGACCCCAGCCCAGCATGACGCCTACTCCCGCGCGCGGGAGTGGATGGACGCCGCCCTCGACGCGATCAAGCCGGGGGTGTCGTCGGACACGGTGGCGCGGACCTTGCCGCGCGCGCAGGACTTCGGTTTCGACAGCGAGCTCGCCGCGTTCGGGCTGCAGTTCGCGCACGGCCTCGGGCTCGGCCTGCACGAGCGGCCCATCATCTCGCGGCTCAACTCCCTTGAGCACCCGGTGGAGCTCAAGGCGGGCATGGTCTTCGCGATGGAGACCTACTGCCCGGCCGCCGACGGGATCTCCGCCGCCCGCATCGAGGAAGAGGTGGTGGTCACTGACTACGGCACCGAGATCCTCACCCGGTTCCCCGCCATCGACCTGCCCATCGCGAGCAGGTACTGAGATCTTCCGGGGGGACGACCCCCCGTACCCCCCGCTGTCCGTCCGCGCGAGCCTGATCGCAAAAAACGCGATCTTATCAGGCCCGCGCGGACGGACGGGTTTCCTGCCCATCGCGAGCAGGTACTGGACTTCCCCGGGGGTGTGCCCCCCCACACCCCCGGGGGAGGCTCGCCCGGCCGTGATCAGGCGATCCCGGCCTTGTCCACGGCGCTCTGCAGCGACGCGATGTAGCCGCCCGAGGTGTACGTGGCGCCGGAAACCGAGTCGATCTTCGCGTTGCCCGCCGCCACCGCCGCCGCGTTCAGCTGCGGGATCGCGTAGGAGTTGATCTGGTAGTCGCGCGGGGTGCCCGACGGGTACTGCACGGCGGTGGCGGCGGTGATCCGGCCGTCCTTGACCGTGATCTTGACCTGCACGGGGCCGTAGACCGTCTGGGCCACAGTGCCGGTGACGGTCTTTGTCCCGCCGCTCGGCGTCGGGCTGCTCCCGGCCGGCTTGCTTCCAGTCGGGCTCGCCGCGGTGGCGGTGCCCGTGCCGCCCGGGGCGGGGCTGCCAACGACCGAGGCGGGTGAGCCGGCCGGCCCGGCGGACTGGGTCTGTGTCTTGAAGGTCAGCAGCAGCACCAGCGCGACGGCCGTGGTGACGATCGCGAGGATGACGCGGCGCATGAGGTGCCTCCCCGGCAGCGGACAGTGGATGGATTTAGCCTCGGTCCTGGGTGCGGACGGCTCAGAACTCGAAGGACTCCTGGTGGATGTGCCGCCGCGGTACCCCGGCGTCGACCAGCTCCCTGGTGACGGTGGAGGTCAGCCCCGGCGGGCCGCACAGGTAGACGTCGTGGTCGGTCAGGCCGGGAACCCGCTTGGTCAGCTCGCCGCCGCTCAGCGGGTTGACGTCCAGCTCGTCCCTGGTGCCGGCGACGAACCAGACCCGCGCCTTGCGGCTCTCGGCGAGTTGCTCGAGCTCGCGCCGGAACACCACGTCGCGCATGCTGCTGACCCGGTAGATCAGGGTGAGGTCGCCCGGCGCGGCGGGCAGCGTCTCCAGCAGCGGGCGCAGCGGGGTGATGCCCACCCCGCCGGCGATCAGCAGCACCTTGTGGCGGCGCCGCCGCGCCGCGGTGAGCGCGCCGTACGGGCCGGCGGCGATGACGCGGGTGCCGGGCGCGAGGCCGCGGATCGCGGTGCTGTGGCCGCCGGCCGCCTTCACCGTGATGCGCAGCAGGTCGCCGCGCGGCGGCGCGGACAGCGAGTAGGGCAGCGCCGTCCACCACAGGCCGGGGGCCAGGAACCGCCAGCGGAAGAACTGCCCCGGCTGCGCCTGCAGCTCGTCCAGGTGGCGGCCGCTGATCACGATGGACACCACGTTGTGCGCCTCCGGTGTGACCGACTCCACCGTGAACCGGTGCCGCGCTGACTGCCGGACCGGGGTGATGAACCGGTACCAGGCGATGGCCGCCGCGACCCCGATGTACAGGGTGGACCAGGCCGCCCGGGCGGCGGTGTTCATGATGAACTCCGCGCCGACGGCGAACTGGTGGCTGAACGCGAGCGCGGCCGCGAGGTAGGTATAGAAATGCAGGTAGTACCACGTCTCATAGCGCAGCCGGGCCCGGATGGCGCGGGCTGACACGATGCCGGTCATGACGATCAGCAGGCCCCCCGCCGTCGCGAGCAGGACGTCGGGGTAACTGTCGAGCAGCGTCCAGGCCTGGCCGGTGACCGAGGTGTGCGCGGTGACCGCGTAGCCCCAGGTGATCAGCAGCGCGTGCGCCGCCACCAGGCCCACCACGTAGCGCCCGCCCATCGAGTGCCAGCGGGCGAGCTGGTCTGTGCCGACGCCGCGCTCGACCGGCGGGATGCGCGCCATCAGGCCGATGAGGACGGCCACCCCGTAGCCGGCCAGCAGCCCGGTGATCCGGCCTGCGTTGGTCAGCCAGTCACCGAACCCGCTGACCGCCGGCGTGCCGTTCCACCACAGCCAGACCGTCGCCGCCGCCCCGGCGCCGATCACGGCCAGCACGGCGCGCGGGTGCGCGCGAACCGGGGCCGGCGCGATGGAGACCATACTTAACGGTAAGACAGCACCCGCAGGCGCCGGCCGGCCCCCGGCCGAAAGCTGCGCTCCTACCAGCGAATACTTACTTTCCGTGAGACCGGCTGGCTCCATTCCTCAGTTTTTCTGCAGGAAACGCGAGTATCTTCCTAAGGTCTGGTTTAGCGACGGGGTAGTTGCGTCATTTTTAGGTAGCTTCGCCCCCGTGCGATCAATGAGCGGGGGGACGCGCGAGGTAGCGGGGGCCCCGGTCCCGGTGGCCCGCGCGGCGCGTGGGCGGTTGGCCTGGATCAGCGGCACGCTCCTCGCCGCGGTGGTCCTGATGTTCTGCTACCTGCGCACCTCAGGGACCACCCAGGTCAATTCGGACGGCGCCGGAATGATCTGGGAGGCCTCAAGCATCCTGCACGGCAACGTGCTGCTGCACGGCTGGTGGGCGACCGACGTGTCGTTCTACACGACCGAGTTGCCCGAGTACGTGGGCGTGACCGCCTTCGCCGGGCTCCGCCCCGAGGTCGTGCACATCTGCTCGGCGCTGACCTACACGCTCCTTGTCCTGCTCGCCGCCTTCGTCGCGCGCGGCCGGGCCCGCGGCGCGGAGGGCCTCATCCGGGCGGCGCTGGCCGCCGCGGTCATGCTCGCGCCGCAGCCGACCGGGCCGACCCAGGTGCTGCTCGGCAGCCCGGACCACGTCGGCACCGCGGTGCCCGTGCTGGTCCTGCTGCTACTGCTCGAGTGGGCTCCGGCCCGCTGGTACGTTGCGGCCGGGGCGGGGATCCTGCTCGCCGCCGCGATCGTGGGTGATCCGCTCATCGAGGTGATCGGCGTCCTGCCGCTCTTCCTCGGCTGCCTGATCCGGGCCGGGCGGATCCTGTGGCAGCGCCGGGCGGACGCGCCGGCGGCCTCGTCGGGGCGGTCGCGTCTCGTTGGCTGGGCGTGGGGGGCCGCCTGGTACGAGTTGTCGCTCGCGGCCGCGGCAGCGCTGGCCGTCCCCGCCGCCTGGCTGGCCTACCGGGTGATTGAGCACCTAGGCGGGTACCGCACCGCCAAGGCGTTTTACGGGCTGCAGTCAGCGCATGAGATCATCCACGGCGTGCCGCTCGCCCTGCGGAGCGTGCTCGCGCTGTACGGGGCCGACTACCAGAGCGTGACCGGCGCGAGCAACGTCGGCTTCGCGCTGGTGCACCTCATCGGCGTGGCCGTCGTCCTCGCCGCCGTGGTGCTCGCCGCGTGGCGCGTGGTCGTGCCCGGTGCCCGGCTGGTGCCGTTGCAGTTCCGCGGCGGCCGCCGCTCCGACGACGCCGGACCGGGCGGCGCCGGCGACCTGATCACCGACTTCCTCATCCTCGCCATCGGGGCCAACTACGCGGCGTTCCTCATCGACGTCCCCATGGAGAACATCTACAGCGCGCACGAGATCGGCCCGGTGCTTTCGTTCGGCGCCGCGCTGGCCGGGCGGGTCATCGGCAGCCTGGTCGCCGCCCGCCTGGGGTACGGCGCCCAGGGGGGCGCCGGCTACGGCGCCCAGCCGTCGGCGGGTTACGGCGCCGCCGCGCCGGCCAGCGCCACGTCGCCACGCTCCCGTCCGCGGCGCGTCCTGCTCGGCGCGTTCGCCGCGGGGCTGGCCGGTTACGCCCTGATGCTGGGCCTCGCCGCCGCGCACAAGCAGACGGCGCCGCGCAACGTCGGCCTCACCCAGTGGCTGGCCGGGCATCACCTGACCAGCGGCCTCGCGCCGTACTGGGAGGCGTCAAGCATCACGGTGGACTCCGGCGGGAAGATCACCGTGCTCGCGGTGCAGCCGGCGCCCTACACCAACCGCCTGGAGCCGGAGCACTGGCAGACCGACGTGCTGCTCGCCACGGACAAGGGGCGCACCGCCAACTTCGTCATCATCTCGCCGGCCGAGAACGTGCACTCCAGGTACGTCATCGAAACGTTCGGCCGGCCGGCCGAGACCTACAGCTACCACTTCCTCACCATCATGGTCTGGCACAAGAACCTGCTGCCCGACCTCGATACCGCGCCCGCCGCTCCCGCCAGGCACCCCGCCTAGCGGCTCTCGCGGACCTGCCTGGCCTCGCGGACCTTGCGGGCGCGGCCGTCGGCGAGCAGCGCGATGATCGCGCCGAGCACGCCGAACTGGATCGCCAGGTCCGCGAGGTCGAGCGACCCGCCGCCGCCCCCGAAGTGGATCCAGTCGACGACCCCGCCGCGGCCGAAGCCGGGAGCGCGGAATATCCGGTCGGCCAGGTTGCCCGCCGCGCCGCCGAGCACCGCGGCGAGGCACAGCGCGACACCGCGGGCCCGGGCGCGGAGCGCGAGCGTGACCGCGAGGGCGGTCACCGCGACGGCCGCGAGCGTGACGAGGACCGGATGACCGGACGCGAGGCCGCCGCTCGCCCCGGTGTTGCGGACGAGGCGGACGGAGACCCAGCCGAACCCGGTGACGCCGCCGTGGCTGGCGGCGAGCACCAGGGACTTGCTGACCTGATCGGCGGCCAGCACGCCCGCGATGATCCCGGCCATCGCCCACCGAACGCCGGGCGCCGACCTGATCGCGGCGTCCGCCGGGATAAGCCCCATGTAAACGACAATACCTGCCGGGCCAGGGCGTGCCGCGGAGTAGGAAGATACAGCAAGACGCACTCTGTGCGCACCGCCGTTGCCACTGCGTGTTCGCTGTCAGACCGGGGATGCGATGATGGAGGCGATGAAACCTGTGCAGCACTCGGTGGCGGTCGTGGTCCGCCCGCCCGTCGACGACACGGAAGCAGCCGGGGCGTTCCTCGTGGTGCGTCGGCCGGACGACCCGGCCGATCCCCTCCGGGGCGCGTGGGGACTGCCCGCGGTCACCGTGCGCGATGGTGAGGACGAGCGCGGCGCGGTCGTCCGGGCCGGGCGCGTCAAGCTGGGGGTCGAGCTCGCCCCCGGGCGGCGGATCGGCGAGAAGACCGTCGACCGGGGCGGTTACCTGCTGCGGCTGGCCGACTATGAGGCGGTGATCGTCTCCGGGGAACCCGGGGTGCCGCAGCCGGACGCGTCGATCACCCAGTACACCGCGTGCCGGTTCACCGCGGACCCCGCGGTGCTTGACGAGGCGGCCGCCCGCGGCTCGGTCTGCGCGCAGGTCTTCCTGGCTGACCTCGGCGAGCACCAGGTGGACCCAGCATGACCGGGGACGAGCCGGCCCGCGAGGCCGGCGCCGGCCGGGACGCCGGCGACCAACTGGACCACCCCGATGAGCTGGACGACGACGTGGCCCGGGCGCGGGCGTTCCTGCAGCGGGCCGGGCTGGCCAGCCTGATCGACGTGCACACCCACTTCATGCCGGAGAAGCTGCTCGCCGCGGTGTGGGCGTACTTCGACGCCGGCGGCCCGCTGCTGGGCAGGCCATGGCCGATCTGCTACCGGGAGGACGAGCAGGCGCGGCTGGCGGCGCTGCGCTCGTTCGGCGTCGAGGCGTTCACCGCGATGCTCTACCCGCACAAGCCCGGCATGGCCCACTCGCTGAACGAATGGGCGGCGGACTTCGCCGCCCGGACCCCTGACTGCCTGCACACCGCCACGTTCTTCGCCGAGCCGTCGGCCGGCGCCGACGTGCGCCGCGCCCTCGGCCAGGGCGCGCGGGTCTTCAAGTGCCATCTCCAGGTGGGCGACTTCGACCCGAACGACCCGCTGCTCGACGAGGCGTGGGGCCTGATCGCCGATGCGCGGGTGCCGGTGGTCACGCACTGCGGCTCCGGCCCGGTGCCCGGCCGGTTCACCGGGCCGGAACCAGTTGCCCGGCTGCTCGACCGCTACCCCAGCCTCCGGCTGGTGGTGGCGCACCTGGGCATGCCGGAGTACATGGAGTTCCTCGACCTCGCCGAGCACAACGACCACGTCATGCTCGACACCACGATGTCGTTCACGCTCTGGGTGGAGGAAGGGGGCGCGCCGTTCCCCGCGGACGGGCTGCCCCGGCTGCGCGACCTCGGCGACCGGGTGCTATTCGGCACCGACTTCCCCAATATCCCGCACTCCTACGCGGACGCCCTCGAGGCCCTGGAGATGACTGGCCTCGGCGCGCCGTGGCTGCGCGCGGTCTGCCACGACAACGCCGCCCGGCTCTTCTCCCGCTGACCGCGCCCGGGTGCGGTCGCAGCGTGCCCGCCTGGCCGCGGCATGCCCGGGCCCGGGCATGCCGCGGGGCTGCCGGCAGTGGCCCCCCAACCTCCGCCGGCAGCCCGCGTGTGCCACCGCCGCTGGCTATCCGTGCCGTGCTGACCGGCGGCGGCGCGATCCTGCCGCCGCCGCCGGCTGCCCGGTCGACCGCGACCCCCGTCCGCGGTCGATCTGCCGGGCGACGGCGCCTCCCCGTGGCCATCCGTCGCCGGCCCGCCTTCTCCGTCCCGCCTGCCGCGAACCCGACCCGGGGCCGCTTACGGGGAAGAAGGCAGCTCCCCGGCGGCTGCGTCCCCAGCGCCGCCGCCAGGGAAGTAACCCATCACCCGGAACAGCTGAAAACTAAAGTCATACCGAACGGATGCGGCTGCTCCTTGCCCGCGTCCCGCTGCCGCCTGACTCGCCGCGGGCGGGCCGCACCACCTTCCGCCGCTGGCGCTGCTCCATCTCCCGCTGCTCGCGGACTCGCAGCTGGCGCTCCTCCTCGGTCGTCCCGCCCCACACCCCGTGCATCTGGTGCGTGGCCAGGGCGTACTGCAGGCACTGGCGGCGTACCCGGCAGTCGGCGCATACCGCCTTAGCCCGGTCGATCTCGCCGGCGGCCGGTCCCCGCGCGCCGACGGGAAAGAACAGCTCCGGGTCCATTTCCCGGCAGGCAGCTGATCGCCACCAGTCGCGCCGCTCCTCCTCGAGCGCGGCACGCTGGGCTGGCAGCTGGGTAACAACCATGCTCAGACCCCCCGAATCACTCCTGTCCTAGAGTCCCTGGTGACTCTCTGTTGTGCATCGGTAACAATACCTACACCGCTTACCTATATATCGACCAGTCCCACGAGGCAATCCAGCGCGCTGCTTTATACCGACAAAACCTGGTAATTAGGGCGGGGCGGCGTGCTGCCGCTAGGTACCGGCCACGGCCGGAGCCCGCCAAATCAGTAACACTGAGTAATCAAACACCCGGCAGGCCGCCCGTGGCGGTCACCGTCGCGTGCTTACCATCCCGCGCCTCCGGCGCTGGAGCCCCCTGGCGGCACGGGCCAAGGCCCGGCAAGCGCGCTCCAGGGCGCCGTACCGTCCCCGCCTCGCCCGCATCACGACAAATCGCGACGCGACGGACGCCACCGGTTTGCGGCACGGCAACCTCCCGTTCAGAACGGTTCGTCAAGATACCCACTTGTCTAGCCAAGATGCGTAGACCTGCCCCCGAGTAATCCTTGTGGGCGGGAATGGGAGGGTTTCACTTGCGTGCATCTAAGGCGATCGTGGCGTCCGTCGCCGCGATCGGGTCAATCTTGCTTGCTGCCGGGTGCAGCAGCTCAAGCTCGTCGAGCTCCGCGAGCTCTCCGAGCAGCGCCGCCGCGGGAGGCGGCAGCTCCTCGGCGAGTGCCGCGCCCTCGGTCAACGCGAGCACCGCTACCTCTGCCGCCGCCTTCGGCGGCATGGACGCCCTCGTCGCCGCCGCGAAGGCGGAGGGCCAGCTGAACGTCATCACGCTGCCGAAGAACTGGGCCAACTACGGCGCGATCATGGACGCGTTCACCGCCAAGTACGGCATCAAGATCACCGACGCCAACCCCGAGGGCTCAAGCCAGGACGAGCTGAACGCGATCAAGCAGCTCAAGGGGCAGAGCAGCGCCCCCGACGTGGTGGACGTCGGCGGCTCGTTCGCGATCACCGGCCAGACGGCCGGCGACTGGGCCCCTTACCAGGTCGCGACCTGGAACGACATCCCGGCCGCGGCCAAGGAGGCCACCGGGCAGTACTACGCCGACTACGGCGGCTACGTGGCGATCGGCTACGACTCGGCCAAGGTGAAGACCCCGCCGACCTCGTTCAAGTCGCTGCTCACCGGCGCGTACAAGAACCAGGTCGCGATCGACGGCAACCCGACGCAGACCGGGTCCGCGTTCGCCGCCGTCTACGCGGCGGCGCTGGCCAACGGCGGCTCGCTGGCCAACATCGCCCCTGGCGTCAGCTACTTCAAGAGCCTCAAGCAGGCCGGCAACTTCGTGCCGGTCGAGGGGACCCCCGCCACCGTTCAGTCTGGGCAGACCCCGATCCTGATCTGGTGGGACTACCTGCTGGCCTCCGAGGTCCAGCCGGTCGACAAGAACTTCAAGATCGTCATCCCGACCGACGGCGTGTACGCCGGTTACTACGACCAGGCGATCAGCGCGACCGCGCCGCACCCCGCCGCGGCCCGGCTGTGGGAGGAGTTCCTCTACTCGACCGCCGGCCAGAACCTCTTCCTCGGGGGCTCGACCCGCCCGATCGAGATGGCCGCGATGACCACGGCGGGCACCATCGACCAGTCCCTCGCCGCCAAGCTGCCGGCTGTGCCTGGCAGCACGTCGACCCTGACCCTGCCGACCTCGGCTCAGGTGACCACGGCAGGCAGCGTCGTCGCCCAGCAATGGCCGTCCGTCTCCGGCTGACATGGCTGACATGACCGATACGGTCACGGTCCCGGGGTCCCTCGCGGACCCCGGGGCTCGCCGCTTCCCGCCGCTGCCGCGCCCCGGGTCCAAGCCCGCGCGCACCCTGGCCCGCTACGCGGGCCTCGTGCCGTTCGTGGCCTACGTGCTGGTCTTCCTGATCATCCCGCTGGTCGCGATCATCAAGTACGCGTTCGTTGACCCGAAGACGAACGCGTTCACCTGGTCCAACCTGAACATCGCGACCCACGGCTCCTACCTCCACGGGTTTGAGCAGTCCCTGATCCTGTCCCTGATCTCCTCGGTCGTCCCCGGCGTCTTCGGCCTGCTGATCGCCTACGCGATCTTCACCGCGCGGGGCCGCGGCGGCGCGTGGCTGCGGCAGGGGGTGATCACCGCGTCCGGCGTGTTCGCGAACTTCGGCGGCGTGCCGCTCGCGTTCATGTTCATCGCCTCGTTCGGGTCGAGCGCCCTGGTGACCGGCTGGCTGAACGACATCGGGCTGAACATCTACGGCTGGGGCTTCACCTTGTACACGATGTCCGGCGTCGCGCTGGTCTACATGTACTTCCAGATCCCGCTGATGATCCTGATCATGCTGCCCGCCCTGGAAGGGCTGCGCCCGGCGTGGCGGGAGGCGGCGGAGAACATGGGGGCCCGGTCCTGGCAGTACTGGCGTTACGTCGGCGGCCCGGTGCTGCTGCCGTCGTTTCTGTCCAGCGTGATGCTGCTGTTCGGCTCGGCGCTGGCCGCCTACGCCACCGCGGAGGCGCTGACCGCCGGCACGATCCCGCTGACCTCGATCCAGATCGGGTCATTCCTCAACGGCAACGTGATCGCCGGGCAGGAGAACGTCGGCTACGCGCTGAGCTTCGGCATGGTGGTCATCATCGCGGTCCTTATGACCTGCTACGTGCTGTTCCAGCGGAGGGCGTCGAAATGGCTGCGGTAACCACAGAGCGCACCCCGGCCCCCGCTCCGGCCGCGGCCCGGCCGCGGCGGCGCGGGCAGGCGCCGGCGTGGCGGTGGGTGATCCTGGTCATCGCCGGCCTCTACTTCCTGCTCCCGCTGTTCGCGGCCCTGCGGTTCGCGGGGCTGAAGGCCTTCGGGACGGTGTTCACCTCGCCCGGGTTCGTCCCCGCGCTGTGGCTGTCGGTCCGGCTGGCCGCGGTGACCTGGATCGTCAGCATGGCGCTGATGATCCCGACCACGGTCTACGTTCACCTGCGGATGCCCGGCATGCGCCGGCTGCTGGAAAGCGTCACGATCCTGCCGATCGTCATACCGCCGGTCGTGCTCATCATCGGCGTGCTGCAGGTGATGCCGCTGGCCCTGCGGGCGTCGGTGTGGATGCTCGGGCTCGAGTACGTGATCCTCGCGATGCCGTTCGCCTACCGTGCCCTCGACGCGGGCCTGCGGTCGATCGACGTCAAGACGCTCACCGAGGCGTCCAGCTCCCTCGGCGGCGGCCTGTTCACCACCCTGTGGCGGGTCCTGCTGCCGAACCTGCGCACCGCCGTGCTCTCGGCGACCATCCTGATCGTCGCGATGGTCCTCGGCGAGTTCACCATGGCCAGCCTCGCGCTCAAGGAGACGTTCCCGGTCTGGATCGTGCTGTTCGACCAGCTGAACGCGAACATCTCGGTCGCGGCCTCGTTCTTCGCCCTGTTCGTGACCTGGCTCTTCCTGATGCTGATCACGGTTATCGCCACCCGCCAGTCGCGCCGCACCGGCGGCGCCGAGGTGACGCTGTTCACCGTGGCCCCCCGCGAGACGATAGGAAACTGACGAATGCCTACTAATGAACTAGCGGGCAACGAGACGACCGCCGACGCGACCCAGTCGGCGAAGGGCGTCACCTGGGCAGGCTCTGCGGGCGGCGCGCACGGTGGCACCAGCGTGTCGCTGCGCAGCCTCACCCGCACGTTCGGCGCGACCAGGGCGCTCGACGCGATGTCCCTGGACATCGCGCCGGGCGAGCTCGTCGCCCTGCTCGGCCCGTCCGGCTGCGGCAAGACGACCGCGCTGCGGATCGTCGCCGGATTCGAGTTCGCCGACGCCGGCGAGGTGCTCATCGACGGCCGGGACGTGTCCGGCGTCCCGGCGTCCAAGCGGGACATGGGCATGGTGTTCCAGTCCTACTCCCTGTTCCCGAACATGAGCGCGCTCGACAACGTGGCGTTCGGCCTGCGGATGCGCAAGGTGGGCAGCGGCGACCGGCGCAAGCGCGCCGCCGACCTGCTGGACATGGTCGGGCTCGCCCCCCAGGCGGGGCAGTTCCCGCACCAGCTGTCCGGCGGCCAGCAGCAGCGCGTCGCGCTCGCCCGCGCCCTCGCGATCGAGCCGCGGGTACTGCTGCTTGACGAGCCGCTGTCCGCGCTCGACGCCAAGGTGCGACTGCAGCTGCGCGAGCAGATCCGCACCTTGCAGCAGCGGCTCGGCACCACTACCTTGTTCGTCACGCACGATCAGGAGGAGGCGCTGTCCATGGCCGACCGGGTCGGCGTCATGCGGACGGGGCGGCTCGAGCAGGTCGCCGACCCGGCCGAGCTGTACTCCCGGCCGGCGACCGCGTTCGTGGCCGAGTTCGTCGGCACCATGAACCGTCTCCCGGCTGAGCTCGGCGGCCAGCCGGTGAATGGGGCGAGCACCGTCACCGTGCTCGGCACGACGGTGCCCGCCCAGCCGGGCGGCCCGGACTCCGGCCCGGTGGACGCGCTCATCCGCCCGGAGAACCTCACCGTCAAGGCGGCCGAGGACGGCAACGGCATCGTGACCAACCGCACCTTCCTCGGCGCGGTGACCCGCGTCGCGGTCCGGCTGTCCGGGGACACGGAGGTCTCGGTGGACGTCTCCTCGGCGGTCGCCCTGGAGATGGCGCCGGGCACCGCCGTCGAGGTGGGCCTGCCGTCCGCGCCGGTGCTCGTCACGTCGCGAGCCGGCTGACGGCCCCCGGTGACCGCGTCCGCGCTCGGGTTCCCCTGGCGACCCCCTCGCCCGGGCCCACGCCGGTCGCTCCGCCCGCCACCGGGACTGCCGCCTCAGGCGGCGACCAGGGACTGATTCCGTTTCCCGTGGCGGACTGGGGTACCTACCTGGCCGACGACGCGGTGCGGGCGGCGTGCCTCGACGCGGTGGCCACACTCGGGCTCACGCTGCTTCGCGGCGTTCCCGTGAAGCCGGGGACCGTGCTGCGGGTCGCGAAGACGTTCGGGTTCGTCCGCAGGACCAACTACGGGAAGCTGTTCGACGTGCGGGTGGTCGCAGACCCGGCGAACCTGGCATTCACCAGCCGCGCGATCCCGCCGCACACCGACAATCCCTACCGCGACCCGGTCCCCACCCTGCAGCTGCTGCACTGCCTGCGCGACGCTGACTTCGGCGGGGACACCGGCCTGGTCGACGGCTTCGCCGCCGCCGCGGCGCTGCGCCAGGAGGACCCCGCGTCGTTCGCCGTGCTGACCGCCACCCCGTGGCCGTTCGCGTACGCCGACGAGGAGACCGAGCTGCGCGCCAGGGCGCCGCTGATCGCGCTCACCGCGGACGGGCGGATCACCGCGGTGCGGCTCAACAACCGGTCGATGGGACCGCTCCGGCTGCCGTATGAGCAGGCGGAGGCGGCGTACGCCGCCTACCGGGCGTGGGCGGCGCTGCTCGGCCGCCCGGAGTTCCTGCTGACCATGCGGCTGGCGCCGGGCGACTGCCTCATCTTCGACAACACCCGCGTGCTGCACGCCCGCACCGCCTTCGCCGCGCCCGACGACGCGACGAGGAAGGATGTGCCCGGCAACCGGCCAAGCGAAGGTCCCGTGCGCGAGCGCCACCTGCAGGGCTGCTACGCGGACATCGACGGCCTGCTGTCCACCCTGGCCGTACTGCGCCGCGCAAAGATTAACGGGTAAATTCCCCGCATCGGGTAGAGAAAACGCACTCCACGCGCCCGGAATTTACCCGATGACGAGAATTTACCCGTTATCGGCAATGACCCCGCCGTGGCAACACTTTAGCACCGGGAAACTCGCAAAAGCCATCCACCTGCTGCAACTCCGCGGGGCCTAACCAGGTTGGAAAAGGCTCGATATCTCTGCAGGCAGGGCGCGAAGGGGGAGGGCCTTCGCTCTTCGGGGAAGACATTCCCGCTGCGGCAATGGAAGCGGAAATCGTCGCGCTAGAGCCGTTATCTCGTTAGGTTTAAGTCGGCTCCCCGCCTCTCGTTCAGAAAGCGAGTTCACTCCATGCTTCAGATCTCCCGTACTTCGCGGGCAGCACGACGGCAGGGGATGGGGTTCCGTCGCGCCACGCACACGGTGATCGTCGGTGCCCTGGCGGGCGCGCTGTGCTTCGCGGGCAGCCCGACCGCGGCTTCGGCCGCCTCGGCGGCGACCGTGTCGCCTGCCTCGCTCCGTACTCCGACGGCGACTCCAGCGCCGGTGCCGGACGCACCCGTACCCGCGACCCCGACCGCGACCGCGACCGCGACCGCGACTGAGCTCACCCGCGAGGTGACATACAACGGCAAGACAATCACCATAAGATTGCATCCGATCACAATTCGTGATCAAACCTTCCAGGTGCTCGTGCAGCAGGCCGACGGCACGCTGGTCCCCGCTGCGAACCTGCCCGCAGAGCGCGGCTGGCTCGGCGGCGTCGACGGCGACAGCTCCGCGGTCGCC
>Ga0207664_10001061_pt1 | contig 18337 bp, 37 predicted proteins | sample LARL83metaG_FD_184349 | JGI IMG/M metagenome (GOLD analysis project Ga0207664, IMG submission 184349) | Corn, switchgrass and miscanthus rhizosphere microbial communities from Kellogg Biological Station, Michigan, USA - LAR L8-3 metaG... | ecosystem: Host-associated > Plants > Roots >... | reverse complement strand
CAATAGACTTGTTATCACCGGGTTATAACAAGCCTATTAGCCGCAGAGTTTCAATCCCTCCAACAGCTACCAGAACTTTAATCGTGAATACAATGAGACACCCCGAATTCGCGGCCACATTACCCACCACATTAGGGACGTTACTGAGCGGAAGAGTAGGGACACTGTTAGTTCTAGTCCCTGCCCGCTGGAATGAGATATGAACATGGGTTGAATGGTCGGGTTCTACATAGGGGAATTTTCCGTTAGCCCAATTCCAAAGGGTATCTATACTACCCGGCAATCCTACGAAATCTGCGGCCTGCCCGCGTAGATGGTCAGAGTTCGGCGCACCACCGGCAATGTTGTTCATAATGTCGGAACGATAACCGGATGAAACTCTGACGTGAAACCGCTTGCATATTTTCTCCACCATTGGAAGATCCTGCGCGTCAATCTGGATACCAGGACGGACGGCATATGCAAGCGGAATTGTGGCTAGCATTTACTCATTCCTATTCATTCCCTTGAAAATCCAACCTAGAATGTAGTCTCTAATTTTGCGCGCGATGTTTCGCATAGATTTCTTCCATTTCCTCTTCTGTTAGATCGGTTCTCATCTGTTCAGGAACACCCAATTCATTCTTAGGAATTTCCCTCACTTTGATCTTTCGCGGTTCAACTTTGTCCCGATGATCTTCCCCTAGACTTTCAATCCATTCTTTCCGAATCTCACCTTCACTCTGAAATTCAGAACCGTGAACATGAATATAACCGGAAACGGGATCTGTAATTTCGTAGAATTTCATAGCGATTCCTGATCGAAGGGAACAGCAAACATCCCAAGATAAGCGGTCGGGGTAACGTTACCGTTCCAACCACTCCATTGAATTGCCTGCCCTGTAGGTTGTCTAACGAAACAAATATTAGCCATATTTGAATTCGCGGGAGAACTTGCGAAGTTACTTACTCCCGCATTTCCGGCGGGAACAATTGCACCACCATTGATAGCAGCAAAAACGCCTAAGGATGTACCGCTAACTCCCCCTTGCTGACCCGTCAGAATCATTGCCCCACCGCTAATCGGCATAGACAAACGTCCGGCAATAGCCCAAGGGGAATTAGGATTGATACTACTGTTTTGGAAGGTGATTGCACCGGTGAGATTATAGATACGAAAGTTTGCGTCAATGACAAAGCCGTTAGGAGTTCCAGACATAAGAGTGAAGGTCATTTGTTCTTTGAGCAAAAAGTCTGAAACAGGAGTTCCGGCAACCGCACCGTAAAGACCGGTTCCGCCAACTTCTAGAATATTTCGAGCAATGAATACGTTGGGATTTGCAATCGCAACCCCCGCTGAAATGCTAGCGTCTACGTTAGGCCCAATGTCTACCGGTTCTTGTGCTATTAACTGTAATCTCTGCTGACGATTAGGCGCGGTACTAAATTGCTGTTCTCCTATGGAGGCTAGAGTAGACCCATCACTTTGCCGAATCCATCGAATTGAACTAGAGAATTGAGCAACGGGGAGATTAAGACCGGAGATAATTCCACCAGGCCCAACCGTAAAGATGTTGGACTGAATAGAATCCGCCACCGATTGCTGTTCTAATGCAGCGATTCTCCTTTCTAGGTCGTCAATAGACGTCACAATTTACCACGGCGTTAGAACCGGCAACAAAATTCCTGAACCTAATAGCACTACCCTTCTTAACGATAAACGGGGAAGCCAAGGTTGCTAGTGAAGGATAAAGAACGTGCTCAAATTGGTCAAAATTCCAACCGTTCTTATCGTAAGCAATTTGGTAAAGGACGGGGTTATTGAAGGTCTGAATTACAACCCTAGAAATCTCTGCCTGTCGAATTGTGGCAGCGTCGGTATACCCGTTAGCGCAGGTGACATTAATGAGACTTGGCAAATCCCCTACTTTTTACGCCGCTGTTGCAAATCCAACAGCCAACCGAAACAAATAACGGTGATGTTTACGGACGGGGGAGGAACAACGATTTGTGCAAAGATGTTGTCATTCTGCCGCCATTCCGGGCCGGTATCAAAGCCGAACTCTTTTGTATAGGGAAGAACCTGGAACGTAGATGCTTCGGGGAACGGCCAGAAATCCGCCAACTGAGCCGGACTAGGCTGATTGCCGTGGAACAAACCTCCCCACGATCCCGCCGCAGTATAAATAGAACCGCTACCAGGATTCTGTGCGTCACTCCATACCATGTATTTAGTAAGGATGAAGGTTTTGCCGTCCGGAATATCCGCTACTCGAACGTTCCAAGGCCCGGCCGCAGGAGAAACCGCGCCGTTGGCATACATCACTCTTTCTCTATACGGCGCGCTCAAATCGTGACGTAGATTTTTCAATTCCCTTTGAAGATCGGCCTTTGTGACAAGATCCAATTCCGCGCCGAATTCAAGGTCTACGCCTAGTGCTTCCAGTTCCGCGCCTACGGCAGCTTTAGCCATATCTACTCCCTAAAGGGTTGCGATGTTTAGGAACGTGACCGGTGCCTTGTGAAACTTTCGTTCCTCACTAAGAGAAATGTAGAAAGGCCCGCGTTCTTGTCCGTGGGAAAAGAGGGTAGGATTTTTGCCGGGGTGTCTAACCATGCAAACGTGTTCACCGGTTCCAGGGCCGAAGACAACCAAAGCCCCGATCTTAGCCAAGGCAGGATTTGAATAGTGCTTGAGGTTCTTCAAAAGCGTTCCGGTATATCCCCGGCAGTTGTACCCATACCCATTCGGATCCTGCAAACCGGCTAGCCGACAAATCAGGGTGACGGATTCCGAACAATCCATTGTAATCCCATTAGCCAACTGTTTTTTTAGATCCGGAACAGAACGGATATGGCAAGTCGGCATAGGCCGAATCTCTTTGTAATGGACTTCCGGTTCATCTAGAACTAGAAGATCCATAATTTCAGCCATTCTATTACGCTGATTTTGTGTAGTCATTTCACTCCCTCCGCTTTGTCAATTCGCTCATGGACGTAACTCTTTGGCGGTTTATTCCTCTTCTTTTTACGCCGTCGCGGTCTAGGGTTGGCACTAGAAGCAGCGCGCAAAGCCTGCAAATCCCGATGTTCTTTCAACCATTCAGGAATACCGGCCATTGTTAAAACGGGATATCATCGGGGGATTGACCTTTCTTCATTCGTGAAACTCGTTTCCGATCTTCCCTCTTCTGTTCCTTCACTCTAGTTCTTTCCTCGTTCACGTCTTCCCCTTGATTGAAGCCCTGTTTATATCCCCGACTTTCTCCGCGCTTTGCAGCGGCCTGAGTAGCCAACCGCATAGGCCCAATCCCGCCAACCTTTGACGTGATGATTCGTCCACCTTTAGAAGACGTAGCCTGTTCGATTCCCAATTCGGCACCGACCAAAATGATTCCGACCAGTACCAACAATCCACCGCCGATAATTGCGAGGGAATAAACAAACTTCATCGCAAGATCCTTGATAGCACCCTCAATACCACTAATGGGATTAAGACTAGAGATAAATCCACCGACGGCTGAACCGGCACCACTAACCGCTGATTCTGCACCCCCAACGGCACTACCGGCCGCGCCGATAACCCCCGCTCCTTTTCCACCGCTACCTAAATAGATCGTGTATCTATTGCTTGTGTAGGTAGTCCAATTGTGCAAACCCTTCCCGCCTTGGGCTAAGTCAATGGCGGCCTTGGCTTGCGCGGAGGGGTTGGAACGGAGGGATTCCGGGGAACCATAGCGGGCTGTTCTCTCCCCACGCAATCCACCAAAGTAATTGATTTGCCAAAGACCAACAGAATAATCCCCGGTGTTTGCATTGTCATTCAGAGAACAGGTATAGCCGGTGCCGCCGGTTTCGGCCAAGGCAATTGCGGCCATAGTATCGGCCAGTTTAGGATTACCACCGTTGTTAATCCATAGCTGTTTAATCTGGGCATAGTCATAGTGATAACACCTACTAGGACTAGCGGCCATTACCAGGTACCACCGTTTTTCTTGATCGGCGATTGTGCAACCGCGTTTGTGTAGAGGTAATACATATATGCAGTAACGATGAACGCGCCTGCTAACGGCCAAATTGCAAGCTTCATTCCGTCAGATTTATACGCCAGATAGCTTCCCACACCGGCATAAATCCACGAAATAATCATCGCATGTTTTACATACTTTCTAGCCTTTTTCTCTTCCTCTTCCGAGTTAGTAAACTTCTCCGTAGACCAGGGAGAAGACATAACCGCAGAGAAAGCGTCATACACATTCGTACCAGCACCGATGAACAACAAGGCCGCGCCGATTCCGGCCGCGCCTTTCATCCCTAGGAATTCGTCACCACCGGCCATTATCTCTTAACCGCCTTTTTCTTAGGTGGAGTCGGTGGAGGTCTTTTAACCGGCGCGCTAACAGCAGCCGGGGTAGTCTTTTTCTGAACCTTGACCGGTGCCGCTTTCTTAGCCACCGGCTTAGTTACGGTCTTTTGTGGTTTCGCTTTGACCTTGACCTTTGCCTTTTTATTCCCCTTCGGCTGTTTGGTCAAAGCCTTTTTAAGCACCTTGCGAAGACCGGCAGTATTTCGCTTAGCCTTTACCGCCGTCCGTTGTTTTTGGTCAGATGGTAAAGGCCCGAAATCTTCATTTGTTTCACTTGTGTCATTTTCCGGAAAGGGTTGCACATCCGGAGGGGAAGCATCGCCGGGCGGTTGGGTTGAATCGAAACCATCCCCAAGACTTTGATCCCCGGAAGAATCTCCGGAAGAATCCTGCGGAGAACTAGCGCCGGTCAAAGGCCCGGATCCACTACTAGATCCACCGCCACGACCGGAAAGCCACTTCCATCCCACAAAGAGGATCACGGCGGCGATAACAACCCACGCCCAAATGGGCAAACCCAATTCTTTACGCTTTAGCCATTCCATTAAATCACGTTCTTTCCAACATTGGGATTAGTGCTAGTGGTAGCACCGAGCAAAGCGCGGGCAGCACCGGCAATAGTTCCATAGACCACACTTCTACCTAGAGAAAAATTGGCAGCATAGAACAGCGGGAAAAATGCAGCCGCAAATGCCACCACAATATGTGCAGCAAATCTAGCGTGGGCGGTATTTAGCAGAGTCATTTTTCTCCTAGTAGGTTGGGGGTTCGTAATTGTTAATCGCGGTTGGTAGTGCCTTACTGAAACGTCTAGCAGCACCCATGAAATAGGGTGTCTGTTTTCCACGGTTAGCAGTTGCACCGGCATAAGGCCCACGAATATTCGGGCCTGCCGTCGGGGTTGGTCTTCCGCTCATGTTCCGGGGTGCCTGATTAATCAAGCTGAGAACATGAGCCGTAGGATAACCGGGCGCCATTCCGAAGGGTTTAACTCTCGAAATGTAATGAGAGATTTGCGACCGGTAAACGGCAATCGCTTGCGCGAGACTCGACCGAATAGGCGTGGGGATGGTCAAGGCCCGCTTTGAATGCGGATCGAAAACCATCTGCCCATAAATCCCATGTTCGTTCTGGCTACGATCATAGACCGGAGTTCTCAGAGGGGATTTATGTCCTGTCTTTGTGTCAAGCGGTTGTGTTCTCTGCCGTGGGGACTGAACCCCCGGCTGATCGTCGGCTTGTCCTTCCGGGCCTGGAACTACCTGAGGAATAGGAAGTGTCCTATGTCTGTCCTGTCTAACTCTCATGGTCTTAGGCCGCCGCAGACTTACTACCAGGAACCTTCCCTAGTTCAAGGGTGAAGAGTTTGACAAGACCGTTAGATGTGGAATTGATTACCGCCGCAGTTCCGGAGGGGTGAGTAATCAAACCCATTGCAAAAACGAGCATTGCAACCAGGGTGATAAACCCCAGAATTTTACCCATGCTATTTCACCGTCCTAGTTTGTGGCTTCGGCTTACCGGCAGCATTCAAGTTCCCTGTCCCGCCGAAAGCATCGAAGGATTTAGCTTCCGCTGATTCTGCGTTCGGATGTGTGTAGTAATACAAGCCGAGGGTTAGCCCTGCGGCTAGCACCGTGGGCAAAGCACCGAGGAAAGAACCGGTCAATGCCAATACCCCGTAAAGATATGACGGGGCTGTTATCTGATCCGGTTTGGGTAGTCCTGAATTTCCCGCTTTGTAATAGCGCGAAAGAATGATCGTCAAGGCTACTCCGTACAACATCACGATTAGCCCTTTATGGCTCATGGATTCTGTTTCTTCCGAGTGTTTGCCTTGGACGTAGCAGGTTTATTCTTCATCTTGTTTACATCGGCTTGAGTAATCGGGCCTAGCGCACCGGCAGGAGGTTTAACGTCAAGTCCACCGATACCGGAGTTACCACTAGCGTTCTTTCCGAACGGGAATACATAGGTCATGAAAGGGGGTTGGTCTTTTCCCTGAATTGCATTAATACCCCAAAAGATAATGGCGTATCCAAATGCAGACATTACTAGACCAATACCGATCATATGCCAAAGACCTTCCCGACTAAATCAAGACCAAATAATCCGGCCGCTATTAACAATCCGATTGTCTTTTCTCTTCTAGTGAATTTGCTTTGCTTTGAGGCTTTCAGGGTTCTAGTTTGATCCCTTAACGCTGATTCGATTTCTGTCTTTGTGGCGAGGGTGTTGGAGATTTCTCTCACCGCAGATTCCAACCTTTCAAATCTCTCTGCCCACGGCCCTGATTTTCTGACGACGTCAAAGCGGAGGATAGATTCTATTTCACCTATCCTCCGCTCGACTTCACTTAAAAAGCGGTCTTCCTTTCTGCGGTCATGTTCCGGCCAGCCCATTCCATCGTTTACTTATTAGGCCGAATGGAAATCTTCCGGATGAAATGCGTGTATACAAACCACGCAACCAACAGAAAGAGAAGAACATGCACCCAACTACCGCGCATTATCCCCACCTTCCTTATCAGTTACAGGAAGTGACTCAATTGTTTCAGCCGCATTTCTCCATGAAATTGAGTCTTCCCACTTCCTAATGGCGTCAATGTAAACATGAAGCCAATACGCAGCCAGAATTGCGGATCCCAAGAGGATTAGCAGATTCCAACCCTGTTCTTTCAGTCCGAAACGATCCATTACAAAGCCCAAAGGAAAAACCCGATAATTGCAACGGCCGAGAACCAAAAGATCATATGCCAACCGGCCGCAGTATCGGTAGAGAATTTTGCGTCCATAGCAGAATTCCCTAGGCTATCCACACCCATTGAACCGCGTGCGGTAATCGTAGCCATTTTAGACCAGCCTTTCCGGAATCTCACTCACCGGGTAAAGCTTTCCGGTATAGGTATTGACGGTAGCGGGGGAGTTACCAAAGGCACCCCACGCACCGGAGAACACTTCTAGCAGGGTGCCGGGGGTAGTCGGCAAAAGTAGTTCCATATCGTCCACCCCAACAAGCCACCCAACAGAGTCACGCCACGAATACACGACCGCACCGGACGGACGAGTAACGCCGAACTGTCTGAACATCCTAGAAGTGAGAACCTTTGAATGCTCAATTCTAAGCGGAACACCGTCTACCCAAATTTCAATGTCCGAAGAAAGCGGGGTGTCAATCCGGGCATTGGTTGAATCCCTGAATAGAAGGATGATCGTGGAAAGGTACGTTCCCACGTCCGGAAGCTGAACCCTAGAGTTCGCACCGGAAGCAACCGGAACATTACCCTGAGACTGAGTCCACTGATGGGAAGAACCATCATCCGGTGGAGTCAAATTAGGATCCGTAATTGGAGTGGCCCAATACTCTTGATAAACATCGACTTCAATTGTCGGAATCGTGGTCGGTGGAGTCGTGTAAACCGTGGTAGAAGGGTTAAGCTGAACTGACAAGGTCATTTCAGCCGCCGCATTCATCGCCGGAAGAGAACAGTAAGCCGTATCCGGGTCAAACTCCAACGGCAGGAAAAGCGCGAACGTGAAATTGCCGGTAGTTGCCTGAGCAACCCACCACGTATCTTTAGAAGGATCCTGCAAACCAGCCATACCAATCTGGCCGGAATACAGATGAACGAGGAACAGTCCATATCCGTCCGTCTGATAAACAACGGTGCCAAATGCGTCCCTAAGCTGAATGGACTGAATTACGTTGTACGGTGCATCGGCCGAGTAAACAGCCGCCGCGCCGGTTCCGCCCGTAGCCTGAACAACAATCCAAAGACCTCTTAGATAGCCGGGGGTAGGCTTGAGGGGTTTCGTGATAAGCGCGCCGAAAGCATTACCGGGCTGAGTAAATCCAACCTGATTGCAGCGGCGAGATTCACGGACGAAAGACGCTAGGACATTCTCTACCGGGGTAGAAGTCTGCGGCCTGCGTCCTACTGTCTGCATAGCGGGATTAGCGTCCTGCAATGCTGGAGTTCCTACCGGTATAACCTTTACCTCCTATTGAATCTCCGCAGAGATTTATTACAGGGAAACGAGCAATCCTTTAGCCATTGGGGAATTCGGGTACTTTAGCGCGATAACTCTCAAAGCACCCTGCCAAAACACCGACCAAACGAGAACCATAAAACCGAAGAACAGAAATGCTTTTCGCTGATCCACTACTTTTAACCTCCCTTCTGTTATCTCGGCCCTACCACTATTCTACGGGATTCCCCGGCTAGATTCGATCCGGGTTTCGCTTTCTTGACCGTAATAGATGGGGCTTTTAGATCAAACTTGGAAACGACCACATCACCGTATGAATTAACGTATGCGAATTCATAAGGCTTTAGTTGTGGAGTTACTTCTTTGAGCGTATCGTAATCCCCTCCAATTTCGGCCAATCGAAGCATTGCACGTCTGTCCCTAATCTTGAAAATGAAATGCAGTTTTGATTGATCGTAGAAAGCCGACGGGACATAACGGGGTGCTTGAGTAAGACCGCCAACAATGTTCCTTCTTTTACGGGAGAACAACCACATTGATTCCGCCGAAGCTTGCAAGCCTAGATATTTCTTGTCGCAGATATGCCGAACCTCGTCAAAGATGGTAACTACTCCACCTTGTTTGTAAGCCTTTTCCATGAACGTTCTAGCCTTGGTAGAAGATTGGTCGGTTAGATCGTTTAGAGTCAAACGCCTAATACCTTCTATCTTTCCAAACTTCTTTACCGGCTTCCCGTATTTGGCTAGCTTCGGATCCGCCGTGGAATCAATCAGGAGAATATCGGCGGTTCCCTCGAACATCGGAATTAATCCCTTTGTCACGAGGGTTGTTTTCCCTCCACCGGTCGGAGCGATTACGGAGAAATGATTGCCGTGGGTTAGATCGGCGGTCAATTCTTCCTTAATCATTTTGCGGAGAGTTCTCCAAGGGATGTATTCAGCCACTAGCGATAAACCCTGTATTTTTTCTTAGCTTTTTCTTTCCAGCTATCGCAGACTCTAAACCGCTGAACATGAGCGCGATATTTACTGCACCAGCCATTAGAACGGTTGAATTCCTGATTAGAAGAACCCGAATATTTTAGGAAGAAACAGTTATCGCATTTTTCTTCATTGGTTCCGTTACGGTAATTGGGGATTTCTTCTAAGGTCATTAGTGATGATCCTTACACTCTGCGAATACTTCACCGGTGCTACTTTCAAACGCATAGACCGCAGGTTTCCCACATTTACCACCTATGGCTGTTGTAACGGTGCAAGTCTTTCCCCTAGGGGAAACTTCTTTTTGTGAATATGGTACTGATCGGGTTACTTTGATGTTCTTTCTTTGACGGCATTCCGGGCAATTTACAGTGTAGTCATTAGGGGAAGCTTTGAAATCCTTACCACAATTCCGACACTGTTTTATTGTGTCCGGCATTAGAGTTCCTCTAATAGACCATGCCGTCTAGCAGGAACACCGGCCGCGCCATTCTGACCGTTCCCATTCTGGCCGTATAGTTCCTGCCAGAATTCGTCAATGTGGAAATATGCAGCGGGCATAGAGTGAGGTTCGATCCTCTGCATATCTACGCCGATTGCAACGAGGATAGCCACACCGGTAAGAACAATGTCCACCGACGCGCTACCGGCAATCATCCCTTGAATTACCTTGGCAATTCTAGGTCGTGTAGCTGCTAGATGACACAATGCCGCCGCTGTTTTATCAGCCCGATCATCTATTACCGCCGCGCCGAGCGGGGAAATAAACGCAACCGGAGGGGTGAGGTATTCTACGATCCTTTCGGCTAGCGGTTCTTTTAGCGCGTCAAAATTCTTCTTGCGACCACCGCCACCGCCACCACTTCCCGCCGGTCTACCGGGCCTTTTCTTCGGCGTACCATCGGCCTTATAACCGTAGGGGGCTTCTTCTGCATCCCGCTGTTCCACGTCCGGATCTACCGGGGTTTGTGTAAGGTCAGTCATTAAACCACCATCGTTATTAGCTTCGGTTTCTTAGCAGCATTCCCGCTATGACAAACGCAACGGCAGAGGGGATTAGTGTGGATATTGGGATGTAAGCCAAAACCATTTTTCATAATCCCCTCTACCGCCGGATCATCTAACAGGAACGCATTAACGCAAAAGCATTTCGTACACTTGAATTTGCGAAGCTTAACCGAAGATTTTGATTTTGGGTTCTCTAGGCTGACCATTACCGCCACCGGTTGAGATACCCTTAATTTTGTCGTCAATGAGTTTGCCGATATCCCCTAGCAGGGATTCACGATCTACCGGTTCAGTCTTGTTCTTCTCGAACAAGTCTCCGAGTGAATCGAGAATGTCTAGCTTTCCAATCTTCTCGAAAACCTCGGCGGTAATACCGCGTTCATTCAGCTTTTCATCTAGCGAAGTAGAAATCATACTCCGCAATTCATCCTCTGAAATACCTTCGGGATTATTCTGATTCGGGTTCGGATCCTCCGGCATCTTTCACCTTCTTTCCTCGGCCAAACATACTCTTGAAAATTGAAGCCATACCTTGATCCTGGAACATCTGGAATGTTCCTCTAATGGCCGTTTCGATGTTGGCAATATTGACGTAGGTTTCGCAAATGATCCTATCCCTAACGTCCGGATCTTCCCCAATTTTCATCATGAGGAAATCAACCTGTTCCTTGAACTGTTGGCGCGCTACTTCCTCCGGATCAATTGCGACCACTTCATCAAGCCCGGTTTCGTTTCCGTCTTCCATTACGGGGTTTTCCTGAATAGGGTTGCGGTCAAAGTCATAGTCGCCCAGCGTAGGTGAGATGTGAACGTTCTCCATGTTTAATTACTCGGCTTCCTTTGCGGCCTTTTTATCTTCCTCTGCCTTTGCTTCCTCCGGGTCGCCGGATGAATGTAGCCGGTCAATTGCGTTATGAAGCTTGTTGGCAGTTGTCTCTTCTGGAATCGCAACGGAGTTCACAACCTGATGAAGAACGTCTTTCAGGGAATCGAGATTAACCGAACCGGTCTTAAATCCGGAATCCTTCTCCTTCGGCTTTGCATCGGTCTTAGTCTCAGCCACTTTGTTTCCTTTCTATTCTGCGACGTAGGTATAAGCCACACTTGCATCCGGTTCCGCGCCGAGGAAATAAAGCGCACGAATTGCCGAATGTTGCTTCCTCTGAGTCTTTCTAGGTTGCATATCGTATGGAACATCACCCCGCTTTCCTTTTACCAACCATGTTCTAAGGGAACGATTCTGTAAGCCTTTCTTCGGCTTAGTTGTTAGTTCATCTTCCCGCAGTTCTTTCAATCGCGCGAGTGAATCCGAGTTCTTTTGAATCTGAGTTAATCTTTCGCTTTCCCACGGTTGCAGTTTACCACGACCGGCCTTTAGGTTCTCCAATCGTTCCGGCCGCATTAGCCTTTGATTTGTTCCGCTCAAAAGCGTCCGAAGAGTGTAATCGTCCAATTGCCTTTCTAGTTGTCTTATCCGCTTAGCCTGTCCCCTGGTAACGTTTACTCTTCTTTGCGGCATGTTCTCGGCTTACTCTGAGACTTCATCTGTTAGCCGAGAAATGACAAGTTCTTTATCAAGGGTTAGTTTCGAGTAGGGATAAGAACATACGAATTCATCTGCCGGACGTAGCCGCAAAAACTGAAACTCTGAATCGGTCTTATCGTGGATTCCTAGTGGATATAGAGGAAGCCGTTTTGTTGTTCCCACAATGGGAACCGGCTGAATCTTTCGTTCCAATTCCACCCAATGACGCCACGGATTAGAAGTGACGGACGCCAATCCCATTCCGACAAATCGCTTGACTGAATAACTGGCGATATAAACCGGATTCTTTCCAAGCCAATTATCCACGATATTTGAAATATCAACGGGGTTACGCTTATCAAATCCACGTTGCCAGATTGTCTTCTCTCCGGTCGGGGTGAATGCTTCATATAAACCCGCTTCCGCTAGTGCTAGTGAGTTTTCATCTTGTGATTCCCATTCACCCAATTCCCCCGATGTAGGAACGTTCAAAGGAGTTTTAGACCAAATGGAATCCGTCATTGTGCAAACCACATCGTCAGTAATGACCTTGGAAATCTCTGCGCGTGTATGGGCTGTTATCAAGCCTGCCCAAATCGGGGAATAATATTGAGCCCTTCCCACGGTTTGCGCGAATTTCCCATACAGAGAATTCAGGATTAGCTTTAGTGCTTTGTGGGCTGAATCTCCTTTTTCTTTCAGTTCTTTCCGGTATGCGAAAGCTTCCTCTATGACATTCCAGAATGGGAAAGTGAGAATGTCAGTAGTGTAAAAACACTCCATGATTTCAATGGAATTCGGGAATCGTTCTTGTGCTGCTTCTAGTTCCGGCTTCCAATACCAACCGATTCCTTGACGGGGGTATCTAATGATCCCGCTTCTACCCCTCCAAGGCAATGCACCCCAATTGGACGCGGGAATTTCCCATTTAACAAGCGCGCAATAAAGAGTGTGATCCTTTGGCGGTTTTCCTTTCTTGTGTTCCCACGTCACCCTAGAAAGATCAGGGAGAAAACGGATACCGGAGGGATACGCTGAAACTAGGTCATAGTGATAAACCGGTTCGATGAATCCATATCCGGCCGCGTCAATTCGCCCACCGAAATAGGCCCGGCTGGAAGCGTCATAGAGTTCATCTGAAATCTTCCCTACCATCTTTGCGGCCTTTAGCTTTGACAGGAAAGCACCGGCAAAAGCACCAGGCCCATGCCAAGAATTCACTCTAATCTCTAGTGGTTTAACCGACTCCCTGAGTTTCTCTGCTAGACGTGACAAGCAATCGAGTTCGGCAAAACAGTATTCTTGAATTTCCTCCATAGACCAGCTAGAGAAATCCTCCCTAGCTTTCTTCCCTCTTGAAATCACATCGGAAGATTCTACGTCCCAATCAGCTAGGGCTTTCTCAAATGTACCCGCAAAGAAAGACCACATATCTACGGAATGAAAATGCCGCCCGTCTTTGGACACTCTAAAAATCTTCCGCTTGATATACGTGATTTTGTAACCTTCCCACATTGTTTGATTCTCTCGGCGTAATTCTTCGATGGAGTTCTCTTCCCCTTTAAGTGGAAGGTCACCTAGAATCATGTTCACGTCATAGTCAAAAGCGAACCAAACATAAACCGGTTTTGTTCCTCCATCTGTTCCTTTGGGGAGAGAAAGAAGGAAATTCAAACAGTCTTTAGTGGAAAGACCATCACGATTAGAAACCGACTTCGGTTGTATGCCGTGACGTTTGGCGGCTAAAAGAATGTAGCGGTTCTCTTCCCCTTCACCATCTAGCGCGAAAAATGGACGCGCCTTTTGCCGTTTTAAAGCCTTGGCTTTTAGCCGGTGATCTTCCGAACAGTAAAGGGCTTTCGGATTCTTACCGTCAATTGGTTTGCGGCATAAAAGACAGAAACGTCCCCCTTTTTCAAGGGGGACGTTTCCGGCAGAACGGGGGTTGTCTGCCATTGAAGTAGCGGGGATAAGGGGTCTAACTCCCCTTAGCTACTTCAATCCGGTAATCCTTCATATCATTCTTACCAGGGTCATTCATAGGGATATCCTGAACCCTAGTAATCCGAACCAGTGAATCCACGGAGATAATCTCAAGGGCTTCATTCAGCTTATAGCCGCCGTTCAAAACACGGACGTTTCCGTCAGTGTCCCGAAACTTCCACTGAGTAAAGTAATCCTCTTCTTTGAAGCTTTCCGGCTGGATCAATTCATTGCCCAAAAGCTTCCCGATGAAAACGTCACCAACGTTTTCAAATGCAATCGGGGATCCGGACTCTTCTACCACGGTTTCCCATGCTGCTTCATCTACGTTAGTAATGTTCTCGGCTTTAGTCTCAGCCATTTTCACTCCTTCCGAAAAATTGCAGGTTAAAAGGATTTGGCATAAATCACCCCCGTTTGACAAGCCTTGGAAAAGGCTTTAGAATTTGTGCATCCAACCCCCTTTCTGCTAGTGCGCCGGTACCCCCGGATTTTCGCACGTTTTACGGTCGGTGTCAAGACCAATAAAAACGGAAAGGGAAAAGAAAGGAGGTGAATAAATCGGATGATAAAACCGCTGTTAAATCTCAAGTGTAAAGCGGGGCATAAACACTATGCGCCGAACCCCGATTATTGGGTTGGTCAAGATTGCGGCCATACCGGTATGGGGTTCTATTGTCGAAATCCCCTACGGCTAATCAGGAAGCGGAGAAATGGCTAATGAGTCTCACATCGGAAATGGATTCAACTTTCATCGGGACTTGGACGGGCCTTATAGCGGAAGACCAGGAAAATGGTTTGTCATTGATTGCAGTTGTGGTTGGTCTACCCCTATTTGTGCTAACGCCAAACGATGTAAAGAGTTATTTGAAAATCATCGCTCGGAAGCCGTGGCTACTAATCAGGAGTCAAATAGTCTGCCAACATAACAGGAGGGTAATCGTAGCTAGCACAAGGGATACTCTTTGGATCCGGTGTGAAAATTGCAGTAACTTCTACACGGAGAGAAGGCGGAATGGATAGACCTAATAGAAAAATCGTGGAATATACTGTTGAATTAAAAGACCACACTGAATGGAAATATAAAAGTGAAGTAGCTTTTACCTCTGTTGGATGGCGGCCATTAGAAACAGCGGGAAACTTTATTGTAACCGCCCATGATTGGGGTGTGACCATTGAAGAACTAGGAGATAACACAACTTGGATTCCGTGGTCTTTGATTTATAAAGTGACGGTGCGGTGAAGCGTAGGAATTACCCCCGCTATCTTTGTCCGAAGTGTAAGAAGGGGAGAACCTGGAACCCACATATCCCCTGTAATAAGTGTCAAGTAGAGAACCGGAAAGAACTAGACGCGGCAAAGGAGGAACCCGATTATGAATCACTTAGAACCTACCGCAAAAGAACCCGCGGATTCTGACGACGTAACACAAGAGTTATTAGACCACCTGGAAAGGTTGGGCTTGCAAGTTATCCGTAGACCGGATCCCCGGCTAATGGAAAAGCAACAAGAGATCCTTGACAACCGCGACAGGATTAGGAGGGAACAGGAGAATGGTAAGTCTGAAACTAGTTGATCCCACAACGGGAATCGAAGTGGAGTGTATTGATCCCTCTAAGCCGTGGGAACTAAAGGAAGCCGTTAGACAGTTGGTTAATACCATCGTGGAAGAACAACAGATTCATCCTCTACAGGCAATGATGGGGGACAAGTCATTTGAAATCGTCGTGACGGAAAACGGTGCGGTAGAAGATGGGTGAGAAATTCGTCCGGCCTAATGAACTGGAAATAGAGTTCTCCGTCCGGCACACCGATGAGGGAACCATCATGGTTTGTTGCACCGTCTGTAATCGAGTCGTGGAAGTGAACAACGAAATGGAGAAGCTTCTTTGGATCCGTACCCATCGGGCTGACCACTTCGGAATCAAAAGATAAGAATTGCTTAACAGTCGAAAGAAACCCCTTGACCTTTTCCCCGGAATCTGTATTATGGGTCTTAGACGCATTCCCCGGATCCGGCTAAGAACCGGCCATAAATCCGGGGTGAGGGTTCCCCTAGACCTAGGCTACGGCCGTGGGTGGCGGTGATCCCCTCGGCCAAGGGTTCAGCTACCGGGTAGGCGTCCTATCCAGAAAGGAAGAACTGTCCTGGTAATTGCTTGTCACTCAGAAAGGATCGAAAATGTCTCTCGTTAAATCAGCCCTTCCGAAGTCACGTTCCGGCCGTAAGGCTACCCCGCTGGATACTGACCTCGTTGCAGCTTTGGTTGACGCGCTTAAGAAGAACCCTGTAGATACGGTGGACGGGGAAAAGCGTCCGGCCGCATACGGCCCGGATAGCACCTTTGACACTGAGGGGAAGGCTACCGCGCAGGGACGCCGGTACGCCAATGCCGTCGCGGAAAAGCTGGATACAACCGTCCGTGTTAACGCCTACCCGCAGAACGGGAACGAGAATTCCCCGTTTATGTGGCGCTGCTACATCCCGCTTAGTGTTTCGCAGGAGAAAAAGGCTAGCGGAACCAAGTAGGGGTTAAGTCCGATCGGAAAAGGGAAGGGATCCCCATTGCGGCGGGGATCCTTTCCCTCTAATTGAACGGGGGTAAGAAAATGGCAGCATCGTACCGAAAAGGGATTGCGTGGATTGCTTACAACGATGAGCCGATGGAAACTGACGCGGAAGAAATCGCCGGTTTTATCTCCACCGGTTTGCTAGCTGACCTATTCGGAAAAGACCCTATCGACGTCGGTAATGCTGTTATTCGGTTCAAACGGCGCAATCCCGAAGAGTTTGAAATGGAAGGGGTGTGAACATGCAGATTAATCCTAACTTCACGCTTTCCAGCTATCCCGATTCTGACACCGTTGAATGGGAACAGGAAGGAATCGTCATGGAGTTTCCTTACTTCGATATGGCGTCATATCAAGAACAGCGGGAAAAAGCCTTGTCTATGTATGACGCGCTAAAAGACAAGGATGGAAGGATTGTCACTCTGACTCGACTTAGCTTCCTTGACTTGGAAGAAGGGGATTACTCCCCGACGCTTCTACGCAAGTCGGATGATCCTGATTACGTCTATGACGGCTTTGCGGAAGTGTGGGAACGATAATGCCGGGGTTGGTTTCATCTGTCATTGACACCCCCGGAGAATGGCTAGAAGGGGAAGCTAGAAAACTCCTTGACCAATTCGGCTTGCAGGATTGGTCTTTCGTGATTACCAACCATAAGCGTTTCGTCGGTTATTGTTGGCAGAAACCGAAGACCATTGGAGTTAGCCGGTATTACCTGAACAGTCCTAGGGAACAGTTGCTAGATACTGTCCTTCACGAAATCGCCCACGCGCTTGCAGGGTGTGAAAATGGGCATAACGATACGTGGAAGAGAACAGCCGCGCGGATTGGCGCGGAACCTCGTTCTTGCGCTGCTATGGGAACGGTCGTGAACAGCGCGAAACCGAATTACGTAATTCGGTGTCTTGAATGCGGTTGGGAAGTAGAACGGTTCCGAATGAGAAAGCGGAATTTCGGTTCGCTTTGTCCTGAGTGTGGAACCGTCGTGAAAATCTATGAGTATCGGAAACGGGGGTAATGATGATGTACCTAGTTTCGGTGAAAGATATTCAGTCGGGACGTAGACTTGACTTGGTTAGGTTCACGTTTGGTTCGTGGGGAGAAATCGGCTTTTGGCTTGATGAAATGGGATACGGCGAAATTGGTAAGCACCGTGTCACGGTTTCATTCGTTAGAGAAAATGAGTTCTCTACCGTGAAGGTAGTTCGATGAGTAAGAAATCCCATGTTGTTACGTGGACTTGGAGTAAGGGAAAAGTAATCCTTACTTGTTCTTGCGGTGAGTTCCTCGGAAAGTTTCCCAACCTAGAGGAAGCCGATAAAGCTTCCATGCAACATCGGTTCTAATGGTCTTCCCAAGGCTGTTCGCTAAACATCCTATAACCGGAAGACGGCTTTGGTGGTTGCGTCTTAAAATATGGTGGTGGGAAAAATGGCACATCACTTACCGCTAATCAGCTTGATAAAACTAGCGCGAAAAGCGCAACAGGAAAATGAGCAAAAACATGACGTGCAATTAGAATTCATAGATGAAGACGAACTTCCTGAATGTCCTGAATGTGGTAAGCCTTGGCATTACGGGAATGATCCTTGTTCCTTCAATCCCTGGAAAGGTGGTGAAAATGATTAGGCTTTTTATTCTCTCCGTAATTGTTTCACTAGCTTTTGTCGGTGCTAGTAGGGCTGGCAATCCTCCACCCCGGAAAGCACATCCCGCAACTAGAGTAGTCTTTTGGGTGTGTCCTTTGGACGTTCACTATAACCCCGTCACTAAACCGTTCGGTGTTTGCTTTCGAGATTTCGTAGGACATTAAGAACGGAAGGAGGATTAGGAAAGCCGGAATTCCCCCGTCAATTAAGGCGGGGGAATTCTTTTTGTCTAAAACTACATAAAGATAATGCCGTCAAAAAATAATCAGGGATAGGGTTCTCCCCCC
>Ga0207664_10001059_pt1 | contig 18345 bp, 13 predicted proteins | sample LARL83metaG_FD_184349 | JGI IMG/M metagenome (GOLD analysis project Ga0207664, IMG submission 184349) | Corn, switchgrass and miscanthus rhizosphere microbial communities from Kellogg Biological Station, Michigan, USA - LAR L8-3 metaG... | ecosystem: Host-associated > Plants > Roots >... | reverse complement strand
GTGCGACCCGATGTACCGGGTGCCTAGTGCCACGCCATCAGCACCAGGATCACCAGCCAGATGAGCGCGGTCACGCCGCCGAGGGAGGTGATCCGGCCGCGCTCGACCGCGGCCGTCATGCGGTTGGCCTCGGCCGCGGCGAGCTGGGCCGCACCGGACGCGGGCTGAGCGCCGCCGATGGCTGGCCGGTCGCCCTCGGTCACGGCCTGCTGGGTGCCGTCCGCCGCGCCGGCCTCCGCCGTCGCCGCCCCAGAGTCAGCAGAACGAGGGCTTTCTTCGACCCCGTCCGCCACCGCCGCGCCCGCCGCGCGGTCAAGCGCGCCCAGTGCCCTGCGCTGGTCCCGCATGATCAGCAAAAGCAGGACAAACGCGACCACAAAAAGCGTGAGTGAGACGGAAATCCACCATTGGCTGAATTTATGCGTCATTACGGTAAGAATGACGCCGAACGCCAAGGTGAGCAGGGTTCCGAGGGAATAAATCCGCGTAGTTCGGAGCAGGTAACCGACGATTACCGGATTCCGCTTGCGAATAAATCTCGGCGTCGACATAATCGCCGCGGTGCCCGGTCCTATCGTGAAGACCGCGGCAGTAACGTGCAGCCACAAGATTGCGTGGTCAGCGAATGACATGTAGTGATCCTAGAGGATCACTGAAGTATGTACTCGTCTGCGTGCTCATCGTGGTGGCCGCGGTGGCCGCGCTCATGGTGTTCGTCTGCCCCTCGACCACTACCAGGACAAGTAGGTTCGGCGGCCTGACCAGCCCGTTCGTGACTAGGTCAGGAGTAATGCTCGTGCTTGACGGCCGGCTTTTCCGGTTCTCCGGCTCGAACATCTACTGGGGCGGGCTCGACAACAACGCAAGGACGGGGATCAACTACCCGACGCCGTTCCGCGTGGACTCGGCCCTGCAGACCATGGCCGACATGGGCGAGACGGTAGTCCGCTGCCAGACCTGCGGCATCTCCTCGGGCAGTCCGCTCAGCGTGGAGCCCTACCTCGGCGGGTTCAGCCAGTCGGCGCTGCGGCACATCGACTACTTCATCGCCCAGGCGCAGCGGTACGGCCTCAAGGTGGTCATACCGTTCACCGACAGCTACCGCTACTACGTGGGCAGCTACTGCGACTACACGAACTGGCTCCGCCTGACCTCGCCGTCCGACTGCCCGTCGCCCCGCGCCGTATCTGCCTTCTACGACGACCCGAAGGCGGTCGCCGCCTTCGAGAAGTACATCAGCGTGCTGCTCAACCACGTGAACTACTACACCGGGGTGCCCAACAAGGACAATCCCGCCATCATGGCCTGGGAGACCGGCAACGAGCTGCAGTACGGCGACGGCGGGCCGGCGGAACTCAGCCGGTGGACGGCCAGGATCTCGGCCTTCATCAGGTCGACGGACAAGAACCACCTCATCATGGACGGGTCCTTCTACCTGGACACCGACGATCTCAAGCTGCCCGATGTGGACATCATCGACCGGCACTACTACCCGCTCAGCGCCCCGAAACTGAGCCAGGACGCGGGCCGGGCGGCCGCCGCGGGCAAGCCGATGGTGGCCGGCGAGTACGCGTGGAACGACACGCTCCAGCTCGGGGCATTCCTCGCCGGCATCCGGCAGAATCCGGCCGTCGCCGGCGACATGTACTGGGACCTCCAGCCGCAGAACGACTTCTTCGGCTACGTCGAGCATTACGACGGCTACCAGCTGCACTACCCCGGCGACAACTCTGACGTGAACGACCGCGCCGGCGATCCGCTGCTAGCGAGCTCGAGCGACGTGTCAGCCGTCATGCTGCTGCGCCTGCACGCCTACGCGATGTCCGGCCGGGCCATGCCCGCCTACCCGGTCCCGCCGCCGCCGGTCGTGACCAACGTGGAGCGCGTGGCGAGCAGTACCGCGGGCGCGGGCAACCTGCTCGAATGGCGAGGTTCTCCTGGTGCCGCCGCGTACATCGTGCAGCGCGCGGTGCAAAGCGCGAGCGGCCCGTGGACGACGGTGGCCAGGGTGAACGCCGGCGCGCTCGAGTTGCCCTACCTGGACAGCCGGGGCGGTACCGGGCCCGGCCTGTGGTACCGCGTTACCGCCGTCAGCGCCGGCGGAGTGCCGGGGGCGGCCTCCGCGCCGTTCCAGGTCACCGACGCGACGCTCGACGACAACCTGGGCAGCTTCTCGGGCTCGGAGAGCCACGCCCCGGGAGTCGGCATCGACCGGAGCAACGCCTGGCAGTTCGGTGACGACCCGTCCCGCGCGGCGTTCCCGGCACAGGGCGAGATGACGGCCGCCTGGGGAGTGCCCGGCGACATCGACACCGTCGAGACCATCGCCTACTACGCCAGCATCAACGACATGCACTTCACGTTTCAGGTGTCGAACAATAACAGGACATGGCAGGGAGTGCCGACATCGAACGCCCAGGCGATCCAGATAGGGGGATCAGAGCGGGGTGACCGAATAGCCTTCATTTACACGATCGACGATGTGCAGCGGATACTTCCCGGCGCCAGCTACATGCGTATAGTGCGCCATACCGGGGGCGGGCAGGTGGCCGAGATCGGAGAGGTCAGAATTACGTATCGATAGGCATCTCGAATACCGAATCAATGAGAGGTGCTACTCACGGGCGGGGGATTTAGTTGAGGTTGCGAGAACTCACGCAGGAGCGTGCGTACGAGGCCGAGCTAGCGGAGTGCGCCGGGGTCACCGGGTACCATCGCTGGTTCTTCCTCACCGCGTTCGCCGCGGCGCTCGGGCTGCGCATGCGCGCCTTCGCCGTCGACTCGGGTACCGGGCCGCTCGGGGTAGTACCGCTCTTGTTCCGCCGTCGCGGGCCGGTATCGACGGTCAACTACCTGCCGGTCTCGCAGATCGGCCCGGTGCTGCGGGTCGGCGCGCTGCGGTCCGGGCGGGCGGATGAGATGATGCGCGCGGTCGAGCCCTTGCTGCGAGCCGAGCGGACCGTCGTGACCAGGTGGGCGTTCAGCCCCGGGCTTGACGGGGACGCGGGCTCGCTCGCCGCGCGCGGCTTCACGGTGAGCCGCCAGGAGAGCTTCGTGGTGCCTGGAACCATGTCGGTGGAGGACTACCTCAAGCGACTCGCGCCCAAGCAGCGCGCCGCGGTCCGCCGTGGCGGGAAGCGCGGGCTGACGGTCGGCGTCTCCACCAGGGACGAGATCATCCGCTGGTTCCCCTGGCAGCTGAGCGCCGGGCGAGGGCGCGGCGGCGCGCCCGAGTACAGCCTGGCCGCGGCGCGAGTACTCGCCGAGCGGCTGGCCGGCCACCCGCGGATGTACTGGCGGTCGGTGCGCGCGGCGGACGGCCGCACCCTGGTGATGAACGCGAGCATCGTGGACACCGGGCGGCTCTGGGGGTGGCTGCTTGTCGGCGAGTCGGTTCCCGGGCCGAGCCCGCACGTCGCCGCCTACTGGGACGCGGTCCAGTGGTCGCTTGGCCGGGGCCTGGCCTGCGACTTCGGCGGCGTGCCGAGCAGCGGCATCCGGGACTTCAAGGTCGCCATGGGCGGCGAGGCCGAGCTCGGCACGGTGGCGGAGCGGGTCAGGCCGCGGGCGTACCGCCTCGTGCGGGAGCTGCACGAGCGGCTGGCCAGCCACCGTGCCGCAATCCGCGGCTGACCGGTTCGGGTAAATTCGCCCGCTCCCCGCATCGATATTGATTTTCACTGACGGTACTAAGGGAGCGCCGCAAACTTCTCAAGTAGACGAATGTCAAAATCACGATGCGTAGCGGAAAGATAGCGTAGAGTGTCGTGAGCAACGTGGCCGGGGAGGACGACCGTCGGGGGGCGATCGGGTACTTTTCGCGGAATACGTGTGGATGGTGTGGGCTATATCCCCTGCTGCGAGGGAGATATGCCGGCGCGGGTGAGGCGTGCCATCCGTCAGCGCAAGGTCGGTTTTGCGCGGTTCATGCGTTCCAGGGCCCCTTTTCAGTCTGGTGATCCTGGCCGGTCCATTCTTGCGGACAAGGAGCAGGATGAAAGAGTTTGTGCTGGTGCGCGGCGTTCGCCAGGGGTGAATTGAACCGCGCACTTAGGCCGCGCTTGGCATGTTTGATGGGAATTGAGGTGCCAGTCATCAGGGGGATTCATGCTGTTGTCTTCAGTGTCCGTAGTCATTCCCGCGCTCAATGAGGAACGAAATATCAGGCATGTCTTGGCCCGCATTCCCAAGGACGCACATCAGGTTATCCTGGTTGACGGTAACTCCGCCGACAATACCGTGGAAGTCGCCAGGAAAGTACGCCCCGATGTATGCGTGGTAAATCAGACAAGAAGCGGTAAAGGGAATGCGCTGGCCTGCGGTTTCGAGGCGGCCACCGGGGACGTCATCGCCATGATCGACGCGGACGGCTCGGCCGATCCCGGCGAGATCCCGAGGTTCGTAGCCGCGCTCATGGCAGGCGCTGACTTTGCGAAGGGGACGCGGTTCGCGCCGGGCGGCGGGTCAAGCGACATCACCAGGCTGCGGCGCCTGGGCAACGACTGCCTGACCGGCGTGTTCAACCTCGCGTACCGACGGCGCTACTCCGACCTCTGCTACGGATACAACGTCTTCCTGCGAAGCTGCCTGCCGGTGCTCCGCCTGGACGCGGCCACGCCCCGGCGGTCGGACGGCGCGAAGCTGTGGGGCGACGGCTTCGAGATCGAGACGCTCATCCACATACGGGTCGCGCTGGCGGGCCTGCTCGTCGCGGAGGTTCCGAGCTATGAGTACCCGCGGCTGCACGGGATGAGCAACCTCAACACGGCACGGGACGGCATGCGCATCATCCGCACCATGGCAGCCGAATGGCGCGGGCGGCGATGCCCGGCCATGCCGGAGCTGATACAGGTGCCACGGCAGGGCGGCGTCATCGACGCGCCCGGGCGGGAGTACGCCGCCCCTAAGGGGGAGTCTGTCCGATGACGGCCCAGCCGCGCCACGGCACCCGGGTCATGGTGGTCGGCTCCGGCTGGCACATGACATCGGGCATCAGTCACTACACGTACCGGCTGAGCACGGCCCTCGCCGAGCGGCACCCGGTAAGCGCCCTGCTGATGCGGCGGCTCGTCCCCAGGCGCGTCTACCCGGGCGCCGCGCGCGCGGGCGCTCTCGTCACCGACGCGGGGTACCCGGAGCACGTGCCCGTGTACGACGGGGTGGACTGGTACTGGGGCCGGTCGATGCGCGACGCCATCGAGTTCATGGACCGCGAGCGGCCCGAGGTCGTCATCCTGCAGTGGTGGACCGGGGCGGTGCTCCATTCCTATCTGCGGCTTGCCAGTCACGCCGCGCGCCACGGCGCGCGGGTCATCATGGAGTGGCACGAGAGCCAGGACGTCGGCGAGGCCGGACTGCCGGGGACGCGCAGGTACGTCGGCAGCCTGATGCCCTGGCTGCTCGCCTGGTCGGCCGCGCACGTCGTGCACTCCGATTTCGACCTGGGCGCGATCACCTCCGCCTATCCCCTCGGCATGGCCCCGGTGCGGGTCATCGGGCACGGTCCTTATGACCACCTGGCGCCGCGGGGGCCGGCGGCCGGTGCTTCCCGGCCGGACGGCGGCCCGATGCGCCTGCTCTACCTGGGCCTCGTCCGCCCGTTCAAGGGCGTGGAGGACCTAGTTGAGGCGTTCAGCGGGCTTGACCGCGGCGATGCGGAGCGGTTCCGGCTGACGATCGTGGGGGAGACCTGGGAAGGCTGGAGCGCGCCGGACGAAGCGATCCGGCGCAGCCCGCACGCCGACCTGATCGAGCGCGTGGACCGGTACGTGACCGACACGGAACTGGCGGAGTACTTCGCCAGTGCCGATGCGGTAGTGCTCCCCTATCACCGTTCGTCGGCGTCCGGGCCGCTGCAGATCGCGATGAGCGCCGGCCTGCCGGTCGTGGTGACTTCCGTCGGCGGCCTGGTGGAAGCGGTCCGCGACTACCCGGGCGCCCTGCTCGTGCCGCCGCAGGACGTGCCCGGCCTGCGCGCCGCGCTGCTCGGGCTGCCCGCGCGGCGCGGCCAGCGCTACGCCGACCCGCACTCCTGGGAACTGGTGGCCGATGAGTTCACCGCGCTGATCGATCAGCTCCGCGGCGGGTCCGCTCACCGGGCGGACGCCGTCCGCCTGGTGCCCGCGCAGGCAGGCCGGTCCGGCCGGGCCGTGACGGGAGCGGGGGCGTCATGAAAGTCGCGCACGTTGTCGCGTCGTACCACCCGAGGCTCGGCGGTGTCGAGACGCATGTCCGGCGGATCGCCGAGGCCTGCGCCAGCGCGGGGGACGACGTGACCGTCCTGACCCACGCGACCGGCGCCGCCCCCGCGTCGGAGTACGCCGGGGCCGTCCGGGTGCTCAGGTTCCCGGAAACCGTGCGCTCGGCCCGCTACCCGCTGTCGCTGCCGCTGTTCCGCTACCTGGCGAGGCACGCCGGCGAGTTCGAGGTGGCGCACGCGCACAGCTACCACACCCTGGCCGGCCAGGGTGTGGTCGGCAGCGGCCTGCCGTTCGTGTTCACGCCGCATTACCACGGCACGGGCCACACGTTGGCGGCCGCGCTCATGCATCGCGTCTACCGCCCGGCCGGCGCCCGGGTGCTGACCGGTGCCGATGCCATCATCTGCGTGTCGCAGGCCGAGCGCGACCTGATGATCGGAGACTTCCCCGCCATCGCGCGGAAGGTCCGGGTGATTCCCAACGGTACCGATCCCAGGCCAGCGGCGATGGATGAGCGGGACCTGCCGTCCGGACCGCAGCTAGTGCTGACGGTGGGCCGGGTGGAGCGGTACAAGAACGTGGACCTCATCATCAGGGCGTTCAGCCGCGTGCGGACCGAGGCCACCCTGGTCGTGGTCGGCGACGGCCCGGACCGGCCGCGCCTGGAACGGCTCGCCGACGCCGCCGGCCGCGTCCGCTTCACCGGGCGGATCAGCGACGCGGAGCTCGGGGCGCTGCTTTCCGCCGCCGACGTGGTGACATCAGCGAGCGATCACGAGGCGTTCGGCCTGGTGGTAGCGGACGGCCTGACCGCCGGCGCCCGGGTGGTCGCATCCGGGATCCCCGCCCACCGCGAGATCGGCCGCCTGGCGGGCCCGGCCGCGCCGATCAGCTACGTGAACCCGAGGAACACGGCGGACTTCACCGTCGCGCTGGACACCGCGCTCGCCGAGGGCAGGGCGTCGGCCGGTCAGGCGTGGCTGCCCTCGTGGAGCGAGATCGCGGACAAGACGCGCGAGCTCTACGCGGCCGTCGCCCGGGAGGCCGGCACCCGCAGCCGGCGGGTCCGCCACGAGGAGCCCGCGTGATCGTCGAACCGCGCCCGCAGGCCCTCGACGCGACCAGCTGGACCCCGCGGCACGCCGCGACGCAGGAAAGGCGGCGGCTGGTCACCCTCGCGATCGCCGCCTGCGAGGTCGTCGGCATGGCGGCCATCGTGAAGTCCTACCTCATCGCCCAGACGACAGTGAGCGACGAGGCGGAGTTCATCTGGTTCTGGGCCGGCCTGAACCTCATGGAGCTCCCGCTGATCGCGGTGATCGCCCGCCGCCGGACCGGCGCCGCCGCGCGGGCGGCGCTGCTGCTTATCATCGGGTTCACCTCGTACGCGCCCAAGCTGCTGCGCGACCCGGGCGCGCCGCTCTATCACGACGAGTACGCGCACTGGCGCGCTACCTACGACATCGTCGCGAGCGGCAGGCTCTTCGAGCCTGCCCAGATCGTCCCGGTCATCGCCCGCTACCCGGGGCTGCACGCGGCGACGGCCGCGATCGTCGACGTCACCGGACTGAGCATCTGGCAGGCCGGGACGATCCTGGTGCTGCTCTGCCATGTCGCGCTGCTCATTGGCATCGTGACGCTGGCCCGCGCGATCGGCCTCGACTCGCGGGCCGCCACGCTCGCGGCGGTCGCCTACGGCTTCAACGCCTCGTTTCTCTACTTCGACACGCAGTTCTCCTACGAGTCGATGTCTATCACCCTCGTCGTCTGGTCGCTCGCCGCCTTCGCGCAGGCGGCCAGGGCGCAGCCAGGGCCGCACCGCCGCGCCTGGTGCGGCCTTACCGTGATGCTCTCTTTCGGCTGTGCCACCACGCATCACCTGACCACGATCGAACTGGCCGCGGTGATGCTGATCGTCTCCGTGGCGCTGTCGATACCGCGGGCCGCCAGGTCCGACGGCTGGCGGGGCACCGCGGTCACTGCCTGGTTGCTGACCGCGTTCACCCTGGCGGCCGTCGGCGGCTGGATCATCGTCATGGCGCCGGCCACGGTGGCCTACCTCTCGCCTTACCTGGGCACCGCGCTGCACCAGCTGACGCAGATGCTGTCCGGCTCATCCTCTGGCCGCCAGCTCTTCAGCGCGTCGCTTTCCCCCTGGTGGGAACACATAGCCGCGTTCGGGGTGACCGTGGTCGCGCTCGTCTTCGCGGCGGGCGGCCTGCTGGTGCGGCGGTGGCGGCGGAGCGGCTGGCCGGCCGCCGGACAGGAGCGGGCGCTGCTGCTCGGCTACGCCACGGTCGGCCTGGCGTACTTCCCGTCCACGGTCTTCATCTTCTCGCAGGCCGGGGCGGAGGCGTCGCGCCGCTCCTGGGCGATCAGCTGGATCGGCCTGTCAGTCCTGATCGCGCTGCCCGCGGCCCGGCTGGTCGACTGGGCCCGCCAGCGCCGCCGGGCGGCCGCCCGCTGGACGGCCATGGGCGTGCTCACCGGCATGACGGCCACCGCGCTCGTCGGCGGCACCGCGGCCGGCCTTGACGCGTCCTACCGGTTTCCCGGCCCGTACCTGTACGGGTCGGACGCGCGCTCCGATACGCCGGAGCTGAACGCCATGGCGCAGTGGTTCCTCGCGAGGTTCGGCCCGGGCCACCGGACGGTCACCGACCGGTATACCGGGCTGGAAATAGCCTCGTTCGGCCTGCAGAACACCGCGATGCCGTCGGCGGCCTTCCCGGTATGGGACCTGTACACGGCCGAGCCCGGCCAGCCGCTCGGCCCGCCGCTCCTCTTCACGGTGCTGGCGGGGGGCCACTACCGCTACCTGGTCGTGGACAAGCGCATGGCCACCGACGTGCCGCTGCTCGGCATCTACTTCGAGGGCAACGAGCCAGGCGACTTCGTGCAGCGGGGCGGGCAGCCGATCTTCAGCGGGCGGCTCGCCAAATTCAACGGGGTGCCCTGGATGAGCGAGATATTCGAGTCAGACAACTACGCCGTGTACCGGATGTTCCTGCCGCCCGGCACCCAGCGGTACCAGGTCCGGCCGGTGCCGCTGCGCGGGAAGCTGACGGTGCGCCGGTGAGTGACCTGCCGTACCGGACCTACCAGCGGAGCCGCTTCCGGCAGCGCTGGCTGGATGCCTGGCCCTGCTACCTGCTCGCGGCCTTCGCGGCACTCGCGCTCACCGCGTTCGTGCCCGGCGGGCCCGCGCGCGCCGTCCTCGCGCTGCCGGTGCTGCTCGGCGTTCCCGGCACGCTGACCCTGGGCGCGGCGCAGGCGCGGCGCAGCGTGGACGCGACCGCGTTCGGCGCCCTGGCCTTCATGCTCAGCGCGCTGTGGCTCGCCTTCGCCGCGCTGATCCTCGCCGTGCTCAAGGTGCGGATCAGCGGCGTCAGCGTCTATGCCTGCCTGCTGCTCGTCTGCTGCGTGCTCACGGCGGCCGCCCAGTGGCGGCTGCGCCGCGCGGCGGGCGAGAACGCGGTGCTTCCGCCGCGCGAGCCCGCGGACATGCTCGGTGTCCCCAGCGAGACCGGCGCCTCGCCGAAGCGCGGCGCGTGGTATGCCGTCGGCGGCACGCTGGCTGGCGCCGCCCTGCTCAGCGGCGGCGCACTCGCCTACGCGAGCGCGCCGCATCAGCCGCCGGCCGGGTATACCTGGCTGGCCTGGTCGGGCGCCAAGGCTAACGGGGTCATCCCGGTGGGCGCGCGGGGCATCTCGCTGCCCTTCGAGATCACCCACCAGGAGCCGGGCCCGACCGAGTACCGGCTGGCCGTCGGCTGGACCGGCGACGGCAAGGCGCACGCGCTGGCGGCGCCGCAAACGCTCCGGGTCGGCGGCGACAAGACCGTAAGGGCCACGCTGAGCATCCCGCGGCCTCCGGGCGCCTGCGCGTACCGCGTCGTCGTGACGCTGACGGAACTCGGCACCGCCCATCCGCAGAGCTGGTCGATCAACGTCGGCGTGCGCGCCGCCCCTGGCGCCGGCGGACCGGCCGGGTGCGCCATGAGCCGGCCGTCCCGCCCGGCCAGCAGCAGGTCAGCTCGCACGAGGCCACCCGGCGCCCGGCCGGCCCGCATCAGGCCGGCCGGATGACCACGCCGTCGGCGTCCCTCCGCCGGGCACGCATGTACGTCGAGGTTGCCCGGGGCGACAGCCTGGTGCGCAACAGCCTGTACATGATGTCCGCGACGGTGGCGACCGCAGTCCTCGGCTACATCTTCTGGATTGTCGCCGCGCGCGTGTTCAGTACGGCACAGGTCGGCATCGCGAGCGCGGTCATCTCGCTGTGCTCCACCGTGGCCCTGCTCACCTACCTTGGCCCGGCGGCGATGCTCGTCGAGCGGCTGCACATCTACGAGCAGTCGCACACCTGGAACTCCTTCATCGCCCGGACGTGCGCGGCGACGGCGGCGGTCACCGCGGTACTCGCCGTGGTGACGATTCCGCTGATCGCGCACGCCAAGGGATACGGCTCCTACTTCGGCGCGGCGGGAGCGGCGGTGCTCGCGGTGACCGGTGCTTCCGTCTGGACCGTGGTCCAGATCTACTGCTCGGCGTTCATCGCGGCTCGGCGCGCGGGCGGGCTGTTCGCCGTCCAGGGCCTGATCAGCCTGTTCAAGGTACTGCTCGTCCTGCCGCTGTGCGCGGCCGGGCTCGGCGCGCCGGGGATCGTCATCGCCTGGGTCGCCAGCTCAGCCATCGGCGCGGCCGCGGGCGCGCTCTGGCTGCTGCCGCGGATCGAGCCCGGTGCCGCCCCGGCTACCCCCGCCGCCCCGGTCGCTCCCGCCGCGCCGGCCGGGGATCACCGCGGGCGGCACGCGCGGCCCGCGCGGCCGCCGAGGAAGCAAGCGGGCTACCTCTCACACCTCGTTGGTCAGCACCTCACGAGCGTCGGGGGGCAGATGACGCCGCTGCTGCTGCCGGTCCTCGTGGTGGCCCGGCTCGGAGCCGGTCGTAACGCCTATTTCTACATAACCTGGATGATTGGCAGCGTGTTCTTCATGGTGAGCCCGTCGATTTCACAAGCGCTATTCGCGGAAAGTGTCCGGAATGACGTTGGCCTGCGCCCGACGGTGGCGAAGGCCTTCCGCATTGCCGCATTCCTATTGATTCCGGCCATCGTGGTCATGATCGCAGGCGGAAAGCTGATCCTCGCTATTTTCGGCCCGGCATATGTCACTGCCGGTTACGGGCTGCTCGTCCTGCTCGCCCTCTCCGCGATGCCCGACGCGGTGTCCAATGTCGCCGTCGCGGTCTGCCGGGCGACCGGCCGGCTTGGCTACTCCGCCTCAATCAACCTCGGGATCCTTGCCTTCACGGTGATCAGCGCCTGGCTGCTGATGCCGCGGCTCGGGCTGCTCGGCGTCGGTATCGGCTGGCTGTCCGCGCAGGTGCTCAGCGCGCTCGCCTGCATCCCGGCGTTCCTGAACCTGGACGGGAGGACGGCCGCGTGAACCTCATCCACGCGGCCGCGCTGCCCGACCGTACGGCCACGCCGGCCCGGACGCCGGCGGACGGCGCCGGCCGCCGGCGGCGACGGCGCGACGGCACGTCGCTGACCGTGACGCATGTTCGCTCGCACGCCGAGGCGGCGGCCCTCGCCGACGAGTGGCAGGCGCTGTACCGCGTCGCCGGGCGGGACAACCCGTTCGCCGCGCCCGACTGGCTGCTCCCCTGGGCGCGCCACTTCGTACCCGAGCCCGACCTGGACATCTTCGCGGTTTACCGGGACCGGGCGCTTGTCGGCGTGGCGCCCTGGTACTTCAAGCGCCGCGCGCCGCTGCCACCGCGGCTGCAACTGCTCGGCAGCGGCAGGCATGACGCGCTGACCGAGCTGCCCCAGGTGCTGACCACGCTGGGCGAGGCGCGGTCGGTGCTGCGCGCCGTAGTCGGCGAATGGGCGCGGCAGGCGGGCGACTGGGCGTGGCTTGAGCTCCCGCTGACGGTCGACCAGGGCTGGTTCGAGCCGGAATGGCTCATCGGCACTCCCGTGGAGCGCGGTATCGTGCAGCACAAGACGACCAGGGCCGCGGTGGTACTCGACCTGCCTTCCGACGTGCCCGCGCTGCAGCTCAGCCTGAAACGGAACCTGCTCGAGTCCACCCACCGAGCACGCAACCGGCTGGACCGGAGCGGTAAGCCGTGGGTCATCACGGCACACGCGGACGCGAGCGGCGTCGCCTCCGCTTTTCCAGTGCTCGCGCGCCTGCACGCGGCGCGCGCGCAGCTCATCGGCCGCAAGAACCACCCGGACCAGCTCGGGCTCGCCGCGCGGCGCGCCTTCCTCGACGAGGCCCTTCCCGCCATGGCGGCCAGGCGGCAGGCCCAGATCCTCACCCTCGACGTCGCGGGCGCGCCGGTGGCGGCGCAGCTCGTGCTGACCGCGCCGGAGGGCACCTACCTCAGCCTGAGCGGGGTCGACCCGCAGTGGTGGCATGTCGGCCCGGTGACACTGCTCCAGCTGTACGCGGCGCAGCTGGCGGTGGAACAAGGGCACGCCACGTTCAATCTCTCGGTCGGTCCGAGTGTGAGCAAGCTCCGCTGGAGCGAACAGGTGAGGCAGCACCCCGAGTTCCTCGTCTGCGGGCCGCGGCGGTCCTCGCGGTTCGCCTACACCGGCTACCGGATGATAGCCGCGGCCGCGGGCGTGCACCGGGAGTCGCAGCGGCACCGCACGGCCGGCGGGCGCAAACCGGACAGCCACCTGGCGGAAGGGGACGGCCTGTGCACATCCTCCAGCTAACCGACCTGTACACGCCAGTGATCGGCGGCCTTGAGCGGCACGTCGCCACGTTGTCCGCGGAGATGCAGCGGCGCGGCCACACGGTCACGATCGTCACCATCAAGGCCAGCGGCCTGCCCGCCGAGGAAGTCATCGACGGGGTCAAGGTCATCCGCATCCAGAGCCTCAGCGAGCGGATGGCCGGCCTGTACGCGGACAGCGCGCACCCGTTCCACCCCACCGCGCCCGACCCGGAGGTGGTGATGGCGCTGCGCAGGCTGGTCAGGCGGGAGGGGCCGGACGTCGTGCACAGCCACAGCTGGCTCCAGTACTCCTACTTCCCGCTGTATCACCCGAGTAAGGGGCCGGCGCACGTGGTGACGCTGCACGATTACGGCCTGGCCTGCCCGCGCAAGACGCTTCAGCCGTCCAGCCATGCCGACACGTGCCCGGGGCCGCGGCTGGACCGGTGCCTGATCTGCGCGCCCCGGCAGTACGGCGCGGTCAAGGGAGCGGTGATCGCCAGCTTGCACCTCGGCAGCCGGTTCCTGCACCGCCGCGCCGACCGCTACCTGGCGGTCAGCAGCTCGGTCGCCCGGCATTCCACGTCGGCGCTGCCCCCGGGCACCGAGATCCTGGTGATACCGAGCATGATCCCGAACGGTGTCAGCGCCCTGGCCGCGGGCGCGCCGCGCCCGGACTTCCTCCCGGCCGACGACGGCTACCTGATGTTCATCGGCGCGCTTGGACCGCACAAGGGCGTGGACGTCCTGCTCGAGGCGCACCGCAGGATGCGTCACAAGGTCCCGGTCGTGCTGCTTGGCACGCCACGGTCTGATACGCCGCCGCTCACCCACCCGGACGTCATCGCGGCGCGGAACGTCCCGCACGCGCAGGCGATGGCGGCCCTGCGGCACTCCTCCATCGCCGTCGTGCCGTCGACCTGGCATGAGCCGATGTCACAGGTCGCGGTGGAGGCCATGGTGGTCGGGCGTCCGGTGGTGGCCTCGGATGTCGGCGGTCTCAGGGACGTGGTACAGCATGGCGTCACCGGGCTGCGGGTGCCGCCGGGGGATCCGGGCGCGCTCGCGATGGCGCTCGACGGCCTGCTCGATGATCCGGGCCGCCGCGCGGAGATGGGGTGCGCGGGTCGCGTGCGCGCGCGCCTGTTCGAGGCATCGGCGGTCACGCCGCGCATCCTTGAGGTATTTGAGGACGCGTTGCGTGACCGCGCTGGGACATAGCGCACGATGGGGGCTAACATGCCAGTCCTATGCATCCGGAGGAGACAGGCGGCGCAGTCTGCAGGTGCGGTCACCCGCGGGACGCGCATGAGCACTACCGGAGCGGCACGGAGTGCGCGGTGTGCGCTGAGTGCCCGGGGTTCCGGCCGCCCGCCGGCCCGCTGCGACGGTTCGCCGCCCGCCTGGCGCGCCGCGCCCGCTTCTGGTCCTGAGCGCTGTTCCTTGCCTGTCCTTGCCTGTCCAATCATTTGGGTCGATGGGAAAGGGAAAAATAGGTGCATATCTCGGTAATCGGTTGCGGCCATCTCGGGGCCACGCACGCCGCCTGCATGGCGTCCATAGGCCACGAGGTCGTGGGCGTGGAAATCGATGAGGAGAAAACGGAGCTGCTTAACTCGGGCCGGGCCTGGTTTCACGAGCCGGGACTTGACGCGATGATCGCGGGGAACATCGCGGCCGGGCGACTCCGCTTCACCACGAGCATCGCCGAGGCCGCCAGGTCCGCCCGCGCGCACTTCATCGGGGTGGCCACTCCGGGGCGGCCCGATGGCAGCTACGACCTCTCGCAGTTGCACGCGGTCCTGTCCGCGCTCGTGCCGCAACTGCGGGGGGAGGCGCTGATCATCGGGAAGTCCACGGTCCCGCCGGGCACGGCGGCGGACCTTCAGGCGATGGCCGATGACCTGCTGGCACCTGGCCAGGAGGGCCGCGTCGAGATCGCGTGGAACCCGGAGTTCCTCCGGGAGTCCTGCGCGCTCGCGGACACCCTGCGTCCGGACCGCATCGTCGCGGGGACCACGAGCGCGCGGGCCGCCGAGCTTATCAGGGAGATCTACCAGCCGATCACGGACTCCGGGGTCCCGCTCCTGGTCACCGACCTGGCGACCGCCGAACTTGTCAAGGGAGCCGCCAACGCGTTCCTGGCCGCCAAGATCTCGTTCAGCAACGCGATGGCGGACATCTGCGCCGCCACGGGCGGCGATGTCCGCGCTCTGGCGGCGGCGCTCGGCATGGACCCGCGCATCGGGCCGGCGTTCCTCCGGGCGGGGGTCGGCTACGGCGGCGCCTGCCTGCCCAAGGACGTGCGGGGGCTCGGCGCGTTCGCGAGCGGCATCGGCGTCAGGGGCGCGGCCGGCCTGCTCACCGCCATCGACGCCGTCAACGAGGCGCGCGTCGGCCAGGCCATCGGCCTGATCAGGCAGGCGCTCGGCACGCTGGCCGGCCGGCGCGTCGGCGTCTGGGGTGCCGCGTTCAAGCCGGGAACCGACGACGTCCGCGATTCGCCGGCGCTGCGCGTCGCGGACGGGCTGCGCCCGCTCGGCGCCGAGGTGACCGTCTACGACCCGATGGCGACCGGCACCGCCCGGGCCCTGGCACCCGAGCTCAAGTACGCCGACTCGGCGCTCGGTGCCGCGGCAGGCGCGGACGCCCTGGTGGTCGCCACGGCGTGGCCCGAGTTCGCGGCGGCCTCGGCGGCCGAGGCGGCGCAGGCCGCTAACCGCACCGTCGTCATCGATATCTGTCAGGGCATCGACGCCCGCACCTGGCGGAACGCCGGCTGGGAGGTCTCCTCCCTGGTAACCGGGGGGCCGCCCGCCGGGTGAGCTACGACTGAAAAGCGCTACCCGCCGCAGGTCAGCGGCGCCCGGCCAGACGGAGCGAGCACCGCGGCGCCGGGCGCCGGCTGGCTTTTCCCGTTACTAGCGGACCAGGCCGTTGCGGACCGCATTGACGGCCGCCGATCGCTGGCGGATGTCGTGCAGCAGGCAGAACAGCCGTGGGGGCAGCTTGGGCAGCAGCGGTGCCCGGCGGGCGTGCAAGACGGCAGCGAACTGACGCGATGACAGGCCGACATAGCGCGGTACGTTCTCGAACCACAGTGCGCTGCGCTGTGCCTCGGTCGCGTGCACTTCCAGCTCGGCCTGACGCTGCTTCTGGTAGGCCGCCAGGGCGGCGCTGATGCCGTCGGCCGAGAGACTGCCCGCCCGGCGCAGCTGGCCGGCCAGCGCGATCACGTCCTGGAGGGCAAGGGTGGTGCCGAGGCCGACGGAGAAGTGCGCCGTGTGGGCGCTGTCGCCGGCCAGCACTACGTTGCCGTGGTACCACCGCTCGTTGCTGACCGTGCGGAAGTTCAGCCAGCGTGAGTCCACGCCGTCAGGGAACTGCGTCCACAGCCGCCTGCCGTCGAGCTGGTCGGCGAATATCTCCTCGAGCATGTCGCAGGTGCGGCTCGGCGAGGCCGCGTCGAAGCCGAGCGCAGCCCACGTACGGGTATCGCATTCGGCGATGAACGTGCTGGTCATCGGTTCATGTGGATAAGCGTGGCCATAGATCCAGCCCGCCTCCGTCGGCACGAAGAAGAAGTTGAACGCGTCCCACACCTTGCCGGTGCCGAGCCAGATGTACTTGTTCCGTCCGTCGGTGACCCGCGTGCAGAACTGGGCGTGGCTGCCGCGCAGCTGGCTGCTTGCCCCGTCGGCCGCGAGGATCAGGTCTGCCTCCGGCAGCTGGGAGGTGTCACGGATGTCCTGCTCGTAACGGATCTCCACCCCGAGCCCGCCGGCCCGGGCGGTGAGGATGTCAACGAACCGCTGGCGGCTCACCCCGCAGGCGTGGCCGTTGTCGGGGTTGACCTCGCGCCTGCCGTTGATCTCGACGGCCTGCTCGTGCCAGCTGACCGCGCGCATGGCGATCTCCGCGGCCGACTCGGCGTCGAGCTCGACCAGCCGGTCGAGGAACCGGCGCTCCATGATCACGCCCCAGCCGTGGGTGACGCCCTCCTTGTTACGCTCAAAAACTATGACCTCATTTGCCGGATTCCAGAGCTTCATCAAGATCGAGAAGTAAAGCCCGGTCGGCCCCCCGCCAACGCAAACGATTTTCACAATTCCCCCATTGGTGAAGCCCATAATGGGCAGAACATCCCCGCTGAACTGGCTGTGTAATATCGTGAACGAGCTGCGTAGAGGCAGATCTTACCCGGTCAGGGCATCATTTGAGTGGCAGCCAGTTAATTCCTCGTATTCGCGCCCCTTGCCGCCGATGACCGGGAATGTTAATCACGTATTACCGCTGGCGGCGTGCCCCTCGCGTGCGCAGGAAGTCGCTGACCACGTATTCACCGAGGCGTTCCGGCGTGGCCCGCAGCACCCGGCCGCCGTTGCGCTTGGCGACGTTATCGACGAACGCGGCCAGCCGGTCATCGTCGGCGAGCATGAAGATGTTCAGCGCCGCGTGCCGCCTGGTCATCTTGTCGACCTCGGCCAGCGTCAGCTCGATGGTCTCCGGGGCCGGCGGCCAGTCGAACCACGGACGGCCGTCCCGCATCAGGTGCGCGGTCGGCTCGCCGTCGGTGACGATCAGCACGACCGGCTCGTGCTCCGGGTGCTTGTCGAGGTGCCGCCCGGCGATCATCAGCGCGTGATGCAGGTTGGTGCCCTGGACCATGTCCCAGCCGAGGCCGGCCAGCTCGGTCTCGTGCAGTTCTCTCGCGTAGTTGGAGAACCCGACGACCTGGATGGCGTCCTGCGGGTACTTGGTGCGCAGCAGCGCGTGCAGCGCGAGCGCGGTCTGCTTGGCCACTGCCCAGGTGCCGCGCAGCGCCATCGAGTAGGAAAGGTCGACAAGCAGGCAGACCGCCGCCGCGGACCGCCGCTCGGTCTCCGCCACCCGGAAGTCCCCAGCGGTCAGCCGAACGGATGCGTCCCGCCCGTGTTCGGTCGCCGACCTCAGCAGGGCGGAGCGGACGGTTGCGGGGACGTCGATCGGCTGCTCGTCGCCGAACACCCAGTCCCGCGTTGACCCGGTCAGGTCGCCGGCCTGCCCGGCGTCGCGGCGGTCGTGGTCCCCGCCCCGCATGCCTTCCTCCAGCCCGGCGAACACCTGGCGCAGCGCGGTGTCACCCAGCCTGCGGACCGCCTTGGGGGTGAGCTCAAGCTTGCCGCCGTCGCTGGTCAGGTAGCCCTGCTGCTGCAGCTCGCGCTCAAGCCGGCGCAGCGCCTGCAGGTCATCGACCGCCTGCCGGCCGAGCGCACGGCGTACCGCTTCCTCGTCCACGTCCTCGAGGTTGGCACCCGCGTACTCCTGGCCCAGGGCGGACTCGAGGTCGGCGAGGTCGGCGAGGTCGGCGACCGCGCTGGTGGCGTCACCGAGGCCGAGCGGCATGCCACCTGACATCCGGACC
>Ga0207664_10001058_pt1 | contig 18346 bp, 19 predicted proteins | sample LARL83metaG_FD_184349 | JGI IMG/M metagenome (GOLD analysis project Ga0207664, IMG submission 184349) | Corn, switchgrass and miscanthus rhizosphere microbial communities from Kellogg Biological Station, Michigan, USA - LAR L8-3 metaG... | ecosystem: Host-associated > Plants > Roots >... | reverse complement strand
GGGGGGGGGGGGGGGGGGGGGGGGGGGGGGGGGATTGGGGGGGGGACGGGGCGCGGGGGGGGTTGGGGGGTGGCGCGGGCGGGCATTCAACGGATGTGAGTGCGGATCGGGGGCCGGCGCCCGACGTGATGTTCTGCCTCGCGTTCGGCGATGACGAGCTGAGTGTGCCGGTGATGCGCCGGGTGCTCGGCGATACGCTCCGCGGGCTCGGAGTCGAGGAAGACTCCGTCTACGACGTGCTGCTCGCCGCCACCGAGGCGTGTACCAGCCTGGGTGCGCGCGGTGCGGGGTACGCGGTGGTTACCAGCTTGTCGGGCACCGGGTGCCGGCTGGAGGTTACCGGACACGGACGGGCGGCGTACGCGCGGCGGCGGAGCCTGACGGTGGCGCGCGGCTGCATGGACGACGTGACGCTGCGGCGCCGGCCGGGCCGGAACACCGTGGTCATCCTGCACAAGCACATCAGCTGGTCGTGGGACGCCCCGCTCCGCCGGGTGGCGACGGCCAGTAGTCTTTCCTGAGTGCGCATAGGCGTTATCACCTTTCCCGGATCGCTGGACGACGTGGACGCGGCGCGAGCCGTCCGGCGCGCGGGCGCCGATGCCGTGCCGCTCTGGCACGGCGATCGTGACCTGGGCGGCGTTGACGCCGTGATCCTGCCCGGCGGCTTCTCCTATGGCGACTACCTGCGCTGCGGCGCGATCGCGCGGTTCGCGCCGGTGATGGGCGAACTCGTCCCGGCCGCCAGGAAGGGCCTGCCGGTGCTCGGCATCTGCAACGGCTTCCAGATCCTGTGCGAGGCCGGCCTGCTCCCGGGCGTGCTGACCCGCAACGCGGGGCGCCGGTTCGTCACGCGCGACCTTCGGCTCCGGGTGGAGAACGCGGCGACCGCGTGGACCGGCTCCTACGAGGCCGGACAGGAGATCGTGGTGCCGCTGAAGAGCGGCGAAGGCCGCTACACCGCGCCGCCCGACATTCTCGAGGCCCTTGAGACCGAACGACGGGTGGTGATCAGGTACGCCGACGACAACCCCAACGGCGCGGTCGCGTCGATCGCCGGCATCTGCGACGAGCGCGGCACGGTGGTCGGCCTGATGCCGCATCCCGAGCACGCCACCGACCCGCTGACCGGACCGTCGGCCGATGGCCTCGGCTTCTTCACCTCGATCCTGGCGGGGGTGCGGGCATGACCAACCAGACCAGCGTGACGCAGCCGTACGCGGCGCTCGGGCTGACCGACGACGAATACGCCACGATCATCACCACGCTCGGCCGCAGGCCAACGGACGCGGAGCTGGCGCTGTACTCGGTGATGTGGAGCGAGCACTGCTCCTACAAGTCCTCGAAGGCGCACCTGCGCCAGTTCGGCTCGAAGGCACCTACGTCAACCGCGCTGCTGGCCGGCATCGGGCACAATGCCGGCGTGGTGGACATCGGCCAGGGCTATGCGGTCACCTTCAAGGTCGAGTCGCACAATCACCCGTCTTACGTGGAGCCGCACCAGGGCGCGGCGACCGGTGTCGGCGGCATCGTGCGCGACATCCTGGCGATGGGCGCCCGCCCGGTCGCGGTGATGGACGCGCTGCGGTTCGGCCCGGCGGACGCGCACGACACGGCGAGAGTGCTGCCCGGCGTGGTCGGCGGCATCTCGTTCTACGGCAACTGCCTGGGCCTGCCCAACATCGGCGGCGAGCTCGACTTCGACGCCTGCTATGCCGGGAACCCGCTGGTCAACGCCCTGTGCGTGGGCGTGATGCGGCATGCGGATCTTCAGATAGCGGCCGCGACCGGGCCCGGTAATAAGGTCATCATCTTCGGCTCGCGCACCGGCCCGGACGGCATTGGCGGCGCATCGGTGCTCGCCAGTGCGTCTTTCTCGGCTGGGGGTGAGGGAGCGAAGCGGCCGAGTGTCCAGGTTGGCGACCCGTTCCTGGAAAAGCTGCTGATCGAGTGCTGCCTGGAGGCGTTCGCCGCCGGGCTGGTCGTCGGCATCCAGGACCTGGGCGCGGCCGGCGTGGCTTGCGCGACCACTGAGCTGGCCGCCGCGGGCACCAAGGGGATGCGGGTCCAACTCGACAAGGTCCCGCTGCGCGATCCTTCGCTCGGGCCGCCGGAGATCTTGATGAGCGAGTCGCAGGAACGCATGATGGCGGTCGTCGAGCCGGGCAACGTCGAGCGGTTCCTCGCGCTGTGCGCGAAGTGGGACATCGAGGCCGCGGAGATCGGCGAGGTAACCAGCCACGGGCGGCTGACGATGAGCTGGCACGGCGAGACCGTGGTGGACATCCCGCCAGGGTCGGCGGCCGACGACGGGCCGGTGTACTTCCGGTCGATCCGGCGGCCGGCCAGCCAGGACGCGCTGGAACAGGACGCGGCGGACGCCTTGCCGCGCCCGGATGGCGGCGACGAACTGCGCGCGGCGCTGCTCGCCGTGCTCGCCGCGCCTGGCCAGGCCGCGAAGAACTGGGTCACCGACCAGTACGACCGGTACGTGCGCGGGGACACCGTGCTGGCCATGCCGGAGGACGGGGGCCTGCTGCGGGTCGACGAGCGGACCGGGCTCGGCATCGCCCTCGCGCTCGACGGCAACGCGAGGTACTGCGCACTTGACCCATACCGTGGCACCCAGCTCGTTCTGAGTGAATCGTTCAGGAACGTCGCGGTCACTGGCGCGCGGCCGCTCGCCGTCACCAACTGCCTCAACTTCGGGTCTCCGGAGGACCCCGCGGTGATGTGGCAGTTCGCGGAGGCCGTGCGCGGGCTCGCGGACGGGTGCCAGGCGCTCGGCGTGCCGGTCACCGGCGGGAACGTCAGCTTCTACAACCAGACGGGCACCGATGCCATCCACCCGACACCGGTCGTCGGGGTGCTCGGCGTGCACGACGACGTGCGCAGGCGGCTCGGCATCGGGTTCCCGCCCGGTGTCGCGCTGCTGGTGCTCGGCCGGACGCGGCCGGAACTCGGCGGGTCCGTCTGGGCGCACGTACTGCACGGCCACCTCGGCGGACGGCCGCCGCGGCCAGACCTGGCCGCCGAGTCGCGGCTCGCCGCGCTGCTGGCGCGGGCCTGCGCGGACGGGATGCTCGCGGCGGCCCATGACCTGTCGGACGGCGGCCTGGCGGTGGCGCTGGCCGAGTCCTGCCTGCGCGGCGGCACCGGCTGCCGGGTTGAGCTCGGCGGCGACCCGTTCACCGCGCTGTTCAGTGAGTCGGCGGCGCGCGCCGTCGTAGCGGTCCGGCCCGAGCAGGAGACCGCGTTCGGCGCCCTGGCGGAAGAGCTCGGGGTGCCGGCCACCGTCATCGGGCGGACCGGCGGGGACGCTCTCGCCGTCGATGGCTGCTTCCAGATCCCGCTCGCCGAGCTCGCGGCGGCGCGCGAGGGGACACTGCCGAGGATATTCGGGTAATGCCCGCCCGGGCGCCGGACCCGCGCGGGCCGGCCAGCACGACGGCGGTGCTGGCCGCGCTGGACGCGGGGACCGAGCCGGACCAGGCGGAGCTGAAGATCGCGGTCCGGCACCTGCTCCAGATGCTCGCGCTGCGCCACCCCGGGCACGCCGTGGAGGTGCGTGTCCCGCCGGTGGCCGCCGTGCAGTGCATCGAGGGGCCCAGGCATACCAGGGGCACCCCGCCGAACGTGGTCGAAACCGATCCGGTCACGTGGCTGCGGCTGGCGTCCGGCCGGCTCGACTGGACGGCCGCCGTGGACGCGGCCGTCGTGCGTGCCAGCGGCCCGCGCGCCGACCTGGCCGGATACCTGCCGCTCGTTGGCTAGCCCGGGGGGTCTGGGGGATCGTTCCCCCAGGTAAAATAGCCCGCGTGTGCGGTGTGTTCGGCGTGTGGGCGCCAGCGGAGGATGTCGCGAAGCTCACCTACTTCGGCCTGTACGCGCTGCAGCATCGCGGCCAGGAGTCCGCGGGCATAGCGGTCAGCGACGGCCATCGGATCGTCGTCCACAAGGAAATGGGCCTGGTCGCGCAAGCCTTCGACGAGCCGGCCCTCACCGCGCTGCGCGGTCATATCGCCGTGGGTCACTGCCGTTACTCCACCACCGGGGCCTCCGTCTGGGCGAACGCCCAGCCCACGTTCCGGTCCACCCCGGCCGCCAGCCTGGCCCTCGGCCACAACGGGAACCTGATCAACACCCGGGAGCTCGCCGAGCTGCTCGACGGGCAGCCCGGTGTTGCCGGGATCCCCGGCACGTCCGACACCGACGTGCTGACCGCGTTGTTCGTGAGCCAGCTGCCCGGTGTCCCCGAGGGGGTGGAGAACTCCGCCGCGGCCGTGCTGCCGCGCGCGCGGGGTGCGTACTCGCTGGTGTTCATGGACGAGCACGCGCTTTACGCGGCGCGTGATCCGCATGGGTTCCGGCCATTGGTCTTGGGTCGGCTGGCCCCCGAGGTGGCCGTCGGCGAGGCGAAGAGCGGCTGGGTGGTGGCGAGCGAGACCGCGGCCCTGGACATCGTGGGAGCCGCGTTCGTCCGGGAGATCGCTCCTGGTGAGCTCGTCCGTATCGACGAGAACGGGGTCAGCTCGCGGACCATCGCGTCGGCGCGGGTCACCGGGTGCCTGTTCGAGCACGTCTACCTTGCCCGGCCGGACACAACCCTGTCCGGGCGCGGCGTGCACGCGACCCGGGTAGAGGTGGGCAGGCGCCTAGCCAAGGAGCATCCCGTCGAGGCCGACCTGGTGATCCCGGTGCCGGAGTCCGGCACGCCGGCCGCGATCGGGTTCGCTGAGGCCAGCGGGATCCCGTTCGGCCAGGGGCTGGTGAAGAACTCCTATGTCGGCCGGACGTTCATCCAGCCTAGTCAGACGATCCGGCAGCGCGGCATCAAGCTCAAGCTCAACCCGCTCCGGGAGGCGATCGCCGGCCGCCGGATCGTCGCGGTGGACGACTCGATCGTGCGCGGCAACACGCAGCGAGCGCTGGTCGCGATGCTCAGGGAAGCGGGCGCGGTCGAGGTGCACGTCCGGGTCGCGTCGCCGCCGGTGATGTCGCCGTGTTTCTACGGCATCGACTTCGCCAGCCGGGACGAGCTGATCGCGGGCAGCCTGGACACCGAGGAGATCCGCGCGTCGATCGGCGCCGACTCTCTCGGCTATGTGTCGCTGGACGGTCTGATCGAGGCGACGACGCTTCCCGCTGACCGGCTCTGCCGGGCATGCTTCGACGGGCACTATCCCGTCCCGGTCGCGGAGGGCGACCGGGGCAAGTTCGTGCTAGAAGTTTCCTAGCCCCGTCCCGGGTTTCCTAGATTCCTAGGAAGGCAAGCGCCAGTCATCCTCGGCGGACTCGTCGTCCTCGGACTCCTCATGGTCGTCGTCGTAATCGTCCACCGACGTACCGTTTCGGGAATCCGCACCAGCCAGTTCCGCACGCAGCCGGTCAAGACCCGTGTCGTCTCGCTTGTACTTGAGCTCACGGGCAACCTTGACCTGCTTGGCCTTGGCTCGGCCGCGCCCCATTGGCTCGACCCCCTCGAACGTCCGGAGCCAGTCAGGCCCCATTCTCTCCGCCTCGCTGGAGCGTCATACGACGCCGTCGCCACCCCGCAACGGGGTGCGCGACGCTGGCCAGCATCCGTACAGGAACAACCGTACCCGCTTTGCGCCCCCAATGCCTACTCCTAGCCCGGCCGCCTAGCGGGACCCTGGATGCCTACCGCGTTGGGCGCGAGCCACGATGCGCCGCGATTGCCTGATTTGCTCGGCTGTGCCCGCATGGCGCCCGCTTCTTTGGTGTCAGAAAAAGTGCTTCGTGGCAGAAAGGGCGCCAGATCTGGCGCCTTTTCTAACATAAGCCCTAATCTGACACGGGACTCGGGCACTCAGGCCTCGGCAGGCGTTTGCGCAACTCCTGACTGCAGAGGTTTCGGGTGCGGCGCCGTGTTCGCGCTGGGCTAACTCGCGTTGGCTAACTCGCGCTTGGCTAACCGAGCCAGATTCCGCGAAGGCGCCCCACATCGGCCATCCGGCGCTCGGCCAGCCTGTCCGCGGCTGCCGATGGCGGTACCCCGTCCGACTCGGCGATGGCGAACACCTTCTCCGTAGTGGCAAAGATCCGTTCGCAAGCCGCTTTCGCTCGCTCGAAGTTGAACCCGTTAAGCTCGTCGGCCACTTGGATGACGCCGCCCGCGTTCACGACATAGTCGGGGGCGTACAAGATTCCGCGATCGGCCAGCAGCTTCTCCACGCCGGGGTGCGCGAGCTGGTTGTTCGCGGCGCCGCAGACGATCTTCGCGGACATCGCGCCGACTACCTCGTCGGTCAGCGCGCCGCCAAGCGCGCAGGGCGCCAGGATGTCCAGTTCGGTGGCGACGAGCGCGGCCATGTCAGAAACGGCGCGCACCTCGGGGTGGCGGGCGCGCACCGCGTCCACGGCGGCCGAGCTCACGTCGCAGATCACCACCTGAGCCCCAGCCTCCATGAGGTGCGCGACCAAGCGGTGGCCGACCTTGCCGACGCCCTCCACGCCCACCGTCCGGCCCGCCAGGCTGGTGCTGTCCCAGGCGTGCGCCGCTGCCGCCCGCATACCGTGCATGACGCCAAGCGCGGTCAGCACGGAGGAGTCGCCGGCTCCGCCCGCGGGCACCGTCCGCCCGGTCACGTGACGGCACTCGCGGGCCACGATGTCCATGTCTTCGCTGCGCGTGCCCACGTCGCACGCGGTGATGTACCGGCCGCCAAGTGACTCCACGAAGCGTCCGTAGGCGCGCAGCAGCGCCTCGCTCTTGAGCCGCGTCGGGTCGCCGATGATCACCGTCTTGCCCCCGCCCAGGTCCAGGCCCGCCAGCGCGTTCTTATAGGCCATCGCGCTGGACAGGCGGAGCACGTCGGCGAGCGCCTCGTCCTCGCTGTCGTACGGGTAGAACCGGGTGCCGCCGAGGGCCGGGCCCAGTACGGTCGAGTAGACGCCGATGATTGCCTTCAGCCCGCTGCGGACGTCCTGGCAGAAGACGACCTGCTCGTGGCCGCTGGCGGGCTCGCCGGCGAGGTGCTCGGCGCGATCCGCGCCGGGGCCGTGACCGGAGTGGGAATTCGCGAAAACGTGTGCCACGGTAGTGACTCTTTTCGTCCCGTCCCGGTCCGGGGTTGGACCGGGTTACGTGACTAAGCGTATTGCGGGCTGGTTAAAGCGAGCATGCCCATACACTCCGTACTGGGTGGTAACTAACAGCGGAGACGATCTCGTTACCTGTCGGGACATCAGAAGAGCGGTCAGGTATGTCACGATAAGACAGTGAAGAACTACGCCGCGTATCTGAGGGTGTACGAACCGGTGTCGGCGTTTCACGAACCTGACCGGTCCCGCTGGACGGCGTATGCCGCGTCCGGCACCCGCCCGCGGCGGCGGGACACGCTGGCGGCGGAGCAGTTGGCGGTGCTGCGCCTGCTGATCGGGGGCGACCGGCCGGCGGGCGAGCACGCCTATGTGCGCTTCGCGGACGGCATCGTCTACATCTGCCCCTGGCAGGTGCGGGAGCGCACCCAGCTGTCCGTTGCTGACGCTCGGTGCTACATCCAGACCAGCGGCTGGACCGTGCCGCTGGCCTGGTTCTTCCCGTTCGCCGGCACGGAGCGGTGGATCGCGCTCGGCCCGGCCGGGGGACGAGTTCAGGACGGCGGCGGCGCCGTCGATCTCCGGGCCACCGCGCATGCCACCAGGACGCTCGTCTACGTCACCACGATGGCGCACGCGCGCCGCCGGGTCGCCCGCGGCCAGGCGGCGTTGCGCACCCTGGGGCGGCAGTTGCGGGAGGCGGCCTCCGGGTCCGACCTGACGGCGCTTACCGCCCTGGATGAACTCGCCGAGCTGGGTCGCTGGCTCGAGCGGTTTCACCCGCACTCACTGGCCGAATTGGACTACGGCGGGCTGGTCCACCTGCTCACCGACGCCGCGCTGTGCGGCGACGAATCGGCCGCCGAGGTCGGCGCGGTGGTAGCGGGAATGTCACGAGGTCATTTCGAACTGGCGCATGCGATGTACCGGCGGGTCCGGGCCAGATGGCTGATGTTCCGGGAGTTTGAGCAGGTCAACTGATTGCCAGGAGGCCACGATGGGCGCTGAACAGCGCGGATGCCGAGGTCGGAAGAGAACACACGGCGGGCACTATTTCCGAATCCGGCACGATGCGACTATAAGTATCGCTAGAATCACCCTGAGTGACAGCGATCAGCGGGAGCAACGGGGCATCCCAGTACAGAAACTTTGCGCGTGGTGGTCGACTTGTCACCGGTGGTGATGGCAATATGGTCTCTGTCGACCATATGGGACATCCACGACAAGGCTCCGTAGGGAGCGCCAGGTACAGGTACTAGCACGAAACACAGGATCGGAAGTACTGGTCCAGGAGGAGAGGCCAATCACATGTCCGCACGTACACCCGAGGCCGAGCCGCTGCTGACGCCGGCGGAGGTCGCCACGATGTTTCGTGTCGACCCCAAGACCGTCACGCGGTGGGCGAAGGCCGGCAAGCTGACGTCGATCCGCACGCTGGGGGGACACCGGCGCTACCGGGAGACTGAGGTTCGTGCACTGCTCGCGGGTATCCCGCAGCAGCGGTCCGAGTGATCCGATGCCGTGTCCATGCGGTATGCACCCGCTCCGGGTGTCCCGCGCCGGGATACGGCAGCGCTCGTTCAACGGAATGGGGGGTCGGCCTCGGTGGCAGATGTGCTCGCGGCACGGATGCGTCCGGCAGTGTGGGAGCTCGCCGGATAGGAATATCCCGCGGAACATCGCTGCCGGGGCTGGTCCGCTCTAAGGGGAGGGTCGCACGATGCGTGATCCAGAATTGGTCGCACGTGCTCAGCGCGCCGCGGCGCGCTTGGAATCTGCATGGGAACAATGGCGCTCGCTGCATGGGCTGGCGGTAGCACCGTCACAGCCCGTGGTGAGCTATGTCGGCTACTCGCTCAAAGAGCCCTGGGGTGAGCCCCGGGTCGTGATCGGGATCGATGCCGACGAAGCTGAATTTCTCGCGGAGTTTCTCGACCGCGACCAGTGCGCTAGCACTGGCCCGCTGGCCGGGCAGCAGCAGCCGTCCGCCCAGCTACCGCTGCCGCCGCAGCCGTTGCCCGCGCAGCAGGTCATCCCGCAGCAGGGGATGCCGCCGCAGGCCATGCTGAGCGAGCAGCAACCCCCGGAAGGTGGCCCGCGTTCACCAGCGGGTGACTACACCAGCGCGGCGCTTCTTGGTGCGCCGGTCCCGTTCGGCATCGCCCGTCAGGCGATCGAGCCGAACAGGGAGATAGCGGCCGAACTGGCCGGCTGGTCCTCAGGTGAGCTTCCCGGTCAGGCATCGGAGCAGCTGGCGGGCTGGCCCGAGCAGTCGCCGGGCGCCGCGTAGTCGTAGTTCCGCCTCCCGCACGCCGCCGCCATGCCGGGCCCTCACGGCTGGTAGGTGGTGAGCGGGCTCACAGGTCCGTCTTAGCGAGTACTCAGGTTTACCCGGCATGCTCTGTTGGTGAAAGGGGTTCATCCTTTCACTTGCGTCCGGGCTCGGAGTGGCCAGGCCCCGCCCCGAGTCCGGACGCGTTCCCCTTTTTTGGCCCTAGGCGGCCGGCGTCAGCGTCGTGGTGCAGTACATACAGCGGGTGGCCCGCACCGGAATATCGGCCAGGCACTCGGGGCATGCTCGCTCGGTGACCTCCTGGTTGCGTTGCATGCGCGCGAGCAGCCGGACGACCGGGGATACCACCACGAAGTACACGACCGCGGCGATGATCGCGAACGCGATCAGCGCGTTGACGAAGTCGCCGTACAAGAACTTGCTCTTGTTGACGGTGAAGTACAGGCTCGCGAAGTTCGGCTTCCCGCCGATCGCGGCGATCAGCGGCGTGATGAGGTCCTTGACGAGCGAGGTGATGACCGCGCCGAAGGCCGCCCCGATGACTACGGCGACCGCGAGCTCGATGAGGTTGCCACGCAGAAGGAATTTCCTGAATCCCGGCACGAGTATCCCCTGTCGTTCGGAGAGAAAATGGTCATGGCGGATCGCGCGGAGGGGCGTGCGCTGCGCAATATCCTAAGCTGGGACGGCCCGCTTTAACCCAGTTCAGCCTCGTGGCGCGCCGGCTCACCCAAGCAGCGCGCGGCCCTACTGGTATCGGTCTGGTCTCGTCTGGTGGGCCGCCAGGGGGTCGAACCCTGAACCAATGGGTTAAAAGCCCACTGCTCTGCCATTGAGCTAACGGCCCTATTCGCGGCGGGCACCGCCGCCCGACGGCAAGCCTACCGGTACGCGGAGATGCCGGTGAGAGCTTGGCCGATGGCCAGCGTGTGGATCTCCTCGGTGCCCTCGTAGGTGAGGACCGCTTCCAGGTTGTTCGCGTGCCGGATCGGCGCGTACTCCAGCGTCACGCCGCTGGCCGCGAGCACGGTCCGCGCGGTGCGCGCGATGTCGATGGCGGTGCGCACGTTCGACATCTTCCCGATGCTGACCTGCACCGGCGTCAGCCCGGAACTCTCTTTGAGACGCCCGAGGTGCAGCGCAAGTAGTTGCGCCTGGTACAGCGAGGACGCCATCCAGGCGAGTTTGCCCTGGGTCAGCTGGAACGAGCCGATCGGCTTGCCGAACTGCTCCCTGGTCACCGCGTACTCGACCGCGCTCTCCAGGCAGGACCGGGCCGCCCCGGTCACTCCCCAGCAGATGCCGAACCGCGCCTCGGTCAGGCAGGACAGCGGCCCCTTCAGCCCGCGTACCTCGGGCAGCACCGCGTCGGACGGCAGCCGCACCTCGTCGAGCACCAGCTCGGACGTGATCGACGCGCGCAGCGACAGCTTCTTGTGAATGTCTCGCGAGGTGAATCCTGGTGCCCCGCGGGGCACCAGGAACCCCCGGATCCCCTCCTCGGAAGTCCGCGCCCACACGACCGCGACGTCGGCAACGGAGCCGTTGGTGATCCACATCTTGGTGCCGTTAAGCACCCAGTCCGAGCCGTCCCGCCGGGCGACGGTGCGCATTCCGGCCGGATCGGACCCGTGATCCGGCTCGGTCAGGCCGAAGCATCCCAGTGCCTCACCGGTGGCCATCCGCGGCAGCCACTCGTTCTTCTGCTCTTCCGAGCCGTACTTCCAGATCGGGTACATGGCGAGCGAGCCCTGCACGGACGCGGCGCTGCGCAGCCCGGAGTCGACGGCCTCGAGCTCCCGGCAGGCGACGCCGTAGGCGACCGGCCCGAGGCCGGCGCACCCGTAGCCGGTGAGGTGCATGCCGAGCAACCCCAGTTTGCCCAGTTCAGGGACGAGCTCACGGGGGAGCGTCCCGGCCTCGAACCAGTCCGCGATGTGCGGTTCGACCTTGTCCGCGGCGAATGCCCGGACCGTGTCCCCGATCATCCGCTCTTCGTCGGTGAGCTGATCGTCGATGCGCAGCAGGTCGGTGTCCACGGGCGATTCCTCTCCAGTTGCGCCACCTCTCAATCAGGGTAATAACAGGGTTGTTCCCGATGTCGCACCGGGCCGCAAACGGGGCATGATCGATCCATGAGCGAGTATGGAAACGAGGGGCCCAAGCGACTGGCCCGTAGCACGAAGAGCCGGATGGTGGCCGGCGTGGCGGGCGGGGTCGCCGAATACCTGAACGTGGACCCGAACCTGGTCAGGCTCGGCTTCGCGGTGCTGACGGTCTTCGGCGGTCTCGGCATCTTGCTGTATCTGGTGGCGTGGGTGATCCTGCCCGAAGAGAGCGAGGACACCTCGATCGCCGAGCAGTGGGTGAACAGCCGCCGTCCGAAGTCCTGAAGGTGGCCGCCGGGGGGCAGTTCCCGCGCTGGCCAGTCCCCGCGCTGGCCAGCGATGCCTAGCCGGGCGCCGCGGGGCGCGGCGCGGCGGTGGCCTGGCCGCCGATGGCCTGGCCGCGCAGGCCGACCCAGGCCATGGCCAGCATGGTTGCGGCGGTGAGCCCGGTCAGGCCCGCCAGCCCGACAGCGAGCGTGGGGCCGATCGCCTCTGCGACGGCGCCGCCCGCCAGGATGCCGATGCCCTGCACCGCGTACAGGCCGGACTGGGCGAGGCCGAACGCGCGGGCCCGCGTCTCCGGCGTCAGTGCCTGCACGAACGCCGCGGCGGCGGCTAGCTGGTAGGCGCCGCCGGCACCGGCCAGCGCCCACATCGGCAAGATCACCGACAGCGGCGGGTTCCACGCGCTGGCGATCAGCGGCGCGCAGGACAGCATGGCCATCCACCCCATGATCCGGATCCGGGTGGACGGGCGGCAGAGCTTGCCGTACAGGTACGCGCCGATCACCGCGCCGGACGGCATCGCGGCCATCAGGAGCCCGACGGTGAGCGTGCTGCCGTGCAGGGAGTGCGCATACGGCGCGGCCAGGCCCTCCGGCACGATCACGAACCCGGCCAGCCAGCCGAACAACAGCAGCGTCCGCAGCACGGGGTTGCCGAAAACGATCCGCACCCCGTCCTTGGAGATCGCCCACAAGGACCGCCTGGCCTCACCTTCCCGCCGCGGTGACGGGCGCGCCTTGGTGCCAAGAAAAATAATAAGAGCGCTCAGGCAGAACGACATCGCGTCAATGGCCAGCGTCCGGTGCGCGCCCAGCACGGCGACGACCCCGGCGCCCGCGACGAACCCGGCAATCTGACTCGCCTGGAAGGTGATGCTGCCGATGGCGGAGCCGAGCACGTACTTGTCGCCGGGCAGCACGTCGGGGAGCAGCGCCGCGCGTGCCGAGCTGAACGGCGTGCCGATAAGCACGGTAAGGAACAGCAGGACGCACAGCGCGGCGAACGGCGTGGCGGGGAGGGCCATGAACCCGACGGTGGCTACCCGGAGCAAGTCGCTGACGATCATCACCCGGCGGCGCGAGAACAGGTCGGCCAGACTGGACAGCAGCGGGCCGCCGGCGATCGGCGGCAGGTAGGTCAGCGCATAGGTGAGCGCGGTCAGGAACGGCGATCCGGTCCGGTGGTACACCAGGATCGCGATGGCGACTTGGGCGAACTGGTCGCCGGCGTAGGAAAGCACCTGGGCGACCCAGAGCGCGCGGAATTCGCCGATGGCGAACACCTCGCGATAGGAGGCACGCTCCTCTGGCTCCCGGCGATGACGTCCCCCCACGGCCGGCTCGCCGTCCGAGTGCCCCGCTGCCCCGGCGGGTTCGCCGCCCTTGCCCCGAGCGGCGGGTTCGCCGCCTTTGCCCCGAGCGGCGGGTTCGCCGCTCGGCTGCCCTGCGGCTCCGGCCGCCGAGCCGGCGGGTTCGCCGGCCGGCGTGCGGGGCTCCGGGTCATAAGCGTCAGTCGCCGGGAGCTCATCGGTTCGTGGCTCAGGTGCCACGGTCACGTTCACCCCCGGGCATAGACCAGGTATCCACGTGGCTCGTGCGACGTATGTTTCGCAATCAGTGTTCCCGCCCCACGCTGGATTAGTCGTCCTGGCTGGCCAGTCATCCGCCTCCCGTCACTGAGTGACATCCATATCGCTTACCGTGTCTGATACTGACAATCTTTGCAAGGGGAATCGTGTTCTATTCCGAGTGTGGCTGCATCGTTAGGTACCGCAGGGGTTGTGGATCGGCTGAGGGGTGCGGTCTTGCTAGGCTTTGCGGGTACGACGGCGAGCTTTGCTCCGGCGAGAGCGCCGTCAGCGCCCCCATCGTCTAGCGGCCTAGGACACCGCCCTTTCAAGGCGGCGGCACGGGTTCGAATCCCGTTGGGGGCACTTTACGTTTTGCCTGGTGGATCGCAATGCTGGTGGATTGCCTGGGTGCCGCGAAGATCATTTGTCATCAGCTCGTCATCAGGAGTCATTGGTATCTGATGACAGAAGGTGGCCTACCGCCGGGTCCGTGACCGAGGCCGGATCGTTACGTCCTGGGCGGGCTGGATCGACAGCTGGGTGGGTTTGGCCTGGTATTTTCCCTGGGTTGTCCTGGGGGCGAGAGCGGCCGGGCTCAGCTTGCGTGCGAGGGCCAGGGGGCGGCTTGGCGCGTTGGTTTCACGACCAGTTCGCCGAGGAGGGTCGCGGCTTGTTGGCTCGCTGCTATTACGGGCTGGTACGCGACGATGAGGTGGTCGACTCGCTCCTTGGGCGCCCGGGCGAAGCGGCGGGGATGTTGGCCCTGTCGTCCAACGTTCTGGTCGGCACGTACAGGCGGTTCGCGCGGAAGGCGGCCCAGACGCTCGCCCGGTCGGCGGCGGCCATCACGGCGAGAGCATCTGCTGCTTGGTGCAGGGCGGCCGCGACCGTGGGATATCCGCGATTGCGCGTCTCGGCGGTGTCGGTGCTGGCGACGGTGTCCAGGTCGGGTCGTCGAACGCGAGTCGTCCGGTTCGGAGGACCAGGTCGCCGAGCACCGTGCTCGCGGGGGAGGCGACCGCGCTGGTGTCGGTGCTGAAGCCGGTCCAGACCGTGCGGAGCTTGAGCCACTCGTCACGCGCTTCGGTGAGGCTGGCGGTGTTGGCTCTCTCCTGCAGGATGAGCCCGGAGAGCTGCGTGATGATCGCCGCCGCGCGGGCCGCGTACTCCCAGCCGCGCGCGTTCATCGCCGGTGACCAGATCGCGCGGTCGGGTGCGCCGAGGCTGGCGAACCGGAGCTGATCGGCGGCCGCCGCTATCTGCCGGCACAGTTCTTCTACTGGCTCGCCATCGGCTGGTGGTACGCGGACGGGTGGCCGCGCCGCCGGGATCTGGTGCAGCAGCGTTCGGTGGACGGCCGGAGCCGGCCGCCGATGGCGATTGCCAGGCGCAGGTGCCGCGCCGCCGTGGCGTAGGCGACCTGTGCCGCCCCAGCATCCCGCTCAGGCCAGCCCATGTGACTTTCGCGCCTCGGTCGCGGTCTCGTCGTCTTCGATGTTGAGTCGCGCCTTGAACTCGGGGCACTCCACCAGGGGCGTATGGGTGCACGTCGCCGCGTGCCGGAGGCTGTCACGCATCCTGGTAAGCCGCGCGATGTCCGCGTCCAGTTCACCAGCCCGCTCGGCCATCCGCTGCCGGAGTTCGGCGTCTCCGGGCGTGGCCACGAGGAAATGCGCTATCTGCGCCAAGGTGAAGCCGGCCGCTTGCGCGCAGCTGATGAGCGCGATGCGATCGATGACATCCCGGCTGAACGTCCGGCGTAGGCCGTTGCGTCCGCTCGACTGGATCAGTCCTCGCCTCTCGTAATAGCGCAATCCCGACGGAGCCATGCCCGTCTGCCCTGCTACATCAGCGATATCAAGGTCTATTGTGCGCTGCAACGGTCATGCCTCCCCTGGCTGGCGGGGTCTCGCCCCATTTGACTTGAACCATGCTTCAAGTTGGATCCTATCGAGGGACAGGCCTAGTTCTCAATAGGAGGCAATCACCATGCCGCTTCACCCCCAGGTCAAGGCCCACCTGGACCGGCTCGCCGCGATCAACTTCGCCGGCCTGCATACAGTCAGTCCGGAGGAGGCCCGCGCGGGCGCACGCCGTCTCACGGCCGCGTCTGTCGGCGAACCCGAGCAGGTCGCAGAGGTTGTCGACCGCGTGATCGGTACGGACATCGGCGACATCCCGGTGCGCATTTATCGTCCGATCGGCGTGCCGGCGGACCACGGTGCGCTGCCCGTAGTGGTGTTCTTCCATGGCGGTGGTTATGTGCTCGGCGACCTAGACTCCCACGATGGCCTCGCCCGCGCGCTCGCCAACGGTTCAGAGAGTGTCGTCGTCTCGGTCGGCTACCCGCTGGCGCCGGAGAACAAGTTCCCCGTCCCGGTCAACGCGGGCTTCGCGGCCACCGCGTGGATCGCGGACCACGCGGAGGACCTTGGCGTTGACGAGACCCGCCTCGCGGTCGCGGGCGACAGCGCGGGCGGCAATCTGGCCACTGTCGTCGCGCTGCAGGCGCGGGCCGCCGGAGCGCCGCGCATCGGCTTCCAACTGCTCATCTACCCGGACCTGGACTTCCGGCGCACGAACTACTCCATCACCGAGTTCGCCGGGAAGTACGGGAATATCACCCGAGAGGCGCAGGAGTGGTTCATGGACAACTACCTCAGAAGCGAGGCGGACAAGATCAACCCTTTGGTGTCACCGCTTCTCGAGCCGGACCTGAGCAGGCTACCGCCCGCCTTCATCATGACTGCCGAGTACGACGCCCTCCGCGACGAGGGGGAGAAGTACGGAGAGCGCCTCGCAGCGGCGGGAGTCCCAGTCGCCGTGAAGCGCTACGACGGCATGATCCACGAGTTCCTCCGTCATCCCTTCGACGACGCCAAGGCCGGGATTGCCGACGCGACCGCCGCCTTGCGCGCCTTCTTTAGTCCTGGCGGGGAACGCGCTTGAGTTCGACGGTGAAGTGCGGACCCCGCACAGCCCGGCGCCTGGGAACGGGGCCGGGCTGTGCGGGGAATCCGCAGAGTATGTGGCCCTCCGCACTGGCCTGTCACATCTGCCCCTCTGCTCGTCTAATTACTGCGACCAGCCAGAATGGTGAAGAGACCGGGCGAGCCCGCTTGTCGCCGTCATCAGGACCTCGCCCCGCGGACCTTTGATGTACCCATACGGCAACGGACGCGGCGATCGTCGCGCGCAGGCCACGGTCGGCCCGGATTGAGTCCGCCGGGATGATGCCGGGCCGCAGGTCCGGCGCGAGCGCCGGTAACCAAGGCGCCCGCCCGCAGACCATGACAATGCTTGCGAGGCTCTTGCAAGCGGCCCTTACGCGGCGTAATGCCAGCGGCGTAATGCCATCGGAAGGGGCCGCCCCTGGGCTGGCCTAGACCAATCGGCCCGAATTTGACAAGCTGTCGGGGCTGGAGGCGCCGGCGCCTCCAGCCCCAGTAGACCAAGTTGCGGGCGACGACCTGATTGAGCAGGCGAGAGACGTCTGGCGGGTAGTGCAGGCCCAAGTGAATGGCGTAGCCCACGAGGAAGGCGCAGGCCAGGTTGCCGACCCAGGCCAGCGCCGAGAACCGGGCGATGGCGGACAGCCGCGATGACCCGAGGCAGCGCAGGATCGTGGCGGGCAGCACCACGTTGGCCTCAGCGCGGGCAGCATCCGCCCGGTGTCGTCGTAGCGGGTGGCCTGGTACCCGGCCCGACGCCCTGGCCCGCAGGTGCGCCGCGGTGGCCTTGGCGGCAGGCTCCCGCCCGCCGATAGAGGCGCCGACCGCCTCGTAGCCCATCATCGCGCGCCCGCCAAGGCGGCCGAAAGGATACGCAACCACGCGCGCGCCGGTGGTATTCTCTTTCGAGCGGGGGCGGACGCCTTCCGCGCACTGCCCCCCCGCGGGGGCGCTCGTCGGGTACGGTTGACGAGAAGCAAGGTCCTGTAGAGCAGCTCGGAGTGCTCGCCACCCTGTCAAGGTGGAGGTCGCGGGTTCAAATCCCGTCAGGACCGCGGTCAGGTAGCTCAGTCGGTATGAGCGTCCGCCTGAAAAGCGGAAGGTCGGCAGTTCGACCCTGCCCCTGACCACAAATAGTCTCTGGCCAGCGGAAACGCACCAAGTGGAACCGTGGTGCGCCGACTGCTCGAAGCGCACAGCGCTTGTCGAGCTTCCGCTTAACGGAGGTTCCATGTCAGGGGAGATCGCCCCGAAGAAGACCGGCCGGGGCTACGAGCGCAACCTGGGCGCCGGCCCGTTCCAGCCGATGGTCAGCAGTTTCGAGCTGCACTTGCGGGCTGAGAAGAAGTCGCCCAAGACGATCCGCACCTACCTTGAGGCTGCGCAGTGGTTCGCCGCTGAGTACCTGATCCCGGCCGGGCTCACGGACTGGGACCAGGTCCGGGCGAAGCAGGTCCAGGAGTGGACGGTCACCCTGCTGGGCCGCTATTCCGGCTCCTACCCCAACAACCAGTTCCGCGCGCTCCAGCAGTTCTTCAAGTGGCACTCCACCGAAGACCCCGACGAACCGCGCCACAACCCGATGGCCAACCTCAAGCCGCCGAAGATCGGCGACAAGCTCGTTCCCGTCTTCACAGACGACGAACTGGCCACGCTGCTGGACGCCTGCAAGGGTGGCGGATTCCAGAACCGCCGCGACTACGCCATCATCTCGATGTTCAAGGACACCGGCGCCCGGCTGTCAGAGCTGGCCGGGCTCAGGACAGACGACGTCTCACCACGCGACCGCGAGGCCGTCGTCACGGGCAAGGGCGACAAGCAGCGGACGATTAAGTTCACCTACGACACGGCCCGCGCGCTTGACCGCTACCAGCGCGAGCGTGCAAAGCACAAGATGGCCCGGGCGAGCGCGCTGTGGCTGGGAGCGCGCGGCGGCCCGATGACGGCCAGCGGCATCTACCAGGTGATCGAGCGGCGTGGCCGGGACGCGGGCGTCGAGGTCAACCCCCATAAGTTCCGGCACACCTTCAGCCACGTCTTCCTTGACCGGGGCGGCGCCGAAGGTGACCTCATGGAG
>Ga0207664_10001057_pt1 | contig 18361 bp, 15 predicted proteins | sample LARL83metaG_FD_184349 | JGI IMG/M metagenome (GOLD analysis project Ga0207664, IMG submission 184349) | Corn, switchgrass and miscanthus rhizosphere microbial communities from Kellogg Biological Station, Michigan, USA - LAR L8-3 metaG... | ecosystem: Host-associated > Plants > Roots >... | reverse complement strand
AGGCCGGCCAGGCGCAGCAGGCCGGCCAGCCTGAACGGGCGGACCAGGACGAGCAGGCGGACCAGCCTGAACAGGCGGGCCAGGATCAGCAGCCGGCCAGTGAGGCGGCCGGTCCGGCGGCCGGCCTGGTCGCCGGGGAGGGCGAGCTGCTGCGGCTCGCCGACAGTGAGGAGGCGTGGTGGTGAGCAGGATCGGGACCGCGGGGGTGGCGCTGGTGTTCGCGGCCGGCCTGTGGCTGGTAGCCGCGCCGTTCGCGCTCGCCTACCAGCGCGCGGGGGCCGGATGGACCGGGGCCACCAGGACCGACGTCATCGCCGGCGGGCTGCTCGCGGTGGCGGGATTCGCCGGGATCTTCGCCGTCATCGCGGGGTGGGTGAGCGAGCTGTATGCTAATCCCCGCTCTGCCGCCCCGCTTGCCGCACCGTGCACGGGCAGGGCCGACGGGAGGAACACCCGCAGTTGACTGCTGGCATTGGCGACAACGCGCCCGGTTCCGGTTCCTTCGATGTCACCGCGGTGCGCGCCCTTTACCCGGCGCTGGCGGACGGGCACGCGTACCTGGACGGCGCGGCGGGCACGCAGGTTCCCGTCTCGGTGATCGACGCGATCGCATCCGCCTACCGGGCGGGCATCGGGAACCTCGGCGGGGCGTTCGCCGCGAGCCGCCGCGCGGTCGAGATCGTGGCCGGGGCCCGCGCGGCGGTCGCGGACCTGACCGGCGGCACGCCCGACGGCGTGGTCTTCGGGCCGAGCGCCACCGCGCTCGCGTACCGGATCTCCGGCGCCCTGTCCCGGGCGTGGACGGCGGGCGACGACATCGTGGTGTCCCGGCTTGACCACGATTCCAACGTGCGGCCGTGGATCCAGGCGGCCGTCCGGGCGGGCGTCGACGTCAGGTGGGCCGAGGCCGATCTGGTGACGGGGGAACTGCCGGTCGCGCAGTACGCGGACCTGATCGGCCCGCGGACCCGCGTCGTCGCGGTCACCGCGGCGAGCAACGCGATCGGGACCCGGCCGGATGTCGCGGCGATCTCCGCCCTCGCGCACGCCATGGGCGCGCTGTGCTACGTGGACGGCGTGCACGCCACCCCGCACGTCCCGGTGGACGTGGCCGCGCTCGGCGCCGACTTCTTCACGACGAGCGCTTACAAGTGGTCCGGGCCGCACCTGGCCGCCGCGATCGCCCCGCCTGAGCTGCTCGAGACGGTCTGGCCGGACAAGCTCGCGCCGTCCTCCAACGAGGTGCCGTGGCGGTTCGAGCGCGGCACGCTGCCGTTCGCGGACCTGGCCGGGACGACGGCCGCGGTGGAACACCTCGCCGCGCTCGCCCCCGGCGCGGCGCCGGCCTCCAGGCGGGAGCGCGTCATCGCGTCGATGACGGCGGTGCAGGCGCACGAGGCGGCGCAGTTCGCCCGGCTGGTCGGCGGCCTGGCGAGGCTGGACCGCGTCACCTTGTACGGCAACGCCGCGCGGCGCGCGCCGACCGCGTTCTTCAGCGTCGCCGGCCTGGCGCCGCGCGCGGTCGCGGAGCAGCTGGCCGCCCGCGGCGTGAACGTCTGGGACGGCGACAACTACGCCTATGAGCTGTGCACCGCGCTCGGCCTCGAGCCCGAGGGCGCGGTCCGCGCGGGCCTCGTCCATTACAACAACGCCGCGGACGTGGACCGCTTCCTCGAGGCCATCACCGACCTCGCCCGCTGACCAGCGCCGGGTGGCTGACCCGAGGCGGCCCCCGGCCCGCCGGGCCGACGGCCGCCTACCGCGCGCAAACGGGTGGCACCGGACGGGGCCCGCCCCGTAGCCTCGAAGATCATGACCGTCGATCATGACCGCCCGTCCGGCTTCCCGCCGATCCGCCGGCTCGGCCCGGCCGACCTCAAGCGGTGCGTCGCGCTCTCGGTCGACCGCGGCTGGTCACCGGAGCGGGCCAAGTGGTCGCTGCTGCTCGCGGCCTGTGAGGTGTTCGGCGTGGACGCGCCCGACGGCCGCGGCCTGGCCGGGGCGGTCGTGCTGACCCGGTGGGCGCCGGACCTGGCGTCGGTCGGCATGATGCTGGTCGCCGCGCGGTACGGCCGCCGCGGCCTGGGGGGCGCGCTGATGGGGCACCTGCTGACGGCAGTCGGCGAGAACGCCGTGGTGACCCTGTTCGCCACCGACACGGGCCGCCCCCTGTACGAGAAGCTCGGGTTCGTCCCGGTCCGCCGCAACGTCTCCTTCCTGGGTCACCTCCAGCCGCGGCCGCGCAAGGCCGTCGACGGGATCCGGGCGGCCGGGCGCGCCGACCTGCCCGCCATCCTCGCTGCGGACCGCGCGGCGTTCGGCGCGGACCGCGGCGCGATCATCGGCCGCCTGCCCGGTTTCGCGGACCGGATCGCCGTCCTCGAGAACGGTGTCGGCATCACCGGCTACGCCGCCGCCTGGCGCAACCACGTCACGTCCACCGTGATCGGCCCTCTCGTGGCGCCCGACGCCGAGGCCGCCACCCGGCTCATCGCGGACCTCGCGGCGCGCGCCAGGACGCCGGTCCGCCTCGACCTGGACCCGGACCGCCCCGAACTGCCCGCCTGGGCGCACGCCCACGGCCTCGAGCCGGTCGCGCGCACCGTCGTCATGGCCCACGGCGACCTCAAGCCGCGCGGCACCCCCGAGCGCCTTTACACCCCGATCTCGGTCGCCCTCGCCTGACGCCCGTTTTCGCAGCCTTTTTACTACGCTCAGGCCATGCCTACATCCCTGCCGCGCAGCACGCCCACCGACCAGGGGGTCGATTCGGCCGCCATCCTCAACTTCCTGGATGCCCTGGACGAGCGTCCTGACATCGAGATGCACAGCCTGATGGTGGTACGGCACGGACGGGTGGTGGCTGAGGGCTGGTGGGCGCCGTACAGCGCCAGCCGGCCGCACTTGCTGTACTCGCTCAGCAAGAGCTTCACCTCCACCGCCGCAGCGTTCGCGCAAGCCGAGGGCCTGCTCGACCTGGACGACCCGGTCATCTCGCACTTCCCGGAGTTCGCCGCGGACATCACCGACCCGCGGAGCCGTTCGGTGAAGGTCCGGCATGTCGCCTCGATGGCCGCCGGCCACACCCGGGAGATGCTGGACGAGGCGCTCACGCGTGACCCGCGAGAGCCGGTCCGCGGGTTCCTGCTGAGCCCGCCCGACCGCGACCCGGGCACGGTCTTCGCCTACAGCCAGCCCTGTACGTACACGCTGGCCAGCATCGTTCAGCGCAACGCGGGGATGTCCCTGACCCGCTACCTGCGGCCCAGGCTGTTCGACCCGCTCGGCATCGGGCACGTCGGCTGGCATGACTTCCCGCCCGGCCGCGAGCAGGGCTTTAGCGGCCTGCACGCCCGCACCGAGGACATCGCCAAGCTCGGGCTGCTGTACCTGCAGCAGGGCCAGTGGGAGGGAACTCAGCTCATCCCGAAGGAATGGGTGGCCGAGGCGACGTCGGAGCAGGTCAGCAGCCAGGGCGAAGCTAGCCCTGACTGGCGGCAGGGCTACGGCTTCCAGTTCTGGATGTCCCGGCACGGGTACCGCGGCGACGGTGCGTACGGGCAGTTCTGCGTGATCTTGCCCGAGCAGGACGCGGTGATCGTCACCACCGCCTGCACGCTCGACATGCAGGCCCTGCTCGACGCCATGTGGGACCGCCTGCTCCCCGGCCTCGGCGCGGCCTCACCCGCTGCCGCCTCCGTGGAGGACCAGCTGAGCGCCCGGCTGGCCCGCCTTGAGCTGCCTGCCTGCCCCGCCGCCCCGTGTCCCGCCGACTGGGGACCGTGGACCAGCGGGCCCTTCGCCGTCACCGCCGGCACCAGTGACACCCAGGGGCAACCGTTCCTGACCGCGGTTGAGGTGGCGCCACGGGCCGGTGGCTGGCAGATCACCCTCGTCGAGGCGGCCAACGCGCTGTCCTTTCCCGTCGGCACCGGCGGCTGGACCGTGTCTGACCACGCCGACCGTCACGGCGGCACCATCCCGGTGGCAGCCTCCGGCGGCTGGCTCGATGGCCAGACCCTGCGCGCCGAGGTCATCTTCCTGGAAACACCGCACCGGATGGACATCACCTGCACCCTGCCTGCACGCACCGCAGAGGCCGTATGGCGCCATCCGCCGCTCGGTCCAAGCGGGCTCGGGCGGTTGCACTGCCCAAGCGCTCCCGCCGAGGCTGACTAGAGCGTTTGGTCAGCCTAACCACCCGTTCCCGCCCGAAGGCGGAGCTTCGGGCGGGACGCTGAGCGGCCTGCTAAGCGGCGAGGCGGTCTCTCACGCGGCGAGCAGCCGCTGGAAGAAGGAGTGATACAGGCGCAGACCCTGCCTGAGGTCCTCGGTGGAGACCTCGTTGCCGCCGGCCCAGCGGTTTTCGAGTGCGGCGCGCTCGGCGGCGAACATCGCGGCCAGCCGCTGCATGAGCTCCGCTACCAGCGCGTCGGCTTGCTGGACCGCCTCTCTCGGCTCCTCGACGAACTCTGCCTGGATGTCCTTCCAGCGCGCGGTGAGGCCCTGCAGTTCGCCGTCGTCTAGCAGGCTGGCCCGCTGGCCGGGGTCAGCCGCATGATCCGCGACGGGGGCGGCGGCGTTGTCGGAGTAGCTCTGCCGGGCGGCGCCTTCTGGCCGGTAGGCCTGCCCCGCGGCGTCGTCCTGGGGGTAGTCCTGGCGGACGGCGCCTTCTTGCGGGTAGTCCTGGCCGAGGGCGTCATCCGGGTAAACCTGGCGCCCGGCAGAAGCCGGCACGTCCGGCTGCGTCGGTTCAGAACCCGCATTGGCGATCTGCTCTGTGGTCAGCTCGCGATCCTGGGTGCTGTCATCGTTGTACATGGACCCTCATCGTCCTATCTGCTGATCGCGGTAGTCGCTTTCCGAAGCGGCCGGAGCCGCCGGAGGTGTCGGAGCAGCCGGAGCGGCTTCTTCTTCCCCGGGCGCCAGGCCGTCCGCCTGCCGGGCCGGACGAGCCTCGGTGACGTGGTCTTCCGGCCCGGCGGTCATCCGCTGCCTGCCGTTGGAGCTGGCCGGCTGGACCTGCTCGCCGGCTACGGCGGCCGCGTCGTCGCCCTCCGGCCGGAGCAGCTGGTCGAACAGGGACCGGTACCGCAGCATCGCTTCGCGCAGGTCTTCCGTGCTCGCCTGGTGAGCCTGCGAGCGCAGTTGCACGGCGTGCGCGAATCGGTAATTCTCGACGGTCTCCGGATAGTCGACCGAGACCAGTTCGGCCTGCTTGTCGAAGTCACTCATCGGGTAGCCCCGCGCCTCCATGACGCGGGTGATGAGGGCATCGGCCGCATCCACGGCCTGCGCAGGCTCGTCCATGAAGCGTTCCTGCAGCTCACGCCACTCGCCGGCGAACCGCAGGCGTTCGGCTTCTGGCAGCGGCTTGACGTCGAACTGAGCGCGCTGCTTCTGGCGGGCGAGAAGCTCGGCCTCGGCCGCGTGCTTGTCGTCGCTGTTCGCTACCGCGCGGTCGTATTCCGGGCCGAAGCGCTCGCGGAGCATGGCGGTCCTGCGGTTCCTTGCCACCAGCGCGGCAAGCGCGAGGGCGGCAACCACGACGATGGCAACTATGACCCAAACCAAGGTGGCCATCGGGTCCTCCTGTCATTGGCCGCTCCCCAGCGGAACCGCCTCTCTACCCGGCTGCAGGCGCCCAAACGGCCAAAGCGGCGGAAGGCCCGCCGAAATAGCGCAGGTCCCCGCTTTGTGCGCCCAGGCCCGGGCACGGCCGGAGACACACACGGGCTGCCGCCCGACCGCGCGGGACGTACCTGGCCGCATGCCCTGACTGCGTTGTTCGCCAGGTTGCCTTCCCGGCCCGGGCGGCTAGCCGGCGAGTCGGCTACGTGACGTTGACCTGGATGGTCGGGTAGCCGGTCGCGCCGTTGGGCGCGACGTCAGCGACCGCCGAGGTCTGGGTGTAGCCCGTCTTGTCGGTCGCCCGCGCCTCGATCAGGTGCGTCCCCTTGGGGGCGTCCCACTGCCAGGTCCACTGCCGCCAGGTGTCGATGTCCGGCACGGTCGCCAGCGTGGCCTGGTTCCACGGCCCGCTGTCGACGCGCACCTCGACGGCATCGATGCCCTTGTGCTGCGCCCAGGCCACCCCGGCGACGGTCACCTGGCCCGCCTTGAACTCCGACCCGCCGGCCGGCACGTCGATCCGGGACTCGGTTTTGATCGGGCCGAGCGCCGACCAGCCGCGCGGCACCCAGTACCCCTGCGCGGACGCGAACGTGGTGACCTCGATGTCGACCACCCACTTGCACGCCGACACGTACCCGTACAGGCCAGGGACGACGAGGCGGGCGGGGAACCCGTGCCCGGTCGGCAGCGCGGCCCCGTTCATGGCGACCGCGACGAGCGAGTCGCGGTGACCGTCGAGCACCACCGCCAGCGGCGTGCCCACGGTGAACCCGTCGACCGACGTGCACAGCAGCTGGTCCGCGCCCGCCTTCGGGCCAGCGGACCTGATCAGCGCGCTGTAGGACGCGCCGAGCCACTTCGCGTTGCCGATAAGAGGGCCGCCGACCGGGTTGGACACGCAGCACAGCGTCACGTAATCCTCGATCAGCGGCCGCCGCAGCAGCTCATCGAAGGTGATGACGACCTCGCGGCTGACCATGCCGTGGATGCGCAGCTGCCAGTTCGACGGGTCCACCTGCGGGACGATGAGCGCGGTGTCAATGCGGTAGAACTGGCCGTTGGGCGTGACGAACGGGGTTATGCCCGGCACGGGCAGGCTCGCCCCGGACGGCAGCGGCGGCGCGGGCACGGCGGCCCGCGGGAAGCGCAGCGCCGACTGCGCCGCGGCTACGTTCTTGCGCGTGGCCGCGGACCGCCCGCCGATCTCGCCGATCGCGGCCGCCGCCACGCCGACCCCGGCCGCGACGAGGAACTGCCGCCGCCCGCCCGGCCCGGACCGCTCAGCCGGCGTCCACGCGCGGAACGGCTCGTTCCCCGGTGCGCGGGGCGCGCCGTCCGAGGGTCCGCCGTCCCGGGTCACTGACTGCCCGTCGCCGGGGGCGCCGTCGCCCGCCGCCACCCAGCCGATGTCGCCGTCACGGCCGGTCCGGTCCTCGGTACCGCCCTTACCCGGCCCGAACGCGACCGGCGGCAGCCGGTCCGCGGCGGAGGCACCGGCAGCGGCCCGGCCGGCCGCTCCCGCGGACACGGCCCGCCGCGCCCTTATGACCAGCCACCAGAGCATGAGTGCCCCGGCCGCGGCGGCGAACAGCGTCGGCACCGCGTAGGACGCCGTCGCGCCGTGCCTGGTCAGCGCGGCGGCGAGGCCGATCCCCGCGAAGATCGCCAGGCCGAGGAACCCCAGGGCGAGTCGGCGCATCGCGAGCACGCCCACCAGCACGGAGTACAGGAACACCACCACGAGCACCCCGCCGAGCAGCACCGTCTTGTCCGACGTGCCGAACGTTGAGGTCGCCCAGTTCTTGACGGCGAGCGGCGTGCGGTCGATCGCCGCCCCGCCGACGGCCACCACGGGCGACGCCGCGGGCACCGTAATCCCGGCGAACAGCTGCCCGATGCCCATCGCCACCGCGGCGGCGACCACCCCGCACGCCGCGCCCCACCACCGGCTGAAGCCGTTCCTGGAAGTCATGCTTGTATGGTCCGTCGCCATCCCGCTCGCGTTACGCCAAGCCGCGATGCGCAGTGACGTTCGCGGCCTCTCACCCATTACACGGCCACGCTACTCGGGGGGTTCAACACGCATCCGTTCGGGAGCATTGCAATCTGCTTACAAAGGCAGCAAGCGGCGCATATACCGAAATAACGACGAAGTGGAGCCGCCTCACGCGTCCTCGTCGAACACCCAGCGCGTCGGCGACCCGGTGAAGTCGCTGTGCAGCATGGAGAACACGCGATGCGGCCGGACGCCGATCGTCGCGTTCTTCACCGGGTCGAGGAAGTCCAGGTCTACGCCGCTGTGGTACTTGGCGTTCATCAGGTCGACCACCCGCCGCAGCACCGCGGGGTCGGTCGCGAAGCGCGCCGTGCCCTCGATGATCACCGGGTCCGACGCGTCCTCCGTGGTCACGCAGCAGCGGGGATCGGCGCGCAGGTTCTTCACCTTGCGCGACCCCGTTGCCGAGGTGAACCACAGCGTGCTGTCGTCCCACATGCCCCAGACGGGCATGGTGTGCGGGCGGCCGTCTGGCCAGATGCTGACGACCCAGTAGTTCCGTGCGGCGGTGAGCCGTTCTGCCGCCCATGACCAGTGCAGCAGCCCGCTCCCGTGCTCCGGGCCAGCGATGCCGTATCCGGGCATATAGGGCCTGCTTACCCGTGGGATCCCCATGCCGATGTGTCTACCATGCGACAACGGCCGCGCGGGCGACTAACGTTGCCCTTCGTGAAGGCATCTCCCGAGGCGCAGCTGCGTCTGCTCGAACTGGCCGACCTAGACACCGAGCTTGGCAGGCTCGACCACCGGCGGCGGACCCTGCCAGAAAACGCCGAGCTCGACCAGCTGGCTGAGCGCGCCGCGAAGATCAGGGATGCGATGACGATCGCGGATACGGACCTCGCCGACCTGGACCGCGACCTGTCCCGCGCGGAAAAGGACGTGGAACAGGTCACCTCCCGCATCGGCCGGGACAACGAGCGGCTGAACGCCGGCCAGGTATCGAACGCGCGGGAGCTCGAGTCGCTGCAGTCCGAGGTCGCCTCGCTGCGCAAGCGGCAGGGTGACCTGGAAGAAGTCGTGCTCGACCTGATGGAGCGCCGTGAGGCCGCCCAGGCGCTGCGCGACGGCGCGGGCACCGAGGCGGAGAACGTCGGCGCCGACGTGGCCGCGGCCACCTCGCGCCGCGACGCGGCCCTGTCCGAGATCGACGAGCAGGCGGCCAAGGCCACCGCGGCGCGCGCCGCGGTGCTCGCCGACGTGCCCGCCGAGCTGCTGGCCCTGTACGACAAGATCCGCGCCACCTCCGGCGGCCGGGCGGCGGCGGAGCTGCGCCGCGGCCAGTGCGGCGGCTGCCGGGAGATGCTGTCCACGGTGGAGCTGAACGAGGTCCGCAGCGCCGCGCCGGACGAGGTCGTGCGCCACGAGGAGTGCCGCAGGATCCTGGTGCGGACCGCCGACTCCGGTCTCTGAGGAGTTCTTCGGGATTATCCGGAACGTGGGCGTGGCTGCACAGTCCCGCCCACGTCGGCTAAGACCCGGGGCGCCCAGGACAGCGCGCTCCGCGAACGGCCCGCCACCCTGCGTCGACAGATAACGATATAACTAACAGTTCCTGGTCCCGGACCCCCGCCGTCGCCCCGGGCGCCGGGGCAAAGTCGCAGGTTGCGGAACGGACGCGGTTACCTCAGAACGCGACGCCGATGCCAGAATTCGCCACTGCGTCCAATAGACTTCCCGGTCGTGGACAACAGCGGTCAGATCAGTGCACCGGGCACCTTGGAGGCGGGCGCCGTCATCGCGCCCGACAAGCCCCGCGTGCCCGACGAGGATCTGGGGAAGCTCGCCGCCCAGCACGGGCTGAGGCTCTCGGGTGCCCGGCCGCCGCTGGCCAGGTACCTCAGGACGCTCTGGCAGCGCAGGCACTTCATCACCGGCTACGCCACCGCGCGCAACATCTCGATGTACACCGACGCCAAGCTCGGTCAGCTCTGGCAGGTCCTCACCCCGCTGCTGAACGCCGGCGTCTACTACCTGATCTTCGGCGAGCTGTTCCAGACGTCCCGGGCCGTGAATCACTTCCCCGCGTTCCTGCTGGTCGGCGTGTTCGTGTTCGCGTTCACCGAGCGGTCGATCGTGACCGGCTCGAACGTGATGCGGGCCAACCTGCAGCTGATCCGCGCCCTGTACTTCCCGCGCGCGTCGCTGCCGCTCGCTTACGTGATCGTCGAGCTGCAGCAGATGCTGATCGGCATGGTCGTGGTCGTCATCGCCATGCTGGCGAGCGGGCAGTGGCCCACCTGGTACTGGCTGTTGCTGATCCCCATCGGCGTCCTGCAGACGATGTTCAACACGGGGGCAGCGCTGGTCGTCGCCCGGCTCGGCGGCGCGATGGCGGACGTGTCGGAGCTGATCCCGTTCTTCCTGCGGATCTCCCGGTACTTCTGCGGCGTGATGTACCTGGTCTACGCCGTGACCTACCGCTACCCGAACTGGGTGCAGTGGGTCCTGTCGCTCAACCCGATCGCGGTCTACATCTCGCTGTTCCGCGTCGCGTTCATGACCTCCTACCGGCAGGACTCGCCCGGCAACGCCCCCTTCAACCAGCAGATGTGCACCACCTTCCTGCAGAACCAGGGGCACTACATCCCGGGCACGACGACGAAGAACTACAGCTGGCTGGCCAGCTGCCACCCCATCGTCACCAACACCGACCTGTGGATCGCCGCCGTCGGCTGGGGCGTCGTGTTCTTCGTCGTGGGCCTCGTGTTCTTCTGGCACGCCGAGAACAAGTACGGCCGCGGCTAACCGCGCTGGTGCCGGGTTTCGTCTCGAGCTTCGTCTAAGGTATGCGTATGGCTACTCCCGTCATGCCTCAAGATGAGATCCCCGCTCCTGCACTGCTTGCGCCCGCCACCGCACGCAGCATTCGCGATGCGCTCGTTGGTGAAGAACGGGCCGAGTTCGAGCAGCGTTTCGCCGAAGAGATGACAAGCGCGGCCCAGACGATGGACCTGACGGGTGTGCTCCAGCTACTGAGCACGTTTCGCAAGATAGCTGAGATCACCCAGCGTCAGGGCGCAGCCGCTCATCTACGGATGCTGGACCAAGTCGCCCGGCTCCAGCGCGGAGACGACGTGCCTACGGTATCGGGACATGTTCTCAAGGCCCGGATCAACGAGAGACTCGGCCTGTGACGTGTACTCGTACGACGCCGTTCCTGACGCTGAGGCGCAAATTGACGGACTCCCTGTAGCCGCTCTCCCGGCATTCGCCGAGCTGATGGTATTCCTGGAGCTAACTCCTTGGGGGGACTCCATATCGAACCGACAAGCCGGATGGCAACATGCGGACCATGCCGTTCGGGAAGGGCTCTGAGGGGATGGCCACCTACGTCATCCTGGAGGAACAGCGCCGCGTAGTCGTGGTCAGTGTGACGTGGATGGGATAAACCGTTCGCCTGGGTCCCTCATCGGGGTCAGGTGACGGACAGGTGCGGGGCTGCCTCGCGGGCCTTGCGGTAGTCGCCGGAGGTCAGGCAGGCGAGGGTGGCCAGGGCCCAGACGGTGGCGCGGTCGGCGTGCGGGGGGCGGAGCATGGCCTCGGCGGCGGGGCGGCTGACCACGTCGAACAGGCCGCCGGCGGCTCCCTGGTCGAGGATGTAGCCGCTCAGGAACGACGCGACCGGCTCGCCGTACTGGCGGCGCCAGTCGAAGGGTGCCTCGGCGCCCGCGGGCGGCTTGCCCGCCAGGGGGACGTCCGCCAGGGCGGGGGAGAGCTCGGCGAGGACGGCGGCCGACAGGGCGCCGCGTACCCGGTCGGCGAGCGGGACGGTCCTGGCGGCGATTACCACGCGGTCGTCGAACAGCGGCTGGACCAGGCGCTCGCGCAGCAGGTAGGCCTGCCGCGCCGCCGCCGACCAGCGGCCGGCCCGGTTGACCAGGTAGAAGTCGTCGAGGGCGGCCAGCGGGTGGCGGGCGAGCCGTGGTGTCCACGGGGCGAGCGAGGCGGCGTAGGCCGCCGCGGGCCCCCGGCGGATCAGCCCGAGGTGCTTCGTGGTGAGGCGGCGCAGCAGCTCGGCGGAGCGCGCGGCGCGCCGGGCGGGGGACAGCGCGCCGCGCAGCCCGCCGGAGGCCCCGGGGCGTCCCGCCGTCTCCGCGTAGCCGCCGCGCAGCAGCTCGCCGCCGTGGCCGCCCGCGGTGACCGCGGGCGAGGCGGCCGGGTCGGGGCGGCCCACGTTCTCGAACGCGGACAGCATCCCGTCGGCCACGAGCACGGTGGCCCGGATCCGGCCGAGCACGTCGACCTTCTGGCCCGGCGCGGTCGGGGTGCGCACCGCATGCTCGATACCGAGCCGGCGGGCGATCTCGGCCGCCACCACGACGTCCGGGTGGTCGGCGAACCCGTGGGTGACGCCCGTCACCGGCACGCCCGCCTTGACCAGCGCGGCGGCGATGAGGCGGCTGTCCTTGCCGCCGGTCAGGCTGAGCTGGACCGGGGCGCCCGCGTCGCGCAGCGGCGCGACCGCCGCCACGAGCGCGTCCGCGACCCCGCCCGCGCCAGGGCGCCCCTCAACGTCAGGCGGGCCGCCAGCAGCGCCGGCCACACGCGAGCTCGCCCCGTGCAGCAGCCGCAACGTCGTCGATCCGGCCAGGGCGGTCACGCCCGTGAACGGGGTCGTCGAGCCGAGCGGGAACCCAGGGTTGAGCAGCGCGCACACGTGCAGCGGGTCAAAGCCGTCGAGACGGGAGGACGCCCAGGCGGCCCACATCGCCCGGTCGGCGACGATGACGGCACCGGGGACTTCGGCCAGGTAGACCGGGTCGACACGGGTGACTGAGGTTCGCGCGTACACGGCGTCAGGGTCACCGCCAGGCGCCGGCGCCCCAGCCCAGATGGTCCCCGCGTGTGACGCGCTCGCCGCGCCGGAGCCCAGCGCGCCAGACTTCGCCGAGTCCAGGCCCGTTGCCGTAACGCCCGGAGCGCCGTCCGCGGCGTTACCCCAGTGCAGCAGGGCGGCCCGGCCGCCGGCGGACCGCCAGGCGACCGTCGCGGGGCCGGGGACCGGCATCACGGACGGGTCGACGTCCAGCGCGCGCCCGGTCAGCGCCGTGCAGGCCTCGGCCGTGGCGGCGCTCACCGCGAGCGTGAAGAACACCGGCGTCAGCCGATCCGGCTCGGACCCTGGCCGCGGCTCATCGGCCGGCGGAGCCTTGCAGCTGGTGCGACGCGCCCGTGCCGTCGCCGGCCGGTGACGCGCCGCGGATGAAGCGCAGCCAGGTCTCGGCGACGGTGCCGAGGTCCCACGCCAGCACGTCCCGGTGCGCGTCCTGCCGGGCGGCCTCCCACGCCTGCGGCGACGACAGCGCGGCGATCGACGCGGCCATCTCCGCCGGGTTTTCCCCGATCCAGCGGTTGTCGTAGATCGTCTCCGCGCCCGGCCAGTGCCTGATCGCCGGCACCGCCCGGGACGCCATGCCCTCGGCGGGGGCCATGTGGAACGACTCGTCGTCGCTGACCGACAGGATGAACCCGATCCGGCGCAGCCAGGCGGGCACGTCCGGGCCGGCGTCGTCGAACACCACGGCGTCGCGCAGCAGCGGCGAGCGCTGCACCCGGCGGAACGCGTCGAAGTAGTGTGACCGCTCCTCTCGGTGCTGCCACACCCACCACAGCTCCCAGGGCATGCCCGACTTCACGAACAGCTGGTAGCGGTCGTCGTCGCGGCGCAGTTCCTCGAGCACGTCGAGGGCCAGGTCGAGGCGCTTGCGCCGCGGCACCATGCTGGTCATGCCAAGGTGGAAGCGGGCGCCGTCCAGCTTGGGCCGGTCGAACTGCATAACGTCGAGCGCGTTGGGCACCGTGACGATCTTGGCGGCGGGCCAGCCGGTCTTCTCCCTGGTGAGCCGCGTGTAGTAGTCGGAGACACAGATCACCGTGTCGACGTTGCCGATCTTCACCTGCGCCGGGTACGGCGAGTACAGCTCGAAGCGGTGCAGGCGCACCAGCATTCGCGCGGAGCGGTTCTTGTGCCGGGAGTACCAGACGGCGTTCGGGGTGCACCACTCGCAGACCACCACGTCGGCCCACTCGGCCAGCTCGCGGGAGGCCGACTCGTCGTGCTCGCCGAGCGACCGCCAGTGGTCGACCCGGACTTCCAGGTCCGGCTGCAGCCGGAAGTAGTCGATCAGCTGGTTGAAGAACTTCAGGTCGTGCCCGGCGATCACCACGCGCAGCCGCTCCCGGCCGGAAGCACCCGCGGAACCAGCAGAGCCCCCAGCCGGCACCGCCCGCGCCAGGTAGGCCCGCAGCCGCCCCGCCGCCTCGTCGAGCGCGAACGACGCCGCCGCCGCCGAGGTGCGCGACGCGGCGAGGGCGAACACCCGCGGGTCGCAGGCGGCGGCCGCCACGTCGGCCACGTCCTCAATCGACGCGGCGAACAGCGGGTAGTCCGCGCCGAGCAGCGCCTCGTGCATCGGCGTCCTGTTCAGGATCACCGGCAGCCCCAGCTGGCCGAACTCGAGCACCTTGGTGGACAGCTCAAGCGAGGCATCAAGCTCGGGATGCCGCCAGGACAGCCCGATGTCGCCGTCGGCGGCCAGCCGCATCGCCTCGGCGCGCGACTGCCCGCCGTGCCAGATGACCCCCGGCAGGGCCGACGCGCCGACCTCGCCGAGCGCGGCCCGCATCCGCCGGCTGTAGGTGGGATCGCGCGGGTCGTTGTGCACCTTGTCGCCGACCATGTGCACCTCGGCCGCGACGCCCCGCGACGCGAGCAGCTCGGGCAGCGTCGTCATCTCCAGCGTGTTCCACCGGGGCGCGAACTTCCCGGTGTACACGAGCCGCAGCGGGGTGCCGGGCGGTGCCACCCTGCGTTCTGGATCCCGGTGGATGTCGAGCGCGGGCAGCACCGGCGGGAAGAGCACCGACTTGCCGCAGGCGGCGGCGATCGACCCCTCGAGGAAGCAGCGCAGCTCCTCGGTCTGGCACAGCAGGTACCGCGACGCCTTGGCGATAACGGTGAGGTCCTCGGCGGCCTTGGGCGTCACCGCGGGGACCGCCTGCGGCACGTCGGTCAGGTAGGACCAGAGACGGCCGTCGAACGCGCCGTGCCGGGCCGCGGCCGACACCAGGGCGCGGCCGCGCAGCACCACCAGGTCGTGCCGGTGCACCGCGTCGAGCGTGGCGAGCGCCGTGATCGCCTGGGTGACGGTCAGCGAGGCCTCGGTCAGGCCGGGCAGCAGCCGGTCCGCGTGCGGCGACCTGATGGCGACCTCAGGCAGCTCGCGCAGCGGCGCTACGAGGCGGTCGGTGCGCACCGGCGCCTTGAGCACCAGGGTGACCGCGCACCCGGCGGCGACCAGGGCCTGCGTGACGGACTGCAGCCAGATGGCCGACCCGTCGAGCAGGTTCATGTCGACGTCACCGTAGACCAGTGCCCTCGGTCTGGATCCGGCCAATGCCTGTCGCTCCTTGTCCTGGTAACTCACGGCTAACGGCCCCCCCGCGGGTGTGCGATGGTGAACAGCCGCAGCCCGCGGCTGCCCCAGTCGCCGGCCGCGGGCCCGCGATGGCCGAGCAGCTCAGCCCGAACGAGGGCGGGCTCATCCAGCCACCGGGTGAACTCATACTCACCGCCGCCGAAGCCGACCGCGTCGGCTTGCGCGCACTCCCGCGCGCAGGCCAGGTCGAGCAGGTAGTCGTCGGCCTGGCCGCCGTCCGCCGTCCACGGCGCGAGCCAGGCCGCCTCGGCGAGCCGGGCGAGCGGCCGCGCCCGGTCCGCGCCGTCCGCGTCGCGCTCCGCCGGGCCGGCCTCGGTGACCACGACCCGGATGCCGTGCCTGGCCAGCGCGCCGAGTGCGTCCCGGACCGCTGCCGCATCGCCCGTGCTGGTCGCCGGGCAGGTCACGATCACCTCGGCGGGCCGCAGCCGCTGGGCGAGCAGCGCGGCGGCCAGCCGGGCCGCCTGCGGCCCGCCGGCGACCTCCGCGAGCACCGCGACCTGCCGCCCGCCAACCAGCGAGCCGGGCAGCCCGGCCGCCTTCACCAGCGCGGCGAGCCGCACGGGCGTCGCCTCGGCGAGGAAGATGTCGCGCAGCCGCACCCGGACCTCGCTGACCGACAGCGGCCGGGCGGCGCTCGCCGCCTCGATCTCGCCGCGCACCGCGGCGGCGGTGCTGCCCCGCCCGCCCGCCCCGCCCGCTCCTGGGCCCGACCCGAGCGGCCCGATCACCCGGGCGCCGCTCGCGGCCTGCTCAAGCCCCTGCGCCGCCGACGCGGTGACGAACACGGCGTTGTCACGGTACAGCGCGGGCAGCGACCGCCAGGAGCGGGCTCCGGCCAGCCGCACCGTGGCACCCGGGCCGTCTCCGGTCAGCGAGTCGAGCAGGGCGCGCACCGCGGGCGCCTCCCGCGGGTCGCGGGCGCCCGCGTACAGCGGCGCGGTCGGCCTGGCCGCGGTCACGCCCACCGGGTTGAACCGGGCGAGCTGCACGCCGAGGCCGCCGTCGAGCACCGCGTCGCAGCTCGCGGCGAGCCAGCCGATGCCGGGCATCAGCGACTGCGGCACGTCCCGCAGCAGCACCACCGGCTTGCCGAGCGCGCGGGCCATCACGATCATCCGGGCGAGCCGGCGCCCCCGGTCCGCGGCCGCCGGGTCGGTGGCGTGCGCCCACGGCGACCCGGGCAGCAGCGCGGACGCCTCGATGACCACCAGGTCGGCGCCGGTGGCCTCGACCACGATGTCGGCGTCGTGCGGCAGGAGCGGGTGCACGACAGCGTCCGGGACCAGGGTGGCGCAGCCGAGCACGCTCAGCGCGCCGGTGATCACCAGCCGCGGGGTGCTGGCCGGCGGGCCGGCCAGCACGAGCCCCGGGTCGGACAGCACGAGCGCGCCCGGCGCGGTGAGCGCGGACAGGAACCGCCCGCCGGTGCCCTTGAGGTCGGCGAGCTGCGCGGCGGCGAGCGCGGCGGCGGCGTTCTGCGCGCCGCTCTTGGGCGCGCCCCGGTCCCGCCACAGCTTGTACAGGTCCCGCGGCAGCAGCGCGCCGCGCGGCCAGGGCTTCTTGGCCGCGTTCGCGATGGTCCGGCCGAACCGCATCGTTGACGACTGCTCGAGGGCCGCGAGCCGGGTCTCGGTCATCGCGAGCTGCACCCGGGTGTCGCGCAGCTGCCGGGACAGCCGGTCCCGCTCGGCGGCGATCCCCGCGTCCTCGCTGGGGTCGCCGGCCTCGCCCGCCTCGCTGCCGTCTCCGTCGTCGTCCCACGCCCTCGGCGCGTCGCTCGGCAGGTCCCACGGCGTGGCGGTCGTTTCCTCACCCTCGGCGTATCCGGTGTCTTCGAGGTACCCGGCGTCCTCCTCTTGGGGTCCGCGGGGGAACTGCCCGCCCGCTCCGCCGGCCGGCGGCTGCGGCGCCTCACTCATCGGGCGGCCAGCCACGCGGTGATGATCCGGGCGATCCGCGGGCCCGCCTGGCCGTCCCACAGCGGCGGCAGCTCGCCGGCGTACGGGCCGTCGTCGCAGGCCTTGAGGACCGCGGCGGCCAGCTCATCGCTGGTGACGAGGCGGTTGGAGCCGCTGGTGATGGTGATCGGCCGCTCGGTGTTCGGCCGCAGGGTGAGGCAGGGCACGCGCAGCAGCGTAGTCTCCTCCTGCACGCCGCCAGAATCGGTCACGATCGCCGCCGCCCCGCGCACCAGCGACATGAACTCGATGTAACCGAGCGGGTCCACCACGTGCACGCGCTCTTCCTCGAGCAAGCCGGCGGCGGTGAGCGTGGCCCGTCCCCGCGGGTGCAGCGGGATGATCACGTCAAGCTCGGCGGCGACCTCGTGCAGCGCCCGCACCAGGCCGGCCGCCACCTGCGGCGAGTCGACGTTGGCGGGCCGGTGCAAGGTGGCGACCACGTACCGGCGTCCCTGAAGGCCGTAGGCGGCGCGGGCCGCGGCGGCGTCGAACTTGTCCAGGTTGCCGAGCAGCGTGTCGATCATCGGGTTGCCGACGAAGTGCATGGCGCTGGCCGGGCGGCCCTCGCGGGCCAGGTGCCCGAGCGCCTCGGGCGAGGTGCAGAACAGCAGGTCGCACAGCTGGTCGGTGAGCCGCCGGTTGATCTCCTCGGGCATGGTGTTGTCGAACGACCGCAGCCCGGCCTCGACGTGAGCGAGCGGCACGCCGAGCTTCGCCCCGGCGAGCGCGGCGCCGACCGTCGAGTTCACGTCGCCGTACAGCACCGCCAGCGACGGCGCGGCCTCGAGGAACTCCCGCTCCATGCCGACCAGGACGTCCGCGGTCTGCGCCGCCTGCGACCCGGAGCCGACGCCGAGGTTGACGTCCGGCCGCGGCAGCCCGAGCTGGACGAAGAACACGTCCGACATCCGCTCGTCGTAGTGCTGCCCCGTGTGCACGACGCGCTGGGTGTGGCCGAGCGCGGCGAGCGCCCGGATCACCGGCGCGGCCTTGACGAAGTTCGGCCTGGCCCCGAGTACGTGCGTGATCGTGGCGCTCATGCGGTTGAGGACTCTCCTTCGTGCCCGGCCCTTGAGCCGGTCCCAGGGCGGTGGTCGTGTTCCGGGAGGCTGCCCCCGTGCTCCCGGCTCATTCGCAGGGTTACGGGGTTGAGACTACGGTCAGCCGTGCCGCGCCGCTAATCGCAGGTAATATCTGCCGGCGTGACTGTAACGCCGACTCCGCGAGCGGTCGTGCTCGCCGCATCCGTGATGCTGCGGCACGTG
>Ga0207664_10001054_pt1 | contig 18379 bp, 23 predicted proteins | sample LARL83metaG_FD_184349 | JGI IMG/M metagenome (GOLD analysis project Ga0207664, IMG submission 184349) | Corn, switchgrass and miscanthus rhizosphere microbial communities from Kellogg Biological Station, Michigan, USA - LAR L8-3 metaG... | ecosystem: Host-associated > Plants > Roots >... | reverse complement strand
TGGCGCCTCGATCGCCCTCGACACCATGACCCGCCCCCGCCGCACCGCCGGCCGGGTGCGCCGCCGTGGCAACGACGTCAACGAGGTGCTGGCCGACGTCACCGAGGACGTGGTCGACGAGGTCAGCGCGCTGCCCGAGCGCGTGCTTGTCGCCTACGTCCGCATGCTGCGCCGTCGCGCCCGCCGCGACGACGTGGTCGGCACGGTGAGCCGCGGCGTGCTGAGCGCCATGCACCGGCCCGCCAAGGACTGGCGCCGCTTCTTCGAGCGCTTGGAGCGCGAGACCAGCCTCGACCGCCGTCGCGCCGCCAGCACCCGCGGCACCGCGCGCGGCACCGCCCGGACCGCCGCCCGCAAGACGGCCACCGGCGCCCGCCGCACCGCCAGGACCGCCCGCGGCAACGCCCCGCGCGGCGGCCGCCGCACCACCACCGGCACGCGCCGCGGCACCACCGCGCGCCGCCGCACCGCCTAGGCCCCAAGCCAGGGCGGTCCGACCGACAGGCCCGGGGAGCGCCACCGGATTGGCGTCTCCCCGGGCTTTTTCGCGCGCCCCAAGGCAACCGCCGGTGCTCGGCTCAGGCCCCGCTCAGTCCTCGGCCGCGACCGCCGCCGCCCGTCCCCGGCGCCGCGTCTCGCCCCGCTCCGCCGGCTCCCGCCCGACGATGGCCCGCGCCGAGGCGATCTCCGCCAGCGTGGCCAGGGCCCGCTGCATCTCCTCGCCCAGCGTCGCCCCCATGACCCGGGCGAGCAGGCCGCTCACCGGCCGCAGCCGGGAGCTCACCGCCAGGTCGGTGACCAGCGTGGTCCGGCAGCCGTTCCGGGCCGGCACGAAGGACTGGCCCACCGCCATGCGGATGCCCCAGCCGTCCCAGATGTAGGTGATCGAGCGCGGCGCCCGGACCGCCACCACCGTGCAGGTGGCGCTCACCACCAGCCCGATGGGCAGGCGGTAGCGGACCTCGTAGACGGCGTCGCGGGCCCGGTGGGCGGGCGTGGTGACCGTGGCGGAGAGGTGCTCGATCCACCAGGCCGGCAGGTTGCGCAGGTCGGAGGCGATGGTGAACAGCTCCGCCGGCGAGACGTCGACGTTGCTGCTGGCTGTGAGACGCACTGCGTCACAAGCCTACCCTGAGGAACGCCCGATCTGGCCCGCCCCGACCAACGTCTACGAGGCGAAGACCTCGCTCAGCCCCAGCCGCGCCATGGTCTGGCGCTGGATGCGCTCCTGCACGTCGAAGAGCACGTCGAGCACCTGGACGGGGTTGCGGTCGGGATCGCGGGTGAGCATCCGGGCCAGCCGCCGCGAGTAGGGGCGGACGAAGCGGGCGATCTCGGTGACCATGGGGTCGGGCACCCGGTCGGTGCCGGACTCGAGCATCTCCTCGATCTGCCACATGTACCCCTTCGGCACGCTGGAAGGACGCCTTCATGGCGGCGCGTCGCTCCCGCTCCTCGCGGTCGAGGCGGACGGCGCGGTCGATGTCACGGATGGCGTCGCACAGCATGTGGGGTTCTCCTGCCTCCTGGGGGTGGGTGCCGAGAGGATTATCGCACAGCGGCGATGTAGGATTTTTACCATACAACGCCCACATGTCAACTACCCCCACCATGCTCACCCCGAGCACTGCCCGAGCGGTGCCGAGTTGGTAGCATGAAAGCCCCTGGATCTAGGCGGCGGCAGAACGACTGTGACGCCCGCCCGTCGATGAGGAGCCAACCCTGCTCGCAATCGAGGCGTACACGCGCCGTCTGCTGCGGCACGTCCAGCCCATCATCGTCGCCAACCGGGCGCCCCTCAGCCTGCAGCGGGCCGACCCCATCCGCGGCACGCCGGAGAAGCTGGTCCGCGGCGCCGGCGGGCTGGTCACGGCGATGAGCTCGCTGGCAGTGGCCACCGACGCGGTGTGGGTGGCCGCGGCGCGCAACGACGAGGACCGCTGCCTCGCCTCCCGCGGTCGCGACGGCGCACCCGCGCTGCTCCAGACCGAGGACGGCACCAGCTACCGCGTCGCCTTCGTCGAGCCCGAGGCTGAGGCCTACGACCTCTACTACAACGTCATCAGCAACCCGCTGCTCTGGTTCATCCAGCACTACCTCTGGGACCTGGGCCGCGAGCCGGTGCTCGACGCCGCCACCGAGCGCGCCTGGCGCGACGGCTACGTGCGCGTCAACCAGGACTTCGCCGACCGCGTCGTCGAGCAGGCGCGGCGCAGCGACAAGCCGCCGCTGGTGATGGTGCAGGACTACCAGCTCTACTCCGTACCCAGCCTGGTGCGCGCCGAGCTGCCCACGGCGCGCATCCAGCAGTTCGTGCACATCCCCTGGCCGACCGCGCAGTACTGGAAGATCCTGCCCAAGCGCATGCGCGACGGCATCCTGCTGGGCATCCTCGGCAACGACATCATCGGCTTCCAGACGCGCCGCGACGTGCGCAACTTCCTGCTCACCTGCGAGGAGAACATGGGCCTCGCCGTCGACTACCGCGAGCAGACCGTGTTCTACGAAGGCCGCGCCATCTGGGTGCGCCACTACCCGATCAGCGTCGACATCGCCGAGTTCAACCATCTCGCCGAGCATCCGCAGACGCTGCGCGAGGAGGAGCAGATCGCCGCCTGGCGTCCCGAGTACCTCATCCTGCGAGTCGACCGCACCGACCTCTCGAAGAACATCGTGCGCGGCTTCCTCGCCTACGAGCGCATGCTCGAAGCCCATCACGAGCTGCACGGTCGCGTGCAGTTCTGGGCGTACCTGCAGGAGACGCGCCAGGACATCGACGACTACCGCGCTTACCTCGGCTCCATCGTCACCGTTGCCGCGCGCATCAACCGCAGGTTCAGCGTGCGCGGCTGGATGCCCATCCGCCTCGAGGTGGACGAGAACATCCACAAGGCGGTGGCCGGCTACAAGTCGTTCGACGTCATGCTGGTCAACCCCATCTACGACGGCATGAACCTGGTCGCCAAGGAGGGGCCGCTGGTCAACAAGCGCAACGGCGTGCTGGTGCTCAGCGAGAACGCCGGGTCGCACGAGGAGCTGGCCGACCTGGCGTTGACCATCAACCCCTTCGACGTCGACGCCACCGCCGAGGCGCTCTACCTGGGGCTGATCATGGACCCGGTGGAGCGCCAGGCCCGCGCCGAGCGCATCCGCGACACGGTGCGCGCCAACGACATCACCCGCTGGATCACCACCCAGCTCCAGGACCTGCGCGAGCTCATCGACTGATGCAGGTCAGCACCCGGGCGCGCCCGACGACGCCGGACCAGCTCGCCGCCATGGTCGCCGACACCGCGGTGCACTGCGGCGGCCTGCTGCTCTGCACCGACTTCGACGGCTCGGTGGCGCCGATCCGCAGCCGTCCCGGCGAGGTGCATGCCCTGCCCGCGGCGGAGCGGGCGCTGGCCTGGCTGTCGCGCCGCGGCGCCGGCACCGGACGCGGCGCCCGCGTCCCCACCCGGGTGGCTCTGGTCACCGCACGCGACTCCGAGGACGTCGCCCACCGCATCCTGCTCGGCCCCGAGGCGACCGTCTCGGGCAACTACGGCCTGGAGCGGCGCCGCGGTGACGGCGAGGTCCACGTCGTCCCCGCGGCGGAGCGCTGGCTGCCCGCGCTGCAGGCGGCGGCGACCGACGTGGAGCGGGCGCTCGGCGCGGGGCGCTGCCCCGGCGCGCGGCTGGAGCGCAAGCTCTGCGGCGTGGTCATCCACACCCGCGGGCTGGAGCGGCCCGGCGCCGCCGACTGCGCCCTGGAGCTGGCCCACGAGGTGGCCTCGCGCTGGAAGCTGGCGGTGGTGCCGGGCAAGATGGTCGCCGAGATCCACCTGCCGCTGCGCCGCACCAAGGCGGACGCGGTGTGCGACCTGCGCCGCGGTCGCTGGCGGGACGCCGCGCTGTGCATCGCCGGCGACGACGTCGGCGACGTGCCCATGCTGCGGCTGAGCGAAGGGATGCGCCACGGGATCGGCGTCGCCGTGGGCGACGGGGAAAGCCCGCCGGGGTTGATCGAGGCGGCCGACTGGCGCCTGTCCGGGCCCGAGGCGTGGGCCGAGGCGCTCACGGCGCTCGTCGAGCGCCTTCGTCTATCCGCGCGCTGACGCGCGCCGTCGGGGGACTCCCCCACGCCAGCATTCGCCGCTGGAGTACGGCCGAATGCCAGCGTTCCCCCTGACTCGTGGAGCTCCTGCGGGCCTGAGCCCTGGAGGCGCTGGCCTCAGTGGGTGAGGCCGGCGAAGCCCGCGATGAAGAGCCAGGCCACCAGGGTGGCCAGGCCGATCCAGACCGCCACCATGCCACGGTCGCCGAAGGCGAGGCGGCGGCGGCTGCGCCGGTGCAGGTAGCGCTCGCGGACATCGAGCGAAGCGCGTCCGTCCGGCTGGATCATCGCGATCCTCCAGTTGTGCATGAAGTGGGGTGGGACTGTCGGGGGGGAAGGGATGGCCCGCGGCGGCCGGGCTGACCGGCGGGGCACACGGGCAAACGGGACGCGCGCCGGGAGGGTTACGCGGCGATGCGCGGCGGTGAAGAGCTGGGTATAGCCGCAAAAGAAGTGTCAGGTATGGCCCTGTATCAGAATTGCGGCCGTATACTACCGGCGTTTTCTGCACCCACCTATGTCCACTGCCAGCACTCCACCAGAGCACGACAGCCCGGCGGCGGACAGGGAGGACACCGTGACCGTCGCCCCAGCATCGACGCCCTCCACGACCCAGGTCGGCCTCGACAAGCCCATCTACACCATCAGCGTCGCGGCTGAGATCCTCGAGACCCACCCGCGCACCCTGATGATGTACGAGCACCTCGGGCTGGTGGTGCCGCATCGCACGGCGACCAACCGCCGCCGCTACTCGCAGCGCGACATCCTCACCCTGCAGGCCATCCAGCGCCTCACCCGGCACCACGGGCTCAACCTCAACGGCGCCCGCTACGTCATCCAGTGCCTCCAGCTCATGGATGCGAACAAGGTGCCCCGGCCCGACTACCTGGCCGACATCGACGTCACCCACGTCAGGCTCTAGGCGCCCTCCCGTTCCGGGGTGGCCCGGGGCCCGCTGGTGTACACTGCGCTAGCAGATTTGCTGCACACGGCACTGGTATGCCACCATCAGTTTCGGCTGTGCCGTTCGGTGCGACCGCGCCGCTATACTGCGCGAGGTTTCCCCCCATCGTGATCACTGACGAGCGGGCCTACCCGGAGGGTGCTGTGGACGACGAGGTCATCGACGTCCTCCTGATCGAGGACGACCCCGCGGTGCTCGAGATGTACCGCATGAAGCTCGAGCTGGACGGCTACCGGGTCAACGTGGCCGTGGACGGCGAGGAGGGCATCGACCGGGCCACCGAGCTCAAGCCCGACATCATCTTCCTCGACATCCGCCTTCCCAAGAAGGACGGCTTCGAGGTCCTCCAGGCGCTCCGCCAGAACGAGGAGACGGCGGCCATCCCGGTGATCATGCTGAGCAACTACGGGGAGAAGGAGCTGGTCGACCGCGGCCTCAAGCTCGGCGCCCACGAGTTCCTGATCAAGGCGCAGACCACTCCCAGCTCGCTCTCCGAGGGCATCGGCGAGTGGCTGAAAGAATAGGCGGGAGGGGACCTGCCGCAGCCGGCGAGCCCCCCGACCGCGACGAGCGCCAGCCCCGCGAGCTGAACCTCTCCCTCGACAAGCCGATCTACACCATCAGCGTGGCGTCCGAGATCCTCGAGACCCACCCGCGCACCCTGATGATGTACGAGAACATGGGGCTGGTCGTGCCCCAGCGGACGTCGACCAACCGGCGCCGCTTCTCCCAGCGCGACATCCACAAGCTGCAGACCATCCAGAACCTGACTCGCAACCACGGGGTCAACCTCAACGGCGTGCGATATGTCCTGCAGTTGCTCAAACTGCTCCATGAGCACGGCGTCGAGGCCCCGCCCGGGCTGCGGGACATCGACGTCTCCCAGCTCGACGTCTGAGCACTCGGGGGACAGGCCTGATGGCAGCCACGCAGTCGCGTCGCGACGAAGAGAGCCTGGGCGACATCGGCCGGCAGGTCGCCGACGACGCGGCCCGGCTGGTGCGCATGGAGATCGAGCTGGCCAAGGCCGGCATGATCGAGTCGCTGAAGCGCGGCGCCGTGGCCATCGGGCTGGTCGTGGTGGCCATGCCGCTCATCCTCATCGGCATGGCGCTGGCCTTCGCGGCGCTGCCCAAGCACTTCGGCGACGTGTGGTGGTCGTGGGCGCTGGCGGGCGCCGGCTTCCTGCTCGTCGCACTGTTCCTCGGCGCCCTCGCCGGGTTGCGCATCCGGGCAATGGTGCGCACCCAGCGCGAGACCATCGCCGCCATCAAGGAGGACGTCGCGTGGGTCAAGCAGTTGACCAGGCGAGACAAGAGCGAGACCTGACCCGCGTCGCCCTCGCGGCCGACATCGACAAGCTGGAGCGCCGCATCCGCCACGAGCTGGATTGGAAGGCGCGGCTGCGTCGCGACGGGCCGCAGATCGCGGCCATCGCCGGCGCGGTGGTGATCGTCGGCGTCGGCGTCGTGGTGCTGCGCGCGCGCTTCGGCAGGAAGGCGGCCGCGGTGGTCGAGCCGACGCCGTCGCTCGACGAGCTGGCCCGCCAGGTGCGCGAGCTGCGCGCCGAGCTGCACGGCAAGGGCGGCGAGGATTCGCGCCCGCTGTGGATGAAGCTGGCGATCCGCGGGGCCACCGCCGGAGCCGCGGCGGGCGCCTCGATGGCCGCGCGCCGGTACGCTCAGCGGGCGGGGGCTGAAACCGAACACGCCACAACGGGGTAGCTTTGAAACGTCGCAGGGCCGGACTGCGAGGGGGTTCTGGGGGATCGGCGGCGGCGGATGGTGCTGCTCCGAAGCGCGTCCGCGGGCCGCGCTGGTGGCGCAACCTCTCGCCGCGCTGGCGCATGGCGATCCGCATCGCGCTGGCGGCGATCGGGGTCGTCGTGCTGCTGCTCGCCGGCATGGTCGCCTACGCCGCGGCCACGCTGCCCGACCTGAGCAAGCTGGGACAGGCTACCGGCACCATCAAGATCCTCGACCGCAACGGCAAGGTGATCGCCTCCATCGGCAACGACTCGGCGGCACGCACCTACGTGCCCATCTCGCAGATCGCCCAGGTGCAGCAGGACTCCACGCTCGCCGCCGAGGACCGCAACTTCTACAGCGAGGGCGCCTTCGACTTCCCGCGCGTGGTCAAGGCGATGGTCACCGACGTGATCCTGCGCCGTCCCGCCCAGGGCGCCTCGACGATCACCCAGCAGCTCGCCAAGCTGGCCTTCTTCGGCGCCAACGCCGACAAGTCGCCGCTGCGCAAGCTGCGCGAGGCGATGATCGCCTCGGAGATCGACTCCAAGTACTCGAAGCAGCAGATCCTGGAGAAGTACCTCAACCTCATCTACTACGGTGAGGGCGCGTACGGCATCCAGAACGCGGCGCAGATCTACTTCGGCAAGGACGCCAAGGACCTCGACCTGCGCGAGGCCTCGCTGCTCGCCGGGCTGCCGCAGGCGCCGTCGCTGTACGACCCCAAGCAGAACCCGTCCGACGCGTGGGCGCGGCAGCACTACGTGCTCGGCGGGCTGGTGGCCACGGGCAAGATCAGCCAGCAGGACGCCGACGCCGTCGACCCGCTGGCGCCGGGCCACGAGGCCGACAACCAGAAGGCGATCCTCGACGACCTGCAGCACGGCAAGTCGATCAACACCCTGGGCATCGCGCCGCACTTCGTCCAGTACGTGCGCGAGCAGCTCCAGGCGAAGTTCGCCGACGACCCCGCGGTGACCCAGGGCGACCTGACGGTGACGACGACGCTCGACCTCTCCATCCAGGCCAAGGCCAACGACGCCGTGGCCAAGGGCGTCGCCGCCATCAAGCGCAACGCCAACAACGGCGCCATGCTGATGATCGACTCGCACACCGGCGACATCCTCGCCATGGTGGGCTCGGCCGACTACTCCAACGACGGCATCGCCGGGCAGTACAACGTGGTCACCGGCGAGCGGCGGCCGGGGTCGTCGTTCAAGCCGTACGTGTACGAGGAGGGGTTCATCAACGGCAAGCTGAAGCCCTCGACGGTGCTCGACGACACGGCCGTGGAGTCGGCGAAGCTGGGCGGCGTCAAGGACTTCGACCGCTCGTACGAGGGGAAGATCTCGGCGGCGAAGGCGCTGCTCGACTCGCGCAACATCCCTGCCGAGCAGGCGATGGTGACCGCGGGGATTCCCGAGGTGATCGGCTTCGCGCAGTCGCTGGGCATCTCCACGCCGATCGCGGACAACCCGTCGAGCGCCATCGGGACGTCGGCGGTCAAGATGCTCGACCACGCCGCGGCATATGCGGCGTTCTCCAACTACGGGCACAAGGTGACGCCGCGGTCGATCCTCAAGGTGGTCGACGGCAACGGCAACACGCTGGTCGACGAGCAGCAGACGCCGGCGCCCGGAGCGCAGGTGATGACCCAGGCGCAGGCCTACTCGATCACCAAGATCCTCGAGGCCTACCCCGCGCGGTGGGGCATCCACTTCAACCGTCCCATCGCCGCCAAGTCGGGCACCACCGACAACTTCGTCGACGCCTACTACATGGCGTACAGCCCGGACTACGTGGTGGCCGCGTGGGCCGGGCACACCGACCAGACGGGCACCGAGATCGGCATGGACCAGGTGTTCGGCAACGACGTGGGCTCGGACATCACCCAGCGCTTCATCAACGCGCTGCCGGGGCCGATCCACCAGTTCCCGGTGGTCGCCGGGGCGCTCAGCGACTGCACCGCGACCGGGGCGGCCTCGGTCACGACGGGCTGCCCCTCGCCCTCGGCATCGCCGACGCCCTCACCGTCGGCCTCCCCCTCCGCGTCGCCCACGGTGAGCGCGGCGCCGCCGACGATCACCTTCCAGCCCACGCCGACCTTCCCGCTGGGGAAGCCGACACCGACACCGACGCCGACAGCGACGCCGACGGCCGCGGCGGGGGGAGCGGCGACCTCACCCAGTCCGTAGGGGGGCGCTGACGCGCGCCCTGGGGTGGGCGCTGCGGGGGGAAGGTGCCGGCTCTTTGAGCCCGGCGGCCTCCTAGGCGGCGTCGCTGCCGCTGGAGGCCGGGCCGCCGATGAGGTCGCGGAAGCCGCCGTCGAACCGATCGAGCATGTTGTGCAGGTCGAGCAGCTCGTCCGCGCTGATCGGGTCGGCACCCTCGGGGCGTCCCTCGTCGATGGTGGGGCGCCGGCGCCGCGGCTGGGCCGCCGGAGCGGTCTCGCCCTCCTCCTCGGTCACGCCCTCGGCCTGGAAGACGATCTGAAGCAGGTTCTCGTCGTTGCACGAGGAGCAGGTCACCCGCACCAGGGCACGGTTCCCCTGCTGGGCCAGGATGTTGATGTCGCAGTCGGCCATGCTCTTGCCGCACGCCGCACAGCGATACCGCTTGGCCTGGGATCGGAGGAGCTCGAGGAGGTCCATCGAGGCTCAGTATAGGCCCGGTCCCGCCCTTCGAAACCTCCTCTGCGCGGCCTCCCGCGGCCGCCCCGCACGCTCTCCGGGCGCCGGTGGGGGGCTGGGCCCGGCGCCCGCCTCGGGTAGACTCTCGGCTCGCCGCTGGGGAGTGGCCAAGTGGTAAGGCAGCTGACTCTGGATCAGCCAATCAGAGGTTCGAATCCTCTCTCCCCAGCCATCGAACGCGTGTGTGCCGGCCGCTTATCGGCTCCCCCGCTGCCTCTCCAGGAGGCCAGCGAGGCGGACCAGTCGCCAGGTCATATGTGGTCGAAGAATTCGGGCAACAGTTCCACGTCCTCTACTGTCCGTGTCGTTACTTTCAGACCGAGTTGGTAGTCCTTCATGAGGTCGCACAGTCCATCGCCGTCAATGAGGTCCACCAAAGGTGCCCCAGGCCGAGAGGCTTCTGCTTTGGCATCCGCTGTGAAGGTGCCCGTCGTTATCAGCAAGCCTTGGTCACCACGACCGGACATCGCCCCTCTGAAATCGCGAACCTTCGCTGAACCGACGCTTCCCCGATAGCGTTTGCACTGAAAGAACACCGGAAATGAAACGAGGGACGGCCTGTAGATCCCTGTTCCGTCGATGCCCTCGTCGCGGGAGCGGCCCGTGACCTCGACCTGCACGAAACCCGCTTCTCGAAGTAGCCGCTTCGCGAGATGCTCGAACCGTTCCGGGGTTAGCGCCAAGAGACGCTTCAACAGTTCGTCCCGCCAATCACCGCCAATCTCCTCACCAGCCCCGTCGATGCCGCCGTCGCCAGCCTGTTCGGCATCGGCTAGCTCCGCTTGTCGTCGCGCCTTGCGGAGGTTGCGGTAGTAGCCCTCGACCTTCTCCATGTCGGCCGGTGTAGCGTGACGGCCCTGCTCCGTAATCGCCCAGACGCCTCTCCCGGCAGACGTCAAGAGCCCTACCCCCTTGAGATAGGTCCGGCACCACGCCAATCGGTAATTAATCTCGGTGTAACGACCTTCGCCATGAGGCACGGCCTGCTGTGCTTCCGTTGCCCCGATTAGTTGTGCCACTTTCCTCTCGATCTCCTGGATCGACCCAGAGCCGCCAAGGGCCTTCACCGCCTCAAGCGTGGGCCAGAGGAGAGATTTCCATCGGGGGATCTCCGGATGCTTTGCCACTGCCCTTGTGCCCTCCAGCGTGCCCGCCGTCCCGCTACGGATAGAGACGCCGGGCTTGACCTCCAATCCTACCGACGGTAGGATTGGCCCATGTCGCACGTCAAGGTCTCTGTAACTCTAGAGCCGGAAGTGGCCGAGGAGTTGCGCCAGGTGGCTGGATCGCGCGGGCTGTCGTCTTTTGTCAACGCCGCGGTCCGGCAGCAATTGCAGGCCGTCCGGCTCCGGCGGCTGCTGGACGATATGGATGCCGAGGCTGGTCCTGTTCCTCGTGCAGTCCGTCGCCGCGTGCAGGCTGCTGATTGGCCCGACTGATCCTCGATAGCGGAGCCGTCGTTGCCCTTGCGCGTCGCGACCCCACCGCGCGCGCCTACGTTGAGCGCGCGCTGGCGCAAGGAGATCTCGTCGTGGTTCCGGCCGTCGTCATCGCCGAGACAACGCGTGGTGGAGGGCAGGACGCTCCGGTGAATCAGGTCATCAAAGCGGTCAGCGAGGTAGCGCCGGCTACTGAACGGACAGCTCGACAGGCAGGCCGCCTTCTCGGGAAGTCGTCCCGACGCGGGATGACGGTGGATGCGCTGGTCGCGGCGGAGGCCATCGCCAGGGGCCCGGCCGTGGTCCTCACGAGCGACCCAAAGGACATCTCTGAGTTGCTGCAGGAGCATCGTCAGGTACGCGTTCACCGCGTCTGAGCCTGGCTGCCCTGGCTGCTACGGCCTCGGCCTCTGAGGACGGCTCTGAGGTGAGCGAGCCTCGGCGGGAGTTCCGAGAAGTTCTCATAGCATCGCCTCAGCTCACCCAAACCTCCCTATTCGAACTCGTCCACAGGCTTGCGTTGGACGTGGGCGGCGAGGGTCAGGGCGAGCGCTATCGGTGGCCCCGGCTATCGCCGCGTGAAGGTGAGATGGGTGACGCCGCTGGGCGAGCTGGCCGATTCCACGCGGAAGCGCTCCTCGATTCCCTCCAGCCCCCGCCATAGGTGCTCCCCGCGTCCGAGCACGATGGGCACGATTACGAGGTGGATATGGTCGACCAGGTCGGCGGCGAGAAACTGACGGACGGTTGAGACGCCGCCGCCGATGCGAATGTCGAGATCACCGGCAGCCTCGCGCGCCGTGTTCAGGGCTTGCTCAGGCGTTGCGTTGATGAAGTGGAATGTCGTGCCACCCTGCATGGCGATCGAGAGCCTGGGGTGGTGAGTCAGGACGTAGACGGGGGTGTGAAACGGAGGGTCGTCACCCCACCAGCCCTTCCAGTCCTCGTGATCTGCCCACGGCCCGCGATGGGGACTGAACTTGTTGCGCCCCATGATCTCGGCACCGATGCCCGCGTTCCACTGGCGGGCGTACTCGTCGTCGATGCCGCTGCTTCCATCTGTCGCGCCGCTCATGGCGCGGAAGGTGCGTGTCGGGAAGAACCACTCGTGGAGCCGCGTGCCGGCATGTCCAAAGGGCGCCGCGAGGCTCTGACCCTCGCCGGTGCCGAACCCATCCAGCGACAATGCAAAGTTGTGCACCCGCACTCGGGACATGTGCATTCTCCTCAACGGTGGTCACCGAGGCCGCCTGACGCACTATCCCACTGACGGCAGGAGTGACGCATGCCTCACGTCAGGCGGACGCCTGGCTGTCGGGGCTTCCAGGCGCCGGGGGTTCCCGTGTAGACCGATTTGGTCAACAACGTGCTACATGACGACGGTAGGCATCCGAGAGCTGCGCCAGAACGCCGGCGCAGTCCTGCGCAAAGTGGTCGCCGGGGAGACGGTTGAGGTGACCGACCACGGCCCCCCCATAGCGCGGATTGTGCCTCTCCACACCAAACGGACGCTGGACCAGTTGGTGGCGGAGGGGAGGGCGACCGAAGCACAGGGCGACCTCTTGGCAATCGAGCCCATTCCGGCGGCGAAGGGAGAGCGTCGTTCTCGGATGTGCTCATGGATATGCGTGCCGATGAGCGGTGACGTCGGCGGTCGTGAAGCTGCTCATGCGCGAAACCTGAAACCACGGCGCTGCGGCGCGAGTTGCGGCGCTGGCCCCGTCGCGTTTCATCGAGCCTCCTGCGAGTGGAGCCCGCGCGAGCCGTCAAGCGCGCTGGCCTACCGCGGTTCAGCGCACCGGCAAGGCGGCATCTCGCTGCCATGAGTCTCATCCGAATGGACGACACCCCGTTGGATCGCGCTGGCGAGCTCGACCCCGCTTCGTTGCGCTCCCTGGACGCGATCCATCTCGCCGCGGCGCTGGGCCTGCCGACGGCGTCACCGCGCTGAGAGCAGCCGAACGAGCGCGAGCCCGACGGAGGGTGGAGCGGGGCAGGGGCTCCACTCCACCCGAGTGCGTCGAGCCGGGGAGGGTCAGCCGTTGGTGCCGGCGCCCGAGTCGTCGGCGTCGTTGTCGTTGGGGCCGCCGTGTCCGCCGTGGCCCTGCATGACGTTGAAGGAGCTGTCCAGGTGGACCTCCACCGTCGAGCCGTCGGACTTGGTGACGGTGACCTCGTAGCCGTTCTTGGTGAAGTCGGTGGTCACCGCACCGGCGGTGCCGCCGCCGACGGACGCGACGGCCGCGGCCTGGGCCTTGGTGGCGTTGGCGCCGGTGACGGCGGTCTCGGCGTTCTCATGGGCAGCCGAGCCGTGCGCCGGCATGGAGGGCGCGGTGCCGCCCGTGGACGGCGCTGCCGTGCTCGAGGCGGCGGGCGTGCTCGTCGCCGCGCTGGCCAGGCTCGGGCCGAGCATGGTGGCGCCGACGATGCCGCCGGTGATGAGCGAGCCGGCGACGACGCCTGCGGCGACGAACTTCTTGGGAAAGCGATTCATGTCGGTGTGTCCTTGATGGGAGGGAGTTGACGGGAGTCGATCGACACGGGTCACTCTGGCGGCGCCACCTGGGCGCAGGCTCCCGGAAGGCTGAGACTTCGCTGAGGCGTTGGCCCCGCGCTCAGTGCAGCTCGGCGAGCCGCTCCGCGACGGCGCCGGCGTGTGCCAGGCCGGCCTCCGCGCCTTCGTGCAGCAGCGCGCGCACGGCGGCGTCGAGGGCCGAACGCAGCGCTGCGGGTTCGTGCCCGCCGATGTGGGTGCCGCCGAAGCGGGCGAGGGATTCGGGGGACAGATCGTCGTAGCCGCGTGCCTGCACCGCGTTGCAGTCCTCGCGAATGCAGGCAAGGGCAAGGCCGTGGTCGCGCAGGGCGGCGACGTAGTGCTCCGCCTGCCACGGGCGGCCGCGCTCGATGCATGCGCGGGCGTGGAGCGCGTAGACGACGCCCCAGCCGAGGATGTCGCGTGGCACCGCGGGGGTGGGGATGGCGAGGTTGCCGGGAGGCGCCGGGGAGGAGACCGGCACCGGTGCCGCGGTCTCACCGAAGAGCAGGCGAAAGCGCGGGCCGCCGGGACGGAAGGAGGCGGCGGGCGTCATGGAGAGGTCGAGCTGGAGCGCGCCCGGGAGGAGGAGGACGCGGTAGACGGTGGGGTCGCGCGCCAGGTCGACGAGCTGAACGGCGCCGGCGTCATCGCCGAGCCTGCGCGTCCAGTCGTCGAGAACGTCGAGCACCGCAGCGCCATCGCCCACGGCGAAGGTGACATCGAGGTCGGAGTAGCGGTCGCCGTTGCCGAGAGCGAGTGAGCCGACCACCGCACCGGCGACGATGCGCGCGTCCTCGTCGGCGAGACGGAGCACGCGATCACGCACGGCATCCCGCTGCTCGACCGTGAACACGAACGGCGCCTACCAGGGAACGCCGAGCGCAGCGGCGAGGAAGCGCATCAGCGGATCGGCGGCCCTGCACACGTCGACGTAGCGGTCAATGAAGTCGGCGCTGCACACGTCCGCTTCGCTGAAACGCGTGTGCCAGGTGAAGCTCTTGCGCCGCAGGTACTCCGCATAGGGATGATCAGGCGGGTATCCCGTCGGTGTGCGCTTCAGCGGCTCGCCGTAGTAGGTGAACAGCGGCGCGATCGCGGGCGACTCGACGACGCGCTTCCAGCCCGGCGTGTCGGCGACGATGGCGTCGCGGATGCGGGTGAGCGTCGCCGTGTCCGGCATATGCACGCCGCCGCCGCCGAAGGACTCGCCCGGTTCCATGTGCAGGTAGAAGCCGGGCATCGGGCTGTGCCGGGCGGCGCCCTCGTAGGCGAAGGCCATGGCGAGCGCCGTCTTGTAGGGACTCTTGTCCGCCGAGAACCGCACGTCGCGGTTGATGCGGAACATGGAGCCGCCCACCGGACGCGGGTCGGCGACGACGTGCCGGCTGAGCCGGTGCAGCGCCGGGCCGATCGCCTCGATGAAGAGCAGGGCCGGCGCCTTGACGTCGCGCTCGTACCGCGCCTTGTTCCGCTGGAACCACTCGCGGTCGTTGCGCGCACGCAGCTCCCGGAGGAAGTCGAAGAGGGCGGGGGTGAAGCGGGGCGGTGCCGGGGCCATGCACTGGCAATTCCACCACGTCCCCGGCCGGTTTCGCGACTATGATCGCGGCATGGGGGACCCGGCCATCGCGGTCCTGCTCGTCGAGGACCACCGCATCGTCCGGGAGGGGACGCGTTCGCTGCTGGAGCAGGACGCGGGCATCCGCGTGGCCGGCGAGGCCGCCGGGGGCGAGGAGGCGGTCGCCCTCGCCCGGCAACTGCGTCCCCGGGTGATGCTGGTCGACGTGCAGCTCGACGGCATGAGCGGCATCGAGGTGATCCGCACCGTCGCCGCCGAGATGCCCGAGGTGCGCTGCGTCGTGCTCTCCGCCTACGACGACTACGTCTACGTCACCGAGGCGTTCGAGGCGGGGGCGAGCGGCTACCTGCTCAAGACCGCGGGCGCCGAGGAGCTGGTCAGCGCGGTGCGCGCGGTGGCCAGCGGGGCCACGGTGACCGACGAGCGCGTCACCAGGCGCCTGCTCGATCGCTGGCGCCGCGGCCCGGCGGCGCGCGAGGCGCTCACCGCCCGCGAGGGCGACGTGCTCCGGCTTCTGGCCACAGGCGGCAGCAACAAGGAGATCGCCCGGCAGCTCGGCGTCGGCCTGCGCACCGTCGAGGGCTACGTGTCGAGCATCCTCGCCAAGTGCGGCGTGCGCTCGCGCACCGAGGCGGTGCTCTACGCGATGAGCCACCATCTCGTCGCCGCGCCCAGCAGCGACGACGAGTGAGCAGCGGCGCGACGACACGCGCGCGCGACGCTCTCCGGCGCGCCCTGCACCCACCGGTCCGCGACCCGCGTTTCTGGGCGACGCAGGCCGCGGTGGTGGCCCTGGCCGGTCTGCACTTCTACCTCGACGCGTCGGACAAGCTCGAGCCGAGCGCGCTGCCCACCGGGATCCCGGTAATCCTGCTGCTCATCCCCGTGCTCTACGCGGCGCTGCGCTACGGTCTCGCCGGCGGCGCCGCCACCGCCCTCCTGGCCACGCTGCTCTGGCTTCCCGACATCGCCCTGCCGGATGCGCGCGGCCATCCCGCTGGCGACGGCATCGAGCTGCTCATCGTCGTCGCCGTCGGCGTCTTCGCCGGCGTGCACATCGACCGCCGCCACGACGCCGAGCGCCGCGCCCGCACCTACGCGGCGATGCTGGTCGACGCGCACGAGGAGGAGCGCCTGCGCATCGCCCGCGACATCCACGACGACCCGCTGCAGCGCCTCGTCGACGTCGCCCGCCGCGCCGGCACGGAGCAACCGGCGAGCAAGGACGACCTGCTCGACGTCATCACCCGCCTGCGCGACATCGCGCGCGGCCTGCGCCCGCCGGGGCTCGACGAGCTCGGCCTGGTCGCCGCGGTGCGCGGCCTGCTCGCCGACGTCGAGGACTCCGAGCACGTCGCCGCCGAGCTCGACGTGCAGGGCGACGCCACCCGCCTGCCGCCCGCCGTCGAGCTCACCGCCTTCCGCATCGTCCAGGAGGCGGCGCGCAACGCCGTCCATCACGCCGCGCCGCGGCACGTCGCGGTCACCCTCCGCTACACCGCCGCGGCGCTGCACCTCGCCGTGCGCGACGACGGCAGCGGCTTCGACACCACGACCAGCACCGCCTTTGCAGAGGCGTCGTCGCCCAACGGTCCGCATCTCGGCCTGCTCGGCATGCGCGAGCGCGCCGCGGTGCTCGGCGGCAGCCTCACCGTGGCCTCGCGGCCGGGCCGCGGCACCACCGTCGCCGCAACGCTGCCCGCGCGTCCCGCCGCGGACCCGTGAAATCACGGGGCGCCACCCCGGTGGTCCCCCGCTGGCCGGTACCGGGCGAGCCGCCCATGCTCCTCCCATGACCACGTTCAGCGCACCGGATCTCGTGATGCGCGACCCGACCACCGGCGCCGAGGTGGCCCGCTGCGCCGGCCCGCGGCCCGACGGCGCCTGCCCACGCGTCGCCGTCGGCGCGGTGCTGCCGTGCGCGGGATGCCTGCTCGTCCCGGCCGGAGCCGAGCTCAGCGCCGCCTACCCGGTCGCAGGCCAGATGACACTCTGCCCGGTGACCCTTGCCCTGGCCATGGCGGTGTCTCCCGACACCGTGCTGCTCACCGCCTGACGCGCATCACCACCGCACAGCGGGTCCAAGGTCCCACCCGCCGGCACGGACCGGCCGGGACCTTCTACCCGTGCATGTCCGTGCAACCGTGCCGAAGAGCCCGCGGCAACTCGGTGCCCATGCCTCTATGGCGCGCGCCCGTCGAGCCCCACCCTGAGCACATTCACCAGCACCCATAGGAATCGCACAACCATGGAGCGCATCGACCGGTACGCAATCGCCCTCATCGTCGGCGGCTCGATCCTCACGGCGTCGGTGGTCACCGCCCTCACCATGTGGCACGAGCCCACCGCACCGGTGCAGGCCGCGGCCACGCATCCCGTCGCCGCCCAGGTGGTCGCCGCCAAGCAGCCGCTGCACGAGCAGCTCGTCATCGCCACCGGGGACATGCTCGGCAACGACGACTTGCCCGCCTACGTGCCCTCGGCACTGACCCTTCCCGCCGACACCGACGTCACCATCACCGTGGTCAACTTCGACGATCCCACCGCGCTGGCCGCGGGGAGCGAGCAGTACGCGGTGGCCACCGGGGTGGTCGGCAAGGTGTCGGTGCAGGCCCTCGACCCCAAGAACCCCAACGCCGACGCACCGGCGACGCTGGTCAACTCGATGGACCCGCAGACCGGCGTCTCGCACACCTTCACCATCGCCAAGCTCGGCATCAACGTTCCCATCGCGCCGATGTCGAAGACCACCTTCACCATCCACACCGGCAAGGCGGGAACCTACGAGTGGCAGTGCATGGACCCCTGCGGCTCGGGTGACTCGGGCTGGGGTGGCGCGATGTCGACGACCGGCTTCATGCGCGGCACGCTGACCATCGTCTGAATCTACAACCCACGCTGGTGAAGGAGCGGGCAGCCGTGAGGCCGCCCGCTCTCACCATGTCCAGCGTCCGGCGAAGCAGGAGCTGGCCGGTGCTGCGCCCGGCGGCGGCCAGCACCAGGGTGCCGACGAGCAGGGCGTGGAGCCGCCCCATGCCGGCCCGCATGCCGCGCCGCGCAATGCCCGGGGTACCCCGGTCGTCTCACTCCTGAGGGCCGGGCACTCGCGCCCGACCCCGCCGAGGAGAGATGACGAGCATGGCTGCACGCAGGATGGCGGTGGCGCTGGGGGTGGTGCCGGTGGCGATGGCCGCGGCGTACACGGGCGGGGCGGCGCACGCCTCGACGCCCCAGGTGCTCCGCGTGGGCACGTGGAACGGCGTGGCCGGGACCTACAGCACCATCCAGGCGGCGGTCAACGCCGCCCAGCCGGGCGACTGGGTCCTGGTC
>Ga0207664_10001053_pt1 | contig 18387 bp, 18 predicted proteins | sample LARL83metaG_FD_184349 | JGI IMG/M metagenome (GOLD analysis project Ga0207664, IMG submission 184349) | Corn, switchgrass and miscanthus rhizosphere microbial communities from Kellogg Biological Station, Michigan, USA - LAR L8-3 metaG... | ecosystem: Host-associated > Plants > Roots >... | reverse complement strand
GCAGGACACCCCGGAGATCCGCGGCATGATCGCCAGCATCTCCGACATGCTGCGCGTGGAGGAGTGAGCAAGATGCGTCTCAACACCCTGTCTCCCGCCGTCGGCAGCAAGACCGGCAAGAAGCGCTTAGGGCGCGGCCTGGGATCCGGCCTGGGCAAGACCTCCGGCAAGGGCCACAAGGGCCAGTACGCCCGCAAGGGCGGCTACCACAAGGTGGGCTTCGAAGGCGGCCAGATGCCGCTGCAGCGCCGCCTGCCCAAGGTGGGCTTCCGCTCGCACGTGAAGCCGACCCGCGCCGAAGTGCGCCTGGACCAGCTGGCCCGTGTCGAGGCTGAGGTCATCGACATCCTGGCCCTGAAGGCTGCCGGCCTGGTCAACATCTACGCCGAGAAGGTCAAGGTGGTGGGGTCCGGCGAGCTCAAGAAGAAGGTCACGCTGAAGGGTGTGCACGCCACCGCGGGCGCCAAGCAGGCCATCGAGGCCGCCGGCGGCAAGGTCGAGGAGTAAGCAGTGTCACGTACTGGGTCAGGGATGCTGGGTGGTCTGGGCGACATCGGTAAGCTGACCGATCTGCGCCGCCGCCTGGTGTTCCTCGGGCTAGCCATGGTCGTGTTCCGCGTGGGCTCGCATATCCCGGTGCCGGGCATCGACCCGGCCGCGCTCTCGCGCCTGTTCGGCCAGCACTCGGGCGGCATCCTCGACATGTTCAACATGTTCTCGGGCGGCGCCCTGAAGCGCCTCTCGATCTTCGCCCTGGGCGTGATGCCCTACATCTCCGCCTCCATCATCATGCAGATGCTGGCGGTGGTGGTGCCGAGCCTGGAGCAGATGCGCAAGGAAGGCGCCTCCGGGCAGCGCAAGATCACCCGTTACACCCGCTACGCCACCGTGGGGCTGGCGCTGTTCCAGTCCCTGGGTGCGGCCATCGCGCTGCAGAAGCAGGGCATCGCCATCAACCCCGGCCCGAGCTTCCTGCTGGTGGCGACGGTGAGCCTGGTGACCGGCACCATGTTCCTGATGTGGCTGGGCGAGCAGGTCACCGAGCGCGGCGTGGGTAACGGCATCTCCATGCTGATCTTCGCCGGCATCGTGGCCGGCCTGCCGGCCGCCTTCGGCGGCACCCTGGACCTGGTGCGCACCGGCCAGATGAACCCGCTCATGGCCATCGTGATCATCGCCCTGGTGCTGGGCGTGACCGCCTTCGTGGTGTTCGTGGAGCGCGGCCAGCGCCGCATCACGGTGAACTACGCCAAGCGCCAGCAGGGCCGGCGCATGTATGCCGCCCAGTCGAGCCACCTGCCGCTGAAGATGAACATGTCGGGTGTGATCCCGCCGATCTTCGCGTCCTCGATCATCCTGTTCCCCACCACCCTGGGCAACTGGTTCAGCAGCGCGCATGCCTCCACGGGCTTCGGCCAGGCCGTCATCGACGGGCTGCAGAAGTTCGCCGCGGTGATGTCGCCCGGCCAGCTCCTGTACGCGGTGGTGTACGGCATCCTGATCATGTTCTTCTGCTTCTTCTACACCTCGCTGGTCTTCAACTCGAAGGAGACCGCCGAGAACCTGAAGAAGTCCGGCGCCTTCATCCCCGGCATCCGCCCCGGCCAGCAGACCGCCGCCTACATCGATGCGGTACTCACCAAGCTGACGCTGTGGGGCGCGATCTACGTGACCGCGGTGTGCCTGCTGCCGGAGATACTGATCGTGAACTGGAACGTGCCGTTCTATTTCGGCGGCACCTCCCTGCTCATCATCGTGGTGGTAGTGATGGACTTCATGGCCCAGCTGCAGGCGCACATGATGTCCCACCAGTACGAGGGGCTGCTGCGCAAGGCCAACCTGAAGGGCTACGGCCCGGCCGGCCAGATCCGCTGATTCCTTGAGGTTTTCACGGCACCGCCCCCGGAGGGCGGGCCAGATGGAGTGAGTCATGAAAGTACGTGCTTCGGTCAAGAAGATCTGCCGCAACTGCAAGATCGTGCGGCGTGGCGGCGTGGTGCGGGTGATCTGCAGCTCGGACGCCCGGCACAAGCAGCGCCAGGGCTGAGGCTCTGGTTACACATTGATTTGATTAGGGATTTCAGGCAAAATTACCCGTTTTCCCCGGCCCTTTTCCGGCCGGGTGAGTGAAGGAAAGGCAACATGGCCCGTATCGCAGGCATCAACATCCCGGCCAACAAGCATGCCGTCATCGGCCTGCAGAGCATCTTCGGCATCGGCCGCACCCGTGCCAAGTGGATCTGCACCGAAGCCGGCGTGAAGCCGGAGACCAAGGTAAAGGACCTGACCGACGCCGAGGTCGAGGCCCTGCGCGTGCAGGTGGCCCGCTTCACGGTGGAAGGCGACCTGCGCCGCGAAGTCTCCATGAGCATCAAGCGCCTGATGGACCTCGGCTGCTACCGCGGCCTGCGCCATCGCCGCGGCATGCCGGTGCGCGGCCAGCGCACCCGCACCAACGCGCGCACCCGCAAGGGGCGCCGCAAGCAGGCCGGCCCGATGATCTCCAAGCCGGCCCCGAGCGCTTGATAAACCACTGACGAACCCCGATATACAGCAGGACATACGACATGGCTGACGAGAACACGCAGAGCCCCGCCGCCCCGGCCCCCGCCGAAGGCGCCGCCGCAACCGCCCCGGCTGCCCCGCGCGTCAAGCGCACCAAGAAGACCGTGGTGGACGGCATCGCTCACGTGCATGCCTCGTTCAACAACACGATCATCACCATCACCGACCGCCAGGGCAACGTGCTGTGCTGGGCGACCTCCGGCGGCTCCGGCTTCCGCGGCTCGCGCAAGTCCACCCCGTTCGCGGCGCAGGTGGCGGCGGAGAAGGCCGGCATCGCGGCCCAGGAATACGGCGTCAAGAACCTGGAAGTGCAGGTGAAGGGTCCCGGCCCCGGCCGTGAGTCCGCCGTGCGCTCCCTGCACAACATCGGTTTCAAGATCGCGAACATCTCGGACGTGACGCCCATCCCGCACAACGGATGCCGTCCCCCCAAGAAGCGCCGCGTTTAAGAGGTTATACGAATGGCTCGTTATCTCGGTCCCAAGTGCAAGCTGTCGCGCCGTGAAGGCACCGACCTGTTCCTGAAGAGCAGCGTCCGCCCGCTCGAGAGCAAGTGCCGCATCGAATCCGCCCCCGGTCAGCACGGCGCCAAGCGCGGCCGCCTGTCCGACTACGGCATCCAGCTGCGCGAGAAGCAGAAGCTGCGCCGCATGTACGGCGTGCTGGAGCGGCAGTTCCGCCGCTACTACAAGGAAGCCGCGCGCCGCACCGGCGCCACCGGCCAGACCCTGCTGCAGATCCTCGAGTGCCGTCTGGACAACGTGGTGTACCGCATGGGTTTCGCGGTGACCCGCGCCGAGGCCCGCCAGCTCGTCAGCCACAAGGCCATCGAGGTCAACGGCAAGATCGTCAACATCCCCTCCTACCAGGTGAAGGCCGAGGACGTGATCTCGGTGCGCGAGGCCGCCAAGAAGCAGCTGCGCATCGTCTCCGCCCTGCAGGTCGCCAAGCAGGTGGGCCTGCCCGAATGGGTCGAGGTCGACGAGGCCAAGATGACCGGCAAGTTCAAGGCGGTGCCCGAGCGCACCGAGTTCCTGCCGGACATCAACGAGAACCTGGTCGTCGAGTTGTACTCCAAGTAATTAGGTCTTAGAGAGGTCCAGCCCCATGCAGGGTAACGTCACAGAATTCCTCAAGCCGCGCCTCGTCGGCGTGAACGCCCAGTCCGAGAACCAGGCACGCGTCGTGCTCGAGCCCCTGGAGCGCGGCTTCGGCCACACCCTCGGCAACGCGCTGCGCCGCATCCTGCTGTCCTCGATGCCCGGCGCTGCCGCCATCGAGGCCGAGATCGAGGGCGTGCTCCACGAGTACACCACCATCGAGGGCGTGCAGGAGGATGTGGTCGACATCCTGCTGAACCTCAAGCAGCTCGCCATCCGCATGCACACCCGTGACGAAGCCACCCTGAGCCTGACCAAGAAAGGCCCGGGCGTGGTCACCGCCGCCGACATCCAGCTCGATCACGACGTCGAGATCGTGAACAAGGACCTGGTGATCGCGCACCTGAACAGCGCGGGCTCCCTGAACATGAAGCTCAAGGTGAAGCGCGGCCGCGGCTACCAGCCGGCCAACCAGCGCCTGCAGTTCGAGGAGGAGACCCGTCCCATCGGCCGCCTGCAGCTGGACGCCTCGTTCAGCCCGGTGCGCCGCGTGACCTACAACGTCGAGAGCGCCCGCGTCGAGCAGCGCACCGACCTGGACAAGCTGGTCATCGACATCGAGACCAACGGGACCATCGAGCCGGAGGAAGCCATCCGCCGCGCTGCGACCATCCTGTCGGAGCAGCTGGCTGCGTTCGTGGACCTGAAGGGCCGCGACCAGGGCCGCGGCGCCGGCGGCGAAGCGCACTTCGACCCGATCCTGCTGAAGCCGGTGGACGAGCTGGAGCTGACCGTGCGCTCCGCAAACTGCCTGAAGCAGGAGAACATCCAGTACATCGGCGACCTGGTGCAGAAGACCGAGGTCGAGCTGCTCAAGACGCCGAACCTGGGCAAGAAATCGCTCACCGAGATCAAGGACGTGCTGGCTCAGCACAGCCTGTCGCTCGGCATGAAGCTCGAAGCCTGGCCGCCGGCCGGTCTCAAGAAGACCGCGTAAGGCATAGATAGAAAGCGAACAAGGGTTTAAGCGATGCGTCACCAGAATTCCGGCAGACAACTCAGCCGCAACAGCTCGCACCGTGCGGCGCTGATGCGCAACATGGCCTCGGCGCTGCTGCGCTACGAGACCATCAACACCACCGTACCGAAGGCCAAGGAGCTGCGCCGCGTCGTCGAGCCGCTCATCACCCTGGCCAAGGCCGACAGCGTGGCCAAGCGCCGCCTGGCCTTCGACCGCCTGCGCGACCAGGACGTGGTGGTGAAGCTGTTCACCGACATCGGTCCGCACTACAAGGCGCGTGCCGGCGGCTACACCCGCATCCTGCGCAACGGCATCCGTCCGGGCGACAGCGCTCCCATGGCGGTGATGCAGCTTGTGGATCGCGCCGAGATGGCGGCCAACGAGGCCCCGGCCAAGATCAAGCCGGAGCGCAAGGACAAGGCGCCCGCCGTGAAGGCTGAGAAGGCGGAGAAGCCCGCCAAGAAGGCCAAGGCCGCCCCCAAGGCGGAGAAAGCCGAGAAGGCCGAGAAGAAGCCGGCTGCCAAGAAGGCGGCGAAGAAGGGCGAGAAGTAATCGTAAGAACCCCAGGGGTTCCGAAAGAAAAGCCGGGCGACAGCCCGGCTTTTTTTGCCCGGACGAAAGAGCTCAGGTCGCTACGAGAGGCCAGACCCGCGGGATGATGGTCACGGTCACCACCCACATCATGAGGTTGAGGGGCACGCCGAAGCGCAGGAAGTCGCTGAAGCGGTAGCCGCCGGGGCCGTACACCATGAGGTTGGTGGCATAGCCGATGGGGGTGGCGAAGCTGGCCGAGGCGGCCATGGTGATGGCCATGACGAAGGGCGTGAAGTTCAGCCCCAGGGACTGGGTGGTGGCCAGCGCGATGGGGAATACGATCACCGCTGCGGCGTTGTGGGTCACCACCTCCGTGAGCAGCATGGTGCCGCCGTAGATCGCAACCAGCAGCCAGAACGGGTCGTTGTGGGCCAGCGTCACCAGGCCGTGGGCGATGGCCGCGGCGGCGCCGCTCACTTCCAGGGCCTTGCCGATGCCGAAGGCGGCGGCGATGGCGATCAACACCTCGTAGTTCACGCTGCGGCGGGCCGCGGCGATGCTGCAGCAGCGGGTGGCGATCATGAGTCCCGCGCAGAGGAAGGCGATGGTGGCGAGCGGCAGCAGGTTGAAGCCCTTCACCAGCACCAGGGCGAGCAGGATGCCCCAGGCGATCCAGCTCTTGTCGTAGCGCGGCACCACCGCGCCTTCCAGGGAGTGCAGCAGCAGGAAGTCGCGGGAATTGCGGTGGCGGGCCGGGAAGTCCCGGTCGGTTTCCAGCAACAGGGTGTCGCCTTCCCGCAGCACGATGTTGCCGATCTTGCCTTCGATGCGCTTGCCGTTGCGGGCCACGGCGATGACCACCGCGTTATAGATGGTGCGGAACTGTCCCTCGCGGATGGTCTTGCCCACCACCGGGCAGTGGGGCGCTACCACCGCCTCGATGAGCATGCGCGCGGTGCGCGGGGCATCCAGCTTGAACACCTGGTCGGTGGCGGGGGTGAGGCCCTTGATGCGCTGCAGGTCCGCCACCGATTCGGTGACGCCGGCGAACACCAGGCGGTCACCACCCCGGAGCTTCTCCTCGGGACCCGCCGCCGGGATGACCTCGCCGGCCCGCTCGATCTCCACCAAGTACAGCCCGGGCAGGTGGCGCAGGCCGGCGGCCTGTACCGTCTGGCCCTCCAGGGGGCTATTCATCGCCACCATCATCTCGATGGTGTATTCGCGCGCGTCCTGGGACTGGGCGAACACCGGGATGCGCTCCGGCAGCAGCCAGCGACCCACCACCAAAACGTAGGCGATGCCGATGAACGCGCAGGGCACGCCGATCCAGGCCAGCTGGAAGAAGCCCATGCCCGGCAGGTGCGCCTGCTGGGTGAGCAGCCCGTTGACCACCAGGTTGGTGCTGGTGCCGATGAGCGTGCAGGTGCCGCCGAAGATGGCGGCATAGGACAGCGGGATCATCAGCTTGGACGGCGAGATACGGCACTGGCGCGCCCAGTCGGAGACGTAGGGCAGGAACGTGGCCACCAGGGGTGTGGAGTTCATGAACGCGCCCATGAAGGCCACCGGCAACATCATGCGCGCCTGGGCTTCGGTGGGGGAGCGGGGCCGGCCGAAGATGTTCCTGATCACCAGGTTGAGGGCGCCGGTCTCACGCAGGCCCGCCGCCAGCACGTAGAGGGCGCCGATGGCGAGCAGGCTGTCGTTGGCGAAGCCGGAGAGGGCGTCCTGGGGCTTCACGATGCCCAGCAGCATCAATAGCGTGAGGCCCGCCATCATGACGAGGTCGGTACCGAACTGAGTGGTGGCAAGGGTGATGAGGCAACCCAGGGTCACCACCACCGCGATCCAGGCATTGATAGGCATCCGAACCCCGTCCCACGGCGGAAAAGGCGCCGTTTCCAAAGCTCCGGCAGATTATCATAGGCACCTCGGCGGGGAGCCGCCGCCAACCTTCCCGGGATCAGCATGTCCGCGCATCAGGCCCTGTTGCAGAAGCTGAAGGACAAGAGCGCCCGCATCGGCATCGTGGGACTCGGCTACGTGGGCCTGCCTTTGGGGCTGCGCTTCAGCGAGGCGGGTTTCGCCGTGACCGGCCTCGACATCGACCCGGACAAGGTCAAATCGCTCAACGCCGGCCGCAGTTACATCGCCCAGATCCCGGCAGAGCGCATCGCCAAGGCCGTGAAAGCCGGCTTCCGGGCCAGCGCCGACTTCGCCCAGGCGGCGGACTGCCATGCCCTCATCATTTGCGTGCCGACGCCGCTCGGCCGCCACCACGAGCCGGACGTGAGCTTCATCGTCAATACCATGGGGTCGCTCAAGCCGCACCTCCGCAGGGGTCAGGTGGTGTCACTGGAGAGCACCACCTATCCCGGGACCACCGAGGAACTGGTGGCGCCGGTGGTGGAAGCGGCGGGTCTCAAGCCTGGAGTCGATGCCTTCGTGGTGTACTCGCCGGAGCGTGAGGACCCGGGCAACAAGAGCTTCCACACCCAGACCATACCGAAAGTGGTGTCGGGCCTGACGCCCGCCTGCCGCGAGGTGGCCGTGGCGCTCTATTCGGGAGTCATCGACAAAGTCGTGCCGGTGTCCAGCCTGCGCACCGCCGAGATGACCAAACTGCTGGAGAACATCCACCGGGCCATCAACATCGGCCTGGTCAACGAGATGAAGACGGTGGCAGACCGCATGGGCATCGACATCCATGAAGTCATCGATGCCGCCGCCACCAAGCCCTTCGGCTTCGTGCCGTACTACCCCGGTCCCGGCCTCGGCGGCCACTGCATCCCCATCGACCCCTTCTACCTCACCTGGAAGGCCCTGGAATACGGCGTGGACACGCGCTTCATCCGCCTCGCGGGCGAGGTGAACAGCCGCATGCCGGAGTGGGTGATCGAGAAGACAGTGGCGGCCCTCAACCAGCGCGGCAAGGCCCTGAAGGGCAGCAAGCTGCTGGTGCTGGGCATCGCCTACAAGAAGAACGTGGACGACACCCGCGAGTCCCCGGCGGTGGAGATCATGGAGCTGCTGCGGGAACGGGGCGCCGACGTGGCCTACTCGGATCCTTTCGTACCGAAGTTCCCCAGGATGCGCGAGCACAAGTTCGACCTCGCGAGCGTGGCGCTCACGGCGGAGACCCTGGCTGGATACGACGCGGTGCTGCTGGCCACGGACCACGACAGCTTCGATTACGCTCTCATCGGCGCCAAGGCCAAGCTGCTGGTGGACACCCGCGGCCGCTTCCGTCAGCCCCAGCAAAACGTGGTCAAGGCTTAGCGGCGCGCCGCGGCCGCGTTCCAGGAAGGCCGTCCGCCGGCCACGAGGCTCAAGTCGTAGCCGGGCCGGGCGAACAGCGCCCAGCGCTGGCGCGGGTGATACCAGTCCAGCAGCATGAAGCCGAAGCCCTGCCGCGCCGCGACCTTCTCCAGGGTGGCGAGGGTGAAGTTCACGCAGCCGGGATACACCCAGTCGTCCCCCTGATGATCCTGGTTCCCTTCCAGGAAGGTGGCGAACAGCGCGCCGGTCTCCTTCAGGTGCAAGGCGCAATCCCTGAGCCAGCCTTCCAGGAGCCGCAGCGAGGTGTGGCTGAAGATGGATTGGGCCACGGCGTAATCGAGCTGCAGGGGTTCCTTGAACTCCTCGAGTGTGGCGGCATGGGAGAAGCGGGGCTGCTTCAGACGGATCAGATCCTCGCCGGTCTCGTTGAGGATGCCGTCCTGCACCAGCCAGGCGTTGGGTTCTACACCCACGTAGTTGCCGGCGTCGAGGTAGGGGATGAACAGGCGACCGCTGCGCAGCGAGCCGCAGCCGATGTCCAACAGCCGGTGCTGGTGCCTCAACCCGGCGCTGGTGAGCAGGTTGAAGGTCATGGCCGAGACCAGGTCGTAGTCCTGGGGCGGTCCCACGTAGGCGCGGTAATGGTCGTCGCCGGGCTTGAGACCCTCGCCGGTCCCGGTGCTGTGGGGCTTGCTCATGAGCCGGTACGTCGCGTGCCGGTACGCCGGATGCGGGGTTCCTCCGCAGCCTCCAACACCGGCCTCAGGAAGTGTCCCGTATAGGAACTGGCATGTGCCGCCACGTCTTCCGGCGTGCCGGTGACCACCACCGTGCCGCCGCCGGCGCCCCCTTCCGGTCCCAGGTCGATGATCCAGTCCGAGGTCTTGATGACGTCGAGATTGTGCTCGATGATCACCACGGTGCTGCCGCCGTCCCGCAACTGGCGCAGCACGCCCAGCAGCTGCTCGATGTCGTGGAAGTGCAGGCCCGTGGTCGGCTCGTCCAATATATACAGGGTGCTGCCGGTGTCTCGCTTCGAGAGCTCCCGGGCCAGCTTCACCCGCTGGGCCTCGCCGCCGGAGAGGGTGGTGGCGTTCTGGCCCAGGCGCACGTAGGTCAAGCCCACGGCCGTGAGGGTCTGCAGCTTGTGGGCCACCACCGGCACGGCACTGAAGAACTCCAGGGCGTCCTCCACCGTCATCTCCAGCACTTCGCTGATGTTCTTGCCCTTGTAGCGGATGTCCAGGGTCTCGCGGTTGTAGCGTTTGCCCTTGCACACGTCGCAGGCCACGTAGATGTCCGGCAGGAAGTGCATCTCCACCTTGATGACGCCGTCGCCCTGGCAGGCCTCGCAACGGCCGCCCTTCACGTTGAAGCTGAAGCGGCCGGGGTTGTAGCCGCGGCTGCGGGCCTCCGGCACCTCCGCGAACAGCTCGCGGATGGGGGTGAACAGGCCGGTGTAGGTGGCCGGATTGGAGCGCGGAGTGCGGCCGATGGGCGACTGGTCGATATCGATGACCTTGTCGATCTTGTCCAGCCCGTCGATGCCGTCGCAGGCCGCGGGCTCTTCCGAGGCGTCGTTGAGATGGCGCGCGGCGTAGCGGTACAGCGTGTCGTTGATGAGGGTGGACTTGCCGGAGCCGGACACGCCGGTGATGCAGGTCATGATCCCGAGGGGGATCTCCACGTCCACACCCTTTAGGTTGTTGCCGCGGGCCTTCTTGATGCGCAGCATGCGCTTCTTGTCCGGGGGCAGGCGCAGGCCCGGCACCTCGATGCTGCGGCGGCCCGAGAGGTACTGGCCGGTGAGGGAGGCGGGGTTGGCGGCGATCTGCTTGGGCGTGCCTTCCGCCACGATCTTGCCGCCGTGCACGCCGGCGCCGGGACCCATGTCCAGCACGTGGTCGGCGCGCTTGATGGCATCCTCGTCGTGCTCCACCACGATCACGGTGTTGCCGATGTCGCGCAGGCGGGTCAGCGTCTGCAGCAGGCGTTCGTTGTCCCGCTGGTGCAGGCCGATGGAGGGCTCGTCCAATATGTACATCACCCCCACCAGGCCCGAGCCGATCTGGCTCGCCAGGCGGATACGCTGGGCCTCGCCGCCGGAGAGGGTCTCGGCGCTGCGGTCCAGGCTGAGGTAGTCGAGGCCCACGTTCACCAGGAACGAGACCCGGGCGCGGATCTCCTTGACGATCTTGGCGGCGATCTCGCCGCGGTTGCCGGGCAGCGTCAGCTCGTCGAAGAAACCGAGGGCGTCGCCCACCGAGCGGCTGGTGATGGAGGGCAGGTTGTGGCCGGCTACGAACACGTTGCGGGCCTCGCGGCGCAGGCGGGTGCCTTCACAGTCCGGGCAGGGCCGGGAGCTCAGGTACTTGGAGAGCTCCTCCCGCACCATCATGGACTCGGTCTCGCGGTAGCGGCGCTCCATGTTGGGCAGCACGCCCTCGAAGGGATGCCGCCGCGTGCTCTTGCTGCCGCGCTCGTTGCTATAGGTGAAGGAGATGGACTCGTCGCCGCTGCCGTTGAGGACCAGGCGGCGGATCTTCTCCGGCAGGTCCTCGAAAGGGGTCTCGATGTTGAACTTGTAGTGGCGCGCCAGGCTCTGGATGAGCTGGAAGTAATAGGCGTTGCGCCGGTCCCAGCCGCGCACCGCGCCGCCGGCGAGTGAGAGTTGCGGCGACACCACCCGCGCCGGGTCGAAGAACTGGCGCACGCCGAGACCGTCGCAGCCGGGGCAGGCGCCCACCGGATTATTGAAGGAGAACAGCCGCGGCTCCAGCTCCGAGATGGAATAGCCGCAGATGGGGCAGGCGAACTTGGAGGAGAAGGCGATCTCCGGCCTGCCGGGCTCATCCATGTAGGCGACATGGGCGATGCCGTCGGCCAGGCGCAGGGCGGTCTCGAAGGACTCGGCCAGGCGCTGCGCCACGTCCGGCCGCACCTTGAACCGGTCCACCACCACCTCGATGCTGTGCTTGCGGCGCAGGTCCAGCTTGGGGGCCTGGTCCAGCTCCACCACCTTGCCGTCGATGCGGGCGCGCACGAAACCCTGGGCGCGCAGTTCGGCGATCAGCTCCAGGTGCTCGCCCTTGCGCTCATGCACCACCGGGGCCAGCAACAGCAGCTTGGTGTCCTCCGGCAGTGCCAGCACCTGGTCCACCATCTGGCTTACGGTCTGCGCGGTGAGGTCCTGGTGGTGGTCCGGGCAGCGCGGGATACCGGCTCGGGCGAACAGCAGGCGCAGGTAGTCGTAGATCTCCGTCACCGTGCCGACGGTGGAGCGGGGGTTGTGGGAGGTGGATTTCTGCTCGATGGATATGGCAGGCGACAGACCTTCGATGTGGTCCACGTCCGGCTTCTCCATCATGGAGAGGAACTGCCGGGCGTAGGCCGACAGGGATTCCACGTAACGGCGCTGGCCTTCGGCATAGATGGTGTCGAAGGCGAGCGAGGACTTGCCCGAGCCGGACAGGCCGGTGATGACGATGAGCTTGTCCCGGGGCAGGTCCACGTCCACGTTGGCCAGGTTGTGGGTACGGGCACCGCGGACGCGGATGGTGTCGAGAGCCATGGATTGCCTTGAAACTGAGCGAACTACGGAGTGTACGCCGCCGCCGCGGCGCGGCGCAAAAGCCGTGCAGGGCCTCAAGGCGGGACAGGTGCTAACATGGGGCCGAACCCGCGCTTTTCCACCCCGTGAGCCGGCCAAAGCATGGCCCCGGCCGCCGCGGGTAAGTAAAATAGGCGACTTTTCCGGTAAATCGGGTCGTCAAAGACGGCCCTCTTGGAGTACAGCTATGGCACGCGGCATCAACAAAGTCATCCTGGTGGCCACGGTGGGCCGCGATCCCGAAGTGAAATACATGCCGTCCGGCGGCGCCGTGGTGAACCTGTCCGCGGCCACCAACGAGTCCTGGAAGGACAAGCAGACCGGCGAGAAGAAGGAACGCACCGAGTGGCACAAGCTGACTTTCTACAATCGCCTGGCGGAGATCGTCGGCGAGTACGTGCGCAAGGGCCAGCAGATCTACATCGAGGGCCGGCTGCGCACCCGCGACTACGAGAAGGACGGCCAGAAGCACTACGTCACCGAGATCATGGTGGACGAGATGCAGATGCTGGGCGGCGGCCGCGGCGGGGCCGGCGGCGGCGACAGGAGCATGCGCGATGAGGCTCCCAGCCGTGGCGCCCCTGCAAGCGAGCCCGCCGGCGGCGGCGACTTCCAGGACGACGACATCCCGTTCTGATCCGGCGGCCGAGGCCGCGCACCCAAGGCATCCGCAATCGATGAGCGACTACCGACTCAGCCATCTCCAGCAGCTCGAAGCCGAAAGCATCCACATCATCCGCGAGGTGGCGGCCGAGTTCGAACGGCCGGTGATGCTGTATTCCATCGGCAAGGACAGCTCGGTGATGCTGCACCTGGCCATGAAGGCCTTCCATCCGGGCAAGCTGCCGTTCCCGCTGCTGCACGTGGACACCACCTGGAAGTTCCGCGACATGATCCGCTTCCGCGACGAGACCGCCAAACGGCTCGGCCTGGAACTGATCGTGCACATCAACCAGGCCGGGGTGAAGGCGGGCATGAACCCCTTCGACTACGGCAGCAAGAAGTACACGGACGTCATGAAGACCGAGTCGCTCAAGATGGCGCTCAGCAAGTATGAGTTCGACGCTGCCTTCGGCGGCGCGCGCCGCGACGAGGAGAAGTCCCGCGCCAAGGAGCGCGTCTATTCGTTCCGCGACAAGAACCACCGTTGGGACCCCAAGAACCAGCGCCCCGAGCTGTGGCACCTCTACAACGGCCGCATCAACAAGGGCGAGAGCATCCGGGTATTCCCGCTCTCCAACTGGACCGAGCTGGATGTGTGGCAGTACATCTACCTGGAGGACATCCCGGTGGTGCCTCTGTACTTCGCCAAGCCGAGGCCGGTGGTGGACCGGGACGGCGCGCTGATCATGGTGGACGACGAGCGCATGCGCTTGAACCCCGGCGAGGCGCCGCGCTACGAGACCGTGCGCTTCCGCACCCTGGGCTGCTATCCCTTGTCCGGCGCGGTGCGCTCCGGAGCCACCACCCTGCCGGAGATCATCCAGGAGATGCTGCTGACCAAGACCTCGGAGCGGCAGGGCCGCCTCATCGACCACGACCAGGCTGGTTCCATGGAAGAGAAGAAGCGCGAGGGGTACTTCTGATGTCCGCGCAAGAAAAGCTGATCCGCGATGACATCGAGGCGTACCTGAAGCAGTACCAGCAGAAGGAACTGCTGCGCTTCATCACCTGCGGCAGCGTGGACGACGGCAAGAGCACCCTGATCGGGCGCCTGCTCTACGACACCGACATGATCTTCGATGACCACATGGCGTCGCTGGAGAAGGACAGCCGGAAGCACGGCACCACCGGCGCGGCGCCCGACCTGGCGTTGCTGGTGGATGGCCTGCAGTCCGAGCGGGAGCAGGGCATCACCATCGACGTGGCCTACCGCTACTTCAACACCGAGAAGCGCAAGTTCATCATCGCCGATACGCCTGGCCACGAGCAGTACACCCGCAACATGGCCACCGGCGCCTCCACCGCCAACCTGGCGGTGATCCTGATCGATGCGCGCAAGGGCGTGCTGACTCAGACGCGCCGTCACAGCTTCATCGTCTCTCTGCTCGGCATCAAGCACGCGGTGGTGGCAGTGAACAAGATGGACCTGATGGGCTACGATCAGGACCTGTATCAGCGCATCTGCGACGACTACCGGGAGCTGGCCAAATCCCTGAACATCCCCGACGTGCGCTTCGTGCCGGTGTCGGCCCTAAAGGGCGAGAACGTGGTGCACCGCGGCGAGAGCATGCCCTGGTACCACGGCCCGACCCTGCTCGACATCCTCGAGACCGTGGACGTCAGCGACGACGTGAACTTCAAGGATCTGCGCCTGCCGGTGCAGTACGTCAACCGGCCGAACCTGAACTTCCGCGGCTTCTGCGGCACCCTGGCCGCCGGCGTTATCAAGAAAGGCGATGCGGTGATGGCGCTGCCGTCGCGCCGTTCCAGCAAGGTCACCTCCATCGTCACCTACGAGGGCGAGTTGGAGGAGGCCTTCGCGCCCATGGCGGTGACGGTGACGCTGGCGGACGAGATCGACATCAGTCGCGGCGACATGCTGGTGCACAGCGAGCGTTCCCCGGAGGTCAGCACCAGCCTGGATGCCTGGCTGATCTGGATGGCGGACGCGCCCATGCTCCCCGGCAAGCAATACATCTTCAAGATCGGCGCCAAGAGCGTGTTCGGGGTGATCGAGCGCATCCACCATGTGGTGGACGTGAACACCCTGGAGAAGGACTTCGCCGACGAGCTCAAGCTCAACCAGATCGCCCAGTGCCGCGTCAGCTTCAACGAACCGGTGGCCTTCGACGCCTACACCTCCTCGCGCGCCACCGGCAGTTTCATCGCCGTCGACCGGCTCTCCAACGGCACCGTCGGTGCCGGCATGGTGATCCGCGCCGTGCAGCCCATGCTGCAGGACCGTTCCGAGAACGTGGTGTGGCACGAACACAAGGTAAGCCGCGTGCAGCGCGCCAACCAGAAGGGCCAGCAGCCCTGCGTGATATGGCTCACCGGCCTGTCCGGCTCCGGCAAGTCCACCGTCGCGAACGCCCTGGAGCAGCAGCTGTTCCTGGAGGGCTACCACTCCTATCTATTAGATGGCGACAACGTGCGCCACGGGCTGAACAAGGACCTGAGCTTCAGCGACGAGGCACGGGTGGAGAACATCCGCCGCATCGGCGAGGTGGCCAAGCTGTTCGTGGATGCCGGCATCATCGTCATCACCGCGTTCATCTCACCCTTCCGCGCCGACCGGCGCCTGGTGCGCGAACTGCTGGAGACCGGGGAGTTCGTGGAGGTGTTCGTGGACACGCCCATCGAGGTCTGTGAGCGGCGCGACCCGAAGGGCCTGTACGCCAAGGCCCGCGCCGGCGAGATCAAGAACTTCACCGGCATCGACGCGCCCTATGAGGCGCCGCAGGCCGCGGAGCTGACGCTGCACAACGACCGTGACAGCGTCGAGCAGTGCGTGGCCCAGGTGATGGCGCACCTGCGCCGCCAGGGGATATTGAAACAGGGCTGAGCCGAGGGGCCCGGCTCCCGATACGGGGACGACCATGAAGTACAAGGGCATCATCCTGGCGGGTGGCTCCGGCACACGCCTGCATCCGGTGACGCGCGTGATCAGCAAGCAGCTCTTGCCGATCTACGACAAGCCGATGATCTACCATCCGCTCACCACGCTGATGCTGGCGGGCATCCGCGAGATCCTGCTCATCACCACGCCCCACGACGCTCCCATGTTCCGGGCGCTGTTGGGCGACGGTTCGCAGTGGGGTCTGTCCTTGAGCTACGTGGTCCAGCCGAGCCCGGACGGCCTGGCCCAGGCCTTCATCCTGGGCGAGCAGTTCATCGGCAAGGATCCGGTGTGCCTGATCCTCGGCGACAACATCTTCTACGGCCACGGCTTCACCGAATCGCTGCGCCGCGCCGCGTCCCGCGACGAAGGTGCCACGGTGTTCGCCTACTACGTGAAGGACCCGGAGCGTTACGGCGTGGTGCACTTCGACAAGCAGGGCAAGGCGCTCGGCATCGAGGAGAAGCCCAAGGCACCGAAGTCCAGCTATGCCGTGACCGGCCTGTACTTCTATGACAATGGCATCGTGGACGTGGCCAAGACGCAGAAGCCCTCGGCCCGCGGCGAGCTGGAGATCACCGACTCCAACGTGGCTTACCTCAACAAGGGTGCGCTGCGGGTGGAGATCATCAGCCGCGGCGTGGCATGGCTCGACACCGGCACCCACGAGTCGCTGCTGGAGGCCTCGAACTTCATCGAGACCATCGAGAACCGTCAGGGCCTGAAGGTGGCCTGTCCCGAGGAAGTAGCCTTCCGCCAGGGATTCATCGATGCGGCCCAGGTGGAGAAGCTGGCGGCGCCGCTGGCCAAGACCGGCTACGGCCAGTACCTGCTCAAGGTCGTCAAAGAAGTGCAGGGCTGATGGAATTCCAGCGCCTCGCCATCCCCGACGTGGTACTCGTGAAGCCCAAGGTCTTCGGCGATGCCCGCGGTTATTTCTTCGAGAGCTGGGAGGCGCGCAAGTTCGCCGCTGCCGGCCTCGACCTCAAGTTCGTGCAGGACAACTGCAGCCGCTCGGTGCGCAACACGCTGCGTGGCCTGCATTACCAGGTACGGCAACCCCAGGGGAAGCTGGTGCAGGTCACCGCCGGCGAGGTGTTTGACGTGGCGGTGGATATCCGCCGCAGCTCTCCCAGCTTCGGCAAGTGGGTGGGCACCATCCTGTCGGGCGACAACAAGCACCAGCTCTGGGTGCCTCCGGGCTTCGCGCACGGCTTCTACGTGCTCTCGGAGTCTGCGGATTTCTTCTACAAGTGCTCGGACTTCTATGCGCCGGAACATGAGCGCACGCTGCGCTGGGACGATCCGGCGCTGGGCATCCAGTGGCCGCTCAAGGGTGAGCCGCTGCTCTCGCCCAAGGACCAGCAGGGCAAGCTGCTCGCCGACGCGGATTGCTTCCCGTGAAGGCGCTGGTGACCGGCGCCGGCGGCCAGGTGGCTACGGCATTGGCGAAGCTGAAGCCCGCGGGTGCAGAGCTGATCTCGCTCTCCCAGGACGAACTGGACATCACGGACCGCGACGCGGTGCGCCGCCGGATGGCGATACTCGACCCGGACGTGATCATCAATGCCGCCGCCTATACGGCAGTGGACAAGGCCGAGACCGAGAACGAGCTGGCGGAACGGGTGAACGGCGCTGCGCCGGGTTACCTGGCGGAAGCTGCCCATGCCAACGGCGCGCGCCTGCTGCACATCTCCACCGATTTCGTGTTCGACGGCAAGGCAGATTCGCCCTACCGGCCCGACGCCGCCACGGCACCCTTGGGGGCCTACGGACTCAGCAAGTTGCATGGAGAGCAGCGGGCCCTGGAAGCCTCCCATGGCGAGGCCCTGGTGCTGCGCACCGCCTGGGTCTATGCCGCCGCCGGCCACAACTTCGTGCGCACCATGTTGCGGATCATGGGCGAGCGGGGCACGGTGCGGGTGGTGGATGACCAGCGTGGCAGCCCCACCTGGGCCGACTCCGTGGCGCGGGCGCTGTGGGCGGCGGCGGCGAGGCCGCAGTTCCGCGGCATCCATCACTGGACGGATGCCGGCGAGGCAAGCTGGTACGATTTCGCACTGGCGATCGCCGCCGAGGGCCGGGAACTGGGCCTGCTCAGGACGCCGGTGGAGGTGTTCCCCATCGCCACCGCGGACTATCCGACTCCGGCCAAGCGGCCCGCCTACAGCGTGCTGGACCGGAGCTCGACGGAAGCGGGCTTGGGCCTCAAGGCCACACCCTGGCGCGACAACCTGAAGAAGATGCTGATGGAGTTGAAACATGCGTAGGGTCCTGGTCACCGGCGGCGCCGGCTTCATCGGCGCGAACTTCGTGCATCACTGGCTGAAGCAACATCCTGAGGACCGGGTGGTGATGCTGGACGCCCTCACCTACGCCGGCAGCCGGCTCAACTTCGAGGATGTGGAGGGCAAGTCCAACTTCCGCTTCGTCCACGGCGACATCTGCGACGAGCAGCTGGTGAACGAGCTGATGCGCGGCGAGCAGGTCGACACCGTGGCGCACTTCGCCGCCGAGTCCCACGTGGATCGGTCCATCGACGGTCCCGACGCGTTCATCCGCACCAACATCCTCGGTACCCACGCCTTGCTGAAGGCGGCCAAGGCCGCCTGGACCGGCAAGCAGGGCGACTTCCGTTTCCACCATGTCTCCACCGACGAGGTGTTCGGCTCGCTCTCACCCACGGACCCGGCCTTCCATGAGAAGACGCCCT
>Ga0207664_10001052_pt1 | contig 18397 bp, 11 predicted proteins | sample LARL83metaG_FD_184349 | JGI IMG/M metagenome (GOLD analysis project Ga0207664, IMG submission 184349) | Corn, switchgrass and miscanthus rhizosphere microbial communities from Kellogg Biological Station, Michigan, USA - LAR L8-3 metaG... | ecosystem: Host-associated > Plants > Roots >... | reverse complement strand
TCGTCGGCACGGCCGACGCGGTGGAATCGGGGGACCCGGCCGAACAGGTGGCCTAGCCAAGGGCGAATGATCAATACGGCCTGGAGCCTCGAGCTCTCAGTCCGCTCCTGGTCGTCTGCGGCGCTCCCAGGTGTTCATCTCTCCCGGGAGGAGAGGTGAAACTCGTTCGTGCTAGCCTGGCATTACCGCTCCGGACCTCGGTGGCCACAGGGCTCGTATCTGAAATCCACCGACATGCCCGGAGCCTTTTCATGCTGGATCTGGCAAGCTACGTCCGGCCTGGCATCTGCCGCCGTCAAACGTGACGACCGGCGCGCCGACGGCGACGGCAGCCGGCCGGCCTGGACCGGATCTCCCCGGCCGTCAGGCCACGACGGGCGGCATCTCTGCCCGGTCGGCGGCGGAGGTCTTCGGCGCGCTGGAAAGCTCTTCCCGCGGGCTGGCCGCGGCGGAGGCGGCGTCCCGGCTCGCGGCACTCGATCCTAACGAACTGCGCGCGGCCAAGCGGCCGCCGGTCATCAAGAAAGTGCTCGCGCAGTTCACCAACCTGTTCGCTCTGGTGCTCCTGGGCGCCTCGGTCATCACGTTCGCCTCTTACCTGATCCAGTCACCCCGCGATACCGGGAGCCTGGAGCCGACCGTCGCCATCTTGGCGGTGGTCGTGCTCGGCTTCGGCCACTTCACCGCGGCGAACCCGGTCTACCGGGAAGCTCGCACCATGGTCCAGGTGGGAATTGTGGTGAGCCAGTTCTTCAACTCCCTCACGGTCCGGAGCGAGGACCAGAGCATCCCCACCATCGGCGTGTTCACCAACCGCAGGCTGCTCCTGGCCGGGGCATTCGGTATCGTCCTGGTCAGCTGCATCAGCTACATCCCCGCCCTGCAGAGCGTCTTCGGCACCGCCGGCCTCACCGGGTGGGACTGGCTCATGCTCACCGGCTTCGGCCTCGTACTGCTCCTGGCGGACGAGGGCCGCAAGGCAGTAGTCCTGCGTGTGCCGAAAATCTCATCCACCCGGGTGGGAGGAGCAACTGCGGCTGCTTGCTGTGAGCGACCGGGACAGCGGAACGCCGCCGCGAACTCCCGGGCCTGGCCGTCTGGCGCCTGATCGGGCATAGCCTTGGCCTCCAGCTTCGGTGGGCGCTCACTTTGTCAAGGGCAGCTCATGAAAGAGGGTAATCAATCTCCTTGTCAGGACTAAAGGCATTATTCGGTGACGCGGAAGCCCTCCGGCTTGCCCGTTACGGCATGGCGGCACCGGGCAGGTAGGCAACGTCAGCTCAACTGAGAGCGGAGGAGCAAGCCATGAGCGAGCATGCGCAACAGCGTCACCCGCATTCTGAGCCCGGGGATGCCCCGGGCCATGAGGACGAGTTCGACCTCATCGGCGATGACGACCTGGGCGTCGCCGACCTAGGCCCCATCGCCCCGGGTATCGTCGACCCGGACGCCGGTTCCGGACGGATCAGGAAAGTGCCCCAGGCGGGAGAGCATCAGCCGCGGTAACCCGCAGCGCGAGCAGGAAGTCCTCATCGACCCCGGCGACGTCCACCGGCCACGACAGCGGAACAACGCCGAGGCCGTTACCGGCCGCGGCGTTCCGCCGTAAGCCACCGGGTGAGGAGCGCAGTGGCTCCCGCAGCGGCCACGCCCAGCCCGGCCAGACGGGCGTAGCCGACGGTGCCAGGCGGTGCCGGACGCTCTGTCCGCAGCGGCAGCTCGTCCTGGGCAGCCCCGCTCCGGCCAGTACGGCGCAGCCCGGCCGCCAGGATCTCGGCCAGGTGGACCGGGGTGCGGCCGGTGCCGGCCTGCTCGATCTGGGTGCGGCAGCTGAACCCGTCGGCCAGGACGAACGAGTCCGCCGCCGCGTCCCTGACCTTCCCCACCGTGGCCACCGACATCCGCAACGCGGGCGGCACCTGGGTGGACAGGGAAGTAGTGGCCGACCAGGGCCTGGTGACCAGCCGCAACCCAGGGGACCTGCCTGCGTTCTGCGCCAAGATCGTGGAGGAGTTCGCCAAGGACCGGCACTCCGCCCCCGCCTCCAGCACCTGACCGGCCGGCATCCGCTTCCTGGCCGAAGAAGTCCTGCCGCTGCTGTGACGAGCTTGCGGGAACTCAGGGGGGTCGGCGAGCATCTGGGGAAGGCGGAAGAGGGCTCGTTCGGGTCGTGGCACGGGCTCGTCGTCGGTACCATCCACCCGTCCGCGGTGCTGCGCGGGCCGGACCAGGAAGGCCGGGACCGCGCCTACGCGGGCCTGGTGTCGGACCTCGCCCTGGCCATGAAGGCCGCGGACGGTCAGTGACCGGCGTTCAGGACTGCTCCTTCTCCTGGAGTAGGGAGTAGCCGAACTGGAGAAGGTCGGCACCCGCCAGCACGGCCAGGGTGTCGGTGGCGAGCCTGGTGGCTCGCGGCACGAAGACCAAGCCGGCCACCAGGCCGGTCGCGACCCACAGGTCGATGCAGAACGGGCAGGTGAGAAGCTCTCCCATCATCTTGCGGGCGCCCGTTCCGCGTACCTCTTCCTCCAGCTCGGCCGGCCCGTTCTGCCCCTGGAACCGCGTGAACGGGGCACGGAGCGGGCTGGTGACCGGATCCTTGGTGATCAGCCTGCTCAGCTTGTGGGTGGCCACGGCCGACATCAGCACGTCCCTGGTACCTAGGCCGTCCGGGATCGGGCGGCCGGTCAGCCGGGCGGTCAGCGCGAGGGCCCCAGTGACGGTGGCATAGGCTCCCATGGCCGCCAGGTAGCCGCCGAGCGGGCGTTCCTCGTCGCCGGAGTAGCGCTTCTTCTCGGCTCGCGCCAGACCGGCGGCCCGGGCCTTGACATCAGCGATAACGGACATGCGCGCCTGCCTACCCAGCGCGCCCTGGTGAAACCCTGTCGGCCGCGTGGAATCAGCAGCCGCGTCTGCGCTTGGAGGGCCGGCGAGCCGAGGCGCCTGATGAGCGCGATAGCGCCCCAGTTCCTACTCCTGGCCGCAAGGCGAGAGCCAGGCGAGCGACGGCTCTGGCTGCGGTCGCTCCCCACCTCACGATGAGGCCGCCCGGGCCCTCAGCCCGGTCGACCGGCAGCCGGCTGGCCACCACCACCGAAATCGTGCTCCGGCTCCTGCCTGGAAGACATCGGTTAGCTAAGCGGCGCGAGCCGTCAGGGGTTGCCGAGCAGGCGGGCGAAGGGCCCCCGGTCGTCTTCGCCGCCTACAGCGGCGGCGGCGCCGAGGCTCCAGCCGTCGACGGCTTCCAGGCTGATCCGCCACAAGCCCTCGGCGATCTCACCATTCCGGACGGGGCCGGTCCTGATGTGCAAGTGGTGGCCGGATTCCGCCTCGGTCTCCTTGGCGTATTCCTTTCCGAGCAGGCCCGAGGACGGCTCCAGCGCGCTCATCAGAGGGTTCCCTTCTACGAGCTCACTGAAGTACCTTTGCTCGGCGATCAGGGCACCGGTCAGCTGAGTGCCGTGCACTGAAACGGTGACCGGCACGGCGGCTTGTACGGATTCATTGATGGCGTGCACCAGCTGCTGCAGCACGGGGTCTGTGTCGTGCTTGGCCATGAGGAGCTCCTTACGTCATAGTGGCGAGTGGCTTCCCTACCCGTCGCACGGGCGGTAACACGCGTCAGGAAGACCCGATACGGGCCGCTGCGTGCGCATCGGGGCTGAATTCGACGGTCAGGGCGCGCAGGGCCCCAGCCTGGTCGTCTTGTCGATGCAGTCGTCGGCTACGACCAGCAGACGGACCGGCACGCCGGCCGCGCGCCCAAGCTCTGCCTGTCCGGCAAGGGCTGACGAGCAGCCAGCCGGATCAGTGGTTACGCAGCGCCTTGATCAGCTCGGCCTTGGTCATCGTCGAGCGGCCCTTGATGCCGACCTCCCTGGCCCGCTGAATCAGGTCCTGCTTGGTCCAGTCGTCGTAAGACCCGCTCTTGCCGCCTTTCCGCGCGACCTTCCCGCGCGAGCTGGCCGCCGCGGCGTTAGCGATCCTGGCCGACTTGCTCTTGCTCTCGCCCTTATCGCGGAGCTTCTGGTACATCTTCTCGTCTTTGATCTGTGTCCTCGGCATCATCGCCTCCTTCGCGGTTCTCGTCTTGCCCGCCGACGCCGCCGCAAACCCGTCGGCGATTAGCGGCAGCGTCCCGGGAGCAGGCCGCGCGACCGTGCACGCGCGCGTGGGCCGGTGCTGATCATCTGGCGCCGGAATGGCAATTGCGTAAGTATGGATGAGCGCCGCGCTGCTGGGACAGGACGTGCGGGGCAGGGCCGCCGCGACGAAGACCTGGCGGAGGAGGGGTGCGGGTGGCGCCACGGTTCCTCGTACCCTCGCTAGTCTGGTATGGGCTGGAACCAGCGCTGGCCGGCCCCACGCTGGTCGCCGGGACGAAGCCGCTGTCGCAGTGGGGCGGCCAGCTCAGCGACGAGGACGCCGTCCGGGCGGTACTGCTGACCGTTGACCCCGCCATCTTGCTGCTCGTCCTCGCGGGGTACCAGGTGCGGACCGTCGTCGCCGCGGTGCCCGTGGCAGCCAGCGAGACGGCCGTCACCGACCTGGTGAACGTCGACCTCGCCACCATGCGGATTCAGCGCGGCAGCCTGCTGGAGTGGACCGATCCAGACTCGTCGCGCGCCGACGCGCAGGTGGCTCTCTGGGTCGAACCACGCTATCCATCGGTGCGGCCGGGGCCATCCGGGGTCACCCTCGATCTCTCGACGCTGCAGACCCCGCTGGATGCCCAGGGCATCGACCTGCTCTTCTGGGACGACGGCACGGGGTGGCTGCGCTTCTCCTGGGCGGCCGGCCCGGGATCATGGGTCGGTGAGCTGCCCGGCCGCGTTGACAGGTTCGTCTCGGTAGCCCGCACCGAACTCGCCACGCTCTACGCCTCCGCGCAGCCCGCCAGCAGCGGCCTGGTCGTCGCCGGGCTCCTGTCCGCCTACGACCCGGCAACCTGGACGGTCGCCGGTGACACCGCGCTGCCGCCGGCGCTCACCGGATTCGGCGCCCGCGTCGCCGAGGCCGCCCTCGGCGGTGGAGAGCCAGGGCTGTCAGCGTTCCTCGCGGGTGAGCTTCCCGTTCCCGATGACCAGCATCCGGTGGTATTCGGAGGCGTTCGCCCGCCCGCGGCCGCAGAGCGCTTCGCCGCAGCCGACGCTCAGCCAGAGCTCGACGCGTGCGTGGACGAGGTCGCCGACCGGGCCCTCGCGGCAGATCCTGCCGCGCCAGCGTTCGCCACGGACGCCGCGACCGATGTCACCGCGCTGTCGCTGACCGAGCTACTGCTGCGCTGGCAAGAGCACGACGTGCTCGACGTCCTCAGCCTCATCGCCCCGGAAGAAGATCGCTACGGCGGATACGACCTGCGGACTGGCGACACCGACATCGGCGCGGTCATCAAACCCGGGACGGCCGGCGCACCGCCCGTGACGGCCGCAGCGCCCGTGTACGGAGGAGTCCAGCGCAGTGCCGACGCCGGGGACACGCTGCCGCCGGCCGGCACGATCGGCTACATCGCCCAGCTTCGCCGCGACCTCGCCGAGCTAGGGTTCGGCCCCGCCTACAGCTACCAGGCCGGCGAGGCGAGCGCGCAGCAGTTCACCGTAGACCTGGAGCTCGCGGTGCGCGAGCTCCAGATCGCGGCGACCTATCCGAACGTCGCGTGGCAAGGCGTCCAGGGACAGCCGGTCTTCTACGCGGACACCCTCGCTCCCGTTGAGAACGAGTGGCGCTACGGCGGGCCGATCTCGGGTGTGGTCAACGCCGGGACCCGCACGCTCATCGGCACATGGCTCGACCGGCAGCTGCGCTGCCCGATCATCATCGAGGCCCGCGCCAAGGACGCCAAGGGCAACTTCACCCAGCGCTACGCCGCGGCCGACAGCGACAACGTGTGGCGCGATGACCAGCTGAAGGACACGGCGCCCCGCTTCTACGCGCGAGACCTGTCCGGCCAGTTCGCGCTCGAGGCCGACAGCGCGCGGGCTGGCCGGAAGATAGACGACGTCCCAGTGGGCGCATGGACGTCGACGCCGCCGTTCGGCAGCGGGCCGTGGGCGCCAGCGCCTAGCCAGGTCTGGAAGGAGCGCGAAGTGCTCCCCGAGGTCTTCCTCGGCGCCCCCTTCTCCGGGCTGACCGCCGCCCAGCGATCGACGTTCCGTGCGGTCCGCGCCGTCGCCGAAGTCGAGTGCACCGGGTACTTCGATGTCTACAACGCGTACGACTCGGCGATCTTCTCGATCGGTCTCTGCCACTGGACGATCGCCCTGACCAAGGCCGGGAAGATCTCCGACGCCCCGGAGCTTCCGGCGTTGTTCGCCTACATGCTGGGCCGCGGCGGGACGGACGCGGAGGAGGCCACCGCTGTCCTTGGCCGCTACGGCTGCTCGCTTGACCGGCAGTGGCCAGGCGGGACGTCGCGCGAGGCCGCCGGTACCGACCCGCACGGCCCCTGGTATCCCTCAGAACGGAAATATGTCGCGCGGGTAGCCCTGGACGGTGAGGCCGGCGGCGAGACGATCCTGCAGGGGAATGAGCTGGCGCGCGTGCAGTGGTTCCGGCACTGGCACTGGTGCCACCGGTTCGCGATGGCGGCGCGCACCCGGCCGCTCTTCCGCCGCCGGATGTGGGACTACGCCCGCTTCCGGCTCCGGGACCTGCTGGCCACCCCGTGGGTTCCGGCGCTCATGACCACCGATCCCGGCGGCGGCGCCCGGCCGGCGACCGTCGGTGACCTGTTTACTTCGGAGCGCGCCGCCGGGCTCTTGCTTCGCTGGCACGTGAATGCCCCTGGCGACCTGCTCCCAGTCGGGCCCAAGTCCAAGCTGACGGCCGCGTTCACCGCCGCCGGCGCGGCTGCGTGGGGAGATCCCGCGGGCTGGAACGACCAGCGCGAGGCCGCGCTCACCGAGGCCCTCTACGCTGCCCGTCCGGCCGTGGCCGGCAACTGGCTCAGGCTGACGCTTGACCAGGTCTACCACTGGGCCAGTACGACGTCCTGGACCGTGCCCGCCAAGGCGGGCACGGCCACGAAGACCTGGGCGTCGGTCGCCAAGAGCAGCGGGTGGACGCTGACCGCGGCGACGGTGTCCTGGGCGCCTGTTGTCAGCGGGCTGACCAACCGCACGACCGCGGTCGGGGCCGCCGCGGTCATCCCGTTCACGGTCGATGCGAAGGACATCATCGGGGCACCGCGCACCCCGACGGCTGCCTCCAGCGACCAGTCGGTGGTGCGCGACAACGGACTCGCGGTGGCACCGGACGGCGCGGGCTGGCGGCTATCCGCTACCCCGGTCCCCGGCGCAAGCGGCCTCACCACGATCACAGTGACGGCGGACAACGGCGCGCACACAACCAAGGCGACCTTCTCCCTGCGCGTAGGCGCCCCCGGCAATGCACCCGACCCGGTCCCGGCGGTCAGCGCGACCGACGGTCTCAGTGTCCGCCGGCACAGCCTGCAGCTCGACGTCACGGACCTGCCGTGAGCACGCCGCTCAGGCCGTTTCTCGCCGCGGCGCTCGACGTATTCGAGCCGCTGGAACAGGCGCTGCATGACGGGGACGCGTTCACCCAGTTGCTGAGCAACGTCGGCTGGGCCAAGACGGTGGACGACGCCGCGCTCGCCCATGGCGGCATCATCGCCGTGGCGGAATCCGCCACCGGCCTGCTGTCGTCCGGCCGCCGGCTGCTGACGGCGCTCGGCAACGGACCAGAGGGCGACACGAGCACGGACGGCAGCTCAGGACCTGTACTACTGGAACTGCTCGACGTCCTGGCTCGCGCCCGCGACCTGGTGGACGACCTGCGCGACCTCGACACCAGCGGGCTGCCCGCCGCGCTGGATAGTCCTGCGCTCTGGGCCGCGCTCGCCCTCGACCTGCCGGATTACCTGCTCGCCCGTTACCTCGAGCGGCAGCACCGCGTGCTGCACGCGGTGCTGCGCGCCGTTGGCGTGATCGTCGTCGAGTCCTGGACTCCGGAGCCTGACGACCACGACCGGATGCCGTACCTGCGGCGCACCATCATCTGGGACGCGCTAGGGGACCTGGCCGACGACCCGGCCGGATACCTCGCGGCGCTGTACCACTGGGGCGACGGCCAGCCGTTCCGGCACGTCACGGCGCTCGACGCGCTGGCTCGTATCGTGGCCAGCACGGGCGTGCGATTCGAGCGGCTGGAGATCAGGCCGAAGCTCATCGACGACTTCTACGGCGGCGATCCGCCGGAGGAGACCGTTCACGAGCTCACCATCCCCGTGCTCAAGGGCATAACGGCCAGCGGCTTCGCCGAGCACGGCATCGTCCTCGCTCCCGCGCCCAGCACCCAAGGCGGCGAGATCGACAGCCTCGTCCTGGCCAACCTGACCTGGGGCCACGCCGAGGCCAGCACCGACGTGGCGCCCGGCTGGGTGCTGACGATCGAAGGACAGGTCGACGCCACGGCGACTCTGGGCGTGAGGATCTCACCAGAGGGGGTCAGCATCGTGTCGGCCCCGCCGGACCAGCGCTATGAGCTCGCCTTGCAGGGCACCCCCGCCGAGCCCTGGCACCTCATCGGCGGGCCCGAGGGGACCAGGCTGGACGTAGGAGGCCTGCGTCTCGCGGTCACCGTTGAGCTCCGCAACGAGCCCGAGGTGCTGGTCGACGCGGCGACGGTTCCCGTCGGCGACAGTGGCGGCCTCGCCCTCGTGGTCGACCCGGGCGACGCTGACCCGTTCCTGCGGTCCCTGCTGCCTGGTCCGCTGGAGGTGGACGCGGACCTGGCGATCCAGTGGTCATCGCGGACCGGGGTGACCTTGTCCGGCGGCGGGCTGTGCGTCACCGTGCCGCTGGCCATGACGATCGGCCCGGTCACCATCTACAACCTGAGCGTCTGCATCACCAGCGACGACGGGGTCATCGCCGTGCCAGTCGGCGCCACCGTGGGACTGACGCTCGGCCCATTCGCCCTGCTCGTGCAGGACCTTGGCATCAAGCTGGAACTCAAGCCTGGAGCCGATGACGCGGTCCTCGCCGGGCTCGGCGTCGCCGCCGCGTTCCAGCCGCCGGACGCGATCGGGTTCTCCCTCGACATCGCGGGCGTCGTCTCGGGCGGCGGGATCGTGGGCCTGCAGCCGGACATCGGCCGGTGGTGGGGCGGCCTGGCGTTCGAGTTCGTCACCGTCGGGCTCGAGGCGGTGGTCGTCGTCGACACCCGGCTGCCAGGCGACCCGGACGGCTGGTCGTTCTTCGCCAGCATCTCCGCGACGTTCCCGAGCCTCCCGCTCGGGTTCGGGTTCTTCCTCTCCGGGGTCGGCGGCCTGGTCTGCCTCGACAGGTCCCTGGACGCCGATGCCCTGACGGCCGGCCTGCGTGACGGCGCGATCGACGCGCTGCTCTTCCCCGGCGACCCGCTCGCGGACGCGCCGTTGATCGCGGCGTCGCTTGACGACTGGTTCCCCGCCGCGCCCGGCAGCACGGTGCTCGCGGTCGCGGCCGAGATCGACTGGGGCGCGCCCGTTCCGCTGGTCCGCGGCCAGTTCGGCGTCGCCGTCACCCTGCCCGAGACCGAGATCGCCCTGCTTGGCAGCCTGTCCATGGTGCTGCCCGACGAGACTGCGCCGGAACTTGAGCTGCACCTGGACAGCCTCGGCGAGATCGACACTGCCGACGGCACGGTCTGGGTGCGCGCCTCGCTCTACGACTCCACGCTGATCGGGGCGTTCGAGCTGTCCGGCGACATGGCGGCCTATGTCAGCGTGCTGAACCAGCCGTACTTCCTGCTCGCGGTCGGCGGGTACCACCCTGCGTTCAGCCCGCCGGGCTTCCTGCCTCCGGCCGTCACCGAGCTGGAGCGGATGGGATTCGAGATCGACCTGTCCGATGACATCTGGCTCGGCGTCGCCGGATACCTCGCCGTTACCTCGAACACGCTCCAGTTCGGCGCCGACGCAAGCCTCGAGGCGAGCACCGAGTTCCTGCTGACTACCTACACCGCCACCGGATCGGCCGGATTCGACGTGCTGTTGACGTTCTCGCCGTTCGCGTTCGTGGCCGACGTTCACGTCGGCGTCGACATCAGTGCGGACGGCAAGGAACTGTGGGGTGCCGAGCTCGCCGTGCACCTCGAAGGGCCTCAGCCCTGGTACGCCACGGTCCGTGGCAGCGTCGATTTCTTCGGCATCGACGTGCCGTTCGACCTCAGCTTCGGCGGTGCGGCGGCGGTGGAGGCACCGCCGCGGGCCAGCGTCCTCGACGATGTCGAGACGGCCCTTGGCGCCGTGTCAGCCTGGCATGAGGTTGCCCCAGCTGAAGCCGTGGTGCTGTTTGCTGCCGACGCACGGCCGCCGGCCAGCGGAACCCAGGACGGCGCTCCGCTGCGGGTCCGGCCGGACGCCAGCCTGCAGGCCCGGCAGTCGGTTGCCCCGCTGAACCGTGAGCTCGACGTCTACGGCCCGTACGCGATCGACGGGCCGACCCTGCTGACCCTCGACGCCGCTGGCCTTGGTGACCCGCCGGGCGGCGGGGACTGGCAGCCGGCCCAGGACTGGTTCGCCCCCGCTCAGTTCGACGACATGACCCGCACCGAGAAGCTGGCCGCTCCGTCGTACGAGCAGATGACGGCCGGCGCGCTGATCGCCGCGACGCGCGTCGACACCGGGCTCGGGGCGACAAGCGTCACGCCTGACCCTGAAGTGCGAATCCTCGAGCCGGAGACGACTCGCGTGATCGGGCGCGTCCCGTTCGACTCCCCGCTGGACGTCGCGGCCATCCCGGCCGCTGTCGCCGCCCGCGGAGCAGCGGGCACCTCGGCCAGGCGCGGCGCGGTCTCGCCGGCCTTCAGCGTCGGCGAACCGTCCTGGACCAGGATCGACCCGGTCAGCGGCGCGGCTGTCGGCGCCGCCGGGACGTACCGCACCACGCTGGACCGCCTCCGTTCCAGGCGCGCGGCTGACCCAGGCGCGAGGATCGCCCCAGCCGCCGCGACCAGGGCGGCGCGATGAGCGAGATCGCGTTCCTGCCGTATCTGCGGCGCGGTCTGGCCGCCGCCCTGTCCAACCGTGACCCACTGCGCGGCGCGCTGCCGAGGGACGCATCGCTCACCGCCTGGATCGACGTGGGCGGGCGGCACGTCACGCAGCCCGTGGTGCTGCGCGGTCCTGGCGACGTCACCGGGCTCGCACCAGGACAGATCACGCGCCGCGAGCCCGTTCCTGACTCCGCGGCGGTCGAGGACACCTACTTCGCCCTCGTCGAGTTCCTGGCCCCCGACCTGCCCTGGCTGCTCACACCGGCGGCCCCTGCCACCGGCAACGAGCGGCTGCGGCCCTGGCTGGTGCTGGTGGCGGTGCCCGAGAAAGACGCGACGCTGCGGCCCGGTTCCGCTCGGTCACTGCCAGTCCTATCCATTTCCGAGCCCTCGGGGCAGCTACCCGACCTGACGGATTCATGGGCATGGGCGCACGTCGAGTCGACGGTGCCGGCTGACCAGCTCGCCGGCGCCGTCGCGGCGGGGGCCCCTTCCGTGTTCGCCCGGTTGCTCTGCCCGCGCAGGCTGGACCCGGCGACCGGTTACCTGGCCTGCCTGGTGCCCGCGTTCGAGGAGGGCAGGCTGCGCGGTCTGGGTCAGCCGGTCCCCGACGGCGCGGATGTCACGCCAGCCTGGACGACGGCATCGTTGCGAGCGCCGATAGACCTGCCCGTCTATGACTCATGGCGGTTCAGTACCGGTCCTGGCGGGGACTTCGAGTCCCTGTGCCGGCGGCTGCAGCCGGACAGCGGCGGCGCGCAGCTCGGGCTGCACGCCCTCGACGTGACGGCACCGGGCATCGTGCCCGCCGCCGGCCATCCCGTGGTCGTTGACTTGCGGGGGCCGCTGCACACCGCGGAAGCGACGCCCCGCCCCTGGCGGGACCGTGACCGCGGGTTGTTCCAGGACGCCCTGCGGCCGCTGCTAGACGCCGGCATCCAGCGTGCCGTCGTCGACCCGCAGGTGACCGACCCCGTCGTCGCCCCGCCGGCTTACGGGGCGTGGCCAGCGGGCAGCACCAAGCTGCCCCCGCGCGGCTGGCTGCCCGAGCTGAACCTCGACCCGGCGATCCGGTCAGCGGCCGGGCTCGGCGCCCGCGTCGTCCAGGCGCACCAGGAAGAACTAGTCGCGGCCGCGTGGCTGCAGGCTGGCGAGCTGCGCACCACCGTCGATCTGCTCAACCGCGGCCGGCTCGCCGTCGAGGTCACCCGCTCCCTCGCGGTGCGCGCCGCCTCCCTCGCCGACGCCGACGTGCTGCGGCTGACCGGGCGGCTGCACCCGCTGCTGCCCGGCGGGACGTCGAGCATCGCCACGCAGGTGGCGGACAGCAACGTGCCGGACGGGCTGCTGTCGCAGGCGATGCTACGGCTGACTCGCCCGGGAACGCCGGTCGCACGCGACTACGCCGAGCGAGCCGGCCGGACGACCGCGCGGCTCGGCGCCGAACACGTCTCGACGACCATCGCCGCCACCGCCCCCGCCGCCGGCGCCTCGCTCAGGCGCGCCCTCACCTTCGGCGTCCACGGGCTGCCGAGCGGGGCGCAGGTGCGGGACCCGACGCTCGAAGTAGTCCCCGTCCTTGGCGCGACGGGAGCCCTGGACGAGGGCAGCTTCACCCCGGTGCAGAGTGCGCTGGCGCGGCGTTACCGCGACCGGGCCCGGGTCGCCCGGACTGCGCTTTCCGCTTCTGGTGATCTCGGCGCGCCCGCTGTTACCGGTACGCCCGCGCGTCCGGTAACGCAACCCGCTGACATCAGCGATCTGGCGGCGACCGTGCGGGCCCGGCTGTCCGGCGGCAGCCTGGTGTCGGCGGCCAGGGCCGGCGTGGTGGCCAGGGTGCCGGCGCTCGGCCCGCTGGTGGCGTCCTGGTCGCTGCCGACCTCGGTGCCGATCGGTCCTGTTTTCACCGATCCGCTCGGCCCCGACCTGGTAAAGCTCGGCGCGCACTGGCTCGTTCCCGGGGCTGAGCGGCTAGGGCCCAACCGGATCCGGCTGGTCGAGGTCGACGCCGCGGTCGTCGGGGCTCTCCTCGTTGGCGCGAATCTCCAGATGGCGCGCGAGCTGCTCTGGCGGGGCTACCCGGTCGACGTCAGGGCCACGTTCTTCCGCCGGTTCTGGCCGTACGCCGATCCGGATCGGGACGACATCGGCGACATGGCCACGACATGGCCCCGGTCGTCAAGCCTCGCGGACAATGTGGCCGCTGGCGCCCCGCCGCTGACCGCGTTCGCGGTGCGCAGCGACCTCGTGCGCCGGTATCCCACCGCGCACTGGTTCATGCAGCGGGCGGCGCCAGGAGCGGAGGGGCGGCTCGGGCCGGTCGACGGCACCGTCCTTGAGATCGCGTTCTTCGCCATGCTCGACGCACGGACCTGCGTGCTTGGCTTCGACGTCGCCCCGGAGACGGCACGCGGGGACGACGGCGGCCACGGCTACTTCGTCGGCGTCGAGGAGCAGCCGACCGGGCCGAGGTTCGGCCTGGACAGGGCTCAGCCATCCGACTTCACCGGGAGGCCTCGCACCTGGGACGCGGCGTCATGGGGCCACCTGGTGTCGAGCCAGGCCGAGCTGGATTCCCTGACGCACGCGCGCAGCGACAAGGTGCGGCTCGCGGGGGTCACGCTCGGCAAGCCGGGCGTGACGTGGGGCCGCAACAGCGCCCACCAGGCGCGTGCCACCTGGCAGCGGCCGTTCCGCATGCTCATCCACGCGTCCCGGCTGATCTGAGGAGGGCGGACCAGGTGGCTGTGCACGTGGCCGGGCCCGGCGGCCCCGCTGACCCGCCGCCTGACCCGCTGGCGCAGTACCGCCTGATGTTCGCCTCCCTCGATACCGACCTGCCGCTGGCCCTGCTGCCCATCCGGATGGAGACGCGGTTCTCCGGCACCGGCGGTACCTCGATGCTCACCGTGCGCCTGTTCCCCGACGTACTCCACGCCGACGGGCACGCGCCGATGCTCACCGCTTCTGAGGTGGGCGCGGGTAAGGCCTTCTGGACGCGCTGCTGGCCGTCGCTGGACGACGTGGCGGCGCAGGACGCCGCCTTCGCCTGGCTGGCCGGCCTGACCGGCCCGTGGCGGGCCGCATGGGTGGCCCGGGTGCTCACGCCGACCAATCTCGACGCCGCCAGGAGGCATGGGACGCCGATCGTCGCCGGGCCGGCGCGGCCGCCTGTGAACAGGCCGGTCTTCCCGGACGTCGACGTCCGTGACACGGCTGATCCGGTGCGGGCCCGGCTGCTGCCCTGGCGCTTCCTGCTGTGCGGCTACGTCGAGGGCGAACTGGCCGGCACCTGGCTCGGCAACGAGATCCCGGCCGACCTGCCGCTGGCTCCAGCGCTAGTCGACGGCGCGACTCCTGACAGCGTGATTTCTGACGGTACGGTCGCGGGTGCCGAATCGCTGCTGAACGCCCAGGGCCTGCAGTGGCTACACGACCTCGACGCTGCGGTCGAGGCCGGAATGGCGGTGCGCATCGATCTCGGCGCGCTGGAGAACCCCGCAGCGCGCCAGGGGTTTGACCGCCTGGTGGCGTTCGGCATCTCGGCCGGCGACCAGCAAGCGGCGGTCGAGGCGCTGCTCACCGCGCAGCGCTACACGCGCGGGCTCGATCTGGCGCCGCAGGGCATGCCGACCAACCGGACCGAGGCCGCCGCGGACGCGCTGTATCTCCCCCGGCCTGATCTGTCAGCCGTGCGCCGCTGTGAGCTGACACCCGCTGATGCCGGGCCCCGCCCGCGCGTGACATCGGATGGTGACCTGCTGCGCGCAACCGCGGCCGACGCCGCGGCCGTCGCCTTCGGGCTGGGCCGGGACACCGCGGTGGACCGCGCGAGCGAGGCCGCCGGCCGGCAGGGCGCGTGGGCCGAGGGCATGAACCGCGCGCTGTGGCCGGTCTTGCTCGGGACCTACCTGCGTGAGCTGGCCGGCGGCGTGCTCGATGACATGGCGCTTGACTGGCTGCGCCCGTGGAGCACCACTTTCGTCCGCGGCGGCGCGCCGCTGCCGACGCTGCTGGTCGGCGCCCAGCCTTACGGCGTGCTTCCTGTGAGCCGGATCGCGGCGCTGGATCCGGCGCTTGACCACCCGACGACCAACGTCGCCCACATCGAGCGCCTGCTGAGCCAGCTCCGCCGCTACTGGGACGACTCGCTGCCCGGCGTCGCGCACCTCGACCCGAATGCCGCTGACGCGCCCGGCGACGCGCTCGGCGAAGGCGACCTGGCGGCGACGGTGTCGCAGGTACTGGGATCCGTGCCGCATCCGGCGGGCCTGCTGCTGCGCGACGTCGAGCCCAAGCGGAACGAGTACGTGAACAGCTACAACGGGTGGATGCTGCTCCTCGGGCTTGGCTGCACGCAATTCCCGGACGCGGCCGGCCATCCGTACCCCGACCAGGGCGACAACCCGGCCTGGCAACGGTTCCTCCGGCTCGAGGACGACGTGCCCGTCGACGCCGAGCACGCCTTCGTGAGCGCCTCGACGGACTTTCACCACACGGCCGGGGTGGACGGCGTCGACTTCACCAGCCAGCAACTGCAGCTCTACGGCTCCTTCGGCGACTTCATCGACGACTACCTGCTGCCGCTGGTCCGTGCCCACCAGGAGCGGACCGCGCCTGTCGCCGCGCTGCTGCTGGGCCAGGACACCGACGTGTCGTTCTTCGTCGGCGACGAGGACGACCCGCAGGCCTTCTTCGCGTATCACGGCGACACGGGCAGCGAGACGCCATGGACCCTGCCGCTGGTCGCGGACGGCCACACCCCGGCGGACGTGGCGGGTGTGAATGAGTGGCTCGGCGACCTGACGGCCGGGGCCGTCGACGACCAGGGCGGCCAGCCCTTGCTGCGGCAGCTGCTGGCCAGCGCGCTGAGCAAAGCCGAAGCCGGTGACGAGACGGCGTCCGTGGCCGACGGGCTGGCCACGCTCCGCGAGGTGGTGGCCTCCGGCGCCGACCCCGCCTCCAGCGCCGATCCGGTGGGGGAGCTTGAACGGCTGCTGCGCGAGACGCTGGGCGCGGCGAGCTACCGGATCGACGCGTGGTTCAGCGCCGTCGCGGCCTGGCGCCTGGAGAACAAACGGGCGCGGCGGCCGCATGGACTGCAGGTAGGCACCTACGGAATGCTCGTCGATGTCCGCCGCCGCGAGGGCCGCGGCTCGCAGGGTTACGTGGCGGCACCCTCGCTGGACCAGGCGATCACGGCAGCCGTGCTCCGAGCGGGCTGGTCGGCAATGGGCGGGTCCGCGACGCCGGAATCGGGGGACATGGCCGGTCTCGCGCTCGACCTCAGCTCGGAACGGATCCGCCGCGCGGCGTGGCTCCTCGATGGCGTGCGACGCGGTCAGGACCTAGGCCAGCTGCTCGGATCCCGGCTGGAACGGCGTCTGCACGAGGCCGGGCTCGACACCTGGGTTGAGCCGCTGCGTTCTCTCGCCCTGACCGCCGCCGGCCGCGACGGCCCGCCGACCGGCATCGTCGACGGGCTGCTGCTCGCCCGGGCCCGGTCAGGGGCGGCGGACCTGGACCCGGCCGAGCAGGCCGCGGCCGACGGCCTCGACGCACTGCTCGCTGACCCGCACCGCCCGGCGGGGAATCCCGCGCCCACGCTGGAGGACCTGACCCGCGACCTGGACGCCGTGGCCGACGCGCTCGTCGCCCAGACGACGCACGCGCTGGCGAAGGGCCAGACCGCGACCGCGACCGCGGCGCTCACGACGGCGTCGTCGGGAGAGATAGCCCCGCCGCCGCTGACATTCGCGGATACGCCGCGTCCCGCGCTGCAGGTCCACCACCGGCTCGCGGTCCTCACCGACTCGGCCGCGGAGGGCACCTGGCCGGGGGCGGCCACCAGCTGGCGGGCGCTCGCGGCGCCTGGTGTCGAGGCATGGGCGGCGACGGTGCTGCCTGATCCCGCGTCCGTACCGGTGGCAGTGCGATTCGTCGACGCCGCATGGACAACGACGGGTCAGGTGCAGGCCTCGCTGGCGGACACCGGCCTGGCCGCGCTCGACGTGGTGTACCTGGTGCCCGGGGCCGAGGAGACCGGGCTCGGCAGGCTCGCCGACGCGCTCACTGTCTGGGGGTACACGGTGCGGGCACCGGGCGTAGCGGGTACGCCGGTCATCGATGTCGCAGATGAGCTGAACGACGTCGCGCTCGCGGCGCGGGCGGTACGGAAGCTGCTGGCCGGGAGCCGGGACATCGACGCCCGGGATCTAGCCGAGCCGAAGGACGCGGGCGTCACCGCGGCTGGCGTCGACCCGAGCGACCTGACCACGCGCGAGGAGCGGGTACGGGCCGCGGTATCCGCGGTCAGGGACCGGCTTTTCTCGGCGCTTGACCCCGCGACCGCCGATCCGGCTGGACAGCGGGCCGCGCTGGCCGCGGTACTGGGCGGGCAGGTGCCCGGTGGTCTTGCCGCTCCGGATGACACTGCGCTTGCCGATCACGTGTCCGCCGTCCTGGCCTCGCTCGACGCGCGCCTCGTCGCGCACGACCAGCTTGTCGAGGCCGGTGCGGCGCTGACCGACCGGCTGGGTCTTCTCGTCGGCCAGCAGCTGCCGTTGGCGGCGCGGTTCTCGGTCGGCAACGGCGCTGTGCTCGCGGCCAGCGCCGCGAGGCCGCGTGCCTCGGCCCCGGATGTCACCGGCTGGCTGCAGCAGTGCGGTCGCGTCGATCCGGGGGCCGAGCAGCTAAGGGTCGCCGTCGACCTCTGCGAGGCGGTGGGCGACCGGAGCGTGTTCTCCTTCCGGGTAGCCCAGCTCCCTGACTATCCCGACGAGCCGTGGGTGGCGCTGCAGCGCCCGGCCGCGAACGAACGGGGCCGCGTCAACGTGCTGCTGACGGGCGCCGAGCTGCCTCTGGACGGATCCGGGCCGCTCGCCGGGCTGGTGGTTGGCGGCTGGAACGAGGCCGTCCCGCGGACTCCGCCCGCCGCCGGCCTGGCGGTCAACGTCGACGCCGCGTCCAGCCGGGCTCCGCAGGCGGTGCTGCTCTGCGTCGCCCGCGACGAGGACGGGTTCACGCTCGAGAACGTGCGCGATCTCGTCGTCCAGGCCCTCGACCTGGCCCGGCTGCGGATGGTGGGGCCCGAGGTGCTGGCCGGCCTCGGGCAGTACCTGCCGGCGACGTACCTGCCCGCCACCATTACCGCGTCGACGCCCGGGGGGCCCGCATGACATGGCTGCGCATGGAGGGCTGCTCGGTCGACGCCGATCTCCTCGAGGCGTCTCAAGCTCAGATTGCCGACCCGCTCTGGCTGCTGGGCAAGCAGTGGCAGACCGGAGAGCTGACCGGTGACGACGCGGCATCGCCGGTGCTGATCGAGGCCGAGGCGGCCTATGCGCCGGTAAGCCGGTTCCAGGCAGGCGTCCCGGGCCGTGCATCGCCGGTGCTC
>Ga0207664_10001050_pt1 | contig 18469 bp, 15 predicted proteins | sample LARL83metaG_FD_184349 | JGI IMG/M metagenome (GOLD analysis project Ga0207664, IMG submission 184349) | Corn, switchgrass and miscanthus rhizosphere microbial communities from Kellogg Biological Station, Michigan, USA - LAR L8-3 metaG... | ecosystem: Host-associated > Plants > Roots >... | reverse complement strand
GACCGTTCTGGCTCCCCATCCCGACGAGCATGCGATCGCGAGGCACTAATGCGACTGGCAACCTATGTCCACGACGGGCAGGAACGCCCGTGCGTCGTCGTCGGCGAGCGTGAGTTCGTCGACGTGGCGACGGCGGCCCCGGAGCTCCCCGCCACCGGCGCCGCGATCCTGGCACTCGGCCCCGAGGCGCTGCGGACCCTGCAGGTTAAGGCGGAGGCCTCGACCGAGCGCCGCCCCCTCAGCGAGGTGACCCTGGGCCCGCCGGTGCGGCCCCAGAAGTTCTATGGGATCGGCCTCAACTACTACGACCATGCCAAGGAGGCCAACCGCGAGCCGACGGAGTTCCCCACGGTGTTCGCCAAGATGGTCAACTCGGTCACGGGACCGTTCAACGACGTGGAGCTGCCGCGCGTATCTGAGCAGCTGGACTACGAAGGCGAGCTCGCCGTCGTCATCGGACGGCGCTGCCGCGACGTCTCGATCGAAGATGCCCCGGGCGTGGTGGGTGGCTACACCATCAACAACGACTTCACCATCCGCGACTGGCAGCGCAAGACCCAGCAGTGGACATTGGGCAAGTCGTTTGACACCACCGGGCCGCTGGGACCGTGGCTGGTGACGCCCGACGAGCTGCCCGATCCGCACAATTTGGCGTTCCGGACCCTGGTCAACGGTGAGGTCCGCCAGCAGTCGAACACCAACAACCTCATCCACAGTTGCTGGAAGCTGATCGCCGAGCTGTCGGTCGCGTGCACCCTGGAGCCGGGCGACGTCATCGCCACCGGCACCTGCGCCGGAGTCGGGGCGTTTCACAATCCGCCCAAGTGGCTGGTCGCCGGCGATGTGGTTCGGGTCGAGTTCGACGGCATCGGCGCGATCGAAAACCACGTCGTCGCACAGGGGCCCAACGGGTCGGGCCCGGTCGCGTGACCGCCCGCGTTGGCTTCATCGGCCTCGGCGTGATGGGACGCCCGATGGCCGAGAACCTGCTGGCCGCCGGCGTGTCGCTCACGGTTCACAGCCGATCGGCTGGCCCCGTCGACGAGGTGGTCAGGGGCGGCGCTCGGCGCGCAAAGAGTCCCGCCGAGGTCGCCGCAGTCGCCGATATCACCATCCTCATGCTGCCCGACGACGATGCCGTCGAAGCGGTCGCGCTCGGGGACCGAGGCGTCGTCGCCGGCGCGGATCCTGGTCATCTCCTCATCGACATGAGCACTGTCTCTCCTGGGCTGGCCCGTCGGGTAGCCGCCGAGATGGAGCAAGCCGGGGGCGACTTCCTCGATGCCCCGGTGAGCGGGGGAGATGTCGGGGCCAAGGCCGGAACGCTGTCGATCATGGTCGGGGGTCGCTACGACGCGTTCACACGCGCCCGGCCGCTGTTCGAGATTCTCGGCGCCACGATCGTGCACGTGGGAGATCACGGGAGCGGACAGGTGGTCAAGGCGTGCAACCAGATCGTGGTGGCGCTCACCATCGAGGCGCTGGCCGAGGCGCTGGTCCTGGGCTCGAAATCCGGCGTCGCGCCCGAGACCGTGCTTGAAGTCCTGTCTGGCGGGCTTGCCAACAGCCGTGTCCTGGAGGTCCGCGGCCCCAACATGGCCCAGCACACCTTTGATCCCGGCTTTGCGATCGCCCTGCACCACAAGGACCTCGGGATCGCTCTCAGCGAGGCACGGGCCGCCGGAGTGAGCCTGCCGGCCACGGCGCTGGCTGACCAAATGCTCGCCAGCATCCGCCAGCACGGAGGCGGAGGCCTCGATCACTCGGCGATTCTCACGCACCTCGAGCGGCTCTCCGAGCACCGGATCGGCGGTGGCGATGAGTGAGTCGGCACCCGCGCCCGCAGCGAGAGCAGCCGAGACGCTCTGGCGCGCCTGGTCGGCGGGCGAACTGCTGGACGGTCTACCATCGGACCAGCAGCCCTCAGACATGGGTGGGGCGTATGCGATTCAGTCTGAGCTTGACCGGTTCGCCGGGTCGCGCGTCGGGTGGAAGCTTGCCGCCACCGGAGCCGGCGGCCGCGCTGCGCTCGGCGTCGAGCAGCCGCTCGCAGGGCCGTTGTACGAGCGTTTCGCCCTGGCGCCGGGCGCGGAGCTGGAGTTCGGGGCGATCCGGATGAAGACGATAGAGGCGGAGTTCGGGCTGATCCTCGGCGCCGATCTCCCCGCTGATCAGGCGCCGTTTGACCGAGCCGCGGTGCTGAGCGCCCTCGGGGCGTTCGTGCCGGCCATCGAGATTCCCAACACGCGCTATCGCGATCACCGCAGCGCCGGCGCGACGCTTCTCACCGCCGATGCCGCGCTCGCCGGATTCTTCGTGCTGGGCGAACCGCTCGCCGACTTCGAGCCCGAGGCGCTGCCCCAGCATCCGCTGACCCTGACCACCGCCGCCGGCACGGCCGAAGGCACCGGGGCCAAGGTGCTGGGCGACCCGGTCGAGGCGGTGCGGTGGCTGGCCAACGAGCTCGCGTCCCATGGGCGCGGTCTGACAGCGGGCGAGTGCGTGATCACCGGCGCCGCCGCGGCGATGCGCGAGCCTGGCGCCGGCCACGTGCACGCCGACTTCGGGGCTCTCGGCTCTCTGGACCTGACCCTGGCGTGAGCCCCGCGAGGGTGCCGCCGGCTATTCAGCCAACAGCACGATGCGGACCGGTGAGCCGGTGCCGTCGGCAATCTTGAGCGGCAAGGCGACAAACAGTCCGGTCGCAGGGGCCGCGGCCAGCCCGGTCAGGCCCTCCACGATGAGGATTCCGCGCGGCAGAAACGCGGTGACGTGGCCGTGGAAGCTCGACATCTCCGCGTCGACGGCCGCGACGTCGCATGCGGCGGTGTCCGACGCCACGGCCCGGACGCCGGCCTCGGCGAGATACTCGCACGCCTCGGGGCTGAGTCCCGGCTGGTTGCGACCCCACCACGCGGAATCGCGTCCGTTTTCGCCGCCCGGCAGGTTGCGGTCCCACCCCACCTCGAGGACCGCCACATCGCCCGGCTGAAGCGCAAAGCCCCCCCGCGCCTCCGCGGCCTTCAAATGCTCGAGGCCGATCAGGTCCCCGGCCTGGTGGTCGTCACCCGTGAGGTCGTACTTGCAGTAGGGGCGCAGCAGCAGGGCGTCAACCGGCACCTGCGCCATCGTCTGCCCATCGGCGGCGAAGTGGAACGGCGCATCGATGTGCGTCCCGGTGTGCTCGTTGAGGCTGATGGTGTTGACCGCGGCTCCGCCCTGGTCATGGCGGACCACGGGAGTGATCTGCGGCGGCTCGTACATGAACCACATCGGCAACTGCGCGTCGATCGTCGGCGACACGTCATAGACCTTCAGATGGTCAAGGGCGGACACAAGCGTGGCGACCGCTCCTCGCTCCGCCTGAACACTGGGCATCGATATCTCCTCCTTGGCTGGGTTGCCCGATCATCCGCGCCATACCGCGGGAGCGGCAAGCGATGCGTTCCCCTGATCGGAACCGGCGTCCACGGTCACCGTCGCAAGCCGGTGACCAGCAGTCGCGTCGAGGGCGATGGCTCGAGTCCGACGGTGTCCAGTGCCGCCTCGCAGCGGCGATACGCGTCGATGACCCGGTCGTCAAGCCCCTGCGCGGCGCTGACGCGCATCAGCAGACGCCAGGCCCGCTCACGGAGCGGGTCGGTCCGAACCACTTCGTCGAGGAGCGCGCCGGCGACGGCGAAGCGGTTTGCGGCAAAGGCCACGATGGCGGTGTCGATCCGAGCGCTCAGGAGCAGGGCGTTGATCTCCTCGCGTCGGGCGTCCACCCAGGCGCATTCAACCCCCGGCAGATACACCGCTCGGCGGTACTCCTCGAGCACCTCGGTTGTGGCGGCAACGCGGTCCTCACCGAGCAGCGCGGCGGCGCTGTTGAGTCGTGCCCGCAGACGCATGGAGTCGGTCTCGACCGCCGAGACCCCCTGCAGAAGAAACAGATCGGCCTCGCGCAGCAGGACCACGCCATCGGGGAGCAGGCTGCGCAGGATCCCCGCTGCCTGCCGTAGGTAGGCCCGCGAGGAGTCATCATCACGGCCGCCGAAGAGTGCGTCAAGCAGTTCTGGCCGCGAGGCCCGGCCGTCCACCTCGAGCAGATAGGCGAGCAGCGCATAGGTCTTGCTGATCCGAGCCCGGCGTTCGTGGCCGTCGACGATCAGCGCCGGCGGGCCCAGGTCTCGTAGCCGCAGCTTGGGAGCGGGTAACGCCACGCGAAGGCCAGAGCGCGCCTCCAGGACACGCCCGATGTCGTGCCAGACCCCGTCGGGATCGTCCTCGGAGTCCAGCTGGCGCGCGGCCACCGACGGGGCGTCGGCGAGCGCCTGAAAGAGCAAGTGACGGGAGCCTTGGCGCGCCGCCGCATCCAGCGCCAGGCCGGCCGCCTCGGTCGCCGCGGCCTCGTCGCCCAGGCGGGCCTCGGCCTCGGACCGGTAGACGGCGGCGGTGGGCAATTCAAGGATCCGATCGGCACGCTGCATCGACTCCGTGGCCGCTCGCAGGCGAGCCACCGCCTCGGCATCGCGGTCAAGAAGGAGCAGAGCCCAGCCGGTCCAAAGATCGATCTGCTCGGCGAGGTAGCCGTAAGCTCGCGCCGGACCCGTGCTCTCGATGCCCCCGAGGATGACCAGGGCCGTGCGCGCATCACGCCTCAATCTGAGCTCGAGCTTCGCCGCCAGAATCCGGCTGATCACATCGAGCACGTACGAGCCGGAATCGAGGATCCGCCGGCGAGCGTGCATGAGCGCATCGCGGGCCTCCGCCTCATTGCCGAGGTCGATCATCAGCTCGGCGGTGACCATCCCCTCAAAGCGCAGATTGGCCAGGGCGCCGGGGCCCTCCGACAGCATGCGCCGCGTCTCGTCAAGGTCACCCAGAGCACGGAGGGCGCTGGCCCGCTCGCTGGCGGCGGGGGTCCACCGGGCCACCGGCGCGTGGCGAATATCCGCCAGCCGTCCACGGGCGAAGGAGATGCGCAGCGTCAGCGCATCGAGCGGCCCCCCGGCGAGCTGAGGAATCGACTCCGGGGCGTCGGGCTCCACCAGCGAGCTGAGGTACCGGATCACCTCACTGCCATGACCGGGCGGCGCGCCCGCCAGCATGTCTCGCATGTCGTCGAGCCGGCCCACGTGCCAGTAGGCCCATGCGGCAAGTACCCGATGCTCCAACCCCGACGGGTCAGTCCCGTCCAGAGCGTTCCTCGCACGCAGCGCGTCAGCGTTTGCCACCGCCTGCTGGAACCTCTCCCGGGCGATCGAGACGCTGAGCTGCGCCCGCAGCAGAAATGGGGCGTGATTGAGCCCGGCGGCGTCGAATCTGTCAAGCCAGGACTGCGCGAGGTCAAGGTCCAACCGGCCGATGGCCGCGGGCAGCGCGTGCTCAGCGGGCTCCAGCGCGCTGGCCACGTATCCGGAGGCCAACAGCTCCTCCAGCGCCTCCTCGGGGCGGCCCTCGCGGGCCAACGTCAAGCCGTAGTCGTGGCGGATCTGGGCGGTGAGGGCAGGATCGCGCTGATCGAGCAGCGAGCGCAGGTACTCGCGGAAGCGGGGATGGCAGCGCAGCACGCTGCCATCGTCCAGCCAGGTCACCGGCAGGTGCTGCGCGCGGAGGCGCCGGAGGATCTGGCTGGCCCGGGCCTCGCCCACGGCCTCGGCGCGTGCGCTGGTCACATGGTCGAAGACCGCGGTGCGGATCAGGAACTCGCGCTCCTCGGCCGCGAGACCGTCCAGGATCTCCGCCGCGAGATATCCGGCCAGCGGGTCGGCCTCGCCGCCCGAGCCGCCCACGTGCTCCCGGGACTTCCACGCCTCAAACAGGACTCCCGTAACCCAGCCGCCAGTGGCCTCGACGACACGCTGCGGATCGCCGGCGTGCAGGCCGTGCAGACGCAGCGCCTCGGCCGCCTCCTTCTCGTTGAAGGCGAGCTGCTGCTCTCCCAGACGGCCGACGGCACCGAATCCGAGGCGGGCCATGGCATCGAGCTCCACCTCCCGCCGGCCGATCAGAACAACGCGAATCTCAGCGTGCAGGTAGCGCAGAAATCCGGAGATGACGTTGAGTGCGGCGGAGGCATCGGCGATGCGCTCCAGCTCGTCAAACACGACCACGGCACGGCGCTGGGGAAGCGCCTGCGCCAGGAGCGCCGCCGCCTCAAAATGGTTGATCTGAGTCGCCGCCGGCTGCCCGGTCGCATGAGAGATTGTCATCACTCGGCTGATCGCGGCGGTCAGATAGGCCAGGAGCCGACCCGGGGCGGCGTCGGACGGGTCCAGCGTCAGCCAGGCCACTGGCCAGCCCAGAGCCGAGGCGGCCTGCCGAACGGCGGTGGTCTTGCCGGCCCCGGCGGTCGCCCACACTCCCAGGACACGATGCTCCTGGAGCATGGCGGCGAAGGTCGCGTTCAAGCGCTCCCGCGGCAAGAGCCGCTCCGAGACGGCCGGCATGACGGTCTTGGCCTCGACAAGCCGCAGCGAAGACGGGGCGACGGGCTCGACCATGACCGGAAATCTAACGCGCGTTCGCCAGCGGTTTCGCAGTTGTTTACGGCGGCCTTGGCATCATGTCGCGCATGAGCGTCTCTGGAGGAGAGGGACGGCCGTCGGTGGTCGATCGCGTGTTCTGCGTGATCGAGTCATGTGCGGGCAGCGGACGGCCGCTTACCTTGGTTGACTTGTCCAGCCGGACGGGTCTGCCCAAAACCACGCTGCACCGCGTCTGCTGGAAGCTCGTCGAGCTCGGCCTATTGAGCCACGGCCCGAACGGGTTCGAAGTCGGCTCCAAGCTGTTTGCACTCGGGAGCATGAGTCCTGAGCTCAGGCACCTCAGGGCGGCGGCCATGCCTCGGCTGCACGAGCTCGTGGCCAAGACCGGCTGGGCGACCAACCTGGCCATCCTCGCGGAGGGCAAGGCCCTCGTCGTCGAGGAGGTCTACGGCGCGGCAACGAGAACGATGCCCAGGATGGTGGGCGGCCGTCTGCCTTTGCATGCCACTGCGATCGGAAAGGCCCTTCTCTCGGGATTCAGCGAGCCCGAGCTGGATCGGCTTCTCGGTGGCGGGCTCCTTCGTCCGTTCACGCCCCAGACGGTGGTGCGTCCCAACCTGCTTCGAGATCAGATCGAGCGCATCCGCGTCGCGCGCGTGGCCTTCTCGCACGAGGAGTGGACGCTCGGCACCTCGGGGGTGGCAGGGCCAATTTATCGCTCCGCTCGGGTGATCGGCGCGGTCGCCGTGGTCGGCGAGCCGAACGATTCGCATATGCGTCAGCACGCGCACTACGTCCGGATCGCCGCCGCCCGGATCAGTCAAGCCCTCGATCCCAGCCACGAGCTCGCCGCTGCCTGACGCTCAGCGCCACACCTCACGCGCCACCTCGCTCACGAGCAGCAGCTTGTCCCGCTGAACGTCGGACCATCCGGGGTCGCCCGGCGGAGCCGAGGCAAACCCGCCGTAGCACGACACGGCGAGGCGCCCCAAGCTGACGTGGTCCGCGGCCTCCATGATTCGCATCCGGATCTCGTCAGGACTCTCGATCTGCGGGTCGGTGGACGAGATCAGACCGAGCACGATGATCTGGTGTTCGAGCGTGCGCTCCAGGGGCTCAAATGGTCCTGACCCACGGTCGTCGAACCCCAGCAGGAGCACGTCATAGGCAGGGACCTGCGGGAACACGTGCCGCGCGATCTCATCGTAGGCTCGCGCCGACAGGCAGCGTCCGGCGTCGCTGAGGTGAAGGCCGAAGATGACGTCGGACGGACCCGCCGGGAGCGAGTTGAGAGCCTTGACCCCGTGATCGACCAGTCGTCGGGCATCGATGCCTTGTCGCGCGTAGTGAATCCGAGCCATGGGGTCCACCATGGTCGCGATCTCGGGCGCATCGATTTGGACGTACGTGCAGCCAAGCTCGACGAGCTCCGCGATCTCCTCGCGGAGAATGTCGGCGGCTGCCGCGATCGCGTCGAAGGGATTGGCTGAGGTCGAGACGGGCGTCGCTTGCTGCCACCATTTGGCGACCACGAGCGGACTGGGGAGAGTGACCTTGACGGGATGCCGGGTGCGCGCGCGGAGGTACCGGAACTCGTCGGCGGCGACGGAGCGCACGAGATCCAGCGCGTCGGTGACCGTTCGGTCAGCCACCGTCAGCGTGATGTCGTCGCCGCCGCACGAGCTCTCACCGCGCGACGTGCTTCCGGTCTGATCGGGTCCATCGATGCCCGATGGCGCACCGACCAGCGTGGTGGTGAACACGAGTCGCCGCATCTCACCGTCCGAGTAGACGTCCAGGCCGCACTCTTCCTGGACGGCGAGGGCATGGTCCACGGCTTTCTCCTCGAGCCGCCGGTACTCCTCCAACGCGAGGCCACCCATCGCCAGGCGATCACGCGCCGCGAGGAGGTAGGGCGGACGCAGCAGCGGTCCCACGCTCTCCGCACGGTAGATCACAAGAGACGACTCTAGATCTGTCATCCGCGCCCCGAAATGGGACCGTTCCGTGCTTCGGAACGATGCGCGTTCTCTGCGACACAGCGCCCGACTACGGTGGAGGCCGCCCCGGATCGCGGGGCGCAACGTGCCGTGGAGGCCTGGTGAGCACAGAGGACGTACAGGTACTGATCGTCGGAGGCGGCGGGTGTGGCCTCAGCGCATCGCTCATGCTGTCAGATCTGGGAGTGGATCACTTGCTGGTCGAGCGCCATCCGGATACGGCGCTCATGCCCAAGGCGCACGAGCTCAATCCACGCACCATGGAGATCCTGTCTCACCACGGCGTTGCCGAGGACGTCTACCGGCTTGGCGCTCCCTTCGAGCACAACTGCGCCGCGCGCTTCTACACAAGCCTCGGCGGCTCTGAGCCGTGGCACCGCCAGGCCCTGCACCGAGAAGATGCCTGGTCCGGCGGCGCCCTCACCGCCCACTATCGGCCGCTATCCGCACTGCGCCACGGCAACCTGCCCCAAAAACAGCTCGAGCCGTTGCTACGTCGACACGCCGAGGCTCGCAACCCAGGTCGCGTTCGGTTCCACCACGAGCTCGTCAGCTTCGACCAGGACGACGACTCGGTCACCGCCACCGTTCGCAACCGAGCGGACGCGACGACATCCACCGTGCGGGCGGCGTATCTGCTCGCCGCGGATGGTGGACGCGCAGTGGGGCCGGCTGCGGGCATTCATCTCGAGGGACCTGAACCCTTCGTGCACACCATCAGTGTGCATTTCTCCGCTGATCTCTCGCCATGGCTCGACAGTGACGACGCGATTATTCACACCATCGTCCGCCCCGAGCTCGACGGCACCTGGCTTCGTACCGGATGTCTGGCCATGGGACCCAACCGATATGACCGACACTCGGAGGAGTGGGTTGCCACGATCACGCTGCCCCCGGGTCAGGAAGACCGCGTCTTCGACGAGGAGGAGGCAGCGCAGGGCGTTCGCGACCGACTCGGTATCTCCGACCTGGAACTCACTGTCCTGCGATTCACCCGCTGGCAGATCGAGGCACGACTGGCCGACCGCTATCGAGTGGGTCGCAGCTTCGTCGCGGGAGACGCGGCGCACCGACACTCCCCCTTCGGCGGTCTCGGCCTCAACACTGGCATCCAGGACGCCCACAATCTGGCGTGGAAGCTCGCGGCGGTCGTTCACGGCCGCGCGGACGACACACTGCTTGATTCATATGAGGCCGAACGCCGACCGGTCGGACGGCGCAACGTTGACTTTGCGACCACCGCCTTCTTCGGGCACCTCGGTGTTGCCGGAGCATTCGGGGTGCTGCCGGGCGCTCCCCCAGACCACAATCGCCGCGTCCTGGAAGCACTCTTCTCGGATAGTGAAGATGGTCGACGGCGGCGTGCGCGGCTGCACGAGATCTTCAAGACGCTCCGATTGGAGTACGGCGCCGCCGACATCGAGCTGGGCTTTCACTACGGCGACAGTCCGGTCGTTGTCCCAGATGGCACCGCAGCGCCGGCGACGGACGCCTACGGCCACATCCACAATCAGACCGCGAGGCCGGGGCATCGCCTGCCCCATGCGTGGCTGGACCGTTACGGCCGGCAGGTGGCGACTCATGACCTGCTGGTCTGCGGAGACTTCCTGCTGCTCGCCGGCGCGTCGGGGCAAGCGTGGTGCGACGCGGCCGAGCGCGCCGCCGGCGACCTCGGCATCCGGATTCACTGTCACTGCGTGGGACAGCCCCACGAGCTGCGCGACCGAGACGGGGCGTGGCCCGACCTCCGTGGGCACGGCGAGGAGGGCGCCATCCTGGTGCGCCCCGACGGGCACGTCGCGTTCCGCCACCGCCGCCTGCCGTCCCACCCTCTCGACGTGCTGCATGAGGCGCTGGGTACCGCGCTGTGCTTGCGTCAGCCGACCCGCGCCGCGTGATGCGAGCGAATGTCGTGGCAGCCGAGCCCCGCGTTCCGCCGGTCGGAACCGGCGAGCACCCCAGGCGTCCGGCACCAGATACGCTCGGCGCCAGGCGAGCCCAGGAGAAGAGATGGACTACGGAATAGGCCTACTGAATTATCACGGCTGCTGGGATGACGCAGCCTTCGCCGAGGATCACGGCTTCTCGACTGCCGGGTTCGTCGACAGCCCCCTACTCGCGGGCGACTCGTTCGTCTGTCTCGGTCTCGCGGCGCAGTCCACCTCGCGGATTCGACTGGGAACGTTCCTGGCCATCCCCAGCCTGCGCGATGCCACGACGATGGCGGCCGGGATCACCACCGTCAACCGGCTCGCGCCCGGACGGGTCTTCATGGCGACCGGGACCGGCTACACGGCCCGCGACACCTTCGGACTGCGGCCCGTCGCCGCGCACAAGGTCCGCGACTATGCGCTCACCGTTCGAGGACTGATCAGCGGCGAGGAGGTCGTGCACCGTATCGGTCAAGCCGAGAGGCCGATTCGCTTCCGGCACACCGAGGGCCTCTACGTCAATACCGAGCACCACATCCCGATCTACGTCGCGGGCGACGGTCCAAAGGCGCTGCGCGCGGCCGGCGAGGCCGGGGAAGGACTTATCGTCACCCTCAAGAACGCCGACCTGACAGGTGGTGCGCCGGACGTCCTCCGCGCCGACCTGGCGGCTGCCGGGGACGCCGCACGTGAGTCAGGGCGCACCTTCGACGACGCCTACGTGATGTGGTCGACGGTCATCTGCGTGCTGGAACCTGGAGAGTCCGCGATCTCCGCGCGCGCTCTGGACCACATCGGGGCCGGCGCGATGATGGCCTTCCACTCCTACGCCTGTCATCCGGAGATCGCCGAGTATCTGCCTCCTCCGATCCGCGATCGTCTCGAGATCTATGAGCGCGAAGTGCTCGACCGTCTGCCGGTCGCTCGTGAGCGGATCTATCAGGAGGTGCATGCCGGGCATCTGGCCCACATGCTCGACGGCGAGGCGGCCGTGCTCACTGAGGAGATCGTGCGTATGACAACCCTGATCGGAACCGCCGAAGAGATCGCCGCACAGTTGCGGGCGCTCGAGGCCGCGGGGCTCAACAACGTCACGTTCTGGATCCCGCCCCATCTCACGCGCTCAGTGATCTCCGACGTCGAAGAGCACATCATGCCGCTCATGCGCAACGCCCCCACCGCGGTCAGCGCCTGATCCGCGCGCTCTCAGCTTAGTCACCGCAGAGGAGCGATCGCCCGAGCTCCTCGGCGGCGCGCTCCAGCGCGGCCAGTGTGCCGGCCTGCCGCACTGACATCAGCCCGATCGCACGAGTCGCCTCCGGGCTCAGCGCTTGGCTGCCGACGATGGCATGGCACGGAACGTCGCATCCACGCGCCCGCTGAGCAACCTCCCACACGGCTTTGCCCTCCAGACTTTGATGGTCAAGCCGACCCTCGCCACTGATCACCGCACGCGCCCCGCGGCACCTTGCCTCGAACCTCAGATGGTCGAGCACTCGAGCAGCACCTCGCACCAGCCGGGCGTCAAACGCCGCCCACAACCCGCCAGCGAGCCCGCCGGCGGCTCCGGTCATCGCCACGCCAGTGGGATCCTTCGCGAGCCGCCGGGCCTGCTCCTCCAAGCGTGACGTCAGCCAATCGACCTGCGCGGGGGTGGCGCCCTTCTGGGGACCAAACACACGCGCCGCGTGTTCGAACGGAGTCTGCACATCGCAGAGCACGACCAGCTGAGCGCCTCGCGTCCCACCTGCTGCCTCGATGGTTGCGATCGCGCCCGCGCCCCCGTCCGTCGTCGCGCTTCCGCCGACGCCGACATAGATCGTCCAGGCCCCAGACGCGATGGCGTGGGCGATCAACTGCCCGGTGCCGGCCGTGCTGGCGGCAATCGCGTCGCGGTCCTCGGCGGTGATGAGCGTGAGGCCACTGGCGGCTGCCGTCTCGACGACAGCGGTGGTTCCGTTGAGGCCATACTCCGCCTCAACCGGTCTTCCGAGCGGATCGCTCACGGTGACCCGTCGTCGGTGGGGCCGCCTCACCAACGCATCGAGCGTACCCTCGCCGCCGTCGGCGATCGGGCACAGGTCGGCCACCAATCCGACGCTGGCCAGACCGCGACCGATCGCTGCGGCGACCTGCGCGGCCCGAAAGGTCCCCTTGAACGAGTCGGGAGCCACCAACACCGGCCGATCGTCTGCACGTGCCGGGGCCATCCGCGCATCCTCCACGAGTTCACGTCGCACACGATGTGCTGCGTCCCGCCAACCGGAACAATGGTGGGCCGATCGGTCGCGGCATTGGCTCTGCCGGGCACCCGAGCACGCAGCGGCCAAACCCGAGCTCCTGCACCGGTACCTCGGCGGGTGGCTCGGGAACCTCGGCCGTGGGAGCGCATATTTCCGACACACGCGGTAGATGCTGCTGGATGGCTTCGCCGGACGGGGGGCGGTACATCGACGGGAGGATGGCTCACCGAAGCGCATGTTCGAGCGCGCCTCCGAGTGAGGCGGTTGTCTGCTTTGCGTAGACCGGGTGTGCGCCCCCTGGACAAGCCGTCGACGGCGGTCTGCGCTTTTCGGCGTTCCAACCCTCGGAACGCCTGGCTGGCCGCCCGGGGGCCGGTTGGGGTTAGCCTCGGCCCGCTTTGCGCGACGACACGGAGTACCTCCAATCAGGAAGGCGAAACGACCGATGACGAAGTCTCCGCTGACGGTTCCGGCTCAGTATCGGGCGTTCGCGGCTGTTACGCCGATCGAGTTCCCGCCGATCATGGGCAATCTCGAGTACAGCGGATGGCGCGACGAGCAGATGTCGTGGAAGCGGTCGTGCTACATCGGCGATTGGTCCTTCGTCCCGCAGATCCGGGTCAAAGGACCGGACGCGCTTCGCCTGTTCACCGACTTGTCGGTCAACAGCTTTGCGCAGTTCCCGCTCAACCGTGCCAAGCACTGCGTCATGTGCAACGAGTTCGGCAAGGTCGTCGTCGAAGGGATCCTGCTGCGCCATGACGAGGACGACCTGGAGTTCGAGGCGGTTCCGGCCTGGGTGCTGTACCACCTCAAGACGGGTGGATACGACGCCGAGGCGTCGTTTCCAATGACCCACAAGCTGCAAGTCTCCGGCCCGAGCTCCCTGGGTTTGCTTGAGAAGCTGACTGAGACGACGCTTCGCGACATCAAATTCATGCACACGAAGGTCACGGCGATCGGCGGCTCGCAGGTCACGATGCTGCGGCAAGGCATGGCTGGCGAGATCGGGTTTGAGCTGCACGGTCCGATCGAGCAGCACGACCAGCTCTTCGAGGCCGTGCTGGACGCGGGGCAAGAGTTCGGGATCCGGCGGCTGGGACGTCGGACGTTCCACGTTAATCACGTCGAGGCCTGCTACCCCACGACCGGGATGGAGTACTGGAACGCCGTCTCCGACGAGCGGCGCACCGACTTCCTGGAGTGGATGGACCGTGAGGAGAACATCCCCGCCGAATGGCGTGGAACGCCCCTGGAGGGCGCCTGGAAGGTCAGCCTGTCCACTGCGCTGATGGGCAGCTGGGACGGGGACTCCGTCGAGGAGCTGTACCGCAGCCCGATCGAGATGGGCTGGGGCAAGAGCGTCAACTTCGACCACGACTTCATCGGTCGCGCCGCGCTCGAGGAGGAGATGAAGAGCCCGACACGCACCATCGTGACATTGGAGTTCAACAGCGACGACATGATCGCAATCTACGCGTCGCTGTTCAGCGACGGCGACACCTACCTGCCGCTGGACCTGCCGCACTTCCCGTACATAGCCTGCTGGGCGGACTGGATCCACAAGGACGGCGTCAAGGTCGGCCATTCGACGTTCCCGGCCTACAGTTACTACTTCCGCAAGGTGTTAGCGCTGAGCTTCATCGAGCCCCGCTACAGCGAACCCGGCACGGAGGTCACCGTGCTGTGGGGCAACCCCGACGAGCCCCAGACCGCGATCCGCGCCACCGTATGCCGGGCGCCCTACAAGAAGGACAACCGCCGCGGCGATCTCTCGACGCTGGCGCCCTCCGGCCACGAGAGCTGAGGAGCTGTCGACTCACCGCCGAGTGGCCACTCAGCACAGGACCGCCGATCCGAGCGAGGCGGGAGCGCCAGGGCGGCGCGCAGCTCAGCCCGCAGCCGCGCGTCCCGGCTGAGCAGCTCGTCGCATACCTACACGCGGGCACCGATGGTGTTGAATATGGACGCCGAGGCCCGTGGCGGCGTCCCGGCGGCCGCGGCCGCAGTCCAGGAACACGCGGTAGGTCGCGCGCAGCCTGGCGGTCTCGTCGTCGTCGATCGTCAGGTCGTGCAGGGTGGCTGGACGAACCGCCTCGCCCGCTCGAGGTCCTCGAGGGTCTGTCGGCGGGCCAGTTCACCTAGGCCAGCTCGCTCGGCGACTTGCCACGCCGCACGGACGAGATGGAGGCATCAGGTCAACGAGTTCGCGCCGGCGCTCTGCTGGGTGATCGCGAGCCCGTGATCCCTGCCCTGAACGGCTCTGCGATGAGCGAGAACGCGTTCGAGATGTGGCGCAGCCGAGCGTGGACGGCCGCGCTGAAGGCCGCGGGCGCCAGCTATCAGCGCCCGTATGACCTTCGCCACAGCTTCGCCTCGCTGCTGCTGCACGAGGGGCGCTCGGTCATCTATGTCGCGCGTCAGCTCGGCCACGGCGCCCAGCTCACGATGTCGACCTACGGCCACGTCATCGACGAGCTCCGGGACGCCCCGCGAATCGCTGCCGAGGATGCCATCATGGCGGCACGCCGCGACGAGGATGTTCGGACAGAGTTCGGACGCGGCTCGTAGGCCTTTCCAGCGGTCGCCCGCAAAAGTGTGCTTTTGCAGGCACTATCCCCCACGCCCCCGGCAGGATTCGAACCTGCGGCCAACGGATTAGAAGTCCGTCGCTCTGTCCACTGAGCTACGGGGGCCCGGCGCTGAGGGTAACGGCGCGCGAGGACCCACGGGTCAGCGATCCGGGGGGAGCGACGGGGCGCGACCGGCGCGGGTCAGGCGTTGCCCGCGGCGTAAGCCGTGGGCGAGAGGTGCACCGCCCGACGGCGGTGCTTGTGTGTGCGGTGTCTTCGCGTCACGGTGGGGCGGGTCGTTCGAGCCGATGCCCGCGTGCTGGATACCCGACTGGAGCGCTGCTGACGGACGGCCCGGCCGGTCGGGCAGGTGGCGGTGACGTAGCAGGCCAGTGGCGGCTCGGAGGTGGTGCGCGGCGCGGTTGCCACCGTGCTCGCGACCGACGCGACCGTCTGGGCGTAGTTGACGGCGAAGGTGCTCGGGTCCACGCCGGGCATCAGCGGGCGCAGGCACGTGGTGGAGGCGACGCGGGACGGATCGGCAGGCCCGGGATGGGTCAGCGCGTCCAGCGCGAGCTGGTAGGCGGTGTTGTCATAGATGCCGATCCCGAGATGCTCGGTGAGGTCGGCCGGGCACACCGACTGGATGGCCACGTTGGTGATCGACCCGCCGCCGCCGCTCAGCGACGAGGACGCGGCGGGCCCGAAGTTGGGCACCACGACCTCGTCGGTGTTGGTGTAGATGTCGGTGTAGGAGATCCCCGGGAAGGTCTCCTGGGCGGAGTTGAGCGCCGCGATGAAGGCCGCGTCCGAGCGCTGCTGCCAGAACGCCGGCGCGCAGCTCTGGGCGCACGCCGGGATCGCGTCGAGCGTCCCGTGGTTGCTGGGCGACAGGCCGACCAGGTCGTCGACCATCGCGCGGGTATCGGGCCAGAACCGCAGCGCCCAGCGGGGGACCATGCCGCCCTGGGAGTGCCCGACGATGTCGATGGGCCCGCCGTAGGCGGCGTACATGGTGCGAATCGCGTAGACGACGTACTCGCCGGCGAGCTGGACGTCGCCCATGGCGTTGCCCGGGAGCGTCACTGCGCAGTAGGGCCAGCCGAGCTTGCCCAGGGCGGGCTCCCACCCGTACCCGTAGTCCGTCGACGGGTTCAGGGAGGTTCCGGGGACGAGCAGGACGGGCGCGTGTGACGCCCCGCGCAGGGCGCCGGTGCACTGCAGGGCGGCGGCGAGCTTGGCCACCGGCACCGACAGCGGCGGTCCCGGTTGGCTGGGCGGGGCGTACGCCGCCGAGGCGGCCGCGGGCCCGCCGGCGAGCGCGACGGCCGCGAGCAGCGCCGCCGGCACCATGCGCAGCACCGCGACGCGTGCCCGTACCGGCATGGACGCGTCCTACCGCCGATCGGCTCTTTTCAAACCGATCCGCGCGCCGGCGCGTACGGCGTAGAACTCAGCTGCTGAGCAGCCGGCCCACCGGCTTGCGCCCACGACGGATCCGCAGCTCGATCCGTTCGGGACGGTGGCCGGGCGCTGCGACCGTGATGAGCAGTCGATCGCCGGCCGCAAAGCGCCGGCCGGCGAGCCTGGCCAGCATCTTGGCGACCCGCCTGCGCCCGGCGGCGGTGGCCCGGATGCGCGGGCAGTGCGGACCGGCGCACCTGATCGTGACCTGCCCGCGCGCGGGCAGGCCCGAAAGCAGACGGATGTCGCGGACCACCGTGACGTGCGGGCCGTAGTGGAAGCGGACCTTGAAGCGCGCGTGGATCGCTCCGCGGGCCTTGGGCACGGGGGTGGTCTGCGTGACCTGTGTCGGCGGCGGTGGCGGCGCCGGAGGGTTGGGCGAGGTCGCCGCGGGCGCGTACACCTGCTGCCAGGCCGCGCTGAGCCCGCCGCTCTTGACGTAGACCGCGCCCGTGGCGTCCACGCGGCCGAGGACGGGCCCGTCACTGCCGTCGGCGACGGCGATCAGCCTCTGGCCGCCGGTGAACTCGTCGACCCAGGCGGCCGACATCGAGCCGTCCTTCGCGGAGAACGTGCCCGCCGAGTCCAGGCGGCCCAGGAGGGGGCCGTGCGGCCCGTCGCCGACCGCGACCGCGGTCTGCCCGCCGGGAAACTCGTTGACCAGCGTGCCGCCGGTTCCGCCGGTCTTGGCGTAGAACCCGCCCGCGCCGCCGAGCATCCCCAGCGTGGCGCCATCGGGTCCGTCGGCGAGGGCGATCTGGGCGATGCCCGAGGCCTCGGTCGTCCAGGTGTTGCTCACGCCCGTCTTGGCCAGATAGACCCCGCTCGGGGTGAGCACGCCGTAGTCGGGCCCGCCGCCGTCGGCCAGGGCGATCGCCGACACCGTGCCCAGGGACCCGCCGCCGTACTCGGCCGTCCAGGTCGCGGACAGGCCCTGGATCTTGGCGTAGAAGGTTCCCGCGTTGTCGATGTAACCGAGCATCGGCCCGTCGCTGCCGTCGGCGACGGCGATCCGGCGCACGCCCGTCTGCTCCTCGATCCAGGTGGCCTGCAGGCTGCCGGCCTTGGCCCAGAACGTGCCGCCGGAGTCAAGGCGGCCGATGACGGGCCCGTGAGGGCCGTCGGCGATGGCCATCTGGGTCTGGCCGCCGCCGAACTCGAACGTCCAATCCGGCGCGTTCAGGTACTTCACCCACTCGTTGCCGTTGGCGTCCAGCACCCCGAGCAGCGCGCCCCGCGGCCCGTCGGCGATGGCGATCTGCGAGGGTACGCCGGGATATGCCGCCGCCTCGGCCACCGACGCGCCCGTCCCTCCCAGCGCGGCAACCGCGAAAATCACGGCGATCCCGTGTAAGGCACGCATCTTCAAGGCCGCGGCCGAACATACTGCAATACTGCACGTCGTCGGCGCATCCGATGGACACTCGTCGTGCCAGGAGGTGTGCGAACGCGTACGAGGAGCCATCCACGGGTAGGCGGAGCCCTGATGCGGCGGCGGGCTGACCACGATCACTGCGGGGTGACTGAATGAAGAGCGGGCGCGAGAAGGCCGAGGAGCGGCGCCAGGCCAAGCTTGACCAGGTCGAGGAACAGGTCAAGGATGGATCGCTGGTCATCCGTCAGATGACCGAGGAGGAGCGCCGCAAGTACCCGCCGCGCCCCGAGCGCCCCAAGGGCGCCAAGGGCCCCCGCGGCCGCTAGGCGCCCGCAGCCCTGCCGTAGCAGAGCTTTCGCGCAATCGGGGCGCCCGGATTTGAACCGGGGACCTCCTGCTCCCAAAGCAGG
>Ga0207664_10001049_pt1 | contig 18483 bp, 13 predicted proteins | sample LARL83metaG_FD_184349 | JGI IMG/M metagenome (GOLD analysis project Ga0207664, IMG submission 184349) | Corn, switchgrass and miscanthus rhizosphere microbial communities from Kellogg Biological Station, Michigan, USA - LAR L8-3 metaG... | ecosystem: Host-associated > Plants > Roots >... | reverse complement strand
TCTGGGAAGCTACCAACGGCAACGAAGCCAACACCGAGTCGCTGGAGAACTCGCCTCCTGGCGTGCTGGCCGCTGCTCAGTCCAATATTTTCAGTGTTGTAGATCCAGGAACGGGAGCGTTAATCACCAGCGGCTACAACCGGATTGGGGCCGCCGGCGCCGTGTTTCCGCTGACTGTCAATTCCATCCCAACTAAGGCCATCTGGCCTTACGTACAGCAATGGCATCTGGATGTGCAGCACGAAATTGTGAAGAACACGGTAGCCACAGCTTCGTACGTGGGCAGCAAAGGCACTCACCTGGCGCGGCAATCGGATTTCAACCAGCTAAACCCCCTGCCGCTTTCTCTCAACCCATACAAGCCGGGTGAGGCTATCGGAGCGGGTGGTCATGATGACTGCGGCACCCTGACGACACCCAGTGGCGTGCCTGTTACCGGTCAGGCGGCTATCAATTTGAACGTCGCTTGTGGCAATATCCCTGGCGATTTCTTCCGTCCCTTCCAAGGGTATTCCGATATTGCCGGCCTGCAAAACCTGGGCAGCTCCATCTACCATTCTTTCCAATTTGGTTTGCGTCATAGCATGGGCGGCTTGCAACTGAATGTTGCCTACACCTACGCCCACTCGATTGACGATTCCTCCGATCGCTTCGACGGTAGCTTCGTCAACTCGTATGCTCCCAGCGAGTTCCGGGCGAGTTCCAACTTCGACCAGCGACACATCCTCAGCATCGGCTACGTCTATGACCTGCCTTTCTTCCGCGGTTCGGGCCTGACGCATGCCCTGCTCGGTGGCTGGCAGTGGTCGGGCATCGTTGCCTATAACACAGGCACACCGTTCAGCGTCACCAATGGTGCCGATTTCGGCGATAACGCTGGTGTGGCCAACGGTATAGTCAGCGCGGGCTCATACCTTGACCGCATTGGCAACCCCAATGCCGGGACCGGTGGGGCATTTGGCAGCGTAGGCCCGTATTTGGATTACAACCCAGCAGCTTTCGCCCTGCCTCAAGGCCTTACCTTTGGAAACGTTCCCCGCAACTTCCTGCGTAACCCCAATTTCACCAATTTTGACATGGCCCTGTTCAAACACTTCGTGATTCACGAACAGATTGCCCTGGAGTTCCGTGCGGAAGCGTTTAACATCCTTAACCATACTAATTTCGCACCCATTGCTGGAGACTCCGGAAGTATAGGAGCGGGTTTCAGTTCCGCCACCAACTCCTATGACTGCTCTGGCACAACCGGCACATCCTGCATCGGTCAGGCCGACTTCCTGAACTCCAGTGCGGCGCACAACCCGCGCATTCTGCAGTTGGGCCTGAAGTTCATCTTCTAGAGATCGCTTAGCTAATTTCGCCCTGGCCGCTCCGCGGCGGTCAGGGCTTTTTTGTTTGCTGCTAGAATGTGCGCGTCGTGAGAGCGCTTCTGGCCTGCCTGCTCCTGCTGCTGTCGCTTTCTGCACTGCTGTGGGCGCAGAAGCCGGCCCCGCCCTCTTCCGCTGCTCCCGTGGTTATTCAGCCCCCGCGCCTGGCGGTGCGGAAGAAAGCTCCAGGACTCAACCTGCCTCCTGTACCGCGCTTTGAAGACGTTGCCGCTCAGGCCGGCTTACACGCTTCGCACCTCTCCGCCCCGGAGAAACGTTACGTGGTGGAATCAATCAGCGGCGGCATCGGCCTGTTCGACTGCGATAACGACGGTCGCCTGGATATCGTTATGGTCAATGGCTCCACGGTGGACCGCTACCGCAGGGGAGGCGACCCCATGGTCACACTTTGGCACCAGGAACCGAACGGCACCTTCACTAATATCACGCAACGCGCCGGATTGAACCGCGAGGGATGGGGCATGGGGCTGGCGGTGGCCGATTTCGACAATGACGGCAACCTCGACTTGTACGTCACCGGCTATAGCGGCAATGCTCTCTATCACAATAAGGGAGATTGCGTTTTCGAAGATGTTACCGACAAGGCTGGGGTGCGCGGCAGCGGCTTCAGCACCGGCGCGGCGTGGGCGGATTATGACCGCGACGGCTACGTGGACCTTTTCGTCTCACGCTACGTTCACTTCGACATGGAGCATTTGCCCGTGCCCGGCAGCAAGCAGTTCTGCCGCTACAAAGGAGTGGCGGTTCAGTGCGGACCCTGGGGCATGGTGGGCGAGAGTGATCTGCTGTTCCACAACCGTGGCGACGGCACCTTTGAAGAAGTGTCAAAAAAGGCAGGCGTGTCCGATCCGGACGGCTATTACGGCCTGGGGGTGGAATGGGCCGATTACGACAACGACGGCTGGCCGGATCTGTTTGTGGCTGACGATTCGACTCCCAAGTACCTCTATCACAATGAGCATAACGGTACGTTTAAGGAAACCGGCATGCTGCTGGGGTCGGCACTGGATGCTGATGGCAACGCGCTCGGCTCCATGGGGGTGGATTTTGCTGACTATGATCACAGCGGGCGGCTCTCTGTTTTCGTGAGCAATTTCGCCGACCAACCCAACACGCTCTACCGCAACCTGGGCGCACAAGGCTTCGATGACGTCGGTTGGACTTCGGGCCTGGGGCAGGCGAGCTATCCCCTGGTAGGCTGGGGAACTGGATTTTTCGACATGGACAACGACGGCTGGCCTGATCTGTTCGTGGCCAACGGGCACGTCTACCCGCAAATGGATGAAGTCAAGAGCAGCGCCCCTTATCGCCAGCCGCTGTTACTCTACCGGAATAACCGCGATGGCACTTTCGAAGAAGTTGCCGGCGCAGCCGGCCTGGGAACGATTCCTCCCAACTCCCGACGGGGAGCCGCGTTTGGCGACATCTTCAATACCGGCAACGTGGACATAGTGGTCACCAACATGGACGGCCCGCCCACGCTGCTGATGAACCGCAACCAGGACGGCTATCATCGCGTTCTCTTCCACTTCATCGGCACAAAGAGCAACCGCGCCGCTATCGGAGCGCGCGTGACCGTTCGCGCCGGCTCTTTGGTGCAGTTCGACGAGGTGCGTGGTGGCTCGGGGTACCTTTCGCAAAACGATTTGCGCCTGCACTTTGGTCTGGGCTCAGCCGCCACCCTGGATTCGGTGGAAGTGCGCTGGCCCAGTGGTCTGGTTGAAAAATTCGCTCAGCTGTCCGCGGATGCGATCTACACCATGGTGGAAAGCAAAGGCGTGACCGCCTCCATTCCCCTGGTGTCCGCCCACCATGCAGCCCTGCCTGGCGCTGCGCGATAGCAGCATGGTTCCGGCAGAAGCGATTTCTAGCCTGGCGGCACAAGAGCACAAGGTCCTTCGACTCGCGCTCGTCTCGCCAAGCTCAACTCGCGCTCGCTCAGGATGACAGGATAAAAAGAAGAACGGGGTAGAGCGCTACCTGCGCCTCCAGGAGTAGCGTCCGCCTTTTCCACAAACTGATGCCCACTTCTACGCGTATCACCTTATTGTCCCTGCTGACTGCACCACTTACGCTGCAGTTGTAAAACCCAATTCCGGGCGCGAAAAGAGAGGTTATGAGCGACAAAGTGATGGAACTTCGGGTGGGCATGGACAACGGGCCGCAACCGCCGGCAAAAATTAAGGTGGTGGGTGTAGGCGGAGGTGGCGTGAATGCCGTCAACCGCATGATCGAGGCGCGCCTGGAGGGCGTGGAGTTCCTGGTGGCCAACACCGACCTTCAGTCGTTGCGGCTCTCGCGCGCCCCGGTGAAGATTCAGATTGGCAGCAAGCTGAGCAATGGCTTGGGTGCGGGCGCCAATCCGGAAGTGGGCCGCCGCGCCGCGCTGGAAGATACCGACAAGCTGATTGACTCTTTGGAAGGCGCGGACATGGTGTTCGTTACCGCCGGCCTGGGCGGTGGCACCGGGACGGGCGCAGCGCCCATCGTGGCCTCGCTGGCCAACGAATTGGGTGCGCTCACGGTGGCGGTGGTGACCAAGCCCTTTGGCTTTGAAGGCAAGCGGCGCATGGCGCAGGCGGAGCAGGGAATTGCCGAGCTCATGCAGTCGGTGGGCACGGTCATCGTCATTCCCAATGAAAAGCTGCTGAGCGTGGCCAATGCCGCGGGTTTCTTCGAGTCGTTCCGCGTGGCTGACGACGTGCTGCGCCAGGCGGTGCAAGGCATTTCCGACATCATCCAGGTGCCGGGCATCATCAACCGCGACTTTGCCGACGTGCGGACCACCATGGAAGGCATGGGCTATGCGGTGATGGGCACGGCCATGGCTTCTGGCGAGCGGCGGGCGGCAGAAGCAGCCAAGCGCGCCATCTCCTCGCCGCTGCTGGATAACGGCGGCATCTTCGGCGCCCGCGGCCTGCTCATCAACATCACCGGCTCCAGTTCGCTGACCTTGAGAGAGGTCAATGAAGCCTGCCAGATCATCCAGGGCGCGGCGGATGACGAAGCCAACATCATCTTCGGCGCCGTGCAGGATGAAAGCATGAAGGAGCAGATCAAGATCACGGTGATTGCCACCGGCTTCCGTTACGGAGCGCTGGAGACGCGGCACCCCAATAACATGTCGGCCGCGTCGCTGGCGATTTCGCACGCGCGCATCGCCTCCAGTTACCAGGCCCAGGAGCACGTGATTCCGCCCCCGGCGCAGGCGCTGGAGCCGCTGCCGCCGCGCGCTGTGGGCGACTCGAAGCGCTGATTTAAAGCTCGCTGCCATCTGAGCGCGCGCGGTTCTGCGCCCCGCGCGCTCAGCTTCCTGTTTTCCTCGCCTTCCGGTTTTTTTACGCTGCTGTTGCGCCGGGTCTTCCTTGGTTATTGCATCCAAAATACAATTGTGGGGCATCCTTGCCCTGGAGGAGAAATTGAAGACTGCGTGGCGTGTAGTGCCGGCCTCTATTACAGTTTTCACGTTGGCAGTTGCCGTGATTCCTTCCGTAGTTGCTCAAAATAAAAATTTTCATGATGCTCCGGCTTCGGCTAAGCGGCTGAAAGACCCCTATACCGCCGACCAGCAGGTTCTCACCACCGGCCACGAGCTCTTTCATCATTACTGCGCCCGCTGCCATGGCGAGAACGCCGAAGGCTCGGGCAATATTCCCTCGCTTGTGGATGGCACGCTGGAAACGGTAACGCCCGGTGAAGTTTTCTGGTTTGTGACTAAAGGCAGCCCGCAGAATGGCATGCCGTCGTGGGCTAAGGTGCCGAGGAGAGAACGTTGGGAAATTGTTACCTACGTGAAGTCGATGGGGCTGCCGGCGAAGAGGGAGGCGGAGAGCCGGCCGGCCGCACCGGCAAGCGCGATGAACAGCACGATCAAGGACCCGCCGCCCAAGCCGCCATTCACGGACTTCCGCTACGAACAGCCGGGCAAGATGCGCAAGATCACGGTGCAGGACCTGCCTGCTCCCTACGCTACGCCCTCGGCTGACAACGGGCCGGACGTGGTTGCGCGACCCGCCAACGTGTGGCCGCAGGCGCCGGCCGGTTTCAAGGTCGAGCTCTACGCTACTGGGCTCAACAATCCGCGGCTAATTCGGACCGCGCCCAATGGCGACATTTTCGTGGCTGAGAGCGAGGCCGGCGATATCCGCGTATTTCGCGGCATCACCAAGGACGGACGGCCGGAAGAAATGTCCGTATTCGCCAGCGGACTGAATGAGCCTTACGGCATCAACTTCTATCCGCCCGGCCCCAATCCGCAGTGGGTTTACGTTGGGCAAACGGATGCGGTGCTGCGATTCGCATATCACAATGGCGACATGAAGGCCACGGGCAAGCCGCAGCACATTGCCAATCTGCCTGCCGGGGGCGGGCACTGGACGCGCGACATTCAGTTTTCGCTGGACGGAAAGAGAATGTTTGTGGGTGTGGGCTCGCGCTCCAATGTGGACGATCCCGACACCCACCCTGGGGAGAAGAACCGGGCGAACATACTGCAGTTCAATCCGGATGGCTCCGGCATGCGCGTTTACGCCTATGGCATTCGCAATCCCGGCGGGGGCCTGGCGGTAAATCCTAAGACGGGAGAACTGTGGTGCTCGGTGAACGAGCGCGATGCCCTAGGCAATAACCTGGTGCCCGACTACATCACGCACGTGCAGGAAGGCGGTTTTTACGGCTGGCCCTGGTGGTACATGGGCGGCAACCAGGACCCGCGACTGAAGGGCAAGCACCCGGAGTTGAAGAGCAAAGTGATCACGCCTGATGTGCTTATCCAGGCGCACAGCGCTTCGCTGGAGCCCACGTTCTACACCGGCAAACAGTTTCCGGCGCAGTACAGCGGCGATGTCTTTGCCGCCGAGCACGGTTCCTGGAACCGCGCGCCGCGAGCGGGCTACGAGGTGATCCGCATTCCGCTGCACCAGACCGGGCATGCCAGCGGGGAATACCAGGACTTCCTCACCGGCTTCGTGTTGCCTAACGGCGATGCCTGGGGCCGTCCAGTGGGCGTGGCCGTGGCGCCGGATGGTTCGCTGCTGGTGACCGATGACGGGTCCAATTCCATTTGGCGGGTCAGCTATCGGGGAAAATAGCACCCGTGCAGGGACGGAGTTCGTAACAGTGCACGTGAGATCCCCTTCGGCAAGCTCAGGGCAGGCACGCGTGGAGTGTTGAAAACACGTAAGTTGTTGATGGCATTAGAAGCCTGACGGTGTCACAGTGGGGGAAAACGTGTCCCAGGGGGTGAATTGTGCCGTGGACTGTGCCGTGACGCCGCAGAGTGTGCCGTGGGATTTGTGGCTCATCTCGCAGGCTCCTGGGCGGGTTCCTGGGCTCGCCGCCACGCCCGCAGCCGATTTGACGGCGCTTGCGTTCTTCTGCGGCCTTCGCCCCGGAGAAATTTGGGGGCCTCCGCTGGGAAGACTTTGACGCGGAGTGGGTGCACGTTCGGAGGTCCGTGTGGAGGGGTATTGCGAAGCTGCCCAAGACTCAAACTGGCATCAGGTCTGTACCGCTGATTGACCGTGTGCACCTCTTCCTGAGCTGGCATGAGAAGTGTGGCAAGCCCTCGGAAGGCTGAGTTTTTGAAAGCAATCGCGGGAAACCTGCCGACCTGCACGGCATCGTTAATGACCTCATCATTCCCGCAGTCAGGGGCAAGGGGCTGGAATGGAAGAGCATTTACGCCGGGGCGACGTGGAGCAGGAACCATTCTCACGCAGCGAACCGACAATGCCTTGGCAGCACAGCAGATTCTGGGTCACGCTGATTTTCCTCGTAGTTCCATCATAATGCAGGCACTTAGGTAACATGCTGTGAACTGGGGAAAATATTCAATTTCGTTCCATGTTGCCTAGGTTTTCACATTACTTATCACGCCGCTCGGGACCACCGCCGTGACCTACGAGGCTGCCGCTTGCCCAAAAGGACTTCTGGTACGAGATCGAATGAATATTACATCCGGCTGCAAGCCTAATTTCTCAAGCGCGTGCGATTCGTACCTAGGCAGGCGACCGAACCAGTCCTGGTATTCCTGAAGTCTCTGCGTTGCTTCCGTTAGGCGTCCCAACTCTGCTAATGCCAACAGCACGTTTTCCAGAGCCAATTTATATGGCGGGTTGCGGTCAGTGTCACTGTCATCTTCCAGATGCTTCTGATCAGCCTTGGTCATCGGCTCCATTAGGTGGCACGCATGTTCAAACCAGCCAAGTGCTTGCTCATACTCTTCCCTCAGATAGTGCTCCCAGCCAATATTCACGAGGCAGTCCCTGTGGCAATGAATGCAAATCGAGGCCGGATGTTCCAGTGCCCTCGTAAACAGCGTTAATGCCTCCTCCCGCTCGTCCAATGTGTAAAGGCAAAACCCAAGCCTTGCAAGTTTTTCGCCATTGGTCGGACGTTCGTGCACAGCTTTCCGAAGCTTGGGAAGGTCTTGTTCAGCATTGACCAACTTCCAGTTGCATTCTTCGACAGTCTCAACCAACTCGGCGATTACTGACAAAGGCGTTGTCTCCGTGCACAATGCCAATGCCCCTAATGCTAGATTGTGTCCCTTCAGTGCCGACCCTCCTTGCCGAAGGAACGCGATCTCAAGTAGCGGTTCGTCCACATTCTCTAGTTCAGATGCCAATTCCGACAGGTCTGAGTGCCCACTTCGTCTCGTTGGGAGTTGGGGTCGGTGATCACCTCAGGGTCGGTGATCGCTTCGTTGGCCGGCTTTGAAGTTGCTTTCCAGTAGGAGAAAGGGTGCGTGTGTTTCCCTCCGCGTCAGTTTCCGGGGGTCGGTGAGGGTCACATCGGCGCACTGCCCCGCTTTGAACTTGAATCCGGACGGCTTCTCAAAGTGAAACGCCATAGTACCTTCCACCCCTCAACTCGATCCAACAACTTGGATCCGTAACCAGCTATCGGAATTTCGCCATACCTACCCTCCTCGACTTCAGGTCAGCGATTAGTCCTTCGAATCCCCGGTGGGCAGTCACGGCCAGACCGGGCTAACCAGCTCAATCCGCCAAATCGGGCCGCCAAAGTAAAGCGGGCCCTCCAATTTGACGAAAGCTGGAGCGTCCCCACCGAGAATCCAAACGTGGGTGTCTAGGGGTTGCTTCCCCAACAGCGGTGCCACCAGCCCAGCCGCGCCCCCGATCTCCACCTTCAAGACATAATGCGTGGCCTTGCGGCTGGAGCCAGCGACCGAGAACGGCTCCTCACCTTGGCGAGTGATCGCCAGCTTCACCAGCCGCGGCTTTGGCGTGGCCGCCACCATCGACACCGTCATCTGCGGTGCATCGAATCGAATGTTCTTCAGCAGCGTGAGAACTAAGCCGTTGGCCACATTCCGCGGCAGATCGAGCCGTTCCGTTACCAACTTCTCCTTGCCATCGTCGTCGACGCTGCGGACTGTGACTTGTCCCGTGGAACCGTCGATCGAGACTTCCATTGGATGCTGGAACGCGGGGCCCTTCTGAACTACGTGGTAGTTCAGGAGCCAGAAGTTACGACGCTGGGAAAAGACCGCTGTTTCGTCGTGGACCGAGCCATCCTTGAAGTGGAACACCAGCCGGCTGGTCACTCGATCGCCACGGGCGACCTGGATCAGGTCACCATCGGCGAGAATTTCGCCCGCTAGCGTGCGCAGCACCAGAAAACCGTGGATCACACCCTCGGTGTGGCGAACGGCTACCTGCGCCGCCGACATCGCTCCTGACTGAAGCAGTGTGGCGCAGGCTATCAGAACAACGACCGCGGTGGGCCAGACACGTTCTATTGTCCGACGAATCATAAGCAGGACTTCCTTTTCTGGGGCTTCCGGGTTTTTAGTGGGTAAGCTCAACTCGTCCAAGGCCGCGCCCTCCGGTCGGGCCATTCCGGAGGAACCTCATTCCTTCCTAGCGGAGAGGTGTTCAGAGCGGCCCGGAGCGGTCAAGGGCGCGTTTTTCGCGGCGAAGCGAACCCTTGACGGCGAGGACCGCTCTGGGAGAATTCCGCTGGAAGGAATGGCTCGACTTCCCTGATCCTTGGCGATCGGCCGTTACCCACTAAAAAGCCTGAATACCCCCTTTTCTAAACACCGGAACCGGTTGCCACGCTTCGTATGCGATGCCAACTGTGGTAGAAGCTAAACCTGTAACCGAACCGCATGCGTTTGCTGCTAGTTCCTTCAATCGCGTTCGTAATGCGGCGCCTCGCTCCGCCTTCCGTGCCCGATGGCGGTGTGTCGTGCCAACCCCAAGAGCCTGCAGGCGTGTCGCTCGCTGATATAGTACTCGACTTCGACATAGCTCACGGCGGCCCGAAGTCCGCTGACAACTGCCATTACCCTTCAACCGCGACGGCATCACCCACATCGAGACTTCTCGCCAGGCCGCCGAAGCGCTTGGGCCTCTCGCCGGCAACTTTGCTGCGACCCTGTTCACCGTCGGCATTGTCCGTGTCGGGTTTGTTGCAATCCTGACGCTGGCGGGATCAGCGGCATATACATTCGCGGAAACGCTTGGGTGGCGCCAAGGCCTGGACAAGAAATTGAAGCAGGCACGCGCGTTTTACACCCTCATTCTGCCCTCGACCGGGGTGGGTGTCGGACTGGATGTCGAAGTAACGAAGTCGTCAAATGGGACGATGACGGTCGTATGAGACTCCACCAATCGTCGCTCAAGAAGGGTTAACCCGCACAGGGCTGGGCCAATTCGCCGTCGCGCGCATCTGTTGTTGCCGGGCTGTTCCGTTTTGCACAGTTTTCTTGGGGATGTCCTTGGTACGGTGAGCGTAACTCCGATCCTACACACTTCAAGGACCGGAACGTCCGAAACTAGGTCCCACACTCTATCCGGAGGAAAGCGCCTTGAAAGATGAAACGACTGCTGGAGGTTTTAAGAAAGTGTCTCGCCCTGAAATGATCGAGTTGTTGAATCAGGACCTGTCGCGCGAATACCAAGCAATCATCGGGTACGTCGTCTATTCACAGGTCTTGAAGGGTGCTGAGTTCATGAACATCGCCGGAGAACTTGAAAAGCACGCTGCTCAAGAACTGAGCCACGCCCTAATCATTGCCAAGCAAATTGACTATCTTGGAGGTATGCCTGCGGTTGAAGCCAAGACCGTCCGGACATCAGAGAAAGCCACCGAGATGTTGCAGTTCGATCTCGACAACGAAACGGAAACAATTCGAAATTACCGCGAGCGAGTCCGCCAGTGCGAGGAGTTGGCTGAGTATGCCATGGGCGAACAAATTCGCGAGATCTTGATCGACGAACAAGACCACCAAATTGCTCTGGCGACGGCTCTGGGTAAGAGCGTGCCCGCTCAGCGTAAGGCCGCATAGGAACGATGCCACAGCGCTGATTTACAAGACGATTCATTCTGACCAGTTTTCCGAACCGCAAGGTTTGATACTGGCGATTCACAAGTACCAATGACTGAAAAGAGAGAGGTGGTGTAATGGATGCGTCTCCCTTTTCAAAGACTTGGAATTCACGCAGGTTCGGTAGCCACGCCAAGAAATGGCCCCCATCGCGTCGGCTTGTGAAGCGTTCCGTCCAAGCAGCCGCCAACCTCATAAGTCAGTCTTGGAGGACTGCAAAATGAGTGTAGAGACGATTTTAATTATCGTCCTGATTGTGTTCTTGCTTGGTGGAAGCGGTCTGTACTGGGGCGCGGGCGCGGTTGACCAGGCCTGTTCTAGAACGGCAATAGCCGATCTAGAGAGCGGGACTTGGCATGCAAGTAGCAGCTCCGCCACTCAGTCACGATGAAGCCGAGTACGAAGGATGAGATTAAAGGCACTCTTCATGATGTGAAAGGCAAAGTCAAAGAGAAGGCAGGCCAAGTCACGAACAAGTCCAGACTTCTCCAGACTTAAAGGCTGAAGGCAAGGCCGAACACATCGCCGGCAAAGTTCAAAAGAAAGTTGGGCAGATCGAAAAGATGCTCAAGAAGTAAATTAGGCGGGCACTATCCGGAGCGTGTTCCTGCGTTCGGGACAACTGCTGCCCCGCCGTTGTCCGCTCGGGACTGCAGAGACCGGCGGACGTCAGTTTGGTGCTCGGAGTTCTGTATTGGAGCGGGCCACACATATCAGCCCCACGAACCAAACACTTCGTCGTACGAACCCGCGCGGCTGCCCCATTAACGGCCTGATTAGCGTCAGCACGATTGCAACGACTCACCAATTACCAACAACAAAAACCAGCAAAGGAGAAATAAAATGTCAGATCAAGAAAATCGCAACCCACAACATAGCGACCCGCAGAAGCCGGAGCAGAAACCTGGAATCCAGCCGAATCAGCCAGTGCAACAGAAACCGGTGGTCCCGATCGCACAGCCCAAGAGTCCGCAGTCGGAGCCAGAGAAGCACGATCAAGAGCAGAAAAAGCACGCTTAGGCTGCAGTGGGTTTAGACCGGTGAAACGGAGGGATCAGGAGGGTTCGATTGACATCGAGCCGTCCTGATAGACGTCGAGGTGATTTTAGCTTCAAGGCCGCTGGTGCGACGCTCTGGCGGCTTTTTTTGCGCGCCCGAGAACTGCGCAAAGATGGCCTGAAGATCAAGTTACAAACCATTTGTTCGCTTTCATTTAGACCGCAGGTTCCGTTCCGCCCACAGAGGCAGTCTTTCCCACCGCCTTCGGAGGGGAAGCTACGGAAAGAGAAAAATCGATGATGTATCTAACCTTGCTGGGACAGAAGAGGCAGGGCGTTTCCAGGACTTCCGCGCTGGCTTCTTCTGCCACATTCAGCGGAAATGACCGCAAACATTCCGTACAGGTCACTACGATATAGGGTACTCCGTTTGAGTCTTTTCCATTGCGCGGAATCCAAACCGGAGCTGATTGTTTTCGATGGGCAATTGCCTGTGCAGCGGATGTTCCAAGCAGGTCGGCCACAACACTTAAAAGTGTTTGCGGATGGTCTCCACCCTTAGGGTAAAAAGCATCAGCAATCACTCCGTCGGGCACGTCGTCGCTGGCCTGATACGCGCCACTCATGGCAATAACCGAAATTTGCGGAAAGCGGCGACGAATGACTGAGAGAAACTCAAACCCGGACATCTGGGGCATGTTAAGGTCGGAGATTATTACGTGAGGAAGCGACCGTCGGAGTTGCAAGAGAGCACTAAAGCCATCTTCCGCAGTAACAACGTCGTATCCTGCCGAGGTCAGCACTCTTGCAAGAATCTCTCGAATGCTGGGCTCATCGTCCACCACCAGAATTTGACGCTTAGAAGGATCAGACATGACCCCTCCCTCACCAGCTTAGATAACACCCCTCAAAATCCTGCCATTCCAGAGACTCTGCATCTGTTCAAAATTGAACAGCAGCCCTGGGGGGCTCTGCAAATAGATGAAAACAGGTTGAATGCTCTAAGTGATGCTGTGACTTTCTGGGGACTAAAATTATCAGTGATGAGCCTTGTATCGACTCAAGCGGCTAAGAAGAGGCGCGATTTCGATCCCGACAAATTCCTTGCGACGATTGGCGAGGGCAGGAAAATTGCGTCTTTTCGAAAGAAACAAACAATCTTCGCTCAAGGGGATGAAGCTGACGCGGTTTTTTACATTCAGAGCGGCAAGGTAAAACTCACGGTCGTATCTGACAAAGGGAAGGAGGCAACCATCGCCATATTAAATTCCCGCGATTTCTTCGGTGAAGGTTGCCTGGCAGGCCAGCCTCTCCGCATGGGCTCGGCAAGCGCGATTACAGATTGCGCCGTTTTAAAAATCGACAAGAAGGCGATAGTCGGAGCGCTGCACCGGGAACACGCGTTTTCCGATGTGTTTGTAGCGTATTTATTGGCGCGGAACATCCGCTATGAAGAAGATTTGGTGGATCAACTCTTCAATTCGAGCGAGAAGAGGCTGGCGCGGATTCTTCTCTTGCTTGCCCGATTTGGCAAAGAAGGAATACCCGAGACTATCGTCCCCAACATAAGCCAGGAGACCCTGGCGGAAATGGTGGGCACCACCCGCTCCCGCGTCAATTTCTTCATGAATAAGTTCAGGAAACTGGGCTTCATTCACTACAATGGCGGGCTACAAGTCCATAATTCACTGCTTAACGTCGTTCTCCACGATTAGCGGTCCGCACCGAACTCCCTAAGCCCAGCTCCAAGACAGCCATGAGCAAATCAGGCATTTCCTGGAACTATTCCGGAGAGCGTCGGCATTTCATCGCGACCACCAGTTGCAGCAAAGTGGCCGTGTTACGAACGCTTACCGAGATGCCGATGAGTGCTTCTGAGACCAGGGGATGTTGTTCAGCCAGCAAGTCAAGACGGTCACTCACGTTGTAGAGTTGCTGAACTTCGTCCAGGATCGGTAGTGGGCTACTTTGAACCTTCGTTGGCAAGCCGTTCGGCCCGAGCTTGCAGCTCCGGGGTAGACACGATTTCATACCAGCGAAAGCCGTAGCATTCTTTCTGATAAAAATGCCAATGTCCTTCTTCGCCACGCTCCGCCACGACTTCAACGTCAGATGAGGCATCCTGCCAGTTTAAGCGCGTCATTGTCCCTTACCTACGCCGCTCTTTCTGCCCTCCGCTCGTTAGGACTCCCAGGAGGACCACTAGGTCATTCACGGCCCACAAGCAATCCGCGACACCAAAGTAGCCCACTACCCCAGGATCGCATTCGAATGCATGGGGTACGCGGCTTTCCTGAGAGCCTAACCGCTTGGGGCAGAACTACCGAAAGTTCGTGGGCGACGACGAGTTAGGCACTTGTCACTCGGGAAGACGGAGTTAACCGCCCTCCCGTGCGACATGTCTACAGACTTCTACGCTGCTACGGCGACCTTATGGAAAGTCGAAGTAACGGCCTCAAACGTCTGAACCTTGGGAATTCCGTCGATCATTCTTTCAAAGGTTTTCAACACTCCTGGGTAGGTATTAGTGTTGTAAGCTTCTGCATCGGCCCTGTTCTCCCACAGACTGATTGCGACTGCATCTAGGCTCCCGGGATTTGACAATGTGATTTCGCCCGTAAAGCCCTTCTGTTTACCAAGTAAAGGAAGAATGTCCTTTTCAAATGTTCGGGTGTAATCAGAAAGCATGTTCGATTTCAAGTGAATAGAAACGCTGCGTGCAAACATATCAACCTCCTAAAGGTTGCTATCGCTAAGAGGAGAGAACTTCAGATGGGCTGACTTAGTTCAGGGAACCTGAAAGAGGAGAAGGTGGAAACCACCTCGACTACAGTATATCACGTGAGGAGCTTGGAATGTTACCCCAGCAGCGGAGCCAACTCTCGGGACTGGGCGGACCTCCAGAACAAAACTCCAGGAGGCTCTCTCAGCCTATGACAACGCGAACTGTGGCCTGTCATTTGATGGGGTGGTTGGGATTACGCGCCTGAGGCTAAAGTGGGTCGCCTTTGACTTCGAGCACCGACGCTCTAGTTGGAAGAGATAGGGGAACTCCGGCGCTTTCACCCGGTTAGCGCCCTCGCAGGACGCATGTCACTGAACGCAGAAGTCCCGTACTTAAGAGGGAACTCCTAGCTGGCAGGAGGCGGCTCTGACACTTTTAGTCTGGCTGACCATGGTGGCTGCTATTGCTGCGTTCTGCTATTGGATGAACAAAGAGTGACTCACATCCCTGCATAGTTCGTGCGCTCCTTGCTTCTCCCCCGGTTGGGGGGTACTTTGTCAAGCAGCGTTGAACGATCCGAGTCTGTACAGAACTGAACATCTTTCGTGACCAAGATCAGACATAGTCAAGAGATGCCAACACAGGCGAAAGGCGAGAGATCGCTCGGCGCGTGAATGCAAAAAGGAAGCAACAACCACCTCAGGAGTCGAAGATGCTGGTGTCGAAGACAAAAGCAGCTCTCCGCAAGCACGAACATGAAGACTTCGCTGCGAAGAGCCGAAGCACTGAAACGGCAGTGTCGCAGAGGGCCGAGTACGGTGTGCGGGTTTCGTCGGAGGGTGAACGACGTCGCGAAACCGAGGACGAGCGTCGCGACGAAGAAGCCTCATCTCAAATGGTTAGCGAGGGCGGTCCAGGGTAGATGCCGGAATACTAGCCTGCTAGACCTCGCCCCCCTTCACAGCTCCCACACGCAAGTGCGCCGCAAGCCAAAATTGATATTACGAGGAGCCAATCTCTCTCCATTGAGCCTGTGAGCGGGAAGGCACTCGATTCGGCTGTTCTGCGCCGGGTTTTCCTGTTGATGCTGGGCGGGTGCTTCTAACCTTACTGCGCCCCCTAAGTGCCCTCACCTGGCCACGGGTTGGCGCGGGCTGACATCGGGTGCGACCGCCTCCGGGTTGCCGGTGATCAGACGCACGCCACGCTCGAATGTAAAATACGACCACGCCCATTGAAACATCACTACGAACCGGTTGCGGAACCCGATGAGGAAGAAAATGTGTACAAACAGCCAGGCCAGCCAGGCGAGAAACCCGGAGAGGTGAATTTTCCCGAACTGCGCTACGGCGGCGGCCCGTCCAATGGTCGCCAGGCTGCCCTTGTCCAAATAATGAAATGCCTCCCGCCGCTGGCCGGTAAGATCATGTTCGATGTTCCTGGCGACCGCTTTGCCTTGCTGGATCGCCACTGGAGCCACCCCGGGCAGAACTTTTCCGTCCTCCGTGCGAAACGCGGCCAAGTCGCCGATCACGAATACTTCCGGGTGGCCCGGGATGCTGAGGTCTGGCTGCACAAATACGCGTCCCACTCGATCCACTGGTGCCCCCAACACTCGACCGAGCGGTGAGGCGGCTACACCGGCCGCCCATAGAGTGACCGTGGCAGAGAGCACCTTGTCACCCATCCGAACCGCCTGCGGCTCCACTCCCGTCACCATAGCGGAAGTGAGCACATCTATACCCAGTTTCTCCAATTGCCGCTGCGCGTCGGCCGAGAGGTCTTCGGGATAGGCCGGCAGCACCCGCGGCCCGCCCTCGATCAGCACGATGCGCGTGCGCTTGGGATCTATGGCTCGGAAATCGTGCGCCAGAGCGGTGCGGGTAATCTCCGCCAGCGTTCCTGCCAATTCCACGCCGGTCGGCCCGCCGCCCACTACAACAAAAGTCAAGGGTGCATGCTGGCCGACGACGGCTGCCTGTCGTTCCGCCACCTCGAACGCCAGCAGCACCCGGTTGCGGATCTCCAGCGCGTCTTCCAGCGTCTTCAGCCCTGGCGCTACACTCTCCCATTCCGGGTGTCCAAAGTAAGCATGCGTCGCCCCTGCCGCCACCACCAGATAATCGTAGGGAAGCCGAAGATCCTGAGCCACTACTTCACGCCGGTCCAGGTCGAAACCGGTAACATAGGCCAGCAGCACCTCCGTATTCACCGCGTCTCGCAGCACCCAGCGAATGGGCGCGCTGATGTCTCCCGGCGAGAGCCCCGCTGTCGCCACCTGGTATAGCAGTGGCTGGAAGGTGTGGTGGTTTTTGCGATCCAGTACGGTTAACTTCACCCGCAGATGTGCCAGCGCCCGGGCGGCATATAGACCGCCAAACCCTCCGCCAACAACGATTATTTGAGGCTCGCCAGTCCGCATGCTTATGGGATTCGCCACCCGTCCGCCTCGCCGCTAAGAATTCCAAGCGCACCGGGTGTCATGTCACCGGTTTCAGTGGAGGGCGGATGTTCCCTCGACATTCTGCAAATCGGGCCGGCCACAAACCCCGCATTTTTTTGCAAGCAGGTTTTGGCACACCGAGAAACAGGGCCAGCCGCATCGTGCTGGATGCGCCGGAGACATGCCAATAAAGCAATCTCTCACGCACGCCACTGCCACGAACCGTTAGATTGTCCCGTTTTGTGAGCTAAGGTTAGCCGGAGCGGAAATGGGTCACTGAGGAAGCCGAATTGATTATGTACGCCGCACGGCGGAAGGAACGAACCTGAAAAAGGGCGTATAGTGGTTTTATACGCACCTCTCCGCTACCCCAGCGGGCGACGGTCTTCTGCGCATGATAGGAGACCACGTGAGCAAGCACACCAAACTGAGCACCGCTTCCAAGCCGCTCTCTTACCCTTTCCGACTGCCGGTCGAAAAGAATGAGACATCAAGGCAGTCTCTTGAGCACGCAAAGATGCCGGACGACATCAGGCCGTATTTCGGCATCACAGTGCCGCCTGTCGCAGAGCGACGGGAACGTTCTAGGTCCGAAAGCACCTATCATTGGCTGACATCGGCGGTCTTCGAACCCTGAGGGTGAGGTTTCGGCACAATAGTTCACGCCTTTTCCGCTATTGCCGACCGGCAGAACACAGAAGCTGCCTACGGCTAAGCCCTCGCTTTCGGTACCAAGGGACCGGCTGCAAGCTCTGGGCTGGTGGGCTGTCGCTGCTCCATGAATTGACAGGACGGCGCTAGAAAGGATTTCCGCTTGGCTCTTGATGACATTGGAAGATCAATTGATGATAGAAAGGAAAAGGGCTATTTCACCCTCAACCAGGGGAATGACCTGATTCCGCACGACGTCCATTCCCCGGAGGGCCTCGAAGGTACTCGCCCCCGTTGGCATAATCGCCAAATGAAGGGGAGGGGCCCAATTGGGATTGCCGCGTCTGCTTGACTTGACAAGAGAGCCTCGCTTCCCGTCGGCTCAGGATCTTGGGAGGGCCGGCCCAGCCATTGTAGTCTCAATAACGCATCCACCGCTAAACGAAGGCCGAGTGCAAAACGTTGGGTTTTGGCTCAACCGGTTTAAGCACTTAGCGTGCCCAGAGTAGCGCGTAAATCGAAAAACCGAGCCCCGCCGAGAAGGCGACGAGAGTTAGGACGGCCTCCAGTCTCCAGTACGATTCAAAAAACGCATTGCTATAGTCGCGGCGCATCTTCCACACGCCAGCAAAACCGCACAGTAAGCACCAGAGGCCGATGCATAGCTCCAAGGACATTGGGGGCATTTTACGGTGAATCAACGGGCTTGTGCACAGGCAGGCGAGCGTCTTTGATGCCCAAATCACTGCACCCGGCAGGCTCTTTCCCGCTCAATCCAGTCCGCCCCAATCTCAGTCCCTCCTCCCGGAGGTACTCTAAAAGGGATCATTTCTAATGTGGTCGCAAGGAGGCAGTTTTTAAGATGTGGTTCAACAGCGCCTCGTTAGATTCACTCCGTCTCGTACGGCCCAACAGTTTCT
>Ga0207664_10001046_pt1 | contig 18542 bp, 19 predicted proteins | sample LARL83metaG_FD_184349 | JGI IMG/M metagenome (GOLD analysis project Ga0207664, IMG submission 184349) | Corn, switchgrass and miscanthus rhizosphere microbial communities from Kellogg Biological Station, Michigan, USA - LAR L8-3 metaG... | ecosystem: Host-associated > Plants > Roots >... | reverse complement strand
TTGCTCGGCGATCCGATCGCGCTGTCGCGTCTGCACTGGCGCGTGTGGACTTCGCCCGATGCGCATGTCGCGTGGCGCGAGGCGATGGCGTCGGCGCGCCGCACGGCTGTCGCTGTGACGGTTCCGGCGCACCGCGCAGCGCGCACCGACCAGCGATCGCCGGCCAACGTCTAGAAACCCGAGATGACCGGGCCCGTGACAGAGCAGCCGACGGCCATCGATGGCGCTATCGGTCTTTACCGCGCCGGCGATTTCCGCCTGACCGACGGACGCTGCACCGATTGCGACGCGATACCGCAGGCCTTGTGGTATTTCCGCGACGAGGCGATCGCGGTTCCGCGCCCCGGCCTTCCTGTCGCGGGGTTCGCCCGCGGTGCGACCGCGTTCGACGATGTCGCGCGCTGGGCCGCAAGTCACGCGCCGGGAGCCCCGGCTGATTATCCGACGCTGATCTGGCTCGGGTCGCCGGCGGTGCTGCGTGGCGCGCGACTCGACGCGGCGGGTAAGCAAGTTACCGTCGATGGCACGACGATGGCGTTCGATGTCGTGCCGAAAATCCCGCTCAATCGCTCCTACTACAACGCCGCCTCGGTCGCCTATTTGTCCGGAAGGACGCTGAAACTGCGCGGTGAAATCGCGGAAGGCCGGTTCACCGCCCGCGCGATATGGCCCGAGGATTTTCGGCTGGACGTGGGCGTTCCCGCCGTGGAGTCTGGCGCTACTGCCGCCGGTGCATCGCCCGAGGCGGTGCGCAAGCTGCTGCGCGAGCAGCCGCGCGGCGGCGCAACCAGCGGCTTCGCCGCCATCGGCTTGTGGGAGCGCACGCCCGGCGCTGCCGCCGGCTGCGTCGGTAAGCCGGTGCTGGCGGCGATGCTCAACGGCGCCCAGGGCGACGACGACGAAGCGCACGGCGGCCATTTCGCGATCGTGACCGGCCGCGTCGGGGCAAATGGTGCGATCGACGACTGGATGGCCAACAATTTCTACACGCTCGATCTGTTCAGCGAAAAAGGCATCATCGCCGCTGCGTTGCCGCTCGACCGCTACCTCGCGGACCTCAATAGCGGTCAGGCGTGGTACCGGCCGTCGCATCTGCTGGTCGCGATCCTCCGCGACGACCGCACGGCGACGCATGTGCAAGGCGCGCTCAACCGGGTCTACAACCAGTTCTACCGGCACCAGCTCGTCTACGGCAACGTGACGATGAACTGCGCCGGCATCAGCATCGACGCGCTGCGCGCGCTCGGCTGGCACGTACCGGCGCGAAAACCGGTCGGGCGCTTCCTGGCCTGGCTCGCCGTCCCCTGGGTCGCTCTCCGCGAGCGGAGTTTGGCCAGGGCGCGGCAAGCGTTCGACTACCTCAGCGAGGACGGGACCCGCATGTTTCCGGCCGCGGCGTTCGAGGAAACAGCAGCCGATCTGCTGCGCTTGCCCACGCAACCGTGTTCGCGCCAGCTCACGCCGTTCGAGACGATGCTCGCCCAGGACGTCGAGGCGCTGGCGTGGCTGCGCGTGCCGCAGCTTCCGTCGAGTCGCGTCTGGGGCGACTACGCGGTGGTCACCGGGCGCGAGTACGCCGCGCGGCTCCCCAGCGACCGGCGCCAGGCCAAGATTATTCCGGTGCCGCCCCGCCCATTTCCAGCCGAGTTGCGCGACGCCGATCTGCTGCCGCCACCGGCGAGCCGCAGTGCGCGGGCCGTCGTTTTGTGGGCGGTCGTTTCCCTCGCCGGTATACCCTGGTTGCTCTGGCGCTGGTGGCAAAGTCAAAAAAGCGGGGAAAACCTCTTGACATGATTTAGATGTTTCCACTATTCTGGAAACATGGAAACATCATCCGCCCTGCGCGCACTCGGAGCGTTGGCGCACGAAACGCGGCTGGGCATATTCCGTCTGCTGGTCGAATACGGCCCCCAAGGCCTCGCCGCGGGAGAAATCGGGCGGACGCTCGGCCTGCCGGCGGCAACGCTGTCGTTCCATATCCGAGAACTCGCGATGGCCGGGCTCGTGTCGGCGCGACAGCGGGGCCGCTTCATCCTTTACGCGACCGATTTCACCGCGATGCGCGGGCTGGTCGCCTATCTGAGCGAAAACTGTTGCCGCGTCTGCGCTGACGTCGGCGACGGGCCGGGGGCCTGTGCCTCCGATTGCGCGCCCGACGCCGCAGCACAGCGCGTGCATACGATCCCTAAACCCACGGTACGACCGAAGAGGAGAGCCGCATGAAACGATTTCATGTCCATGTCTCGGTGCCCGATCTCGCCGCCGGCATCCGGTTTTATTCGACGCTGTTCGCCGCCGAGCCCACGGTACACAAGGACGACTACGCCAAATGGATGCTCGACGATCCGCGCGTCAACTTCGCCATCTCGACGCGCCGTGGGCAAGGCGGCGTCAACCATCTAGGCTTCCAGGTCGACAGTTCGGCCGAGCTCGCCGGCATGGAGACGCAGCTTCTTGCGGCGGATCGCAAACTGGTCGCGGAAAGGAACGCCGATTGCTGCTATGCGCGCTCCGACAAGTACTGGGTGACCGACCCTGCCGGCATCGCCTGGGAGGCCTTTCACACGCTGAGCGGTGTTCCCCTCGTCGGGGCCGCCGATGCCGGGCCCAACGAGGCACCGCGGAGCAGTTGCGGTTGCGCGCCGCGCGCCGACGCCGGCGCCAAGTCCTGCTGCAGCTGATGAACGCGCGGCAAGCGCTGGGTCAAGCCATTACTGCATGAACCAGCCGTGGCTGACGACCAGCGACTGGCCGGTGAGCGCATTCGACGGAAATGAGGCGAAAAACAGCGCGACGGCGGCGACGTCCTGCAAGGTCGTGAATTGCCCATCGACCGTGTCTTTGAGCATCACCTTCTTGATGACGTCGTCCTCGGAGATGCCCAGCGTTTTCGCCTGCTCGGGGATCTGTTTGTCGACCAGTGGCGTGCGCACGAAACCCGGGCAGATGACATTCGAGCGCACGCCGTGCTTCGCCCCCTCCTTGGCGACGACCTTGGCCAGGCCGATCAGCCCGTGCTTGGCGGCGACGTACGGCGCCTTGAGCACCGACGCCTCTTTGGAGTGGACCGAGCCCATATAGATGATGCTGCCGCCGCGCCCGGACGCGTACATGTGCGGCAGGCAGGCCCGGGTCGTCAGAAACGCGCCGTCGACGTGGATCGCCATCAGCTTCTTCCACTCGGCGTAGCTGAATTCCTCCAGCGGATGCACGATCTGGATGCCGGCGTTGCTGACCAGGATGTCGATTCCGCCGAACGCCGCGGCGACGGCCGCGACGCCGCTGTTGACCGCCTGCTCGTCGGTCACGTCCATCGCCACGCCGATCGCCTGGCCGCCGGCTCGATGAATCTCGTTTGCGGTCGCTTCGGCAGCTTCCTTGGCGAGGTCGGCAATCGCGACCTTCGCGCCCTCGCGAGCGTACGTGAACGCGATCTCCCTGCCGATCCCGCTGGCCGCGCCGGTGACGATTGCGCATTTGTCTTTCAGTTTCATCTCGAATCTCCGTCCGGGCGTGGCGCGAAAGCGAGCATCGTATCACCGCGATGCGGTTCGACGCCGCGCGCCGTGGCGCCGTTCGTTACGCGACTCTCGAGCCGCAAACCTTAGTAGAATCGCAGGCGAGCGTCGGCGGCACTCGCGGCGAATGCCAGCATCCGCTGGCGGGTCGGCGCGATTCGCGACGCGAACACGACATGCCCGCGCTTCTGACCGACCAGACCTTCTGGGTCAACGTTTTCTTTGCCGCCGAATGGGCGGTGCGCATCGCGATGATCGTCGTCGTGCCGTTCCGCCGCTCGCCCGAGGCGGCCAAGGGCTGGCTGCTGCTGATCTTTTTCGAGCCGGCGATCGGCATCGCGCTTTATCTGCTCATCGGCCGCCCGACGCCGCCGGCCTGGCGCATGCAGCGGCATGTCGAGTTCATGGAACTATCGAAGCCGGTGTACGAGCGCCTTCGCCGCGACCCCAACATCTTCCACCCCCAACTCGGCCCGACGCTCGACCACGCAGTGACGCTGGCGGCGAACCTCGGCCGCCTGCCGATACTGGGCGGCAACAGCGCGGAGATCCTCGCCGACTACGACGGGACGATCGACCGTTTGATCGCCGACATCGATATGGCGCACGACCACGTGCACCTGTTGTTCTACATCGTCGCCGACGATGCCACGACCGCGCGCGTCGTCGAAGCGCTGGGGCGAGCGGTCGACCGCGGTGTCGTCTGTCGCCTTCTCGCCGATTCGCTGGGGTCGCGACCGGATTTCGGACGGATGCTGCCGCGGCTTCTGGCGGCCGGAATTCTGGCCGAGGAGACGATGGGCGTCGGTTTTTTCCGTCGTCGCACCGGCCGCATCGATCTGCGCAACCATCGCAAGATCGCGGTGATCGACGGCCGCATCGCGTACACCGGCTCGCAGAACCTGGTCGACGCGACGTTCAAGCGCGGGCTCACCTTCGAGGAACTGAACGTGCGGCTGAGCGGGCCGATCGCGCTCGAGCTGCAGGCGGTCTTTGTCGAGGACTGGTATGCAGAGACCGGCGAGGCGCTCGGCGACCCGCGCTACTTCCCGGAACCGAGGATCACCGGTGAGGTGACCGCGCAGACGCTGCCGAGCGGGCCCGGCTATCCGCGCGAGAACAACCAGCGCCTGATCGTATCGCTGATTCACGCGGCGGCAAGCCGCATCGTCATCACGATGCCGTACCTCGTGCCCGACGAAGCGTTGCTGCAAGCGCTGCAGACCGCCGTCCTGCGCGGCATCGACGTAACGCTGGTCGTGCCGCTGCAGATGGACCAGATCCTCGTCCACCTCGCCCAGCGCTCCTACTACGACGAGCTGCTCGGTTCCGGCGTGCGTATTTGCCGCTACGGGAAGCGCTTTCTGCACGCCAAGCACGTGACGATCGATGACCGGATCGCCTGGATCGGATCGTCGAATCTCGACGTGCGCTCGTTCGCGCTCAACGCCGAGATCGTCGTCCTGCTCTACGATGCCGGCGTGTGCGCCAGCCTGGCGCGCGAGCAGGCGCGGTATCTGCGCGACGGACAGATGCTCGATCCCGCCAGCTGGTCGAAGCGGCAAGCCGTGCTGAAGGTCGCCGAGAACCTGGCGCGCCTGCTGGGCCCCCTGCTTTGAACGGGACCGCGTCTAGCGGTGCTTGAACTCGGGCTTGCGCTTTTCGACGAACGCGCGCATGCCCTCTTTCTGGTCCTCGAGCGCGAACGTCGCGTGAAACTCGCGACGCTCGGACATCAGGCCCTCGGAGAGCGATGATTCGTACGCGCGATTGATCGCTTCCTTGATCTTGAGCACGACGGGCAGCGAATAGCTGGCGATCTTGGTCGCGACGGCGAGCGCTTCATCGAACAGCTTGTCGGCCGGAACCACGCGAGCCACCAGTCCGGAGCGCTCGGCTTCCTGCGCATCGATCATGCGACCGGTCAGGCACCAGTCCATCGCCTTGGCCTTGCCCACCGCGCGCGGCAGGCGCTGCGTGCCGCCCATGCCCGGCATCGTTCCTATCGTTATTTCCGGCTGGCCGAATTTCGCCGTATCGGCGGCGATGATCAGGTCGCACATCATCGCCAGCTCGCACCCTCCGCCCAGCGCGTAGCCCGCCACCGCGGCGATCACCGGCTTGCGCGTGCCGCGAACCGACTCCCAGCTCATGATGTAGTTGTCGGCGTACACCTTCTGGTAGTCCCACTCCGCCATCGCGCCGATGTCGGCGCCGGCGGCGAAGGCTTTTTCGTTGCCGGTGATGATGATCGCGCCGATGGCGGCGTCGGCGTCGAACGCGGCCAGCGCGCGCCCGAGCTCGCCGGCCAGCGCCTCGTTGAGCGCATTCATGCGCTGCGGCCGGTTGAGACGGATGATGCCGACGCGGTCGCGCGTTTCGACGACGATGTTCTCGTAGGGAGCGCTCATGGGGCTTTCAGGGTTTGTCCGGATCGAAATGGCTGGCCAGCGTCGCCCAGCAGCGGTAATACTCGGGTTGGCGCTGCGCCGATTCCAGCGCGTGCTGCGTCGGATGGATGACGGTGCGCGTCTCGAACATGAACGCCATCGTGTCGGCTACGCGCTGCGGCCGCGAGACGTCGGCAGCGGATGCCCGCGCGAAGGTCTCGGCGTCGGGCCCGTGGCCGCTCATGCAGTTGTGCAGGCTGGCGCCGCCCGGCAGGAAACCTTCGGCCTTGGCATCGTAGACGCCTTCGATCAGGCCCATGAACTCGCTGGCGACGTTGCGGTGGAACCACGGCGGGCGGAACGTATGCTCCATCACCAGCCAGCGCGGCGGGAAAATCACGAAGTCGATCGTGTCGACGCCGGCGGTATCGCTCGGGGCTTGCAGCACCAGGAAGATCGACGGATCGGGGTGATCGAAGCTGGTCGATCCGATCGTGTTGAAGCGCCTGAGGTCGTACTTGTACGGGGCATAGTTGCCGTGCCACGCCACGACGTCCAATGGCGAGTGATCGATTGCGGCCGTCCACAGATTGCCCATGAACTTGGCAGTGAGCTCGAAGCGGCCGGGGCGATCCTCGTACGACGCGGTGGGTGCTAAGAAATCGCGCGGATTGGCGAGCCCATTGGAGCCGATCGGGCCCAGGTCGGGCAATCTGAACGGAGCGCCGAAATTTTCGCAGACATAGCCGCGCGCGTCGGCATCGAGGAGCTCGACGCGGAAACGCACGCCGCGCGGAATCACGACGATCTCCTGCGGCTCCGCCGCGATGCGTCCGAGCTCGGTGTCGAAGCGCAGCCTACCCTGCTGCGGCACGATCAACAGCTCGCCGTCGGCATCGTAGAAAAAGCGCTCCTGCATCGACCGATTCGCCGCGTACATGTGGATGCCGCAGCCGTTCTGCGCAGCGGGCGCCCCATTGCCGGCCATCGTCACCAGGCCATCGATGAAGTCGGTCGGCGCCGTCGCCGATGGCAGCGGCAGCGGGTCCCAGCGCAACTGGTCGGGCGGCGTATGCAATCGATCGAAGCGGCTTTCGATGCGACCGTTGTCGGTCCTGCGAAAAGGTTCATGCACGGCGGCCGGGCGGATGCGGTACAGCCAGGTGCGGCGATTGGCCGCGCGCGGCGCGGTGAACGCCGTCCCGGACAGCTGCTCGGCATACAGACCGTAGGGCGCGCGCTGCGGCGAATTCTGCCCTTCGGGCAGCGCGCCGGGCAGCGCTTCGGTGGCGAAGTGGTTGCCGAACCCCGATTGGTAGCTCAGGGCGGCGTCCGCGACCGCGCTTTCCGCGGGCCGCGCTGCGCGGCTTGCGCCGCGTCGGCGCTCTGTCGTCTTGGTCGTCATCGGATCGCGCGGAGGATGCCGCAGGCTCATTTTACCGCGCCGACGTCCTGGCGTGCGGCGGCGAGCGCTTGCCGCAGCACGGCGAGATCGCCGACGTGGTTGGCCAACAGCAGGATCAGGCGCGCGTTGAACAGCGCGCTTTGCGCCGCGCTGAGATCGCGGTGCGCATCGATCAGCTCCTGATAGAAGTCGTCGGGCGCCGACAGATTCGCTTCGGTGTTGAGCATCGTCATGCCGCCGCCTTTGCCGCTGTGGCGACCTGGGCGGTGGCGCGCGCGAGCGCCGCGCGCACCGCGCCCAGATCGAACGCGCGCCAGCGCGCGCAGACATGCTGGTCGGGGCGCACGAGGTAGCAGGTACCTTGCCTCGCGTCGTAACGTCTGGCCGCGAGTCCCTCGCTGTCGTCGATCGGACAGACCCCGGTCGCCGGCTTGCCGCCGACGTGCACGACCGTGCATGCGATGCCGTCCCCGGCAAGCGAACGCACAGCGTCGGCGGGAATGCCGCCGCCGAAGCACAGCAAGGTGAAGCCGCCGCCGAGATAACCGAGCAGCCAGTCGCCGCGCGGGCCGGAGACCGGCGCATCGATCGCCGCGGCGCCGGGAACCGGGCCGCTGGCGAAAGCACCGGCGGCGTCGGGCGTGTTGAGCGGCGATTCGGAAAGCGTCGCAGGCAGCGACAGCCGCCCGCTGTTGACCAGCGCTCGCGCGAACGCGTAGCGCTTGGCCAACCCCAGCACGGCATCGCGAAACGACCGGCTGACCTCGCTCTTGGGCGTAATGAAATCGGTGCTGCGCGTCGAGTGGCGGATGTTGTCGTCCGCCGCTTTCGCACGCTCGGCGTCATAGCTGTCGAGCAGTCGCTCGGGCGCCCGGCCGGCGAGCACCAGATCGAGCTTCCATGCCAGGTTGTCCGCGTCCTGGATGCCGGAGTTCGCGCCACGGGCGCCGAACGGCGAAACCAGGTGCGCCGCATCGCCGGCGAACAACACGCGGCCGCGACGGAACGAGCGCATGCGCCGGCATTGGAACGTATAGACGCTGGCCCATTCGATCTCGAACCGCGCGTCTTCGCCCAGCATCGCCCGGATCCGCGGAACGATGCGCTCCGGCTTTTTTTCCTCTTCCGGGTCGGCGTCCCAGCCCAGCTGGAGGTCGATCCGCCAGACATCGTCGGCCTGGCGATGCAGCAGCGCCGACTGGTTGCGATGAAACGGCGGATCGAACCAGAAGCGCCGCTCGGCAGGAAATCCGGAGCTCATCACAATGTCGGCGATGAGGAACCGATCGTGGAAAACCTGGCCTTCGCATTCGAGCCCGAGCATCGTGCGAACCGAGCTGTGCGCGCCGTCGGCCGCGATCAGCCAGTCGGCATGCAACGTGTAGTCGCCGTCTGGAGTTCTGATGCGAAGCGCGACGCCGTCGGCTCCGTGTTCGACGCCGACGACTTTGCTGCGCCAGCGGAGCTCCGCCGGCGCGAGCTCGGACAGCCGCTCGACGAGGAACTGCTCGACCCAATACTGCTGCAGGTTGATGAACGCCGGCCGGCGGTGACCCTCGCCGGGCAGCAGGTTGAATTCGTACACCTGCTCGTCGCGAAAGAAAACACGGCCGACGCTCCAGCCCACGCCCTTCTGCACCAACCGTTCGGCGCAGCCCAGGCGGTCGAGGATCTCCAGCGTGCGCTTCGACCAGCAGATCGCTCGCGATCCGACGCTGACCGTGTCGTCCTCATCGACCAGCAGCACGTCGATCCCGCGCGACGCGAGATCGATCGCGGCAGTCAGCCCGACAGGTCCCGCGCCGGCGACAACGACCGGCCAGTGCCGCGTCGCGCCACGCAGCTCGGCGGGACGGGTATACGGATAAACCGGGTGCGCGTAGGTCTTCAATGGTAGGGCGAGCCGGCGGCTAACCTTCGAGCGACTCCCACATTTCCTTGTCGCGCTGCGCCGTCCAGATGCGCGGATCGCGGTACCGGGTCGCCTCGTCGTAGGCGCGCGTGACGTCGAACGGCAGGCAGTGGTCGAAGATGACCCAGTCGCCGAACCTGGGCTTGAGCTTCGCGTAGGTCTCCTTGTACACGGTGCGCAAGTCCTTGCCGGAAGCGGCGCCCGCCTTTACCGCGCCGAACATCTCGGTGATGAAGGCGCGCGTGCCGTCCAGGCCGGCGGCGACCTGGGTTTCGTCCTGCAGCGACGCGCCCCGGCCCGGCACGAGCTTCGCGGGCTTGAGCGCGGCGATCGCATCGAGCGTGGCCGGCCAGTCGCGGAGGTAGGCGTCGCCGGTATACGGCGTCGTCTGGTATTCGACAAGGTCGCCGGAAAAGAGGATGCGCTCCTGCGGCAGCCAGACGACGGTGTCGCCCTTCGTATGGCCGCGTCCGATCTGCATCAGCTCGACCTGCAGCTTGCCGATCCAGAGCGTCATCCGCTTTTCGAACACCATCGTCGGCCAGGTCAGCCCGGGCACCGATTCGACGGCCTGGAACAGCCGCGGGAAACGCTCGATCTCGCTTTTCATGTCGTCTTCGCCGCGCTCGACGATGAGGTCGTAGGTGTCCCGGCTGGCGATGACATGCTGCGCCTGGTAGCCCGACGCGCCCAGCACCCGCACCGCGTGATAGTGCGACAGCACGACGTAGCGGATCGGTTTGTCGCTGACGGTGCGAATGTGGCGGATCACGTCCTGCGCCATCACCGGCGTGGCCTGCGTGTCGATGACCATGATCGCGTCGTCGCCGATGACGACGCCGGTGTTCGGATCGCCCTCGGCCGTATACGCGTAGGCGTGATCGGAGAGCTTGTCGAAGCTGACCTTCTTGGCTTCAAGGTCGGCTTGCGACGCGAATTTCTTGTCACTCATTGCGAAAGTCCCGTGCCCGAAGTCGCTGCCGGCGGCCGCGATGGGCTCATTGTAGGAGGGATTGCCGCGAGCCGCACGAGGCGCCGCTACGCGTCGTAGAGGCCCTGGACTCTCGCCTGCAGCCGCGCCAGCCCCAGCAGCGCGTCGATCGCCGGAGTGGCGACCTCGACCCGCTCGCCGATTTCGCGCACGGCGCTCAACAAAACGTCGATCTCCACCGGCCGGTGCGCTTCGACATCCTGCAGCATCGACGTCTTGACTGCGCCCAGCCGGCGCGTCACGGCAATCCGATCCTCGCCGCTTTGTTCGATCGGACAACCGATCCTCGCGCCGATCGCCGCCGCCTCGCTCATCGCGGCCAGACAGAACCTCTTCACCAGCTCGTCGTCGAGGATGCGGTCCATCGTCGCGCCGGTCAGCGCGGAAATCGGATTCATCGTCATGTTGCCCCACAGCTTGTACCAGATGTCGCGCTGGATGCAGGGCGAGACTTCGACGTCGAATCCGGCGGCAGTCAGTTGCGCGGCAATCGCGTGCGTGCGGGGCACCGGGTCGCCGGTGGGCTCGCCGATAATCAGGCGTTGACCGCCGTGGTGCCGTACCAGACCCGGCTCCGGCGTCGAGCACGACGCATGGACGACGCAACCGACGATCCGCCGCGCCGGCAGCGCCGACTCGATCTCGCCCTTCGGGTCGACCGAGACGAGCCGCAGGTCGCGATAAGCGGTGCCGAAGCCGTGAAAGAACCACCATGGCACGCCGTTCATCGCCGTGAGCACCGCCGTTTCCGGACCGAGCAGCGGAGCGATGGTCGCAGCGACGCCGGCGAGCGACGGACCCTTGACCGCTACGATCACCAGGTCCTGCGCGCCGAGGGCCGAAGGAGTCACGGCGACGTTCGCCAGTGCGCTGACCAACCCTTGCTGCGTTTGCAGCCGCCAGCCGCGCGCACGCAGCGCCGCGGCCGTCGTGCCACGGGCGAGGACCGCCACATTGGCACCGGCACGCGCCAACCTCGTGCCGATGAATCCGCCGATCGCCCCGGCGCCGACAATGCAGATCTTCAGCGTCGGTCCTTAAGCGCGGGCGTGTGAAATGCCGAACGTCAAAGCTTCGGCCTCTTGTCGACGATGCGCTTCGCCTTGCCGAGCGAGCGCTCGATGCCGCCGCTTTGCACGACCCGCACCTCGGCGCTGACGCCGATCAGGCTCTTGATCAGGTGCGAAAGCCTGGCGCCGGCCGCTTCGCCGTCGACGCCGCCGGCACCCGGGGCGCGCTCGACCAGCACCGTCAGCTCATCGAGCACCTTGGGCCGCGTGATCTCGAGCTGGTAATGCGGCGCCAGAGCCTCCTGCTTGAGAATCAGCTCCTCGACCTGCGTCGGAAACACGTTGACGCCGCGGATGATCAGCATGTCGTCGGAGCGCCCGGTGATTTTTTCCATGCGGCGCATCGAGCGCGCGCTCGGCGGCAACAGGCGCGTCAGGTCGCGCGTGCGATAGCGGATGATAGGCAGCGCCTGCTTGGTCAGCGAGGTGATCACCAGCTCGCCTTTTTCCCCGTCCGGCAGCGCGCGGCCGGTGTCGGGATCGATGATCTCCGGATAGAAATGATCCTCCCAGATCGTCAACCCGTCCTTGGTCTCGATGCATTCCTGCGCGACGCCTGGCCCGATCACCTCGGACAGGCCGTAGATATCGAGGGCGTCTATGCCCAGCCTGGCCTCGATGGACTGCCGCATCGTCGCGGTCCACGGCTCGGCGCCGAAAATACCGATCTTAAGCGACGTCTGCCGCGGGTCGATGCCCTGCCGCTCCATTTCCTCGGCGATCGCCAGCATGTACGACGGCGTCACCATGATGATGCTGGGCTTGAAATCCTGGATCAGCTGCACCTGCTTTTCGGTCTGTCCGCCGGACATCGGGATCACCGTCGCGCCCAGCCTTTCGGCGCCATAGTGCGCGCCCAGTCCGCCGGTAAAGAGGCCATAGCCGTACGAAACTTGCACGATGTCGCCGGCGCGGCCGCCGGCCGCGCGGATGGAGCGCGCCATCACGTCGGCCCAGGTGTCGATGTCGGCGCGCGTGTAGCCGACGACCGTCGGCTTGCCGGTCGTGCCCGACGAAGCATGGATGCGAACGACCTTTTCGCGCGGCACAGCGAACATTCCGAACGGATAGTTATCGCGCAGATCGCTCTTGACGGTGAACGGGAAGCGCACGAGATCCTCGAGGGAGCGACAATCGCGCGGATGCACGCCCGCGCCATCGAACGCCTTGCGGTAATGCGGCACGTGATCGTAGGCGTGCGCCAGCGACCATTGCAGGCGCTGCAGCTGCAACGACTTTAGCTCGTCGCCACTGGCGGTCTCGATCGACTCGAGATCTCCGGGTGCGGGCATCCTCGCGGCCATGAATCGTCTCCTGCTCCGCTGCGCCGGCTTTAGGCGCTCCTGTCGCCGCCGTCGAGCACGTGGCCCTTGATCCGGTACGACTTGCCGCGGAAAAATGCGATCGCGGTGCCGTCCTGGTTGGTCACCTCGATATCGTACACGCCGGTACGGCCGCTGACGCTGCGCTCCTGCGCGACCGCGGTGAGCACGTCGTTTTCGCGCGCCGGCGCGACGAATTCGATCGTGCAGCCGGAAGCGACCGTCGTCAGGTTGTAGCTGTTGCAGGCGAAGGCGAACGCGCTGTCGGCGAGCGAAAAAATAAACCCGCCGTGGCAGGTGAGATGGCCGTTGAGCATGTCGGCGCGCACGCGCATCGTAAGCTCGGCATGACCGGCACCGACCCGCACGATGTGCATGCCCAGCGCCTGCGACGCCCGGTCGCGCTCGTACATCGCCGCCGCCACGCGCTCGGCCAGCGCCTGCGCCTCGTCGGGACTCGCGGCAGGATGATGCTGGCCCATCGTCGCGCCGCTATTTGCCGGCGAACTTTGGCGGGCGCTTGGCCGCGAACGCCGCGACACCTTCGCGATAGTCGGCACTTCTGCCAAGCTCGCGCTGCAGGTCGCGCTCGAGATCGAGCTGCGCTTCGAGCGTGTTGCCCGGCGCGGCATAGATCGCCTGCTTGGTCGCGGCGAGACCGCGCGTGGGCGCGCTTGCGAGTTGCTTGAGTATTGCGTCGACGGTAGCCGGCAGCTCCGCATCGTCGACGCATCGCCAGATCAATCCCCAGCTCGCCGCCTGCTCGGCCGAAAGCTTGTCGCCGAACACCGCGAGTCCCATCGCCCGCGCGGTTCCGACCAGCCGCGGCAACAGGTAGGTTCCCCCCGAGTCCGGAATCAGGCCGATCTTGCTGAACGCCTGCACGAAGCTCGCCGATTTTGCGGCGATGACGATGTCGCAGGCGAGCGCGATGTTGGCCCCCGCGCCGGCGGCGACGCCGTTGACGGCGCAGACGACCGGCAGCGGCAGCGCGCGCAGCGCCAGCACCAGCGGCTTGTAATTGCGCTCGATCGACGCACCCAGGTCGACCGGCTCGGCGCCCGGCGCGACCGCGCGATCGCCCAGGTCCTGCCCCGCGCAAAAGCCGCGGCCGGCGCCGGTCAGCAGCAGCACGCGCACCGAGGCATCGCCCCGCACGCGGCCGAGGGTGTCGCGCACCTCGGCATGCATCGCGTCGTTGAAGCTGTTGAGGCGGTCGGGCCGATTGAGCGTCAGGCGCGCGATGCCATCCGCAACTTGGAACAGGATGTGCTGATGGCTCATTGCGGGGCCGCCGCGACGTGCATTCGGTGCTGCACGACGCGGAACCGGCCGGCGACGAACGCCGAATCGGTCAGCGCGGCATTGGCGGCCGGGTTGGCGCCGGTGCCGTGGTAGTCGGAAAAGGCCGCCGACTGATTGACGAATACGCCGCCGGTCAGGTTGATCGACAAGGCGACGCCGGCGTCTTCGGCCAGCGCGATTCCGCGCTCGATCACCTCGGGTCGCTTCGAATAGAGCGACAAGGTCAGCGCGCCGTGGTCGACGACGGCGCGGCGCGCGATGTCGAGACTCTGCGCGGTGTCGTCGGTGGCGATGACGAACGCGATCGGCCCGAACCATTCCTGCAGATACTTGGCGCCATCGGCGGCATCGAGCTTGACCAAAAGCGGCGTCGCGATGCGCGCCCCGGGGAACTGCGGATGGACGATCGCCTGGCTGTCGTGCACGACCGCGCCCAGCGAGCGCGCGGCGTGGATCCGCTCGGCGACGCCGTCGTTGACGACCGCGCCCAGGATCTCCACCGCCCGCGCCGGATCGCCGACCAGCTTCTGGATCGCGGCGCCCAGGCCTTGCGCGACCTGGTCGAACGACAGATGTGCGTCACCGGTCTCGATGCCGTCGCGCGGAACGTAGATGTTCTGCGGCGCCGTGCACATCTGGCCGGTGTACAGCGCCAGCGAGAACGCGATGTTGCGCGCCGCGCCGGCAAAGTCGTCGGCCGAATCGATGATGATCTGGTTGACGCCCGCCTTTTCGGCGTACACCTGCGCCTGCCGGGCATTGTGCTCCAGCCAGCTTCCGTGCGCGCTGCTGCCGGTGAAATCGATTAGCTTGATCTCGGGCCGCAGCGCCAGCGTCTGCGCGGTGTCGTCGTCGGCGCTGTGCGCGACCAGCGTCACGACGTTCGGATCGAAGCCCGCCTCGCCCAGCACTTCGCGCGCGATGGCGACGGTGATCGCAAGGGGTAGGATGGCGTTCGGATGCGGCTTGACGACGACCGCGTTGCCCGTCGCGAGGCTCGCGAACATGCCCGGGTAGCCGTTCCACGTCGGGAAGGTGTTGCAGCCTATCACCAGCGCGACGCCGCGCGGCACGATCGCATAGCGCTTTTCCATTTTCAGCGGCTCGTTCTTGCCCTGCGGCTTTTCCCAGTAGGCGCTGGCCGGAATACGCCGCATCTCGTCCCAGGCGTAGGCAACCGCCTCCAGCCCGCGGTCCTGCGCGTGCGGGCCGCCGGCCTGGAACGACATCACGAATGCCTGCCCGGTCGTGTGCATGATCGCGTGCGCGATCTCGAAGCTGCGCTTGTTGATGCGCGCGAGGATCTCGAGGCAAACGCCGACCCAGGCTTCGGGACCGGCCTTGCGCCACGATTTTTCCGCGATGGCGATGGCCGCGAAGAGCCGATCGAGGTCGACGCGCGGATAGGTGACGCCGAGCGCGATCCCGTAGGGCGAGCGTTCGCCGCCGACGGTCCCGACGGTTGCGGGCAGGCTGATCGGAAACGGCTTGTTCGCCAGCGCGTCGAATGCCGCCTTGCCGGCGTCGGCCGCGCCTTCGCCATAGACTTTCGGACTCGGCGACTCGGGGAATGCCGACCAGTAGCCGCGCTCGGCAATCGCCTTCAGCGCCTGGTCCAGCAATGCGCGGTGGCGCTCGAATAACGGATGGGACACGGATTGCTCTCCTGATTCTGCTTCAACAATAGCAACGGTTACGGCGCCGCGGCGCCCGCCGCACGCTCATGCGCCCTGATCGAAGTCGACGACGACCTTGTCGGTGACCGGATAACTCTGGCAGCACAGGATGAATCCGCGCGCAACCTCGTAGTCCTCGAGCGCGAAATTGACGTCCATGTCGACCTCGCCCTCGATGAGCTTGGCGCGGCAGGTCGAGCACACGCCGCCCTTGCACGAGTACGGCAGCTCGATGCCGCGCTGCAACGCCGCGTCGAGAATGTTCTCCTTGGTTTTCTCGAGCGTATATTGTCGCACCGATCCGTCGATGATGACGGTCACCTCGCACTCGGCATGGCCGGGTTCGGGCAGAGGCTGGGCTTTCCGCTCGTGCTTGGGAATGCTGGCCGCGAAGAGCTCGATCTTGATGCGCGACTTGGGCATGCCGTGCGCCTGCAGCGACTCGGCCACCGCCTGCATCATGCCGTCGGGTCCGCAGACGAATGCGGTGTCGATGTCGGCGAGGTCGACCCAGTGCTCGATCAGCGCGTCGGCTTTTTTGCGGTCGATGCGGCCGTTGAGGATGTCGATGTCCTGCGGCTCGCGGCTCATCACGTAGATCAGGCTGAAGCGTTCGAGGAAGCAATCCTTGAGGTCGGCCAGCTCCTCGCGAAACATCACCCCGCTCGACGAGCGGTTGCCATAGAACAGCGTGAAACGGCTGAGCGGCTCGGTCAGCAACGTCGTCTTGATGATCGACAGCAGGGGCGTGATGCCGCTGCCGGCGGCGAATCCCAGGTAATGCTTGCGATTGTCGGCGGCCAGCGGCACGTTGAAGTGGCCGAGCGGAGGCATGACGTCGATCGTCTGTCCAGGGGCGATATGCTCGTTGGCCCACGTCGAGAACACCCCGCCGGGCGCTTTTTTCACCGCCACCCGCAGCGTGCCGTCCTGGACGGCCGAGCAGATCGAATAGGAGCGGCGGACGTCGTCGGCGCCTATGTTCGTGCGCAAGGTCAGATGCTGGCCGGGTTCGAAGCGGAACGTGTCGCGCAGCGAGGGCGGCACGTCGAAGGTCAGCGCGATCGCGTCGCGCGTCTCGCGCGCCACCGAGGCGATCGTCAAGGGATGGAATTTGCTCAATGCGGGCGGCGGTTAGCGTGCGCTCGATCGCGAGCGTCAATGCGGCTTGAAGTAGTCGAAAGGCTCGAGACAGTCTTCGCAGCGATGCTGGGCCTTGCATGGCGTCGAGCCGAACCGCGACAGCTCGCGGGTCTGCAGCGAGCCGCAGCGCGGACACGCCACCGGCGGCGGCTCGCGGCGACGCAGACCGCCTATGTCTATCGTCTGCACGGCGGCGCGCGACCCCGGCGGCGCGATCCCGTATTCGGCCAGTCGTCTTTTCGCCGCCGGCGCGATCCAGTCGGTCGTCCAGGCCGGCGACAGGCGCGTCTCGATTCGTGCACCGGTGATGCCGGCGTCCGCCAGCGCAGCGGCGACGTCGGCGGCGATCACCGCGGTGGCCGGACAGCCGGAATAGGTCGGCGTCAAGGTCACGACCAGCGCCCCGTCGCGCCAGCAGACGTCGCGTACGACGCCTAGCTCGACCAGCGAGATGACTGGAATTTCGGGATCGGGAATCGCCGCGAGCGCGGCCCAGATGGCATCCATCGTCGGCCGGGCCTCGCTCGCGCCGCAAACCACGCTCACCATTGCGCTCCCGGGTACGCGCGCTGCAGCCATTGCATCTGCGCCAGCATCGGGCCGATATGCTCGGTATGCACGCCCTGCTTTCCGCCGCGGCCGCCGCTGCCCTGCATCCAGGTGCCGGTGGGCACGGCCAGCGTGGCGTCGGCGAAGATCGCCCTGACGCGTTCCCGCCACGGTGCGGCCAGCGTGCGCGCATCGCAGGCGATGCCGGCATCGATCAGCGCGAGCTCGATCGCGTCCACCTCGAACATCTCGCCCGTATACATCCACAGACCGTCGACCGCCGCCTGCATCCGGCGATGGCTTTCCTCGGTGCCGTCGCCTAGTCGAATCACCCAGTCGGCGCTGCGCTCGATGTGGTAGCGGACTTCCTTCAGCGCCTTGGCGGCGATTTCGGCGATCCGGGCATCGGTCGACGCCGTCAGGCCGCGCAAAAGCAACTCGTGCCAGGCGTCGAAGTAGAACTGCCGGGCCATCGTGTCGGCGTAGTTGCCGTTGGGTTGCTCGGCCAGCATCAGGTTGCGGAATTCACCCGCATCGCGCAGAAAGGCGAGCTCGTCCTCGCTGCGCCCTGTTCCGTTGCAACGCGCTTCGACTTCGCCCGCGTAGGCGAACCAGAGCCGCGACTGGCCGAGGAGATCGAGCCCGACGTTGGTCGTCGCGATGTCCTCCTCCAGCACCGGCCCATGGCCGACCCATTCGCCCAGGCGCTGCGCGAGGATAAGATCGCTGTCGGCCAGCCGCAGCAGGTACTCGAACAGTGACTTCGCGTCGTTCATCGGTCAGATATGCTTGACTTCATCAGGCATCGGAAAGAACGTCGGGTGGCGGTATACCTTGCTCGACGCCGGCTCGAACATCGGCTCCTTCTCGCCCGGAGAGCTGGCGACGATGTCCGAGGACTTCACCGCCCAGATGCTGACGCCTTCGTTGCGCCGCGTATAGACGTCGCGCGCATTCTTGATCGCCATTTCGGCATCCGGCGCGTGCAGGCTGCCCACATGCTTGTGCGCCAGCCCGTGCTGGCTGCGTATGAATATTTCCCATAACGGCCATTCACGGCTCATCGCTGCCTCCTGAGGTTCACGCCGCCCGCCTGCCGGCGGCCGCGCGTTTTTCGGCGTGGGCGAGCGCCGCCTCGCGCACCCATGCGCCGCTTTCCCACGCGTCGACACGAGCGCGCAGACGCTCGCGATTGCATGGCCCGTTGCCCTTGACGACTTCGTACAGCTCGTTCCAGTCGATCGCGCCGAAGTCGTAGTGG